>Ga0307517_10004761_pt1 | contig 20731 bp, 26 predicted proteins | sample 23_EM_MG_FD_194515 | JGI IMG/M metagenome (GOLD analysis project Ga0307517, IMG submission 194515) | Populus trichocarpa ectomycorrhiza microbial communities from riparian zone in the Pacific Northwest, United States - 23_EM | ecosystem: Host-associated > Plants > Roots > Unclassified | place...
AATTGGCGCCTGGCTCCAAGCACGCCAACAAAATTCAACGGCTACGCCAGGATGAACTCAAATTCACCACTGCTGCGGCCACAGGACTTCCCACCCTTGGAGGCGGACGTACAGAGATCGAACCGGCAGATCGCTCGGTTCAAACAAATGACGGGGCGGGATTCGACGGGGACGGGACGTGCTAGACGCTGGTACGGCGCTTGGTACACGTCATACGTCAGATCTTCCAACGGACGACTTGGTTCTCGATGCATCTCCCTGTCGCTTCCTCCGATTCCGGCACCAACAAGTCATCGCTCACCTTTGGCAGGTTCGTTCCCAGACGATACTACAAGCTCGTCTATGCTCTGTCCATTGCCGGAGGTTTGGTGGGGTTGACGATCTGGCTCCGGGCGTCTGATAGGCTGCCTTCGTATTCGAAAATCCTTCGGCCGGAAGGTGCTGGGTCGGAAAATGCCATTGGTCACCCTCCAGACTATGCGGATTACAGGTTGGACGAAACCAAGTATCCCCAGCATAACCCTGATGGAAAGACGGGAAAGTATCTTTATTTCTCTGGGCATATCATAGGTCCGTCGACTCCAAATCAATCTAATTATCGTTTGGCTGAGGGTATAGTAGAGGCGGGATGGGGAAATGCCCTTCAAGAGCATTTCTTTCAAGGGCTCTTGGCTTATGTTTCTGGACGTTCGTACGTGTTCGGTTTTTTTGTTCTGCCTCCCCCCGTCTCAGCGATCCGCATGCCACAGGTACGCCTACGATGAATACACCTGGAATGCCGACGGATCAAAGTACTCTAAATACAACGAGAACCTGATACCTTCGCGGATTCCGATGTCCGTTTTCATCTCAGGTCAGTAGGGAGTTACCACTTCTCCTACGCACAACCCCGTGGTTGCTGACGTGCTCTCTGCACAGGGCCGCTCGCGGGTGGCCCCTGGGAACCTCACGATCCAACCCCTCGATCGGTGACAAGAGCATACTTCGAACAGATTTGTCCGGAACCCAAAATACTGGACAGAAGTATCGTCCATGAGAAGCGTCCAGAGGATTTCAGCGCTCTCACTCTCCTAGCCCTTTGGACAAGAGCAATCAAAGATGCCCCTGAAAATTGCCTCGTTATTGATACGCGCGTTTTCGACTTAAAGCACGTCCATTTAATCCTCTCCGGTTTCGAACCCTTTTGGCTAACCTGTCCCCGCCTGTAGTATCTTTTGCACTTGGCGTGCGGCTGACTTGATGCCGATAATCTACAATTCTCCAATAATCCGGCTATTCCGTTGGTCCTCTCTGATCGAAAGAGCGTTCGAAACCAATATCAAATTGTTCGCTCGCAACAAATCCCGGGACCTTCTCCCACCCACCACTTCAGACCCGTATCCCGTTATCCCCGGCTTACTCGCGCTTCACGTCCGCCGCGGGGACTTTGATTGGCACTGCACGAACCTCCTTTACTGGGCTTCCGAATTCGCCGGCCTATGTCAACTCCCTGGCCTCCCGGACGTCTTCACTCCACCGGTGCGCAACCCAGGGAATTACACACAACAGGAGACGGACGACTTCATGCGCGCGTGTTACCCTTCCGTCGAGCAGATGATCGACAAGGTGAAAGAGATCCGACAAACCGAGCAAGGGAAAGGCTTGAACAAGATCTTTATCATGACCAACGGGGAGAGAGGTTGGGTGAGGGATCTCCGGGACGCGTTTAGTGCGATGGGAGGGTGGAAGTCGATTGCCACCTCGAGGGATATGGAGTTGAACATCGAGCAAAAGTACGTCGCTTCGGCCGTAGATATGTTGATTGGACAGCGGGCGGACGTGTTTGTTGGGAACGGGGTATGTTTATTTATTTAACAAAACCCCTTCATCGGTATCTTCAACACGTTGACGCACTTTCCCTCAGTTCTCTAGTTTGTCCGGCAACGTTGCTATGCTAAGGATGGCCAAAGGCCTGCATCCTCACCAAACAAGATTCTGGATCTGATCTTCTCTCATGTCTCTCTGCGGGTGTATTTTGTATTCTCATACGGCGTTCCTGTAATAGATCCTAGGTTCCTTGAATTCGATTGGAATATCTACGCTTCTCCACTCTGGCAGACCATTGCCAAGAACCAAAACACAACATACTAAAGAGCTAAACCACTTTCCCGTATCCAAGTTACTCATACTTCTTCATGAACGAGAGATGGAAGTTCTCCAAAGCGCTGACATACTCTTCAACACCGGGGCACAGGCACGTCAACCGGTAGTGAGATTCCCCATCCCTCTGTCTAAACCCAGACCCAGGGACGACGCAAATCCCAGTCGCCTTAAGCAAATCCATAGCGTACATCTCGTCCGCTTTCTTCCCCCGCTTCTCCGCCTCTTCGATCGCCTTCTGAGGAAGGTAGAGTGAAGGGAAAAGATACAAAGCCGCAGGGGATTCGACACACGAAACTCCAGGGAGGGCATTCAGTCGTTTAGCCATCGTCTGTGTACGAGAGGCGAGCGATGCATGCGTCGTGTCGGTTTCCTTCTTCCAGAGATCGTAGGAGGGAGAACCAGGTTTTGGTGGCCGGACCATGGTGTCGACACCGATCTGGCCGGAGAGTGGTGGACAAAGTCCGACTGAGACCTGATCAAAATAACGGTCAACTATCGCACGATACGGTGTTGGTCATCAAGACTTACCATCTTGTAGATGAGTGCAGTGATCTCATCTGGGAAGTTCGTGAGCTCGAAATATCCACCTCGCCTTCCGCATTCTCCAGTGACACCCTTTGAAGTGGAGTGGTAGGAGACGAGCCCGATCGGACTGTTCATCCTCCTCACGATCTTCTTGAAGGAGGTGAACGGGGCCTCTTTCGCTCGGTGCAAGTTGGTTTGGTACACTTCGTCAGCCAGGAGAACGAGGTTATACTCTTCGCAGAGCTTCACGAGCTCCTCTTGCGTTGTTTCATCCAGCAGGGCACCGGTAGGATTACCCGGGTTGATGACGACCAGCGCTTTCGGGGTGACGCCTTTCTTTTTGGCCTCGGCCAGGGCAGCCTTGACCTCAGTGGGGGAGGTGGACCAGCCTTTGGATTCGTCGAGGTAGTAGGGCAAAGGTTCACCGGAGAATTGGGCCAAGGTGGCAGTGTAAAGTGGGTATTGAGGGATGGGGATCAAGATTCCGGAAGGATTGGGATTGTTCGGAGTTACCGGTTTGATCAACATCTGAATCAAGAGGGAGACACCGAATGATGCTCCGGCGGTCAGGAATATATGGGTGGGATCGGAAGGGTATCCGTCGCGCTCTGATGTCGAGTCAGCCGTGTTCCGCCGTCCAAGTATCCAAAAATTTCGTACCTTCGATGAACTTCGCCACGGATTTTCTAATGAAGGGGACACCCTGGGAGTGGGAGTATGCGCCAATGGAACCAATCTCAGCGAGCAGCTCTTGAGCGCGCTCAATCGCGTCTGCGGGGAAAACATCTTTCGTGAGGGTGATTAGTTCAGGGTACTCGGTCAACGCTGCGACCTGCAACGACGGACTGCGTAAATCACGGTGGATCGAGAACAGGGAGGGAAAGACGGACCTGTCTGACAAAGGTGATAGGCGGTTGATCGAGGCCCTTTTGCTGAGGGTTTCCGATGTTGGACGACACGACCTTGGAGAACGGCAAAGACGACGAGGCATTCGGATCCTTCAACGCCTCGCGGAACTCTTCAGCTTTGATCGCCAGCTCACCACGGACAGCGTACTGGACGTTGAGGACGGCGGGGTTGAGATCGTCGACGGTAAGCATGGTGGCAGAGGAAAGTCGACGAAGGTGGTTGTTGACTGAGGCCTGTAATCGATATCGACTGGAAAGGAATCGTTTGCTGATCATTTTTTGCATGGCCGGACCGTAACTTGAGGCAGCAATGATGCTCCGACAGCCTGGGCGGGGGGGCTTGGAGGTCGAGGTCGGGTTAAAACCGGTATTTCAAGCGTCTTTACGTGCTATTACATCCGCTCGAACCTCGGTTATGACCACAAGAGAGAAGGCAGAGAATGCAAGGTATTATGTGGGCGCAGGGAGAGAACGAATGTACGGTATGGAAGAGGATCACGTCCGTGGCGAGAAAATGAAAGAGAGCGAGCCATTAAAGCTACCAGATTCTTTGACGACGATCCACCGACCCATCCTCGTTTCCTGCCCGACCCCAGCGACGAGCAACACAGAATCTTTCTTCGCCTCTCCCCACGAGTAAGTAACACCTTTCGGCACGGACAGAAGTTGGATCGAATTAATGACGCCCGGGGCGTTTACACACCCAACTAACGAGAACGACTTCAACTTTTGGTCCAGTTTCCACAGCTTGATCTGGCCGTCCCACGATCCTAGATCGTAGTGAGAATAGCCTCAAATAGACCAGTACAAGGAATATGTCCTCACCTGACGCAAAAAGATCGGAGTAGTGTAACGATCCAATGGCAGTTATCCACCGAGGAGACGTTATCGTCCCTCGTTCCTCGGACACAGTTTCGTGAAGGCCATGTGCGAGCGCCTGGGTATATATTGGTTTTTTCTTCTGCGTTGACCAGAGAGATATTGACCTGTGGTGGTTCAGTGGGGGATAGATGAAGAATATAGACAGAAAGCGTACCCACTGTCACCTCCACTCAAGAAGGTGGTCTCGTCTACCATACAGACAACCTCCATACTCCCTTCAACGTATGTCTTCCGCTCCTTCTCTCTCGGCTTCTCGCCCTCCTCAACATTCATCCCCTCGAATGCCCCGCCCTCCAGTAGATCGCGTAGTTTGCTCCGACCCCCACCACGGAACACAAGTTGCGTTTCGTCGACGATCTTCCAATATCGCGCTGTCCGATCCCGTCCACCACATGTAACGGCTGTCTCCCCTCGAAGTGAATCGATCGACATGACGAAAGCTTGATGACCAAAGAGTGTCTCGACGTAACCCATAACCGAGAGGTCGAAAAGCTTCACTGTCCGATCGTATGAACCGCTGAATAGTTGTTGTGACGATTTACGGAATGCGAGACACTGGAGAAACGTTAGCGGACCCACTAAGGTCAAATGTTGGTACGCTCACACTTATGGAGTCCCGGTGTCCGGTGAACCCTTTGACCCACGAAATCCCATCCGTACTCTCTACATCCCAGACTCCAATGACACAGTCCATCCCTCCACTGGCTAAGTACTTTCCATCCGAACTCAACGCAAGAGTCCAGATTTCGTCGGTGTGACCGCCAGGGTCAGCCTTCTGCTTCCCCTTGACGGACCTCTGTTTGTATGCGACAGATAATTTCTTTCCAGTACACAGGTCCCACTTGATGATCGACCCCTCTTTGCCTGCGGTGTAGAGAGACTTCCCGTCCTCAGATGCAACCGCTGTTGTCACGGTGGACCTGTGGCCACGCGTACGCAAAGATATTGGTGGCACTTCAAAGTCGTACTGTTTTCATTCAGTATCAGTAAGCGTGGACATGGAGGAGAATTAATGATCACACACCGAGTCCGCAACGAACAGATGAATCTTCCCAGACTGCCCCAAAACGTCCTGCTTTAGCCTCGCAGAAATCAGTTCCCTGTCAATCTCCGCCGCATCGTACTCCCCCTCCGCCAAGCTAGTCTTGACCCCCTCGAGATACATCTGAGCGAGCCTCAGCCGCTTCTCTGCCGGAGTCTCGTTCTCGTTTTCCGACCCGCTCTGGTAGGGGTCTTCATCCGAAGCCCTCAGGTCCATATCGTCTACACCTCCGAGACCATGGCCATCTTCTGTCGCGTCAGATAATTCCTCGTCACGCGCGAGTCGCTTTTTTGGCTGTTGAGCTCCGGAGGAGGGTTTCTTTGACCTAAGTTTCCCATTGGTGGTCGCCGGCTTCTTCCGCGAGACGAAAGCAGAGGTAGAAGATGAAGGTCGTTTTCGCTTTTTTGAACCTGTAGCGAAAAAAGGGTCCGGCATCCTTTCGTGAATGACCGACTCAAGTGAGGTTGGAGAAATTTGCAGCTTGGTCAAGTCGATCTGGAGCCGACCCGAGGATGGACGATTGTAAATTCCCACACTTTCAACACCCGTTCCGCAGTGTGCGTCAACGACCCCTTCACGTGTTTCCTGGTCACCCATTAGTTTCTAAGTACCACGGCCTCACTTCCCAGGTTTTATCGAGGTCAATGTGGGTGTGGAACCTGTGGTCTGACGCTGTGCGCGTCAAGCCCTTATGACACTTAGGTAAACCGGCAACACTATACGGAGTTCCCCGCCGCCCAGAACCACGTCCATTACCGTAGCGCCTGTGGGACTGGGGGTGAATTACCCCAAATAAGTGGGAAACACCGGCAGGGTAAAATAGGATGTGGCCCTAACGTGATGGAATCAGCACCCCTACTATCCATGCTGCATCCCCGTCACTCTGAGCTTCTTTGACCACCCCTATTGGTCCACGCTTTCTACTTGCTGGCGGGCGCCAGGACCAGTCAGTAATTTCCGTAGTGTCCCCATGCCCCATGCACACAGCGTGGAAAACGTGTATTTACTCTGTCTCTTCACGGAATCACCTGTGGGTACCGGCTCCCCGCCACGCGGGCCACTCACCGTTATTCGCTCCTGGCATCGACACGCACTGCAGCAACCTCGCCAACGCCTCCTTGTAAATCGTTCACCGGGCTGCCTCAGTCTCCTGAGCACCCTGCGTAAGCCATCATGATTACCATCGGCGGCTATGAGGAGGAATCACCTGTGTATGTCTTGTTCAGATCGCATACCTGAAGGTGTGTAGAACCCTGACCTGGCTTCTGAAGGCTAGACGGTTCCCCGGCGTCGCCATCACCATTCATCATAGTGTAGGTGTTTTCCCGGTCCCACCCACCAACGAAATAGTAACCGATCCTCTAGTGTGTTGGGAGCTACAGGAAGTGGGAAAACGTCTGTGAGTACATCAAGCATCCCCTTATTCTGCCCAGCCTCAACCAGTTCAGTTCATCAATCTTGCGAGCGAGTCCAGACTCGAAGTCGGCGATAACCTCAAGTCTTGTACGGAGGAGGTCCAGGCTTCCGAAGAATTCACAGTGGACGGTCGTCCAGTTGTATTGACCGACACGCCTGGATTTCAAGACACCTTCAAGGACGATATGGATATCTTGGACTCCATCGTGCGACCTCTGGCCGAACAGTGAGCTGCCCCCATGCAAAGCGCAAAAGCTGCAGGTTTTAAATGTCGGTCCCCAGGTACAAACGAAAGAAAATTCTTAGCGGAATTATCTATGTGCACCGAATCTCAGACGTGAGGTTCACAGGCACTGCCGCCAAGAGTTTCAAAACCCTTCTGGCGATGTGTGGAGAACAGGCACTTCGCAATGTCGTTATCGTGACGACCATGTGGGGGAAGGTCACCGAAGAAGTTGGCGCTGCCCGGGAACAGGAGTTGATCAGCACTTTCTTCAAGCCTGCTCTCGATAATAGGGCACGATTCCTCCGTCACAACGATACGTTCGAGTCCGCCCATGAAATCGTCCGGACTATCTTGGACAACCAGCCGGTAACCCTTCGAATTCAAGAAGAGATCGTCGATCAGAGGAAATACCTCAGTGAGACGGCGGCTGGAAAGGAACTTCAGAAGGAATTCGACAAGCGGGCCAAGAAACATTTAGAACAACTCAAGGAACTCCGGGGGATGTTGAACCAGACGGAAGCGAACGATAGGGAAACTCGGCAGGAACTTGAACAGGAGATTTCGAAGTTGCAGGAAGAGTTGGCGAATATGAGGGAGTTGGGCGAACCCACGGTGACCTTTCGCGGGGTGATGCAGAATGCGATTATCCTTGTAGCCGTGTGGGTGCTATGGCCTATTTACCAGCATGTCCTTGGTGGTGGTTAGAAACCCGGGTGTACTTCTATTCCTTTCTTACAGCTGCTTGCAATTCGATAGCACAATTTTGAAAAAAACACATTCACGATTTTTTGTTTACGTGCGGAGCTCGGCTCCACCAGGAAGCTCCATAGCCCATCACTTTGGGAAATCGTGGCACTCACAAACCGGGCTCAAAGGAACTGAACGAGAAGCAGCAGTAGACATAACCCTCCTGAACACAAGACAATCAACGCCGTTTACTCCAGTGAGGGTAGGCCCGCGTCTCGAGAGGGTCCGATATATTGTGGACTCATCCACCGAGACACCGCGGCTCACAAAAGGTTTCCCAAAGCGACGGGCTGTGGAACTTCCCGGTGGAGCCGAGCTCCGCACGTAAACAAAAAATCGTGGATGTGTTTTTTCAAAATCGTGCTATCGAATTGCAAGCAGCTGTAATTGGTTTTGGTCAACAGCGTGCAGGCAACCTCGGTTGCCTCAGTTGCGGGTGTCGTGTGTCGGCATTTGCCGTCCTCTGTTAGCTGCCCACCATATCCATAAGTTATTTCCGATCCACTGGAATGCTGGATCCAGGCCACGACGACGCAGATACTCATATCGTCAGGACGCCGAGCCTTGGAACAAATATCCAAGAACTACATTCTGTTGGAATCCATGAGCGGAAATTATCGAACCGAATTCATGCCTCCGTCGCGCCACAGTTTCCTTAGGAACGATCTTCTCCCTCATTGATCGTTATCTCTGGAATCCCTCTTTTTGGTGCGCCGAGGGTCAAGATGAACTTTATGTATCATCAGCGACTCGGAGAATCATGTACATGGATGGCGTTCATCGGATGCCTCGTGTACGCCGTGACCCATGTTTGACGCGAATAAAAGGAGGGGTTCAGCCACAGTTTTCTCCTCGCCCTCTGGCTCCCATACTCTGCTGTCATCGTCCCGAATCTCACTATCCACCATGCACTCCCGAGGCCCAGCCCCGTATGTAGTTCCTCGTGGTGGATTTCATTCCAATACTCAATGTGATCGTCAAGCCCGCCTCATCCTTCTAGGTGGGATGGAATCTCGATGTCTTCTCCCAAGAAGCTATGTTGATCCATCATTATCCTTCTACTAGTGTCAGACAAGGGCCGCAACAGCAACATGTTCCACCCATTACCATTGCGTTCGTAATGTGTATGCTTGGCTGAGTCCAGGACTGATCATCAGTACAGCGTCATGGGGGCGACGGGAAGCGGCAAGACTTCGGTAGCATGATGAACCACTGGCTCTTCCGTAAACTGATCCGCGATTTAGTTTATCAACATGGCCAGCGGCTCCACCCTTCGTATTGGAGCGAACTTGGAATCGTGCACTGCCGAAGTCCAACTTGCGGACGAATTTGTCCTCGACAGACGACCGGTCATCCTTATCGACACACCAGGCTTCGACGATACTAACAAGAGTGACACCGAGATTTTGAGATTGATTGCGGCTTTTCTGGCCACGACGTAAGTAGCGTTATTTACCTCCTGATCTTGCTGGCCTACTGCTTGGCTAGGTATGAAGCCGGGTCAAAGCTGGCGGGGGTTATCTTCATCCATCGCATCTCAGACAAGCGGTTCACTGGGATCTCTGGACGCAACTTCAAGATGTTCCGTGAGCTTTGCGGAGACTCGACCCTCAAGAACGTCATTCTCGTTACCAACATGTGGGGGGATGTCACGCAAGATGTTGGGGAAGCTCGCGAGAATGAGCTCACCACGAACTTCTTCAAGCCAGTCCTCGACAAAGGTGCACAACTTGCGCGCCACCATAACACTGCCCAGTCTGCACACGATATCATTCGACGCATCATGAGGAACCGACCCATCCCCCTCCAGATCCAGCGCGAACTTGTCGATGAACACAAGGATATCATCGATACTGCTGCCGGCGAGGTCATCAACAAGGAGCTCAACGAGCAGATACGACGCCATCAGGCAGAGTTAAAGACCGTGCAAGAGGAGATGATGAAAGCGCTCAAGGAGAAGGACGAGGAGACGAGGCAGGAGCTGGAGGAGGAGACGCGTAAGCTCCAGGAGCAGATGGACAGGATGAGGATGGATTCAGAGGGTATGGCGTCGAACTACCAAGAGGAAAAGAGGAGGATGGATGAGGCGATGAGGGAAATGCAAGAGGAAGCACGTCAGGAGAGGGAACAGGCCGAGGCTGCGTACAGGCAGCAGATGGACGAACTCAACAAGCGGCTTGAGGCGAGTACTAATGCCTCCGCTGCGGAAAGAGAAGCGATGCAGCAGCGACTCGGCCAGCTACAGCATCAGTTGCAGAACCGGCCCCGCGGGAGGCGTGGATGCCTCATCATGTAGACGATTGTACTGTCGGGACCATATTCTTCCCTGTTTTCTCCCTGGAATCTAGTGTATCACCCTCGTTCTCACTTTCGTTTGGGGCTGGGCCAAAGGTTTCGTTCTACGCTATCGAACGCTTGAGCCGGACGCGGATCGCGGGTAATCTTTGTTCTGTCAAGTACGTGATGCGTCCGTGACCACCACACGGCGTCTTCCAACCTCGAACCGGGGCCCACAGCAAGGCGGTGATGAAAGACTTCAGGAACTCATCACAAGGACCGTCGACAATGGGCCCGAGTCACTGCTGACGCTGGAGCGGAATTTTGGAAACTTCCTCCTGTCACTCTTTGAACGGGGTATCCGTTTATGTCAGGGAATTCTGTCACATCCTTTCATCCTTTCTGAATCTCGACAACCTTTCGACTGCATGTTTGGACTTGCCTGTCCTCGGACGCAGGGTAAGTTGTCCCTGGTTGGTGTTGAAACCCATGACACGTGCGCTTCCTTCCTTCTGAGGTTCCCGATTCAGATGGCGTCCGCTTACAGGAAAAAGGTCGATGGGGGCGGTGTGGGGAGTGCGGGGGGACGCTCGTGTAGAGAGGAAACGGTTACTTGACTGCCTAATTCACAGCTGCTTTCCACGGTGCCCCCCGGCGCAGATGAACCAGCGGTTGTGGGATGCTCTCCATCTTACTTAAGGGTGGCTCATATATCGCCTGTAGAAGATCATACAATCAAGGTCGATTTTTTTTTCCATTCGCTTACTGGGATCTACTGCAAGCTACCTTTGCTCCAATCAAGCTAAGCTCACGAGGGGTACGCCGCTCATTTGCGATTGTGCGATGTGGACCTGTGGTATTGACAATCTTATGTCCAACAGACTAAATTCTTGCGAGCTTTGTGGAACGCGGTTCACCGATGACAATCACAAAGACCGTCGTCCTGATTCCTGTCCGAAGCTCCTGGCTTTTCATAAGATCGGGAGTTTGAAGAGCGAGCCATTTGGTAAGGATGATCGCCACGCTCTTTGTAACTGCCAACCCATGTTAACTCCTGTTGTAGGTTTACTGCAGATCTTGAGCCGTCTCCGCTTTGGATGGCAACTGTTTCATTCTTCCATCGTAAGATGATATGACGAGTGTGCTGGTCTCTCTCGCCTTTTTTTGCACTACTCTCCTTGGTCATTCATGTCACCTAACGTACTTCGTGTTATCTTATCCCCTGCTTTGTTGTGTATTCTTCGATGTTGATCGTGTGTTTTGTAGCATAGAGCTCTCTTCTTCTGGAGCCCAGTATAATTTCCATCTCATCGCTCATGCCCGTCCATCAGCAATGCGCTTGCCGAGCAAGCGAGTCGGGTAGGGGGTTTTGGATGGAGAACCCAACGCTTAGACTCAAGATCGACTCAAAAACCGCTCCAAAACCGACTCGATCGCCTTCTTGCCGAGCAACAGAGAGATATCAAGATATGAAGGCCTTGATCTATTGTTAGCCAACGAACGGCTCTTGGGTGCGGCTACCTCGCTTTTGATCAGCGTGACCCGGATAGGAAGGGGGCACGGTGCACCAGTTCGATACTTTATGCCGCGCGGATCGGCCATACTCTAAAGTCACAACCTAAATCTGCAGCACATCAAGGTGCAGAACAAGAGCGGCACATCGAAATCAATAGGCCGCTGGGTTCTCTATCCCTCCAATAGACTCATTCCGGTTCCCCTGTCACCAGATCGAACGCCCCTGCTGGTGATTCCACCAAAAGAGGGCCCAGGTGTGGGGTGTCATCGGTTCTGTCAGACTTCAAGATTATGTGATCCTGTGTGTAATAGTCCCCGCAGATATCTGGGCCACATGTACAAAGTGTGGCGGGGATTATTGTGTGCCTAGAAGGACTGAACGGATCTGTCCTGAACTTCTCGAGTATCTGATGCAGGGGATGGACCGCTATAAACCGAGGACACTCGTCGCGTGCCGGGTTTTCGATTCCCTCCCTGCAATTCCGTCTGTCGTATGTCTTTTCCGACATATCCCGCACGTATTTGTGTGTCATTTTCCTAATGTGGTCGATTTAGACTCTAGCAGGCCGAGAGCGCAGTTATGGTGACCACCGAATCGTACCCGGTTTCTCTAATCGCGTAAGTACGCCATTGACAACAAGAATATTTTTGGGGTTGCTCAGGATACTTCCAGGCTTATAGGAGTGACTGGCACCGGGAAGACTTCAGTATGGAACGAGTCACCCCAAGTCCAGATTTTTTGTCCTCACGAACTTTTCCGCCCACCCCTTTGACAGTTCGTGAATCTTGCAAGTGGATCTGACGACCTCAAAGTGGGAATCGACTTGAATTCTTGTACATCTGAGGTCCAGCTCTCCAAACCGTTCACCCTTGACGGACGTCGCGTTGCGTTGATCGACACTCCTGGGTTCAACGACACGACGAAGGGCGATTTCGAGGTCCTGAGGATGATCTCGGCTTTTTTAGAGAGGACGTATGTCCGATACCATCTCCCCCTTTTGTCCCCTACGATTAACCGATGTTCAAGGTACGAGAAGGGGTTCAGACTCGCAGGCATAATCTACTTCCATCGTATTTCGGACGAGCGGTTCACAGGAATGGACGTTCGAAACTTTGGCGTCTTCCGAAAGCTCTGTGGGGAACAGACGTTGAAGAACGTCGTGATCATGACGAACATGTGGAGTAAGGTCACTCCTGAAGAGGGCGAGGCTCGGGAACGACAGTTATCTGCCCAGTTTTTCAGACCTGCTATCGACAAAGGAGCCCGGTTACTCCGTCACGTTGGAACCATCGAATCCGCCCGTGCGGTCGTCCGCGCCATACTGGATAACCAACCCCTCACCCTCCAAATTCAGGAAGAGCTCGTCGACCAACACAAGGCGTTTTCTCGGACGTCGGCTGGTGAGGAGATCCGCAGGACCCTCAATGGCGATGCCGAGGAGCTCGAGGGTAAGATCAAGGAGTTACAGAGTGAACTGGAAGGTGCGGAGCAGAGGGAACGGGAGACTCAGCAAGAGCTGGAGGAAGAAGTTCGTAGGCTCCGGGAAAGGTTGGCCTCGGTAGTGTCAGAGTCGACTGAGTTGGACGTCAGGTACAAAGGACAGAGGGACGATATGCAAGACAAGACGGATGGTTTGCTACGCGACCTGCTCGATACATTGATTGGAGTGTTCAAACTGGGGTTTCTCAGCGGGTTCTTGCTTTCAGCATTACTAGGCTTACTATTTTAATCTCGTGCTTGATGCATTCGAATTGTATACCATACTGGCCCAAACCCTTAACTTGAAACGGGCGCATGATGGAGGTCGCCTCGGAAGGTGCCGATCAGCCAACGCTGCTTCCCGTTCTGCCAGCTCCAGCACTGGTGACAACCCCGACGATTCAGTCACATCGTGGCTTCCGCATGGGCTGATAACGGCGCAGCCTCGGCCAGTAATACGGAAGCGAAATGACTGTCACCTATACAAATCCAACTGGAGTTCCCATGAACCGCTTCCCCGCACATCACCCAGCGACCCGACAGTCAGGATAATCCAAGGCCCCACGACCTCCCTTTCATTAATACGCTCAATAATTTCACATTATCGCGTGTCGCAGGATCTACTGGGTTATCGAACTGCCTCCAGATAAATAACCGTTTGCCACCACGATCTTTCCGACCTAGGCATCACCACTTGTCCTCTCATACGTGGATCTCAAGGACACCCCGCGTTGTAAAGATGTCCAACCAGGCATTCATCGCGTACGTAGCGTGGATAAATTATCCATGCACTCCGTTGACGGCGGTCGATAGGTTGATTGGAGAGACGGGGTCTGGAAAAACCACAGTATGTGTTCCAGCTCGTCTCCAATGACCGCGGCTCTCAAGATACCGGCACATCAACCAGTTCGTGAACCGTGCCGCTGATAGCGAAGTCTTTGGTGTGGGAAGCGACCTTCATTCTTGCACTTCTGAAGTACAAGTTTCGCCGGAATTCCCTGTTGATGGTCGTCCAGTGCGCCTGATTGACACTCCTGGGTTTAACGATACGCTACAAGAAGATGCGGATGTCCTGGAGAGTATTTCAGCAGCTCTAGCGACAATGTAAGCCGTTTTCACCTCACACTGGATGTAACTGACGCGCATTTCAGGTACGAGAAAGAGGTGAAACTCGCTGGGGTGATATACTTCCATCGGATCTCGGAAGGACGTTGGAGGAAGTCCGATACCCGTAGCTTCGAGTGGTTGAAACGCATCTGTGGCGAAACCACCTTGAGGAACGTTGTACTCATGACGAATATGTGGGGCCCCGGAACTCCAGAGGAGGTCGGTGAGATGAGGGAACGGCAGCTTGCCGTCGAGTTCGTCAAGCCTGCCCTCGATGGAGGCGCACAGCTTCTCCGCCACTACGACACCACCGAGTCAGCCCACCAGATCATACGAGCAATTTTGGACAACCATCGGATCCCGCTCCAAGTTCAACGAGAGCTTGTCGACGAGAAGAGGGAGTTTGACCGGACGACTGTGGGAGAGGGAATTGCCCAGGAGGTTGAGGAATCCACGAAGAAACTCGAGAAGAAGATCGAGAGGCTGGAGAAAGAGTTGAGGACGGTGGCGGACAGGGAGAAGGGGACGAGGTCGCGACAAGAGGCTGAGATTACCCGGCTGCAAGAGGAGATCAAGAACCTCACTGACAGGTCGAGGAACATGAACACGTTCTATGAGAGGAGGAAAATAGCGGCAGGTATGCTGTTTGGATTTCTTTGTTCGCCGGCTGGGCTTAGGGTTTCGTGGATGATACTCCGCGCTCTCTGCTATTATTTCTTGGGTTAGGTCCACAATTGTATATCTGTATGGTGTGCGCATCCTCGTGATTCATCCCTGTTACTGTGGCTGGTCAATGCACGGCGCCTGGACGCCACGCCACACTCCGCCACACTTTGTTCACTACCGTATCTTCATGGACATGCGGCTAGTAAACCAAGTCGATTTCGAACATCTCACACCCAATGGCTATACGGCCAATGATGCCTTTTCTACTCCCGATGAACTTGAGAACTGGTCATCAGCCGAAGACTCGTTCTCTGAGTCCTCTGAAGATCCTCCGGCACTCATCGCGTGTGTAACGTACCTCTCACATGGTACTCGGACGGTGGCTAATTCTTTGACCTAGTGTGATGGGGGTTACCGGAAGCGGGAAAACGACGGTAAAGATGACTGCTGGTATCTCGATCTGTTTTCGCCAACTCTGACGAATACAACTGTAGTTCGTCAACCTGGCGAGCAAGTCCTGTCTAAAGGTCGGGGAAGACCTCGGGTCCTGTACATCCGAGGTTCAAGAGTCTGGAGTGTTCGTCCTGGATGGCCGACGAGTCATGCTCATTGACACTCCGGGATTCGATGATACCCACATGAGCAACACAGACGTTTTGAACTCGATCGCGGCATTTCTGGGGGAATCGTAGGTTGTGACGTGCTGGACTCGCGTTCTTGGGTACCACTTACCGAAATCCTCAGTTATTCGGCTGGCGTGAAGCTCGCGGGGGTTATATACATCCACAAAATTTCGGACGACCGGTTTGGAGGTTTAGCCGTCCAGAACTTCCGAATGTTCAGAGAACTGTGCGGGGAGAGGACGCTCAAGAACGTGGTCCTGATGACGAACATGTGGGGACGGGTCACCCCTCAACAGGGGCGGGACCGAGAGCAGCAGCTCAAGGATAACTACTTCCAGGCCGCAATCGCGAAGGGTGCACAATTATGCCGCCACAACAATACCCCCGAGTCCGCACGAGCGATCTTGCGGAAGATTCTCCAGAACAAACCGGTTGCGCTAAGAATTCAACGCGAGCTGATTGACGAACAGAAGGACATAGGACAGACGAGGGCAGGAGCGGAGCTGAACCGGGAGATCTATGAGATTATAGAAGAGCACAAGAAAGAAATCAGGGGACTGGAAGAGACCATGCGAAAGGCGATAGAGGAGAAGGACGAAGAAACCCAACAGGAGTTGGACGAGGAGAGGAGAAAGATGCAAGAGGTGGTGATGAAGCTCCAGAAAGAGTCGAAAGAGATGGTGTCCAGGTTCGAAGAATCCCGACACGAGATGGAGGAGAGGATAAATGCGGTGTTGCGGGTGCAGGTGGGGGTACATGAGGAATATGAGGAGGAGCTCCGGAGATATGAGGAGAAGGTGAGGGAGCTTGAGCGAGGAGGACGTGAAAACACATCGCAGATCGAATATTTGAAGGGGAAGATTGCGGAGCTTCGTAAGAAGGTGGAGGAAGGGTGGAAATGCACCGTCATGTAGACTTTTGTATCTTCGTGCCTTCGCTTATAACAAGGAACTTACTGATAGGTCGAGGAACGTGGAAACGGCCGCAGTAAACATGTTCTACGAGGGGGGGGAAGTAGCAGCGGGTATACTTTTTGCCTTCCTTTGTTCGCCGGTCGGCGTTAGGGTTTTGTGGGTGATACTTTGCTAGGCTATCAGCGCTTTAGCTCTCGGGCTGGACCCACAACCGTATATAATGTAGTTGGTCAACATGCGTGGCGCCTAGATATCTGACACGCCACACTCCGCCACACTTTCTTCACGACCATATCCTCATGGACATGCCGCCAGTAAACCAAGACGATTTCGAACATCTCACACCCGATGGTTATACGACTAACAGTACTTTCTCCACTCCCGATGACCTTGAGAGTTGGTCGCCAACAGAAGACCCGTTCTTGAAGTACTCCGAAGATCCTCCGGCACTCATCGCGTGTGTAACCTACATCTCGCATAGTACTTGGATGATGGTTAACTCTTTGGTCTAGTGTGATGGGGGTTACCGGAAGCGGGAAAACGACGGTAAAGAGGGCTACCATTCCGATTTATTGTCACCAACTCTGACGAAACAACTGCAGTTCGTCAACCTAGCGAGCAAGTCTTGTCTAAGAGTCGGGAAGGATCTCAGTTCCTGTACATCCGAGGTTCAAGAGTCTGAAGTATTCGTCCTGGATGGCCGAAAGGTCGTAATCATTGACACTCCGGGGTTCGATGACACCCACACTAGCGACACAGACGTATTGAAGTCGATCGCGGCATTTCTAGGGGAATCGTAGGTTGAGACATGCTAAATCCGTATTCTTGGGTGTCGCTTACCAAGATTTTCAGCTATTCGGCTGGCGTGAAACTCGCGGGGGTCATATATGTCCACAGAATTTCGGACGACCGGTTTGGAGGCCTAGCTGTCAAGAATTTCCGAATGTTCAGGGAACTTTGTGGAGAGAAGACGCTCAAGAACGTGGTCCTGATGACAAACATGTGGGGACGGGTCACCCCTCAAGATGGGTTAGACCGAGAGCAGCAGCTCAGGGATGAGTACTTCCAAGCGGCGATCGCGAAGGGTGCGCAACTGCGCCGCCATAACAACACTCCCGAATCTGCACGAGCGATCTTGCGAAAGATTCTCGAGAACGATCCGGTCACTCTTAGGATTCAACGCGAGCTGATCGACGAAGGGAAGGATATTAGACAGACGAGGGCGGGAGCGGAGCTGAACCGGGAAATCAATGAAGCGGTAGAAAAGTGCCAGGAAGAAATCAAAGAGATGGAGGAGAATATGAGAAAGGCAATGGAGGACAAGGACGAAGAAACTCGGGAGGAGTTGGAGGGGGAGAGAAGAAGGATGCAGGAGGAGATGGAGAGGCGCCAGAGAGAGGCGGAAGAGATGCAGTCCAAGTTCGAAGAAGCTCGACGCGAGATGGAGGAGAGGATAAGCGCGAGGCACGAGGCGCAGGTGAAGAAAATGCAGGAGACATACGATGCGATACTTCGGGGCTACGAGGACAGGATGAAGGAGCTGGTAGAGGACAAAAACAACAACACGTCGCAGATCAAATCTCTGGAGGCGAAGATGGGAGAGCTTCGTCACAAGGCGGAGGAGTGGAGACCTTGCACCATCATGTAGACTCTGGTGTCTTTTGTATCTTCGTCCGATTGAGGCTCTTGAAACCGACAATTGGGTTGATCAAAGTTTACTGAAGGTTACATAAGCCCACCTCTCTCTCCGAATGCCAAAATGGCCACACGACCTCCCAACGAACTGGAGAAAAAACTTCACCAAGCTGCCTTGGTTGATCCTAAAAAGGTGCGTCTATGTGTCATGCGAGGGATTCTGCAACACTTACCTTGATTTTCCAGGTGGTAACCGTCAAACAGGTCGAGGCGATCATCCCAGATACCAAAATGCGCGAAAACGCAATAAACTTTCTCCTCAGAGTGGGCCTGTTCAAGATGCTCAAGGACAACCAGGGCACCGTGTCGTTCCGCGCTGTTGCGCAGAACGAGATAAACGCGTATGTTGCCGGTCCCCAGCGTCGTTGAATGCTCACGATTGATGCTTCAGAACCAAAGATCTTGGTGGAGAGGAGAACCTAGTCCTGGGTCACATTAAAGCAACCGGAAACGAGGGTATGTCCTCCGCCCCCTCTCACTCCGTCCACCATGCTCAGTTACGATAGGTATCTGGACCAAACACCTCAAGGGAAAGACCGACCTGCATCAAACAGTCATCGATAGGTGCATCAAGACTTTGACCCAGAAGCAGTTAATCAAGGCTGTAAAGTCTGTCAAGGTACTCGTAGAGATTCTGTCACTCCGCAGCCCTCCTGCTGACGCAACCGTTCCGCTTAGCACCCAACCCGCAAAATCTATATGCTTTCCCACCTCGATCCCTCTGTGGAACTCACTGGAGGGCCCTGGTACACAGATAATGAACTCGACACCGAATTTATCAAACTTCTGTGTAATGCATGCCTTCGGCTAATTCAGGACAAGGTACGATGGATAATGATTTTGGTTCGGAATTTATGCCAAACCCTTTCCAGAGTTTCCCCAAACGTCGTTCACACCAATCGCAACCCGCCCTCTACCCCATCTCTAGTCTTCCGGAATACCCGAACGCTCGGGTTGTACTCCAGTTCTTGAAACAATCCAGAATTACGGAAACCCCTCTCTCTGTCGAGCACGTCGAAAGCCTTCTTAATGTTCTCGTTCTTGACGGAGAGATTGAACGGGTAAGTCGCTCTTCCATCGCGGTTTACCCCTTGCTGAGTCTCGTTACCAGATTCCTGCGTATGGTGCCTCTCTCTGGGATTCCCAGGCAATCGCGGACGATGCAGAATCTGAATCTGAGCGTCGTTCCAAAAGCAAACGAAAACACAGATCCGGCGAGGGTAGTGGTGGTCATAAGAAAAGCAAGAGCTCAAAACGGCAGGACAGCGATATGGAATTGGATGACGCATCTTCCCCACCGCGAAAGAAGAAGAGCCGTAGGCCAAAACGCCAAGACAGCGATTCTGACGGCGAACCAAAACGAAAACGACGAAAGCCTAAAGCTCGCGACAGCGATAGTCACGAAGGCGAGGAGGAAAAGCAGACGGACAAACGGAAGAAGCGGCCTCCGTCGAAAAAATCGAAAAGCAGAGAGCAATCTGAGGATGAGTCCACTACCGCCTCGTCCGACTCGGGTACGGAATCCGATGGACCTGCCAGACGTGAACGGTCCAGAAGTGTTTCCTCCAAGTCGAGATCGAAGTCAAACGCCTCGAAACTCGCCAAACGATCTTCTTCCCCTGCACCGTTCGAGGAATACGATTACGAAAGCATAGGGACCACTCATGTATACCGGGCGATCCGACCGGAGCGTGCGGTCTCAGGGTGGTCCCAGGCACCATGCACAGCCTGTCCGAGTTTTGAGTTCTGTGACGACAAAGGTCCCGTCAACGCGAAGGATTGTGTGTATTATGGGGAGTGGCTGAGTTCTGCGACCGTCGCGGCAGAATGATTATTGACTACGATGGTCCAAAGACCTTGGCAGTCCGTTCCACCTTTGTACTTCCCAGAAGGCGACCGAGAAGGAAAGAAGCTTGTTAACGAAAGATTCCGATGAATAGGCTTGGATGTTATGTCGCCTGCGTCAACTTCGGTCCGTATGGCTGCCAAACACTAATTCGGGATACGCAGACTGGACGATCTATTTCTACATAGGCCCTTACGCGATCCCGCCGAAGCCGCATACCCTGCCTGTCACCCTCAGCAGTAAAAATACATGCACTGTACAAGACGTCCTTCCTAAACAGACGTATGGATGTATGGATGGGGACCGTCAAGATTATGTGGATTTGGATTTAATTAACCCAGCCATGATATCAAAACCGTTCCCGTCTGGCTGCAGATCAATGAAAGAACTTGATTGGTATCCACCATAACCGCCAGGATTGCTTTGACCGATGGGAAGAGTGCGCAGTAAATCGTAATCGGGAGTTATCCCCACTATTCTGACTCGCTGTGGTGGGGCCACCGTCGTCACTTCAACGATCTCATTGCTGACCACGAATCAGCGTGATTCCTCGGATAATTGGGGTTGGGGAAAATCTACGAATGCATCCACCTCCTCAGATGGAGATCTGTGAAGGAGTCGAATAACCCTCCACTCTTAATCCACTTGTCTAGCAGAGGCTCGAGATTTGTCATGATTGCAGCTGCCACCTTCTCCATTCTGAGCTCCAGGGGCGCCTCC
>Ga0307517_10004762_pt1 | contig 20730 bp, 18 predicted proteins | sample 23_EM_MG_FD_194515 | JGI IMG/M metagenome (GOLD analysis project Ga0307517, IMG submission 194515) | Populus trichocarpa ectomycorrhiza microbial communities from riparian zone in the Pacific Northwest, United States - 23_EM | ecosystem: Host-associated > Plants > Roots > Unclassified | place...
GAACATCAATCACCACGTCTCCTACAACCACAGCGATTGAAATTTCAACTTAGTTGACTTGTCATATTTTTGGTTTTGACCAATCCGATTCCTTGGACCCCTCTTCACGACGGCTTCAAGTCTTTAGTCTAAGAGCATCCTACTCTTACTCTAATTTCATCACTGGAAGATAGATTTGTCTCTTCCATCTATTATTTTTACTTCCTCATCTTCCATTAACTACACGGTATCTGTTAATTATGGTTAAGCGAGGTTCTACTACTTTTTCGGCAACGAGAGTTGCTAAAGCGGGGTTGGCGGCTTCGGCCGCGTTGGAGAAGATTTTAAATTTGGAGAAAGAGGTCTCCAGATTAAGGCACCATGTTTCTGTCTTGTCGAGACGGAATCATGTGTTGTCGAAAGAGTTGAAGGAAAGAGGGGATGATTGTTCTGAGGTGGCTTCACCCGTGAGGGTACAGGAGCCTGAGTCACCAATGGTGGCTGAGCCCGAAGTTCGGATGAGTGGGAAGATTGTGGCGGAGGGTGAGGAGGATGTGTGGGTGGCGCCGGTGGCACATGTGGCGGAGCCGCCGGTGGCTGAGACTAGAGTGGCGGTGGTGGTTGATGAACCTGAGGTGGCATTGGTGGAGCTGCCGAAGGGTAAGAGGAGGAGGACAAATGTTGAGTTGGAGGAGGAGGAGACGACGGGGAGTGAGGCGGAGGAGGTGATTGAGGGGTTGATTGTGGCTACCTCGATTCCCAGGGGTCCAAAAGGTTATGTGGCGGGGACACCTGGGGGTAGGGGTAGGGGTAGTGGATATGTGGCGGGGGCCCCAGTTGGGCCGAGGAGTGGACAGTTTGGGCGGGGTTTGGTTAACCCCAATTTTTCTATGTTTTTCAACCAATCCCGGGGATTTCCCGGAGACCGTGGAAAATGGCCAGCGGGGCGTGGTGGGGGATACAGATGACCCTGAGTGGCGAGGGTAAACCTAACATCTGGCTTTAATTTAGGCTATATTATGCGAATCGACGTGGGCAGGGCTTGCTTTACCCCTTGTTCAGATGTTGGAGGAGCCCGCCTGGTGTGTGAGCACTGGGGATATCGGACGGAGTAGGTTTACCTTGTTATTGTTGTTTTACTAATGATACAGATTCTTCATTCGGCTTGGTGACCTGCTCAGGGTGCAGTTGGCTATGGGGGGAAGTCGGATTTGTGGTTTTGACGTTGATTTAGTGTAAAGGGTTATTTGTTGTTTTTTTGCTGTTGCTAGAGGTGGTGAGGGAGTATGTTCCGGTAGGCGGGTCCGGGAGTAGCTAGTGGATAGGGTCACGCTTTAGAGTAGCTTAAGTACCCGAAATGGAAAAAGTTTTATAAAAAAAAAAAATAAAAAAAAAAGTACCCGAACATTTGGGGGAAAAACAGGGATAATTCAGGGATAATTCAGGGATAAACGGCGATATTTCAGGGATATTTTAGAGGTAAGACATACTTTGGAGGCCTGTGTACGCAGTTAACAGGGGCAATTTTGGTGAGAATTACCCAAGATGGCGTCTGATCACCTCAATGTTTCGGTACTTCTTGCCGACAAGTAGAGGAGGCCTGTAGAGGCGTTGGGAAAATCGAGCCTCTCATGAATCTGCTTCCATATTTTCGACCCCAGGCTCCCCACCGTCCAGGATGTTCGGAGGTGTGAAGTTGAATGAAGCGGAAGGAGAAACGTTCTTGCAACGCGTCCCTTCTAGGCTTCTGCGCTGTAGGGGCCAACTGGCGGTTCGAATCGGAAGACCCCCCTCGCGACCCGGTCCATTGCGCACTAGCTAGATACCAGGACTGGCTTAGCTACGATAAAATATATTGCATCAACAATTGCGTGGGCATTGGATCCTATTAGGCTGCGATACCGAAGTATTGGTCGGAAGACACACGATGTCACTCATGATTGTTCAAAACAGGCAAGCGAAGGTGGTTACTATCCCGATCAAGCTATACCCGAGCAACCGTGTTTCTCAAGGTGCTCCAAGTTCGTAAAGGTAGGACATAGATTAAGCATCGCCACAAAAGCACCCGGTTAACTCGTAAATTTAGGGTTGGGTAGCGAGTCGAAGGGTCCTGGTTTCAGACAAGCGGATATGGGTTGATCATAGGTTGAAATTCCCCCTTTTATCCGGCCATAGCCAGGGCACAACCAATCCAGTTAGACTATTGACAGGGCGGGATAGTACGAGTACTCGAGTACTTGTACTACTTGTACAGTAGGATAAGCCAACCCGAGCTCGCCTACCGGTAAGTTACCCCGTAGCACATCTGGAAAGTGTCACCCCGTAGCACAACCCCGAGTACCAGGCTTTCTAGTGAATTTTTTTCTCAAAACCGAGGTTAGAACTCTGCACGAGGACACCCGATTTACCGAGTCGGTAGGGGATTATGACTAGGTTGCTCTAGGAGGCTATCTATTATATAGTACTAGGTCTGGTGAGCACTCGAGTACGTACTACCTTTACAAGGCAATATCTACTTCAGTGCTGTACCAGTACAGCACGGTACAACGTGCAAAAAGATCCCCGGGCTAGCCTAATACCTTTACTACTCTACTAGTTCCTAATCCCGGATCGTGATTCCTGGTATCTTATTCATGACCCCCGACTTAACGATATGTCGAAGCCTATTCATGTAGGGGGGGGGGGCTGGGTGAGGGAGCCTGGTTGTAGCTCCACTGCAAGCAACTCACATTCCCTTTTGGGCCCAGTATCAGGTGATGATTACCCACTACCACACCGCACTTCATGAATAACCGGTGCCCAAGGAGCTAAATCTACAATTCACACAAGCCTTTCATAGAGCTGTCGACGTTTTGCAGGGCGTTATATTTTATCCTAGGAGAAAATAATACAAAAGCCGTATTCAATTTCCCTCATTTCCCTCAAGAACGTTACAGCAGAGGGATTTATATGATCAAACGAAACCCCCAAACTATCCATTCGCAGTAGCTTCTCCCTCTCACAACAAAGGGGTCCAATAGGTCTTTCACTCCGCTCGGGCAGCATGTATTACTTTTACGCATTATATTCTACGACAGAAGGAGCAAACCCTGCAGGAATTACCCCATCTAACAAGCAAGATCTCATGTGACCCTTCCAAAAATAGGTCCAAGTATCCCAAGCATCAATAAAAAGCAGGCACAGTTTCAAGAAAACCCTATTCATAAAATTTGATATCGGACGCCGCACTACTTATATGATATACCCTTCACGATCAGGGGGAGGGACAGCTAAAAGGGAAAAATGAAGGACGGGAAACGGTTAGTTAGTTTTTTTGGCTCTACTACGCCGGGAAGGACTTAGAGGGGTTGTGTCCGGTATTCCAGATAGGCAACTCAGGCTTCCAAGACCGCCATATACTCGAGTACATTACACTCATGCATTAAGTGACCTGAGTATGATACTGAAATATTTCTCATTTAGCATACATGCCTTCGCCCGGTGAATTGTATCCGAACTTTACCAGGTCGGTTCATCGCGGACCTAGGAGCCGCCCGACGACCCAAGGCGATCTACGATACCAGGGATGGGAGACGTGAGTGATTCCTTGTGATAAGACCTATATGTTGGTCATATAGGCTGGCTGGGTTCCGGTTTGTGCCAATATCGTGAACCCCCCCCCCCCCCCCCATCTGCAGACCGCGCAATCTCGGGGGAAGAGAGTCTAAAGGTCACAAGTCACAAGGGATTTTGTCCTAACCACTCCCTCTCTGAGATCAAATGACCCCCACTCTTAGTACTATAAAGTTAGTGCCTTAATAAAATTCGAATAGAAAACAAGCGTCCTATGACGTTGTAGCTGCCTCTCTTAGTATGGTGCTCTGTATTTTCCTATTCCTTCTGTCCTAACTAAATTTTAAGTTTATAGTGTTTGAGTTTATAGTATTTTCTCCTAGCGCAGCCGAGGAGAATCCACAGCCCCCTAGCACAATCTTCGATTCACCTCTTTAGGTAATTATTCATGCTTGAAACTCCTCGGGAAATCACAAGGTGAGATTGTAAGGTGAGAGGTCGTGGGCGGGTAGTTTGGTGGTAAATGACCACCCTTACTCATCAAATAACTCTTCTATAATACCAGAGGATCTTTATATCATTCAGAATTTGCAGCGGCTTCTCCGGCTGAAAGGGTGCAAACAATTTTTACCCTTTTCTGCTACCTCACCGATCGCAGACCTCACACCTAGGTGCAGTGTCCAGAGCCTGATTCTACCGCCTCTCAGAAGGATTCATTTTACCCTACGGTCCTATTAAGGAAAGCTGAGATCGTCAATCCTCCAGTCCCTATCGGGGGGGATATGTTGCTTCCTCTTGCCCGACGCGATGTACTATCCAGCAGCTCACTTTATGGAGAATCGAGCCTCCGGTCCTGGCCGATTGCATAGGGGTTGATTGGCCCCTAACACCTTATACATTGCTCCAGCTAGGTATTTCACGTAATATTACTCTGAACGGATAATTGCCCTACTTATGGGTGGATCTAGACTTTTATTTTCCCAAGCCCGCGGTTAAGGACGGTGATATACCATACTGTACTAAACATTGAAAGCATTATTGGGGCAGGCATATTCTCACAAGAAAAAGAGAGACTGTGAGCATTGATCATTGATTGCTGACAAGATCCCCCAGTGCTAGAGGTATAACAATATGACACAAGCAACAGTAACGGGAAAAAGGCAGCCCCAGCTGAGACCAAGGCAGAGTTAGGACAGGTACAGCACAACTCACTGGTGAAAGACCTTGCGCCCTCCATTCGCACCAAAAGTATTCCACCCTGCAAACCAAAAACACGCCCCATGGAGTAAACAATGGGAATAATACCTATTATAATAATATCCGGATCCATCCATGAAATCTGATTGTATAACCCTTTTGTCCTCTTAAATCGTATTTGTCAAACGCCTACCGCTGCTGACATTTTACGAATGCATCTATCGTTTGTACAGACCCACCGTACAAAGTGGGAAGCATGATTCACCCAACCACCAAGAACCCCTCAACCGATCCTGACAACTGCTCTTTTTTTAATAGAAAAAAATTGTCAGATGATATATCGCCATAGCCTCCCTACTTTGATTTAATCACCCCACATATTTTTATTCCTATAGAAAGTGCTCAACAAACACACGTCTATAAAGATCCTTTTAGCGAAAAATGCGAACAAGAGAGTATGATGCCAAGATCCCCCACCAGCTAGCCGTGTATAGGATAGATAGATAGATAAGCACAAAATAGGAGCACTATGATATTATACAACATTCCTAACTTGTGCTAATCCCGTTAGGAGCACTGTGCCTGGCCCTAAACTCGGGCGTCTCGAGCGAAGCACAACACTTCGTGGGTACATCATCCAACCTACCGCAGGTTAAGACAAGGAGACGTCTATAGCATCCTACAAGAGAGCCTTCACGAATTTGAAGGACCCGTTCATCCTACCTAGGGATCCAAGCAGGTAACTTCTACCACTCACCTCCATATACTTTTGCCAGGGTAATAATTTAATGGTTGATTGAACAATAGAGACCCCCTCCATTGATCCATCGAGTGACATTACATGATCAGAACCCCCCCCCCGGAAAAAAAAAGAAAGGAAAAAAAGATACTATTGGCTTGAGGCTCAAGTCCTCGTATACTAACGTAGGCCCTCAAAATTTCGAAGGGGTTGGAAGCGACCTGCTCCTTCTTTTTTTAGTTAGTCAGAGACCTTTAGCCCAATAACACCCAGCCTCTGGGAATATGGAGATCTGGAGGGAAGCCTTTTATATTTTCGATCAAGTCAGAGGCATCTATTCCGCCTTTGCTCTCTTTTCCTTCCTTCCTTCCTTCCTTCCTTCCTCCTTCTATTTCATTTCTTTAAAGTACAGCACAGTACTTCCACTTACCAGTATATTTGCCGATTTAGTTTCGCAGCCTAATTCTATACTGCGCAATTAATGCAATGCGCAGAGCACTGGACTGGACCACACCATGTTATACCTACTTTTACTAAAAATGACTAGTAAGTATAGAATACCACCAGACTTAAGTGGGTCGGGTTTTTAGTGCTGGTTCACCAGCGAGTAAGGCTTCCATCATACACTGACAATATATACGCTCGGGCCAACCTCACAATACAAAAGCGAAACGCGCTATCTAGATTTCCGCGAGATACCTAGGTATTTTACGATATCTATGTACGGTGTAAAAGTGGCACCTGGTCACTGCCATCACCAGAACTAGATATTCCTTTTTTTTCGCGGCCCGAACGAAACCCGCACCAAAAAGAAACGCAAAGAAACGCAAAGAAACGCAAAGAAACAAAGAACAAAAAGGGATATAAAACCCCATGAGGTAGAGGAGGTAGATATCAGAAGCGGTATATCATACAAAAAAGAACCCCCCAATTAGAACTTGTGATTGCCCTTTTCCCCCTTCCCTTTCCCACCTAGATAGCGGGGCAACTAGCCCACGCCAGAATCGAATGGTCAACCACTAAGCCGACTTTTTCGGCCGGGCAAGTGGATGGGCCTCGGTGTTCCTGTACCCTAGTCAGTGCATTTCGTGGAGCTAGGGCCCGAAACCATGTGGTGCTTACAAGACGTATTCATCCCTGCAGAGATCGGATTGTTAGAATCAAAATCGGAAACATGGCCATAGTGAGATGAACTTACAAAGAGATAAGGCCTGGGTCACTGAACAAGAGGTAAAAGTACCTAAGATATGTTAGGACGTAGTAATGAGAATTTTATGGGAGTGAGCCTACTTAAGTGTCTCAGCGTTGAAGAATGACTCCTGAGAATCCAACTGTAAAAATTGAGGGTCTCCACGAACCCTTGTCACGTCTAGATCGAGCGGTTCCAGTTAATAGGCAATGTTTTTGTTTTCTTTAAAAAAAATGAAAATGAAATGGAAAAATGGAAAAATGGTATCTTAGAAGACTTGCCTGCAATTGCGGAAAATGCAACGTCTGTCTGCGTGGCATGAACAATGCTTTGGAACATTCCCCATCCTTTTTCTTGCCATTTTGGGTCGCCCGACACACGATACCTTACCGCATACATTAGAGAGACTGCGCCTCGGCGGAGGTGCCTAACTCACATTATGAAGACAGATTCAATGGCTTCTGGCCGCAAGATATATCTATGAATTGTTAATCCGTGTCGGTATCGGGGAATTCATAGAGCAATCTAAACCTTCTATCGCCAATCATAGTAAATCCAGATGGTAATCCTTCTGCTTCGATTATGTCATGCGCAATTTGAGCCACTGTCTTTGGTGCCTCGATCGGGGCCCTCTTGGGGTGTGGGTGGGACTCCACTGTCGGCAACCCTGTAGGCCGTAGGTGATGTGGGACCAGCATATCGTGGTACAGCTCAGTGTCGAATTGGCACTCTGTAGTCTTGTTACATCGAGCAACCCGAAACCATTCTGGCATAATTCCAGTAGGGAAGGAACCATAGGCCCAAACACAGCCTTCTGTAATCTTAGCAGCTAACTTGAGATCACCATCACGGTTAAGTGCCTTGGCTCCCAGCGCCAACATGCCTCCAACAAAACAGCTCTGGGCAATGTTAGCTAAGCCTTAGAGTAGCTCTAGATAAGAGAAATTACCAAATGGCCCGTGTCTCCATCAAAACGGGGCTTCACACCCGGGGATACATAAACGTTCCCGGTGAGAAGAATATCGGGATTCTCAGCCGCGTAAGGCCGATAAAAGAGATGCTCTTTTGCAACCTCAACCACGGCCTCGTACATCTTCTTGTATTGACTTTTTCCGCCCAGTAGTATGTACTCCTACCGACCCAGTGCGTCAGGACGGGCTATTGCCTTAATCATGCCCGAGCTTGGATGAGGATTACCTTAATCAAGTATTCATACAATGAATCAGCCATGCCTCCCAACGTAAACTTTTCCTCTCTCTGGTAGGATGGGTTTGTTAACCCTTGGGGTAAACAGGTAGCTGACGCCTCTGGGGCCCCCGCCCCGGCCTGACTCTTTTTCGTCATCGTACCTCCTTCGGCCCGCTTTTCTTTTTCCCTTCCAGCAACCAGAATTTCGCCCGTCTTTTCGTCTTTGGGTTTGTCTGTAGTATATATATCGTCTTTCGGTGGAGGCACCTCAAGGGCCACGCTCCCTCGGTGGGGTTTACGTCTGACAACCTTGCACCCAGACGCGTCAATTATCATTGGCCACATTCCTGGGAGCTTGGATTCATTTTGGGACTCCTCCAACGCATTTGTGATTCGCTGGACCGCATCATAATAAGTGTTATTGCCGGTTATCTGGGCCAGGCGTGTAAACTCGACAGTCAAGGAACCAAGTTCGGCTGAAACGGACCTTATGTCCGCGCGAGCTTCCAAAGCTGTTTGCCTTCTGTAAAGGAATAAGTCAATGATACTATTCTATAAACTACAGGGAATAATTAATTACATACGGTCTGAACCCCCAATATAGTACCGGCATTCTATTCGGAGTATCAAAAGCACCGTATATCATATCTCCCAGCTCGATCGCCTTGGTGAGTAGGATTTCATGTTTTGCTCCAGAAACATCGTATGCCGCAATCAAACCTCCGAGATATCTAATAACAGTTTCAAAAACAGGAATCGAGGCCATGGGTGTAGTAGTGAAGTCAATTTTGGCCACTTCGTCAACCGCCTCCGTGAACTCGCTTTCCATACCCATGATCCATAATGTGTCCAGAGAATCTACCAAGGTTGCTCCCCAGCCACCAAAGGGGTCTTTGAAATACTTAGTCACGGGCATAAGTTCGTCGTGGCCCCAAGCATACTTTTTGTATCCGCTCCACGAACGCTTGAAAGCATCCTTGACAGCCTCCAGATGTTCGAGACGAATTTTGCGCTTGGTTTCACTTTCAGCACCAAAGGAGGCCTGTATTTGAGGAATCTTCTCTGGGTGAGGAGTCGGCAACGGAATAATTGATTCTGAGGGCACAGGAAAATGTTCTGGCGACCTGATCCATCGATCATTTTCAGCAGCAGGAATAGCTTTTGCAGTTTCGGCGCTATGATCATGATGTTTAATAGATGGAACAGTCGGAGTTGCCACTTCCTTAGCTGTTGATTTGGGCGATACCGAAGCATTCACGGGACCTTTGCTCGGTCCCAAAGCCTTTGACTTGGCTGCAGCTTGTCGTGTATGAGGCTTGGGGGAAGGCTTCTCAATGGGAAGAATCGGCACAACTGGGGGTGGCTCCGGTTTTTGCTCCCCCACCGGTTTCTGGTCGAGCCCAGTTTCAGAGCTTGAATCCCATCCTGAATGGGACTTCAGTCGATCAACCGAGAAGGCAGCACTAGTATCTTTGAAAGAAGTGAAATGGATAAAAACCACAACTGTGATAACTGCGAGCAACAACAGGGGTCGGTATCGCCGGAAGCGTACAATGCCCGCCATTGCGAACGAGGACAAAGCTGGATCAGCTACAGCGCCTTTTCTTTGGAATAGTTGTTCTGTTGTATTCAAGGCACCCGAGCAGGAATGATGGATTTTGACAAAGGGTTGCCCCCCGCTGTAGAGATTTCCGCTGGCGATAGATGATGGCCCAGTAAGTAAGTCGGAGGAGGATTGGGTTTCACAGAAAAATAGACCTCCGGCCAGTCTGAGGATCTTTGGGGCAAAGCTGCAACACGAAATCAACGATTACTTGAATAGGGGTCTTTGAGCGCGCTACCGGCCTTGGCAACCTCTTAGGGTCAGGCAAGGTATGATATTTACCGCAGGAGACTGTAGCAAACGATGCAACTTACGGTCCCGGTTCATACAGCACTAAGATACCAGAGTTAAGACACAATAATATACTCCCGCGGCCGAGTTGAAGTTGGACACTTTCTATGGGAATTGCCACCTTAGGTGTCCAACTTCAACTCGGCCGCGGGAGTAGTATCAACCTAGAATTACCTGATAAGTTAGAGAGTATACAGTCTCCCAAAGGGTTGCGAGATTCTCGAGTTGCGAGAGTGGCGGCGTTCTTGGCCACTTGGCATGGAATTTCCCATGGTCACTCCTGCTTTTAAATTTTCTTTGATACTTTTCTTGTTTGCTCTTAGTATTGAAGTTTCTCTTTTGGGCTAAGCCTTGACTTAAGCGCAAGCATGTACCCGTTTTTATGCTACGACTCTCGCAACTCGAGAATCTCGCGACCCTTCGGGAGACTGTAGTAGATTTTATCTTTCCTGAGGGAAAAGTCATCGGAAAACGAGCTCCATTATAGGGCTTTAAACGTGTTGGCACCGGGCAAAGTCCAACGGACCAGAACCCCCAAGAACCGTACTGAGAGTGCCAATGAGACTGCATGCGCCTCGAGGCTCCAACTATTAAAAGGCCTTGCCCAGGTGAAGTTGCGCTATGCCCAGACACAAATATGGCACTACCCACCCCCCCGCAATACTTGGAGATCCACCCGCTGAAGGAGAGTACTTGGCAATCCAAAAAGTCTCCGGACGCTCCTGCGCCAAGACAGGCACCAATAAATGCTTAGTGTCCGGAGACCTTTTAAATTGCCAAGTACAAGGAGAGACCCAGGGTAATCGGCTTATGATACTAATTTGCTGCCAGCGCGAAGCCCCACATAATCAATTTCCACCTCCCATCAGGAATACTTGTACTAGTACGGCATTTAGAGATATCAAATTCCTCTTACTGGATATCCAACACATCGCTGAAGCACCCGTACTAGCAGAGGTAGAGATTGCTCCTGGTATGGTGTCTTGAGTTCTCGACATTGAAACATGGGCTCCCACAAATACTCCTTGGGCACTGGTGCTCGTACCGCGATGCACGATATCAAAAGTCAAACCTAGATTCTTAACCAAAAGTCCGAGGAGCCTTGCCCTCATGACTTACAAGTACGGTATCATACTCGAATACGGTGCGAGTGGTGCCAAGTGCTTGTTTATGTGCCGTCTCCGGGTGTGGGAACGGGGATCCCTCAACACTTTGCCATACTGCTAGAGCAGAGAAGCCCACCTGGAATTTGGGCAACAAGATGTAACAGTTGATACCGGTACTTGTAGAAGATTCTCTTACTGACTTACGGCATCTTAAAAGTTACCGTGCTTGTAACTTCACATTTCTAGATGATGCTATGATTTGTTTACCACATCCGCTCCGACAGGCAAAGGGTTCTCTCTTGCAAGCTGACCCATTCACTAACTGGCTGCACGTTTTGGCAAAGACGAAAACAATATTATCGTAGCTTATCGTATTGTGCTTGCACTCAACAAAGAAGGGGCATACGCAATCCAGGTAATGCGCCAAGCTCTTATGATTCACCCAGTTGTCGCTGCGTTTTTGTCATTGGCAAAATACGCCAAGACCCAGTAGGGTTACTCGAATAGGTAATAATATTATGAATCCCAAGAGTGAAGGTCACATGTAAAATTCTTGGCATTCCCCAGCCTCTCCATCGGGCACATATCACCCGCAGCCCCAGTTTCCCAGTTCCTCTTCTCCTTTCCGCAACCCGTTCACTCGTTCCTCAACCACCTCGCCTCCATTTATTCTGTCATTCAAGCTCCTAAAACCAGCAACATCGCTTAGATAGCGAATACTCTCGATCATGAAATCTTCTATTATCTTTGCGGCTGGGTCCCTTCTTGGGTCCGCTATGGCTGGTGTCCATAGGGCACCGTTGAAAAAGGTCCCGCTGACAGAGCAGCTTGTAAGTTTGCAGCAGTTTAACTTGCTTCCCCACCTCTTTTGTTTTTGGGTTTCCCAACTGACCACCACTCTCGGATTTGTAGTCTCACCATGACATTAACACCCAAATGAGAGCTCTTGGCCAAAAGTACATGGGAATCCGGCCAGAGAAGATCGGCGAGGAAATGTTCAAGACCCAAGAAATCAAAACTGATGGTGGCCACGCAGTCCCAGTTAGCGTAAGTACCCGGATTCACGTTCGTCTGAGCCGAGCTAATATTTTGCGTGCAGAACTTCCTGAATGCTCAGTGTATGTGCCGAATTGAGCGCGGTTAGGTGAATAAAACTCACTAATATTGCGTAGATTTCTCGGAGATCACCATCGGGACTCCTCCTCAAAGCTTTAAGGTCGTTCTTGACACCGGAAGTTCTAACCGTAAGTCAACTTCCTACGGTGATCCGGGCATAGGACTTATTGAGAACTAGTTTGGGTTCCCTCTTCCCAGTGCGGTTCGATCGCTTGCTACCTGCACAGCAAGTACGATTCGAAAAGCTCTTCGACCTATAAGGAGAACGGTACTTCTTTCGAGATTCGCTACGGCTCTGGAAGCTTGAGTGGCTTTGTCTCCCAAGACAACATGGAAATTGGTGATCTTAAAATCAAGCATCAGAGCTTCGCTGAGGCAACTTCGGGTAAGCTTTAATGCTATATGTGTCCCCTTGATTTTGTATCTAATTGTCCAACATACAGAGCCCGGTTTGGCTTTTGCTTTCGGTCGGTTCGATGGCATTTTGGGACTCGGATATGACTCAATCTCAGTCAACCACATCGTCCCTCCCTTCTACCAGATGATTAATCAAGGTCTTCTCGATAAGCCTGTTTTTGCTTTCTACCTTGGTGGTACGGATGATCAAAGCGAGGCTATTTTCGGTGGTATCGATGAGAACCATTATGAGGGCAAGCTTATTAAGCTCCCCGTCCGCAGAAAGGCTTACTGGGAAGTCGAGTTCGAGGCCATGACCTTTGGAAAAGCGACCGCTCAATTCGAGAACACTGGAGCTGTCATCGACACTGGAACCTCTCTGTAAGCTTTCTAGGCTGTCTGGGGTTCGATTTGCCCGCTAACCCATTGTAGAATCGCCCTCCCATCCACCTTGGCTGAGCTCTTGAATAAGGAGATTGGAGCCAAGAAGGGATTCAATGGACAATACACCGTTGAGTGCGAGAAGCGCGACTCTCTTCCAGATCTCACCTTTACCCTTACTGGTATGCTTGCACGCTATCTTATCTCTCTGTGATTGCTAATAGCAGGTTTACAGGCCACGACTTCACAATCACTGCCTATGACTACATACTTGAGATTCAGGGTTCGTGTATCAGTGCCTTCATGGGTATGGACTTCCCCGAGCCTGTAGGACCCCTTGCCATTTTGGGTGATGCGTTCTTGCGAAAATACTACTCCGTTTATAACCTAGGCGATAATACTATCGGTCTTGCCAAGGCCAAGTAGGCCAAGTCTGTTTGATGGGTGGAGCTAAAGACATTTGCATGGTATTGGGTATGGGTTTCGGTCTGGCGACTGGTTATTAGTTTTTCTGAGTTTCATTTTTCATATTGTTCAAGCAGAGTTTTTCGTACACGGCTTTTGTGCCCAATTCTTTTTTGACAGGACTTCGTTTTATCGGGGGACTTTGAACTTCTGAAACTGCTCGCTGGAGCACGTTTTCTGTGAAATTGACATTTAATTTGCATTTGATTCAACTCGAATCTATAAGTTACTCGATAGAGCTAACACCCACCACCGAACACCATTCATAAGATGTCGCATTGAGATCCATCCTCAAATTAAACCTTAAGGGGAGGGGATTGACTTCAACATTGGTTCCTGGACATATGACTGTGTCAGCACTTGCGCACCGCCTGATTGCGGAGATGTAGCGGGGGCAGTACAGTCTTGTTTGCTTGGCCCATGGTAAGCCCATTTACCTCTAATAAGGTTTCGTCGGTGAGAGATTGGCTTAGGATTGAGCTAAGATTGGATTTCGAGTTGGATTAACGGGCATAGATGTCGTTATGCACTGTGCCAGGGGGCCGTAGTGGCTTGATGCATAGGGTAACTGAGCACCTACTGTGAGGTACTATACGTACCGATAGGGCATGGGAACCGAATACGATAGTTGAAGATATTCGAAGTTTCCCTCTAATGTTCCGGCCTTTGTTCCTCTGCGCCGCTCGCATTCTTAGTCCGCTCCCCACCCCTCTGTCAGAGATCTAAATTCACTCGCGAACCATCGGTATCTAAACACCCTTATGCCAAGGCTCAAGAAGGAACAGACTATCGGGCACACCGGGTAGCTTGGCCCTGGAATAACGGCCAAAGTGTGTGGACTACCGGCGCAGTACTACTACCGTACTTTAAAATCTAGGAATAATGCTAAGGCGTCCCGAATCTCCCTGTTTAGGCCAAGATGGAGGACACGGCGAAAGATTACCCTTCAGCCCTCAGATAAGATAAGCAAAAATGAAAAACCACAAGACCTTACTGGTGCTTCACTGGGAGAGGCAACTCCAACGTCCTAGCTCGATTCTCGATTATTCCAGTTTTTGCGGCACTTGTGGGACGCGGATAGTGGGTGTTGAGCGTGCACATAGTATTAGGCCAACTCATCCTTCTCCCTTAGTTCTCACTGGTACGGTTCGGCGACACATCTCATCGTTGATGGTGGTGCTCCTTACATTAAAAATAATATCTCTCGTATGATAGGCTTACGACATAGCTAGAAGTTATTCAATTACGATTACTTTTCGCCCAACAAAACACTTGGCCATCATGACAGGCATGTCTAGATTTGAGAAAAATAGCTAGTTTTGGGGCCTGTGTGAACTTCTGGAATCTGAAATTCTGGAAACAGGTATGATACACCTCCGTACGAGCTGCCGGATAAATTCCAGACACTTGAATTGGGTTTCCAAGCTCCTCCATGCAAGTGATTCCATAGCAGGAGAGTCCCAGGCCCATCGACGGTGTGGGTAGCACGGTAGAATATAGATCCCTGGGTTCTGGGCAACTTGAATGTGTGACTTGGTGGGAATTCCTGAGGGGAAGAGGTAACTAGCCAACTCGAATTGCCCATGTTCGTTTTCTCCTTGCCACTGCGGTGCGGAATTACTGTGTTGGGTGACAGGCTGCGAGTTGTGTCCAAGGGTTACATACGCAGCATAGTGCCTTCATCTGCGAGCCATCCCATCTAATCAATGCCAGTACCCTAAGTTATAGATTATGGAGCCCCTTGTAAAAGATGGACCAGCCCCGGTGAGCACAACATCTTCACGGAGGAGCAGCCGGCGCCGAGTGCAACGGTCCTCGATTGATCTTAAGCCATCCAGGTTGTTTCCAGCCTAGTGGACTTGGACACCCGCACTACCCAACCTGGGGAGAAGTAGTTTGTCTTCATGCACAGCGGTTATTTAAGATACCGGCGCTTGCCTACGGGTAGGTTCTCCTTGCGGCTTCATGTGCACTAGAAGAGCGCCAACGCTGTATATCCAAACTATGTCGGAACTTCTGTGTGAGAGACGCGGGCTTAAAGGGAAAGTAAAGACCAGTTGAACGTGGGAACAGTATAGTTCGTAGAAGGCGGATCAGAGTTGTTCCGATATCTATTATACATTGCTACTTGGGTACCAGGCAATGGTACTTATACCCTTGAGAGGTATCTATATACTCGAGTACAGTACCAGTTGATACGAGCTCCCGCTATGCCCTACCAGGCATACTTTCGTCACATTGAAGCCATTTTTCCAACAAATTACCTCACCCCGATTCCGAGTTTGGGTCTGTGACTGGAAGTTCTCTCTTCTCTTTTTTTTTTTGACTAGTTATTAGAATTCCAACGAGTCGTCGTACCTATATTATGTGTAATTTTCATGAATTTTTCTGTGCTCAACTCGGACCTTATAAGTGAAAGAGAGTTTAAGTAGAATTAGTGCCAGTATCATACCAAATATGCCGGTGAGTGAGACGTACCGGGAATAGAGCAGGCAGAACCTACTAGTATGATATAATACAGGTATGGCTAAGGCATCTAGGGGAATACATTTTCTCCCTCTCGCTTGGGTTTTCGCGGATCTATCTGTCCATGCGTTACCTCCCTCCCTGATATTCATACAATGAAGGAAATGAGTTCTGATATCGAGTGACTTACCATGGATCACTCACCCTCTATTAAGCGGGTGGGGGAAGAGTTTCTCCCGTCGGATCCTCTGGTCCATAAAATACAGGAAAAATCCATGGCAAGTGTCCTAAAGTATCGCCAAGAATATCCTCCCCTCCGAGGAAAGAAATAAAAAGGCTTAGAACATCATCATAATAAAAATCTACGATAATAACGAATAAAATGTCAAAGCACCAAAATCATCAGTCGTATGATATGATAACCGAAATGAGTATAATACTGCCACAATTTGGGGTCCAAAATTGGACCTTCGTGTAAGAAAAGGAAAAATTTCATAACATTATGCTTCGTAGGCAAAGCACACATATCAAGGTATGATATCATATAAATTTAATACTCTACAATTGTTTGGCAAAGGTTAGTTTAACACCCTCCGCCCCGACCAAAAAACCGAAACCGAAACCAGAAACCAACAAGAGCAACAGGCATCCCCCGCTCCCTCACGCCTTCCCATCCATCCATCGCATACCAGCACAGGCGTGTTACCTCCATCCGCTCATAGCACCGGGTTAAAGCCGCGCTTCTTCAGCCCGTCGCCACCAAAACGGGAGCGACTTCGGCCCAGCGACTTGAGCACAGCACATTCGGGACCTGACGCCGAAGCTAGCTAGGACGGTATAGTTCTTGGACATAAGTCATCGTCTGTCGGGTGAAGTACTCGTCAAAATATATTAATATCAGCGAAACCCACAGCCTCAGCGAAACACACAGCACAACGAGACCCCCAATACCAATAATTACCAAATTTCGCCTCTGGGTAGCTAGGAGCTTGGCGATTCAGGCAATGTTGCTTTAACCGCAGTTAATTGTGAATTGGCACTTGTGAAGGCAAGCATAAAGCAAGTTGTTGCCGAATTGTTGGTGCCAAGCCTTGGAACTTGTATAGGAGAGCCCACATAAAAAGGTATCATACTTGATCACAAAATTGCAATTTTCATGGGCCCACCAATGATGCAGCATGGGTCTAATTTGGTTGAAATTTCAGCTTAGTGAAGTCAATATATGACTCCAGCGACCTTGGCCCTTAGATACTTAATTGAGATGAATATGATAACTGTTGTGCACTCGTAATTTTCTGACGTTTGTAAACACAACTGCTATTGCATATGGGCAAAAAATCGACCAGAGCCTCGGGATTTTGGTGGTATGCAATAGCAGTCGTGTTTACAAACGTTAGAAAATTACGAGTAGTTGTAAAAATGGTCGCTTTCGGTATGAGAAGGGGGGGGTGACGATGACAACATTTGTCACCGAACTTATAACTACCGCCGCTCGAGTAAAAAAAAAGATCGCATCAACTCCTGGGGAGGTCATAAATCCCATTCGCCAGGCTATACATTCTTCCACGAGCCATACGGTAGTTTTTGAAGATCGGAGGACAAAATGTCATATGCACCGAAGGTTGTCGTGAGGTTCGGGATCGCATCATCGCTCCGGCGGGCTCTTCCCGGCCTTCCCTTCCGAAAGTGAACCCCCCCCCCCCCCCACCCCATCATGACGTCATTAGGGCTGGATTGGGTTCGGAATCACTCCCGTTGCATTTTTGGTTGCGGTTGTCATCGCTTGGGGATCCATAGTACCGGTATCGCTGCTTGAGGGAATGATGGGTCAGTTTCTAGGGGTACGCAAATCCTATTGGCCATGTCACTGTTGGTTGAGCGACTAATACTTTTTTTACCTTTCTTTCAAAACCGGAGGGTAATGCACACTGCTCGAGTACAAGTACGGTACTGTACTGTACACACACAAAGAAAGAAAGAAAAGGTCGTGAAATTTGGGAACGAGGGAATGGAGGGGCTGTCCCAGCTCCTCTTTCTTTTTTCTTTTTACCCTTCGCTTGCGCTCGGTCTGACCCTCGGACCGCGAAGTGGATCGCAGCGCAGGAGTGAAGTGAATCGGCCTTGTCTATGTGAATTCGCACAAATCCTCACTGCGTCATATCATACTGTGTGGTCTATAGGATAGAAATTTCGACAAAAATAGAGTATAAAAAAAGAAAACAGGAGGGAAAACCCAGAAGAAAAAATATGATGTGTCCTAATATCGGGGGAATTATCTCCTGCTCTTTTTTAAAAATCTCCCCTTCTTCTTTTCAGTGTATCGTGCGTCAATTGAGATTTCCAGATTTCCACCTCTTTTTTTGGTTGCGGTTTAATCTGATTCACCTGCACGTCTGATCTGCTTCGGCAAATTTATAATTCTTTGAAGGGTAGCGTACCGGTAGCAAGCGGTGAATGAAAGCTTTCCACAAAATCATGCCAGGACCATTGTTTTTGGTGGGAAAATATACCACTTGAGGAGACGGAAATTGAGTGGGCATTATCTATATGGAAAAGTGATGTTCTTACTGTTTCTACTGGTTCTATGGGTTGATTGGTTGGTATTTTTGTGAATTTTCTCCCATAATATATTGGGGTGAAATCTACTATTTTTGCGGTGCCCCCCACTTTCTCGGTCCCACTTGTAATATCATAATACCGATACTCTATGATAAATCCTAGCCTAAAGCCAAATCAAACTTCAAACAAAAAAGCCACTCTCATCATAATCACACTTTCCCGGCTGCACCTTATCGGTCTACCTACCGGTATCATATCCCTCTACTCGAGCAGTAGCCCTACCGTCACCATTGGCTTAGAATTGACTTGACTTCGCTAACTTAGGCTCTGGTTTTCTTGACACAGAGCTATTCTAAACTGGGATGCAATTTTGGAAAAATGTTTCTCCTCTTTTTTTTCTTTTTTCTTTCCTTTTCCCTTCCTTGTCCCTCAGCCGGCCGGATTGTGGATGATTGGTCGGCTCATTGATGAACGGCAAGGGCCTCCGGCTAGCTACTGCTAGTCTGCCCTGTGGCCCCTGAAATATGATACTTGTCCCAGGCCATAAGTACCCGAAAACAGGGATTAAAGAAATATATGGCAAAACATCCGTGCGTGTCTGTGCCCCCATACAAATGATCCCCCTTCATTTTCGGGTACTTATGGCCTGGGACAAGTACCGACCTAACTTGCCGCGTGAAGTTACGGAGGCACAGCGTGTAAGTTTTGTAGGTTACACGAGGGGTGAGGGTGGCAGTTCTCGTTTGTGGAACCTACAAAACTTAGACGCTGTACTGTACTCGAGTACCGTAGAAACTCGCCAAACTCGCTATGCAAGCCACCAGATTGTCGCACTCTAACTGGCCAGCATGACGGACAGTGGCCGCAAGTCTACTCTCCGATTGGCCACAACCCTTGAATGGTGGGCTTGGCTGCATAGCGAGTTTGGCAAGTTTTTACGGTATCATACCTCCGTAGTTACTTGCAGAGAGAACAAACGAATGCAAAAGAACAGAACCCCCCCGCCCCCTCCGAGTCCCAGCCCCCCAGGTACCAAATGGGTCCCAAATCTGCAGGAAATTACGCTATGCCATGCCTTACGGTACAGTACAGTAGCCGTAACAGCCAAGGCCGTTAAAATTTCATATTATGTATCTGGTCGTTATTATAATTTTTGTTATTATCCCGCCAACCGTACTAATTTCGTTGCCAAGCTACCCCAGCTTGCGGGGGGTTTTCGCACAGATAATGGAAGTTATCAAAGTTGTCCTACCGGGGGCCCGTTTGCCTGCCCGCTAGTCGGGATTGTGGTACAAGTACTCTTATCGCGCCGGGCGCGTAGCAGTCAGAGGGGCGGATGGGCAGTTTGTCATGTCAACTTGCCTTCCTTACATGGTATTTCGCAAGTGCCTATGATAAGTAATGCTCGTGCCATAATGGAAAACGCCAAGAACCATATACCACAGGAACGTCGGGTGTTGAGCTTCAGCTGAGGGATTGTCGCAGTCGTCGTCATGCGCCACATTCACATTGTTGAGACGCACGCGAGGAGACATTGTGGCAATCCACACTAGGGCGATCGCACAGAACCCGTGAAGGCGCCGCGATCGATAGCGGGCAGGCTGATCGGTGAGCTAGTCCATTGATGCCAAAGCGACCGTTTGAAATGACGGACGGATTGGCCGGGGTTTGTTGATTTTTTTTCGGCAGAGCGCGCTGGCCTGATGGGTCCTTTCTTTCTTCCTTTCTTTCTGGTCTCCACTTTTTATTATGATTAAGATCTGGATACGAGAAGAATCTTGTATGAGCGAGTATGAGCGAAGGGATTTATTATATCGGCCGGTACGTTATCGCAGGGCTTTCGTCCTTGGCGACAGCAAAGAGTATCGTGCTGCAAGTTAGAGCCTCCATCAATCACTCACTCGAATTGTGCTTTTAGCTGGTTGGCCAGCTGGGGTGGTACCAACCCCACCTTCCCCTTTCCCACCCATCTGCTCGAGTACTCGAGCATCATATCTGCCTCTGGGCATGAGTGCTCTACCGTACCATGACGGAAAGCACAGAATGACCACCGCCACAACAAATAGTTAGGTAAAAAACAAAAACAAAGAAAAGGAAGCAACTGAGTGAAAGGGTCAGAGATCGGCAAACCTGTGAGGTCAATATGCATATCTTTCGCCGCGGCCACACATCTGCCCCTTGAACATTATCATCATCATCACCATCATCATCTCTCTGTTTCCTTTTTTTGCATTATGATGACGATGGAGTCAAGAAAAAGCCGTCATTGGAGCTTTCACCGATATTCTCCTTTAAAAGTTGTAGATCTAAGTTTTGTTGTTAGCAAGAGCATCATCGTCATACCTCGTGCCTTAACCCAAGGGCCTCTGACAGCAAACGGACGGAAAGCGTTTTTGAGCCGGCAGAAGCCGCCGCCTGGTCGATCTCGATCGAGTGTGGAGTGGGAGCGGTACCCACCGGGGGGGGGGGGGGGGGGGGGGGTGATTAAAAACCTCCCCAAAAT
>Ga0307517_10004763_pt1 | contig 20728 bp, 12 predicted proteins | sample 23_EM_MG_FD_194515 | JGI IMG/M metagenome (GOLD analysis project Ga0307517, IMG submission 194515) | Populus trichocarpa ectomycorrhiza microbial communities from riparian zone in the Pacific Northwest, United States - 23_EM | ecosystem: Host-associated > Plants > Roots > Unclassified | place...
CCCCCCCCCCCCCCCTGTGCGTTGTGGAGTATCAGAATGGGGTATTTCTCGGCAGTTTGCGTGCTTAGGAAGTACGGTATTGGGAGGGAGGGTACGTGGTATGAACTTTATATAATCTAGAGATCGAATCGTGAATCCCCTTTTGTGCTCGCTCTTTATATTTTTCTTGGGTGTGTGTGTGTGTGTGTGTGTGTTCTGGATGGTGCTCCCTTTGCTCTACGATGGATGGTGGCGTTATGCTCGAAGAAGCAGATGGGGCTATCCCATCCCGGCCGGGGGAGAGAGAGAGAGAGAGAGACCATGGGCTTGAGATGTTGTGGTATCAGAGCATCGTAGCTTTGGTGAATTGATGTTGTAACTTGTATGCTACGGTATTGCCGGGCGCTACGGTGCGGTGCAGCTCCTGCCCTGTGCTTTGCGTTGCGCCGGGGGAAAGGAGGTCTCACTTAGGCTTCCGGCATTGGCTGAAACTATACATGCCATTGTCTCTTCTTGGCTAGTTTGGTCTAGTCTAGTCTGGTGCGGTGGTCACGCCGGGAGGTGGTGGGGGTTGGGCTGGTCTAAATCTACGACTCTTTCTGAAGGATTTCGAGGCGCGATAGCTTGGTGGTTAGGTGGATCTAGTACCGTAAGTGAGTAAACCCTACTGTATGATACAATAGACATGAAGGTTCGATAATCTACCGTATTGGGCTTTGTTGAAATCTTGCGTTATCGCTTTATTATTAAGGTTTAATCTAGCATATTGTTTTGTAGCTATTTATGTATTATCTCTCTCTGGCGGGAGGGCAGGGGCAGCTTTATTTATTTATTCGAGATGTAACCAACGACTCACCATGGGCCATAATGGAAGCCCCCAACAAGCACATGTACACAAAAAAAGGTTCATCGCTGTATTGACTATTCCGGACCTTCTGGCACATGATATTTAACACCAGGCCCGTGCAGTAGTTAACATAATATGACCAATAACAGCCGATTCCCAACACCAAAAATAAATAAAAATAAGAAATCCTACAATCCCAATGCCTCTGGTCTCCACTTATGGGCGATTTTTTTCCCCGTCTCTTTTGTCCACATTGCGGATATCTCCCCTCTCGCCTCTGGCGTCCCTGATATGGTAACGAAGACATACTGCTCAACCCCACTCGCATTCGTCCCACCACCGAGATGCCCAGCGTGTGAATGAAATACCCACATCGCAGAAATGAAATGAAATGAGTAAGTTAAGAAAAGAAAACTCCCAAGCAATTCTAAAAAAAAAGACATTAGATTAGTGTAAACAGAAACCCCAGACTCCGCTTGCCCCGATTCCCTAGCCCAATATACAAAGCTTATAGATAGCGTTCCCTACACGTAGCGTGATATATGCGTCAAAGTGATCATGCACTACTCAAGAAATGAAGATGACAGAGAGAAAAGAAAAGGAACGGGGGTGCGAGGTGGGGTGAGAGGCTATTCGACTAGTATCTCAGTTTGCCAACAATTGAAAAGGTATACGCTGCTTCAGCCTCGCCTTTCATCTATTCCGGGAGTAGTGCATTAGGACGCGGTCCCATTGGTTATTCGACTTAGGAAAGGGGGGAACATACCTGCATCATATAAACAATGCTCTTCGCGCCAATACCGCCCACACCCCCTGGAACACCAGTGCCGTTGTCCGCGCCCTCGCCAACAAGAACGCTAACAGCGATACCAGTCCTAGCTACACGCTCGAACGACGATTCTCCCAGTACCTCATCGAGGAATACCAACGTCCCTGCTTTATTTGTCACAATGATCCTCTTTTCTTCCCCGGTACTCAAGCTATTCGGGTGTTTCTGGCTTGTATTCGAAGGCTTGAGGATGCTTAATCTCGAATTTCCAAGGTCTCTCCACTTGGAAGCGTTTTCGCGGCGGTAAAGTCGGATCTTAAAGACGGGGTTGCCGTCCACCGCAGGCATGCTTAGGGCAGAGGGACTTCCTCTGCGGGAATCACCTGTGTTGCTCGAGGAACTGGACGCAACCGAGCTAAGGGGGCTCTTGAACATGCGATTGTGTTGGCGGAATCTGGAAAATGCTGAGGAAAGGCTGCCGACTGAGGTCTCGGATGGCCCGGAGGATATGATGCTTCCTGGACCACTCTCTGCGATCCCATTACGATATGTCTTCGATCTTCCCCAGCTTCCCCAACCTCTCTTGACGCTGCCACCAGCGGTACTTGACGAGGCTTCGCTGGTCCCCATCTCGGAAGATGCGAGTGAGCTTAAGAGTGTGCTTGGAGCTTGATAGTTGAGCGGGTACACTCTACTGCTGTTGATCGCGTTGTAAAGGGTTTCACATTCGGCGGGAGATCTGCAGCGAAGCATGAGACTTGCGCCAGAAAATTTGGAGTTTAGAGGCGTTCTGATAGACACATCAACGGCTGTACCGCGTCGGACGGGTGTAAGAGGGTTCAGATCGAGACTAAAAACTGGTACAGATCCTAGCGATGTCTCAGATAGTTTTTGGGGCGATGCGGGATCGGTTGGGAGGGTATCTTTGTCGGTACCAAGCTTTTCGGACGGGGTAGCACTGCCCGGGGTGGTTGGGGGCGATGCGGATGGAAAACCTTCAATATGTCCGGAAGTTATCATAATTCTACATTCATTCGAGTGAAGTTTCTCCCACTGGTTGGTGGACCATGCAAACACCCAAGCTCGGAATTTGTATGCAGGCGGAGAGGGGGCCTGAATAGTAGGAGCGGATGAGGCCAATGTCAGGGACGAAGGCCTTTGCCTCGGAAGCGAGATCACCCCTGACGGCTCCTTGGAAACTCGCCTGGGGATTGAGAGCATTGGGGGAGGATAATCTCCATCTTCTTCTTCGGAGCAGATAGAAACAGCATCGTCGGATTCCTCGTCTTCTGAAGAAGATTCATCCGAGCCAGACGATACAGATTCATCTGCCGTTTCATCGTTATTATCCTTTTCTTTAAACTGTAGATTTATCTCCTCTTTCTCTCCTTCTCCTTCGGATTCCGGCTCAGACCCCGAAGGCGATGATGGATCGTATTCATGCTTGAGGGGACTGGAGGTGCGGCGACGGCCATTAAAGCCAGATTTTCCAGAAGATAGAGAAGAGTTGCTAGGTATTGAAGGAATTACTGGTGACTGAGAAGGTGGATTTGGATCGCGTGACTGGGAGGTAGTAGGAACTCTGTGAGGGGGCACCGGAGGAGGTACATCAACCCTTGTACCCTTTTTAACTGGGGCCGGGGATTCTGGCCCCTCGGGCTTAGAGTCGGGGGAAAGGTTTGGTACATCCTCGAAAGGCGACCTTGGGACAGGCCCTTCTGGGACAGCAGTGGAACGGGCCTCGTGATCGAGGTGGATTGACCTCGTGCGCGAAAGGGTGTTGGTTGGGGCGGGCTCCAGATAATTGGAGGGCTCTGACGAGCCAAGCGAGAGGGTATCAGAGTCGTTGCTAATGGCTGAATTCCTTCTTGATGGCGGAAGCTTACTAGCTTTGCGGGAACGTTGGAGGCTCGGACTCCGGCCTTCACTTGGGGCCGAGTACCTGTCGCTCAACGTATGCAAGGACGCCGAATGGCGAAGAGGCGGGCAAGCAAGAGGATCCTGAACTCCGGGCTCCTGCTCAGCATCGGTATTGGTTTCGGGGACCTTGAAACTCCCGCCGAGGAACTTATATCCACGCGCAATGCACGTCATCACAACAAAGTCTGGCGGGAGCACCTCATATTGATTCACCGGTTTAATTTCATTTGTGACCTCTACCTCAAGCGCATTTTCTAGCGGTGGCTTGGCTGTCTCTGGGGGTTCAACAGTAGAGGTTGCTGGTTCTTGCTTTGGTGTTCCCCTATCAGACTCAAGGAATGAGAAAACATCAACGCTTTCTGATTTCTCCGGTTTCTTCTGCGTTTCCTGCCCTGCTTTTTGAGATAGGGCCTTTGGTGTCTTTGGCCCATGAGAGGAGTGTGGCGGGGCTGGTGTTTGCCAACGCGAAGAAAGCGTCCCCTCTTCAGTCAAGGTCTCCAATGTATGCATTTGATAAGGCTTGTCCGTAAAAGGTCCCTCCGGAGGGATCGGAATCAATCCAAGCATCTGAACCCATTCAAATCCGGCCGCGGTAGGAGAGCCCAAAACGAGAATTTCCCGAAGCTCCTCCTGACTGCTTGGATCCATTCCCCTGACCATTAAGACAATTTCACCTGCTGCGTCACCCGTCCTAGCAGAGATTGCGCCTAGGGGGATTGGTGCGAACAAAAGCCATTTATCGGGAACCTCCCCTCCTCCGAATTGGCAAACTAAGATTTCGGTTCGTTCAGGTCTTGCCTTTCCAGCAGGATCACGAAGTATCAATTCGACGTTGCGCTGGAGGACCCTTCCCGATGAGTGGTAAAGCCGCATGTAAAAATTGTCACGTGCCCGCACACGCTTAGTTGGATCGAGTGAAACGTCGTACCGTGGAAGCAAAGAGTGAATGTTAGAGACATTACCAACACCTATTGATGCTGCAGCCTCATCCTCAATTCGTGCTTTCTCCTCCGCAATCTTACGGCGCGCTATCGCCACAACCCCGTGGAAGGCCGATGCCAAGGCCTGTGCGGACGTTGAAGGCTGCAAGATATTCATCCTCTAATGTTGATTTAGTGACAGATTCCAATGTTTTCATGGCGGAAGCATAGGAGGGTAAAATGAATTCAAACGCCCGCCAATCCCGGCCAAATATCATAATAGTATGGAGCTCCACGTTCAAAATTTCTAGAGGTGAAAAGGTTCTTACCTTGAAAAGTTTCGCCAAAATCTTTAACCTCACGAGTGGTCTCTTGAGGAGGAATGCCACATCCACCTTTTCGCCTTCGTCCATAGACTCTGGCGGAGGTGGCATGGCCCAACTTGATGGATCGCCCTCATATGATACCATAGAGGGAGTCGGTTGCGTGAAACTGTATAGCATCTCTAAACCCCGCCTCGTGACCTCTGCTTCGTGGTCCCTAAATTCTTTCTCATCCTCATAATCCGGCGCTAGGGTCACAACAACATCTTGGAATCCCATTCTCCAGACGGAAAGATACTCTTCGTAAACTTTCCTAGCATCCATAGCCCAGGTTAGGAGTTCGTTGGGGTTTTGCTTAGGCATCCTCTCGTGAACTGTTTTAAGGCGCTCCAATGAGATTCCCATATCTACAATGGGCCTTGTCGGGTTTGTTGCGAAGCCTGTCCGAAGGCCGTAGTTGTCAGGCTTCCCTCCACTCAAAGACCGCCGTCTAACAACATCGTCCGCGCGCTCGAGCACAGTCTGGAAAAGTACAGGGATCACATCTTCGACCAGGGTTCGAAGCTCCCGGAGGTATTTGACCTCCTCAGTGGCTAGTTCAGCCATCAGATCTTGAATGGTGATTGTTGAAACTTTTCGAGGCGTCTTCCCATGGCTCCTAGTTCTAGTGGCTGACCTCAAGCTTTTACTTGGTTTCGATACAGAGAGTATTGAGATAAGATCGGCATGTTTCGTGTACTTCCCTTTCAGGCTAGCCCCTTTAGTGAGCGAACCTGGGGTGTGGCAGACCTCACCATCCTGTCCTCGGAGAGTCTGAGCGGGAGGAGTTTGGCGCTCTGGGGAAGGGTCTCTGGGTCTGATATTAAGAGGCTTAACGGTAGACAAGGAAGCGTCTGAAGGTGCCCTCGTGGACCCATTAACAGTGTAAGAGCGAGCCTCATCCCCATGGACGGAAGATGTAGGGGTCCGTGTTCCTTGAGTTTTAGCTTTTGATGCCCTCCTTTTTGGTTTCGGGGGTGAAGGTGAACTACGCAGACTTCTCTTCGGAAGCAACACCTGGGTATCTTCAAGGAAAACAGTACCACTTGATTTCCGGGATGGAGTCGTGAGGGGTTTCTGCTCAGCTGAAGCTTCCGGTTCCGGTTGAGACCCGGCTTGCGTCTGTGGTTCCGAGGGAACTTCAGTATCTCGGATAGGGTTAGCACTTGGGTGCTGCTCTTGTGTCGCTTGCGAACCCGGCTCCGACCCAGTACCCGATTCAGTCTCGGACGACTCCGAGCCCGTTTCTGTTCCGGTCTCAGTATCCGTTTCCGTATCGGCAGCCCCAGCCGCTGGTGTCGGAGGGGGTGGTGTTAGCCCTTCCACCGTTACCAAGTCTGTTGCTGTCTCAGGATCCCCGTCGCTGCCTTCGTCCTGCTCTTGAATAGACTCGTCCGGTCTGGAATTTTCGACGGAGCAGTTGAAACTGCCCAGATCTTCTCCCTCACTAGAAGAAGTCGATTCGGCAGCCTTAGCTGCCGCCTGTAGTTCCGCTTGAAACTCCGCCTTGACGGCTTTAAAAAACGAACTTGTGGCAGATGCCAACTTCGGCCCAAATGTCCCAGTGCTGATATCACTCTTTTTCTTCCGAGGTGTAGGATCTACCGATAACTCGGCCCGTTTAAACAAAAGAGGCCCAGGCAGCGGCGTATCTATCAATGCTTCCACCACTTTTTCCCGGTTATCATCCTGTGCTGACGATCTCCCGCTCTTGGGCTCTGTGCTCTTTGGTAGTAAATCATCCATAGAGGGCATTGGCGTTGTAGGAGCGCTGGAAAAGCTTTCCCCTGTTTCGACTACAGGCGCCTCCACCGGCACTGCTAATGTCCTCCTTCTCGCTTTGGTTTTCGTCCGCCTGGGTCTTTCAGGTATCTGTGGTGGTAATCTCACTTCTTCTTCCTCGGACGACAGCTCTTCCTCAACAGGCGCAGGGGAAGGTGAACTCATGGGAGAAGCGGAATCATCTCTTTTAACCCTTCGAGATCCCCGCCTCTTTACAGGATCCGGCAAGGGAGTTGTGGCCCTGTATGGCAGCGGCGAAGTCTCTCCCCCGGATGCAGGCTTCTCCCACATCCAGCGACGCTCTGGTTTTATTCTTTGGGGGCTAACCCCCCGTTTTGGTCCGCGCCGTCCAAGAAATTCTAGTGGGTCTTCCGGAGTCATTGGCCTATTGGCCTTTCTGCTCTTAGATCGGGTCGGGGTAGCAGGTGCCGAATTTGTTTCTAAAGGAAACACGGGCCTTGCAGGGGGGGGTCTCTCCTTCTCTGATTCTGGGTCAGATTCCGTAGTTGACATTGATTCTGTTTCGGATCCAGATTCCGGCTCTGTCTGCTTAGTAGATACTGGCGATGAGTGGCGCTCCATAGACTCCATTTTCTTAATCCTTTCCTTCTCCCTCTTCCTCTCTTCCTGCCTCTGCTTTTCTCTCTCCCTCTCCCTCGCCCTCTCCCTCTCCTTTTCACGCCGTCTTTGTTTTCGTCTTTCCATCTCGGCTTCTCGCTTTAATCTTTCAGCTTCCCGCTCGCGAGCCATCTCTCGCTCCTTCTCACGCTGCCTCTCACGTTCCATCTCACGTTCTAGCTCTTTCCTCTCTAGCTCACGTTGCCGCAAGATTTTCCGTTCGTCCTTCTCACTATTCTCCCGCTCTCTCTTCTCTCGTTTCTCCTTCTCTTCTCTTTCTCTCCTTTCGTATTCCTCTCTTTCTAGTTGTTCCCTTTTCTCCCTATCCTCCTTGTCCTCCCTTTCCAACTCCCGAATCTTTCGGATTGATTCTTCTAACTCCCGCTGTCTTTCAATCTCTAGACTGGCCTCGGCGGTAGCCTCAAGGGTGCTCTCCTCTATAATACTATTCTTTTCATCTCCGGGTTTTCTTGTAGAAGAGCTCGCTGGGCTTTTTTTCCTTCTTGCTCCCTTAGTCTTCAGTGGCCTAACCCGAATGCCATCATCAAAGTCTTCCCACTTCTTCTTTGCTGATTCCTGGTCACCAACAACAGTTGATCCTTCAATGTTGTTCGCACCGTCCTTTTGTCCACCATCCCTTTCCCTTTCTATAGCTAGGGCGTTCTCTTGGTCTTCTTTTTCCTGTTGCCTAATCAACTCTTCAAAGTCTTTTTGGGCCTTCCGCTCCCGTCTCATCTCAGCTTCGAATTCTTCTTTCCGAGCACGAACACTCTTCTCACCCTTACGGACAGAATTCCTATTTCCGCCTTCGCTGAACCGAGCAGCTACCATTGGGGTCTTTGACTTCTTCGTGTAGATCCTAATCCCATCATCGTAATCCCAAGCTTTGACCTCCACTTTGTGGACGTCTTCTACCTCTTGCGGATCTATCTCTCGTGACCGTCTCCGGAGGCCAGGTTCCGACTTCGTATCCTCAAACTTTATAGGCTCTTTCAGCACGGGCCGCTTCGGCACTCCTTCCGGTTCCACCCCATTCTCCAATTTGGCGTCTTCCAGGCTCTCCTTCTCTTTACCCTTCTTCTTCTTTCTGCTAGAGCCCCGTCGCTTTACTTTCAAGGGTGTGACCCTAATTCCACCGTCGTCTTCTGGATAATATTGCCCTGTAAAAGTGCTTCCAGGATCCGTACCCTTTTCCACATCCTCTGGGGGGATTTGCTTCCCAAGCTGTCTGGCCTCGGGATCAATCTCTGTATCAGTAGCAATAGAAGATCTTGTTAATCCCCTTTCCCTATCTCTTCTCCTCTTCATTTTTCTTTCTCTATCTTTGCTTCTTGCTCGTCTCCTCTCTGCATCCCGATCGCCATCGCTCGCACTATCCCACCCCTCCCGAAAAATCTTGGAAATTGGCGGGGGGCTAAGCGGCTGCTCCGTAACAGGGCGCCGGTTCTCCAACTCCCCAACAGCAGACATCGACATTCCGCGCCTATGAGCTGCTGGCGATGGGGTAGCTGGTGATATGGGCGGTATTTCCAGAAAATCATCACCAGTTACAACCCCCCCACCAGCAGCCTGCCACCTTCGCACTCGTTCCCGCACACTGACCGTATCGTAGACACCCTGCGCTGGCCCCAGATCTAGTTTCTTTGCCCTTTCGGTACCCTCCTTCAACCGCTTGTGGATCCGATCATCAAGGTCATCCCCTCCATTTGCCGCTTTCTTAGGCATAAATTTCCGAGAAAGGCCCTTAAAAGGGTGAGACGATACCGAGGCATGAGGATTGACTCGTGGTGTTGGTTCATCATCCACGGCCCGGGGATTCGGAGGCGCCTGGGATGCGGAGGAGCGCGGGGAGGGGGTTTTGCACGGGATATTATCATCGGGATCAGTGGGCTTTCGAGGCGTTGCAGGTGGGGTTTTTATCACCATTATGATCTCTGGGCCGAACAGGACGAAAATATTAGACACATGCGAAAGCAAGAGCGATGCAAAGAAAAGAAAAGAAAAGAAAAAATTACCCTGACAAAAATTTTCTCTCTATTCCTGAGAGGGTAGTGAATGTCGCTTCCCCCCCCGCCAGCGGAATTGAGAGTTTATAGAATCCTTGACCCCGATGATGAATCCGATGAATCGAATTGAAACCTCCAGAACAGCATCCAACTGAGCAAGACCTAAATTAAAATCCCCTTCCAACAGCACCGCTTTAGCCGAGCCCTACTCTCCCGCCGTTTAGAGAGCCCCGACCAGTTGGGTAGAGATATCCAGGGAAACTGGAATTGAGTTGTATCGTGCTGTCCGAAAAGGCAAAACACGGCGCAAGAATGCGGCGAACGATAAACCAGCTTAAAGTATTATGAGAGGCGAAAAAGACAATCGAATTTTGAAAGGCTATTGAATCACAACCGGAAGCCGAACTTTGGTTCCTCGTATCAAAGCGACGTGGCAGCCAGCTTGGCAAAACCGGTGATAATTTTATTACTGTCGAAGCGAGTGGATCAAGGAAGGGTAATGTGAGAGCGCGCTCGTAGAGTAGAAGTAGCAGTTCGTGTTGGGACGGAATTTTCTGTTTTCTGCAGGTCAGTTCTTGGGTTCGAGGGACCTACCACTGCTCGAGTACTAAACACCTTGAATCCCTCCACAACTCCTACTCTTCGGGGTGCAGTGATTTCGGGGCTTTATTTTGATAATTTCCGGTTGCGACGTCCGCTTTTACGGCTATGTCAAAAGGTGTTCCCTCAAAGGAATGGAAGGGGGGGGAAGAGGAAAATTGGACTGACAATGGTGGGTGTCAAGAACCTGCAGGATGAAGAGCCGCGGAGTGAGGTAGGGGCAAGCTCAGTTTGTTGTTCAGGATGAGGGGCGGATGTGTCAAGGTATTGATCCCTCCCAGCTCGATTGATGGGGTTTGTTTACTTGGGGCAGGGATCAACAATAGTGTCAGGTGTTGTCTGGTTGCGCCGACAACCTGCACCCGCCGGCGTTGAATGCACGTGTTTGGTGTTCTTCAGTGGTGGGATATTCAGATTGGATGGCTTTGGGCTTTTGGCTTGAAGAGGGCTCATTGTTGGGGATGTCAATTTACGACCACAATGCATCGACATCAATTTTGCTTGCAGGGTGACCGATACTCGTATAGCGGCACCGTGCATGGTCCACCATCCGCCTATCGCATCAGCCATTTACTCGCCTTCACGTCCCGAACTTATACTAACTTTATACGCCAAAAGCATGAATAACCACTATAAGTTAAGCCATTCCTCTCCCATTCTGCAATTAGCCTACTATCAGTACTCCCCCCCCCGCGAAGGGGGTGTTATTTTCTAGTAGTGCCATTAGATCCCCTATTGCTTTGACACCCAACAACCCATAACTACCTTTTAACACTGGTATTACGGTTCAGCTTTCGCTTTGTGATTGCCGGCACAGACAAGATTTGCAGTCAACGGCGTTTGCAGGTTACCTAGAGCACTGCTTATCTCAATTCACATGGTTGGCCCGAGGTCAACCAAGTGCCTTGCAAGACGAGGACAGAAAGCAGGGCCGAAAGAAAATACGATTGCTAGAAGCAACCAATTATGTTTAAAATTTTCTGTTACCGCATGATAGCATAATGTTTATCCTGGTCGAGAGTAGACCGCTAGAGATCAGCCGTAACACAGATATGCGAGAAACTACAGGGGTTTTCACCACGAGAGGAAGGCGTGATACGGTGTGCGACAAAGGAGAATAATTGGATGACACGGTAGGAGTACTGTAGTTCTGAATTGCCGGTAAGTAAGTTGCGGTACTTCAAGCTTCCCAATAACTTAGAAAGAGTGAGAAGCAGGAACAATGATTTAGAGCGGCTCGTGAAAGTAACGTGGTTGTGTTTATTTGATCATCCTCGGGGGGGGGGGGGACAACAATAGAGGACTTTTGGCCCGTGATTTGTGGAAGCCCTTGTATGATACGGTATTGGTATGCTCGAGTGCTATAGATGCTGCTAGCGCCAAAATCTCCCAGCGCCGTATGTATTTGGAGTTTGAGTGACAAATGGTGATCTTGTGTGGCTCGTACCGCTCCACTCTGTGGCCAACTTCAAACCTTCGGTGTTAGGTACCGGCGCCGTGGCATGGGAGAAACTCTGGGAGGAATAGCAACACAGTTCCGGCATCAGGGGGTTGGGTAGCAGTTTTTCGGGCAGTGACGATCCATGCAGGAAGCAGAGATCAGAGCAACTTCGGACGATCCCAAAATATCTCAAGGAGGCCCAGTTGCTACTATTTTAGGAGACATGGGAAGAAGTCCGACCACCTGTACTTGTACGAGCACTCTATGGACGTTTACCGGTATCTGCCCACAATATGCAGGAGAGGTGGAGTTAGCGGTGGAAGAGAGACCGTTTGGAGATTCATGTCTATTGTTGTGCTACATTGACTTAAGTGGGGCTCCGATAGAAAGCCAGGTTTTCGTCTGAATGGAGGAACACTGCAGTACGAGCAGGATGGCGAACCACTGAAGCTTGTGATTGGCTGGCCCAGCAAGCTCGATGAGCTGTGAGTTGCTTGGGGGGCATTAAGAATCGGAAAACATAACTCTTGTCTCCCATACCGGTAATACCGGTGCGGCCGAGTTGAAGTTGGCCACTTTGTGCGGGAGCTGCCATCTTGGCTGTCTGGAGGATGGCGTCGCAAGAGGTAGAATGACACTTCAATGCAGCGGGTTCGTGGCGGACGCCAGATCAGCGCTGTGCAGCTAGGAAATTTTTATGCGATTGAAGCAACGGATTACTACTTTACAGTAGTAGAGCTCCTTTTCATCTGTTCGGATTTTGCGCGGTTAATGGCCTCAGATTAACCCAAGATCTTTTTTACCAAGGGCAGTACAGTATGATACAAGGTATGGGTGGCGAGCTCTTGCTGTGACGTGATTAATGTACCGCCTTGCCTACGACAGTTGCAATGCCTTTGTTTTTTGCAATAAATTTGATGGGAACCAAAGAGCAACAAATAGAGACTAAATTAAGGGACGGTATCATAGCTCTTAGCCCGTTGAGCCTGGACGCAAGGGGGGCCGTTAGTCAAACAGGCAGCTAGCACCTTCGTTGAGAATAGCCCATAGACTTGCCACTGCGGTGCCACATGATAAATCTTCTCTCGTTCTGGGCCCATGAGTTCTGAGAATTTCTATGCTCTGATAGTTTGAGCGTGCTTTCTATCCACCGCTTTCCTATCCTCCCATCTACTGTACTCGAGTACTTTAGACTGCAGGTGCCGTGTGCCCGTTCCTTCCCAATAAACAAACCTTTGCTCGATCCATCGGCTGACTTGGGTGACCACCCAACTTGGGAAATCCTCCCTCGTCTGTTTTCGTCATTTTTCTCCTCCTCAACTTATTCTATACTTCCACTTGAGCTTCAACCAAACCTTTTCCCCTTGATCTTTAGTCTCTGGCGATATTCTTAGCCTTACCGGCTGAGTTGTCTGGTATTTCGACATCGCCGGAACTTACGCCGACGGTGTCTGAGTGCCTCGCAAAAGCTTGGAAATAATTACTCTTTGCCCCACTACGTAATCTTCGCCCCGCATTTCTTGACATTCATTCGGCACGCGCCTCAACCCTCTTGCCGGAAACTTCAGGCGTGAAAAAACTAAATCTCTCGGCACTATGGAGGATGAAAATGGCCAGCAAGGGCAAGGGTACGGATGTTTTTGTTTTTGTTTTATTCTGTTGCCGATCCCCTTTTTTCCATTTGTTTTGTTTCCTTTCAAACCTTTCTCCTCCTTACGATTACTTGTGATAGCTAACTTCCCCCCCCTGTTCCACAAAGACACCGCCGAACCCGGTCCGCTATGGTTTCCTTACTCGCCCCCTCTCATTCCCATCGTTCGAAATCCCATTCTCGGCACGCGTCGACTGCAGCTACTCCCAGTTCTTCCCAGCAAAACATAGAATCACCCCCGAGTGCTACCCCAGCGCCAAGTGTCAAGGGCTCGGCCCGAGGCACCGTTAAACCGGAACTTCAACCTGAGGCGTCATCATCTTCAACGGGGTCCCTTGCCAACTCAGGAGTTCTGGTAGCTGGGCCTGGTGGTGGTAGTGGTGGTGGTGGCGGTGGGAGGACTGTGGAAGAGACAGTACGGAATTTTAGATTGTACGAGGCACTTCGATGTGGGGATACTGCCGCAATTACACGCGCGATCCGCGAGTCATACGGGGAAAGTGGAACAAGGGCTTCCATTGCGTCCTCGGCAGAGGCCTTTTCTAGTACCGCCAAATCTTCTGTTCTTCACCTTGCTGTCCAATGTGCAGAGCTTCCTGTTTTAGAGTACATACTTTCTACAACCACAACCGATCTGAATGCCGAATCGAGCCTACCACACCTGGATATCAATCAGCGAGACCCCAATACCGGCAATACCCCTCTTCATGTAGCTGCGCATCTGGGCCGTACTGAAGTGGTCTCTCTTCTCCTTAAACAGCCCGAAATCAACGACAGTATCCACAATTATAACAATCGGACTCCTCTTGAGGTTTCCAGGACTCCACAAATATTCCAAATTCTCCAACTCGCGAGATCCATTTACCTCGAGGAGAAAACTGAAGAGCTCTATAGCCTGGTAAATAGCCAGTCCTACCGCGAAATAGAGAACCTCTTGGAGATACCGAGGGTTAAAGGATTGTTGGATCTGAATACTCTTGAACCTCCCACAAATGGCGGGTCAACGTTATTGCACGACGCTGCTAGGAAAAAAGATATCAAACTTATCGAAATCTTATTGCTCCATGGAGCTGACCCCTTCCGAAGGGATAAGAAGGGGAAATTGCCGCAAGACGTGATCAAAGATGAAAAAACCAAGAACGTGTTAAAGAAGAGCGAAGCCGCGAAGGCCGCCGCAAGAGGAATCGAGGAACGGGCCGTACTTGGGAGTGCAGCTGAAGCTGTCAGCGGTGCTCCTACCATGGGGGCTGATGGGCTATCTTCTAGCATTGGCGGGAAAGAAGGCAGGGAGACAAAAGGTTATCTTAAAAAGTGGACTAATTATACTACTGGGTATAAGTTAAGATGGTTTGTCTTGGAGGATGGTGTGTTGAGTTATTACAAACATCAGGGTAATTTCACGGATACGAATTTTTTGTTGAGTATAGGTTAACAATTTTTAGATGATATTGGTTCTGCCTGTCGCGGTGCGATAAATATGAGGATAGCTAAACTTCACATGGATCCCCAAGACAAACAACGCTTCGAAATTCACGGTAAAGGCAGTGTCAAGTACCACCTGAAGGCGAACCATGTTGTTGAAGCTAAGCGTTGGTATTGGACCCTCAATAATGCAATCCAGTTCGCCAAAGACGAAGCACGAGAGGAAGAGAGACGAAAGCGAGGGGAGGCCGAGAAGTTGGGAAAGATTCGGGAGCAAGCAAGGAATGAGGACGGAGAGGCTATAATCGACATGAGTAGGCGTGGGAGCAAGGCAGGTAGCATGACCAGCGATGCCAAGCGGGGTAGTCTTCGTACCAAAAGCAGCGGCCTCGCCGAGGATGATAGTGATTCTTATGAACCCAGTGTTAGCGCACCGGGAATTCTGGTTCGTGGGGATGGCGAAGGGGTTGAGGAGGGTCAGGATGTTGACGATGACGATTCATCTTCTCATACTCATGCTGATCCTCCTTCTTCAGATGCTCTTGCGCTTACGGTAAATGCTACAAGGCTACAACTCGATTTGTTATCACAAGTTGTACTTGCTCTGCAATTTGAGCACGCTAATAACCCTGCTTTGACTCTGAGCGATGCCACTGTTACTGCAGCTTTGACTAGCTATGACTCTGCTGTTTCCAGCTTGAAGACTCTCATTGGCGACTGTCTGGCAATGAGCAAAGAGAGGGATGCTTACTGGAGGTATAGGATGGAGAAGGAGGTTGCATTGAGAAAGTTATGGGAGGAGAACATGGCCCTTCTCGCACATGAGCAAGATGAGCTTGAGGGCAAGGTTATAGGAGAGAGGCAGAGGAGGAGAAAGGCAAAGAAGGCATTAAAGGAAGCTCTTAAGAAGAGCGAGAGCATGCCTTTGAGCCCACACGGAGAATTCTCGGAGGGTCGTGGTAAAGAAATTAAGGGTGTCGGTAGAAAGCTTGAGGAGGTCGAACTCGACAGCGAAGGTGTGGCTAGAAGGGATAGTACAAACCTCCCGTTGACTGGAGTGGCTGGAGGGGGGTTGAGTGATGATAGCGACAGCGACAGTGACGCTAATGCCGAATTCTTTGACGCTGTTGACAACGGGGAAGTTGAAGTTATGACCGAAATGCCCACTCACATCAAGAGCCCGGGATTGTCGGAATTCAAGGAGCCCGTGTCGTTAATCGAGAGCTCCTCGGGGGATGTGCGGGAGAAGAAGCTAGTCGCAATCAAAGGCAGTTTTAGAGGGTACGAGGATGGTGTAAGGGAGAGGTTATCCATGGATGCAGATGACCGTCCGAAAATATCCTTATGGGTAAGTCTTCTCAAGATGATCTTTGATGGTATTGTCTGAGTTGACACTAAATAGGGAATTCTCAGATCTATGATTGGGAAAGACATGACAAAAATGACGCTTCCTGTGTCTTTCAACGAGCCAACTTCCCTTCTTCAACGAGTGGCTGAGGATATGGAATATACGGACCTCCTGGATCAAGCTGCTGACCGTTCTGAATCAACCGAGAGAATGGTTTACGTTGCCGCCTTCGCAGCCAGTGAGTATAGCTCTACCACTAACCGTGTGGCGAAACCATTCAATCCATTACTGGGAGAAACCTACGAGTACTGCCGCCCAGATAAGAAGTACCGGTTCTTTATCGAACAGGTGTCCCACCATCCTCCTATCGGGGCCGCATGGGCAGAGGCCGAAAAATGGGATTATTGGGGAGAGTCTGCTGTGAAATCAAGATTTTATGGAAAGAGCTTCGATATTAACCCATTAGGGACTTGGTTTCTGAGGCTTAGAACCGTTGATGGCACCGAAGAGCTGTATACCTGGAAGAAGGTTACAAGCTCCGTAGTTGGTATCATCACCGGGAGCCCAACAGTTGACAATTACGGGCCTATGGAAATCAAAAACTGGACAACAGGGGACACTTGTCTGCTCGACTTCAAAGCACGTGGATGGAGAGGTGCAGGATATGAAGTCAAAGGGCGAGTCTTGGACTGTGATGGCACACAAATATGGAGCATCGGCGGCCGGTGGAACGACAAGATTTACGCTCGTCTAAGTCATGGATACGATGCCGTCATTTCACCCCAAGACGCTGTCAGTGTGGGCGGTGGTAATCCTGGATCCAATGCCGCCTTCCTTGTTTGGCAGAGCCACCCTCGCCCACCTGCTCCATTTAACCTTACCCCTTTTGCCATCACTCTCAATGCCCTGCCGGAGAAGTTGAAACCCGTCCTTTGCCCTACGGACACAAGATTGAGACCTGATCAGCGTGCGATGGAAGAAGGAGAGTACGACTTCGCCGCTACGGAGAAGAACCGTCTTGAGGAGAAGCAGAGAGCCAAAAGAAGAGAGAGAGATGAGGCTGGTGTCGAATACAGGCCGAGATGGTTCAACAAGGGAACTTGCGACGTGACTGGCGAAGAGTACTGGGTTTTTAGGGGCGAGTATTGGAAAAACAGAGATGAGGTGGCAGAGGGCGGTGGATGGGTTCAAGTCGAGGACATCTTTTAGAGGTGGGGCTTAGACGCTGAGAGGGGTGTTCAACTTTTCCCTTTTTTGCACGGATGTGCATAATGGAGTTTGTCTTTTCTAATTGATACGATGGGAACTGTCGGAGGTTTTCATTTTTCCTTTCTTTTCATTCCTCAGTAGAAGTTCAGGGCCTTGGAAGCGATGCGGAGTGGGCTAGGTATGGTATGTGAAAGGTTGCCTTTTGGGCGTCTACAAAGTGAACCACTGCAGATCTGTTAGCTTGCAGCTTACCGCCAGCCAGTCCGTGATCGAGACGTTGTTGATAACGTGTCATATCTGCCAATCTCTTATCGAGCAGACATCCGAGTACCGTTTTATTTGTGCGTGAATGGGATACGAGCACCAGTGTTTGGACAATACTCGCCATTAGACTGACTTACTACCTCATCATAGCGGATTAGGGAATCTTACCGTATTTACTCACTTGTTGGGTTCTCGGGCCGTCATGACTTCTGTAGTATAAGAATCGATGATCTGATGCCCACTCGTGCCCCGCTCGGGTACAAGTACAGTACATTACACCGCAGCACTACTACCACCGCCCCTCGATTAAGACTTTCGCTACGGTGCAAAGCCCATGGAGATGGCACTCGTTCATATGACACTATAGTCACTAATTAACCAACCAATCTTGGCCAACTCGAAACCTAGGCCCTAGAGTAAATAAATACAACACAATACGGTGCGATAATGCACGGAAAAGAAGAGGGGGGGGGTATTATACGGTGCTGTTTCGCTACGGCACTGTACTGTACAGTACTATTATACCTCAGTTGGCGTTCGATGGAGAGATAATACAAGGTGCTACCTTCCGCTAGGCCGATTGTAGTACGGGGCAAGCCAGGTAACCAAACGCAGTGAGTTGTGAATCTCATATCCGGGCGTGATACAGAACGTTTTGCTTTAATTACAATTCAACCGCAATCTTCCATGGTGCATACCGGGACATTAGCTCCACCACCACCACCACCACCACCCTCAACACAACGCTAGTCTCCAGCTCCACGCGAGCGCCGGGATTCAAAAGTCGACGCTCCCAATCGCTGTCTCTGCATGGCCGACTGGCTGGCTGGTGGACCATCCGACAGCGTACGCATCAATCTACGGGTCCGAATCAACCGTTTCTATGAACAGCCCTAACTAACTCATCTCCGGCTCGGACGTCAACGTCATCACGTTTAGTAGGGGGATGGAGCAGACATCTTTCTACCGGACCTGCTCTACAGAAGCCTCGGAGGGGTCGTCGGTGTGGTGGTGGGGCGTTGGAGGGGGCTTGCCGGGCTGGAGGGGGATGAATTAGTCCTTTGATAGTTGTGCTGTGAATGGGATGGTCGAGACGGAGTACGGGGTGGGGGGGGGGGGACTTGATCGTCGGGACGATACTATAGCAGTAGGGTAGTTGTGGAGGATTGGTAAGGGCACGGGGGGGGGGCTTAGATATGATTGATGTGGGGGTATAACGTTGGTCTCTCTTCCTCTTCTTCCTCTCGCCTCTTCTTGTTTTCACACGTTCTAGCGCTGATTTTTCGCGGATCAAAACAGTTTGTCGCACTGGGAAGGTCGCTCCTAGGGAATGATATGCTCTACCGGGTCAGCTCGAATGTGGCGCTCAGAGGCTCCGTCTAGGTTTTCGAGATACAGGTGCCCTGGTCGAGGGCTGTACTTGTACGATAAGCTGTCGCTCACGCCTCGAGTTGAATATCCTGCTGCCCCCGCGTTTGGGTAGGAATGATTCTCGTTAACAATGTTCAGGTTATATAGCAGAATCCTGACTTACGATTTACTGTTATTAGGCTGCCGGCATGAATTAGGTTATCTATGTGGGGTGGCTTATTTATCTGTCGTTTTATCTGGTGGGGGGTCTGGCGGCTGGGACTCTGGTAGGGAATGTTTCCCGGGGGTTTTGGCTTGAGAGGTGTGATATCTCGCTGTATATATCGGATGTTTCCCTTATCAGAGTTCGCGCCATGGACTGGAATCCTTGGGAAATGCGGTATATACAGTTAATGTAAGCTGGGGAGTAAGCATTTGGGGTTTGTTAGTCATGAGATCGAGCTTTTAGTTGGGCTATCTGAGCGAGTGACTGTATGTGATCGCACTCCCAAATCACGGACGGACATCGGCAATTTTCGTCAGTCATAAATAAATTTGTCATTTCGCTTTCTCCCTCCTATGTCCGGAATGGCACATGGTTACACTTTATCTGTATCCCTGACTTCAGCAGTTGGCGCCACTTTCTCCTTTAGAGTGCCCCCGGCCATAACACCCCTGGCACTGTTTTCTGAGTCCTCCTCCGGAGCAGGGTTAGATACTGGGGCTTTCATAAACGGGCAGTGCCCCTTCCTCTCGCGGAACAACATCAACATAAATCCTAGAGAGACTATAATCCAGTAGATGTTATAGGAAATGACGGAGCCATATGTGGCGCTATTTTGCCATCCGAGGACTTTTCAATTAGCACAAGGACCGAATTGAGGTGCATAAGGACTTACTAGCATTGAAAATGCCCCACCCGGCGCCACCACCGGAGCCTGGAGAACAGCAATTGACGTGCCACACTGTCCTTCTAATATCATACGATCCAGGGCCTGAGCCGGTCTCGCCTACATCCCCTCCAACAAGTTTTTTGAACTACTCACTTTAGCATCCTGTCCGTAACGCAAACTAGGGTACCAACCTCATACATCTCGAACTTCCAAACCGCCCTAGATCCCAGCCCCGCCGCAACCAAGTACAACAACATGGTGCTCGCAATTAAGAACCACTGAATCCTTAGCGAATTACCCCCGCGGTAAATCCCCCAACTAACTGCAATGCCAGCCACCATACCAACGACGACCGGCAAAGGATATGCACTAGCCGGCGCGGACAACGAGACTCCGCCGACGAAGACAATAGCTTCTAGCCCCTCGCGGATTACGGTTATCAAGGGAAGAATTATCATAACGTATTTTTTCGTCCACGAGCCAAGGGTTCGGTTCTTTTTCAATTCAAGGGCTTCAGTGATTTTGATTTGCCATTTCGCACGGAGTTTAGAGATGCGGAGGATCGCGGCACCCATTATCTGCTTATCATTAGCCTTCCGCTCCGCTCTACCGGGCTGTAGACGGCTTGGGGCGGAAAGGGGGAGGACAAACAGTGATAATGATACAAGCCAGCAGGCAAAATATCCCTTCCCAAAGGTCTTCACTCTTTTCCCAGAGGTTCTTGCCAATGCTGTAGAATGCACCAATAAATGCTGCTCCTAACACGAGGCATATGAAGAGACCAGCGAATAGACCGATCCAGACTTGGCGGGTCAGGCGTTTGTAGGTTGCTTCATCTTCTGTGCTTAAGGTTTGCTTGAGGAATGCGAGGAGGACGGAGACTATAATTCCGGCTTCGATTGTTTCGCGGAAGACTACGAAGAATACTGTGGTTTGTAAGCTACCGCACGTTGAGAGGGTGTGTTTTTAATCGGGCCTCGGAGACTTGCAGATGGAGAGTACGTGAAATATGGGGTATGGTAATGGGGTGATTCAATAGAGAGGGACAAGTAAGAAGGTAAGGAGGTAGTTACCTGGAACTGCGAATACGTTTGACATCTTTGCTTCTTTGCAAAATCTGGGACTTTTGCCCAAGATTGTAGGAGGGATATATCAGCAGAGAGGGAGAAATAAAGGCAGACAGTGGACTTCGCGAGGGAGGAGAAGAAGGTTCAATTGATCCAAAAAGAACCAAGCTGCAGCGTCCTGTACTCTGCTGTATGCCGAAAAGCGCTGGGACTTTTTCAATCACGCACTACGGGACTGTGGGGGGGGGGGGGGGGGGGGGGGGCGGCGGCGGCCGGGGGG
>Ga0307517_10004764_pt1 | contig 20719 bp, 10 predicted proteins | sample 23_EM_MG_FD_194515 | JGI IMG/M metagenome (GOLD analysis project Ga0307517, IMG submission 194515) | Populus trichocarpa ectomycorrhiza microbial communities from riparian zone in the Pacific Northwest, United States - 23_EM | ecosystem: Host-associated > Plants > Roots > Unclassified | place...
CTTAATTGAGTTATTAAAAAATTCTGAAAATTTGCGTGAAACCTTCTAATATGATGTTTTAGCTTGAGTTAAAATTTCAGATTTTTTTGAGAAATTCATAAATTTGATGAAAAATCACAATTTGACCAGTTTTACGTTATTATACGTAATTTTCAATCCGACTATCAGATTGAGCTGAAATTTTACGAGAGATCTTAAAATATATTGAATAAAATCTGGTTAAATTTTTAGGATGAACAGAGCTTGATAGTGCTAACAAAAAAAACCGTCAAATAAAAACAAAACGACTCATGAAGAGTAAAATGATTATTTGCCATTAAAAAATAAAACAAATCAGCTCTTCTTTCATTTTATATGTTGCCGACAAGGAAAAAAATAAGAAAAGTGAGAGAATAGTTTTCTAAACTTACAAAGTCCAATTTATAAAACACTAATCTAATAAAGAATCAAGTGAAGGAATGAGGAATTGAGAGAGGAAAAAAAATTTAATTACTTTATTTTCCAGTTGATATGAGATTGTTATTTTATCCTAGTTGAGGGGTTGTTACTTGTTACAATATCGATTCATATTCGATTATAGATGAATCCACAAAACATCGAAGGATGTAACTTTAATAGTGAGTTTATTTTTACTTTCGTTTTAATTTTATGTACTTTCAATTTTATTTTTTAATATTTTGGGCAGTGTATTTGAATTAAAACTTTACTGTTAACTTTAAAAATTCATACATATGAATTAATAATTAATTTTAAAAAATATTTATATATTTATTTAATAGCTGAAGGCAGGAATAATTCCTAGCTCCGCCCTTGTATACACACATGTATGATAATAATAATAATTTCAAAATTACATGTTTTCTCTTTAAATTTATTATATTTGAACTTATCGGTGAGTTGGTTCGGCAGAGTGATCTCGTTTTACATGAAAAAAATATTTAATATGATTGTTACTTTGATTATGTTTTTGGCGAGTAGCTCCACTGTAAAATTATTTTTCACGTTTTTCATTTGTTATTTTCAAATTAATCTATGTCTTTGATCAATTCACGGTTTATTAGATTAATTATTTTTATTAAAATAATTTAATTTTTTTATTGACTCAAATAGATTTGAATTGAGTTTAACTATATCAATCAAATATTTTAAAATCTAGATGTGATGGTAAGATTTTATTAAATTAATATCTATTTCGATTTAAGTAAAAAAACAGTCAAAGCTTGACCCGGAATACAAGCTTTCTCGGATCAACCTACGGGCAAGTAACAATAACTGATACATAGAACCTATGTGTTAACATGCATACACACACTGGTCTCTTTCCACAATTTTGAAAATATGAGAATGCTTTTTCTGACATGAAATATTCCTTTCTCCCATCCCTTTCTTTTCTTTCTCCGTGTATATTCTCCTTTTTCCCTTTATAATGTATAATGTAGATGACGAGCAAGGTATATATACCAATCAAAGCTTTTTTTAACTTTTTTTTCTCTCTATATTTTTACAAAATCTCTCCTCAAACACATATGAATTAGAATTCAAACTCGAGCAATAAATCATCAAAATCAAGAAAGAAAGAAAGAAAGAAAGTAATCTTATCAAATCCGCAGTTCAACAGTAAAAAAATGCTGCTATGGCCTTACCAACAGGAAAAGGAACGTTCAGTCAGAAATGGCGAGGTCCCACCATTCCCATTCATACATGGTAGTTAAATTCCTTGGGCCATCAAGCTTAGCTGCCTCACACCACGCCATTACATGCCAGAGTTTGTTTTGTCAATAAGAACAACGACTCCTGCACTATCACTGTTTGATGAATATTCACAATCCTATTTTATCCGGCTATGCTACACGAAGCTTCTTCTTCCAATCATTCCAGATTTTAGTCTCACCTCATTGTTTACATCTGGCTGTTTAAAGATCCAGTTGAAAAGCTACAAACCTTTTGGTTTATTCTACCATTTTTCAAAAATATCCCATGTGCGCCTCTCAGCTGTTTCAGTCAAGTGCCTGATAAAACCAAATTCAGAGAGACAAATAAATAAATTCCTCTCCTTTTTCTTCCTGAACATGAATAAATAAATTTCTTGGCATTAAAGGATTACCATCTAACATCCCATAAAAGAATTCAAGAAAAGATAATACTAATAAATTACAAGCTTGTATTCACAACATACCTTCCATAGACAGCTAATCACAATCATTGGGAATGTGAATTCAAGTGCACACAGTTCTTCATTATAAATGTCTAATGTTTCCTTCTCTTCTTTTAAAGTCTTTCTTTGGATAAATGTTTTCTTGGCTAGAACTCAAGAGATATTTTGGGATCTGGGCTTTATTTGTTTTTGTGGTTTTTGTTAGGTTCATTCTAAAAAGAAACATCTTGTGATTCGTGTTACTCGGTCTTGTTTCATGTTTCGCTGACACTGCTGTGATTTCGGATTTTTGTTACTTGGTTTTAGTTGTGTTTGTGTTTGCTATTGTTGACAACGAAGACTCGGCTTTGTGGTGCTTGTGTCTGTTATTTAGTCGCTTTAAGTGACTCTCTGTCTTCTTTTCCTGTGTTTATTGTTCTCATTTCATTGGCTATCTGTCCCTCTCTAGATCATGTCCTAATAGCATTGTCTAGATAATTTCATTGCAAAGCCAGAAACTTTTTGTGACTTCTGTTTCTGGGCTTTGCTTGTTTTGGATCATATCTTGATTGGCTGTTCGATTAATGGGTCATTCTTTGCTCTCTATTCTCTGCCTTTTAGTCTCTCTTTTTGTCTATTCCTGTATATGCGCTCCTCTTGAAGATCAAGGAAGAGACAAGATCACATATTTGCCAGGGCAGCCAGGGAGTGTAGAGTTCAATCAGTACTCAGGTTATGTGACTGTGAACCAACAATCCGGGAGGGCATTGTTTTACTGGTTGGTCGAGGCACCGACAAGTCGCAGACCTGAGTCCAGACCACTTGTTTTATGGCTCAATGGAGGCCCTGGTTGCTCCTCTGTTGCTTATGGAGCAGCTGAGGAGATTGGGCCTTTTCGCATTAGACCTGATGGCAAAACTCTTTACTCCAATCCTTATGCTTGGAATAAGTGTATGTGTAATAGATAATTTACACAATGCCATTTCTGTTTCGTGCTTTAACTTGTTCTCTTTGGAATTCATCTCATGTCTATTTTGCTGTTGTTGTCGGTGGCAGTGGCGAATTTGCTGTTCCTGGAATCTCCAGCTGGGGTTGGTTTTTCATATTCAAATACGTCTTCGGATTTGTACACGGCTGGTGACCAGAGAACTGGTAATTGTTTTGTTTGTTTGATTGTTGAGTACTTCAGTAGCCTTTTGATTCAATGTGATTATATGCCTTTCTGGCGTAAAGTTAGTTGATTTTGACTTCTTTAAATGCTTTTGGAAACTGGGTGTCGTGCATTTGTAGCTGAAGACGCATACACATTTCTAGTCAATTGGTTTGAAAGGTTTCCGCAGTACAAATATAGAGATTTCTACATCGCCGGAGAAAGCTACGCAGGTCTTGAATTGCATAACATTATTATTTTTTAACTGTCTCGTTAACTTGTTCATCTTAGGGATTGCACACTGTTTACTTGTTTGAAATTCGGTTTCAGGTCACTATGTACCTCAGTTGTCCCAAATTGTTTATCAGAAGAACAAGGGAATTAAGAATCCTGTAATTAACTTCAAGGGATTTTTGGTGAGAACACAGAACTCATTATTCATAAAAATTGGGAATTGTATAGACTTCTACTGCGTAATGGAAAGTGAATAGTTAAGTCAATATCTTTTTCTTTCATTTAGGTGGGAAATGCAGTCACTGATGATTATCATGATTATGTTGGCACCTTTGAGTACTGGTGGACCCATGGTTTAATTTCTGATTCTACCTATCGAACTCTACGCCTCACCTGTGATTTTGTATCATCTACACACCCATCAGTAGAATGCATGAAGGCTCTCAAGCTTGCAGAGTTGGAGCAAGGGAACATTGATCCATATAGCATTTTCACACAGCCTTGCAATAATACCGCAGCCTTGAGGCACAACCTAAGGGGTCATTATGTAAGCGCTTATCATACCCTTTTCTCTGAATCAACATCATCAAGGGATTCTGCTTAACTGTCAGCAGAAAGATACATGCAATACAAGTTAAACAAGGAACCTGATGCATTATTATCAAAAGTTGATTCTCTGCACCTAGCATGAAATTTCTTACTTGAAAAAAAGGCTATTATGCTTTCATTTGCTCACAGAAGTCTTTTTTGACACCCAATTGGTTTTTGGCACCAGCCTCTAAGTCTTGGATTTGACTGGAAAGTTATCATGAACAAGCCTAGCCTTTACTCATAGCGTTTCACATCTAAGATTCTACCATCAATAGCTTAATAGACATTGGAAGATAGTTTTCTTAGATTGAAAGAGACATGTGCAAGTTTCCAGGATTTTTTAGCAATACAATATAACAATTATCAAACAAATTGCATTCGAAGAAGGTTATCCACCAAGCATATATTTTTGCAAATATTTTCTGTGGCCTGTTAAAAAAATATTCGTATTTTTTCACTACTCGAAAAATTGACAACTTTCTTACAGTGACTTGTTTCCGAATAGCTAATTTGTGGGCTCGTCTTGGGTACCGAAGGTAGTTGTTAAATATTAAGTTTCTGACATCCATCAAGTTTGTGGTTTTTGGACCATAGATTGTGGTTCTCGTGTCATGTGATGCTGTTTCTGACCATGACTTCTAAATTCGTGCCAAACTTTTCTTGACCTCTCAACAAACACAAATCTGAATCCGGTCTTTTCCTTTTTGATGTTAGATCTTCATCTATCAGATTATGTTTTCTACAGTTTCTAAAAGATTCCGCAAGAGTGAGGGTAACTAAATGATTAAATTTGTGTTTCTTACTTGCACGACTGATTTTCCTTCTGATTTTGGAATTTTTTTTTTGAAAACTAACATGGTTTCAAGAAAGTTAATAATGAATGATATAAATTTGAAAAGTTTTCAGAAAATAGCATAGTTGGTAAATATTTGTGGTTGAAAATGGTGATTGTTAAAAAACTACTATTTAGAATAATAATTTAAATAAAAACTGTGATTCAGAATCACGATTTTAATACAACCGCTATTCTCAATAGTCATTCTTTCACAACTGCAATTTAGAATAACGGTTTCATAACAAAACCATGATTCTGAATCGCGTTTACAATACATTTATAAACACCTTTTTTTTTTTCCATGACCGCCACTATTGAGAGAAAAAACCCTAGAAATAAAAAAACCCAAGAGAAAACAGCCTTCAATCCCCCAAAACACCGTTCAATCCTTTACCAAAACACTAGAATCATCTTCCCCTTGTCTCATTTCTATTGTTTTTTTGTTGCATCCGCTCGCCGTCGCAGAAGACATAGATAGGCTAAGATATATTATTATGTTGTGTATAATTGTGTTGTGTTATTTTTCTAGTTAAGAGTTATTTTTTTTTTTATTTTTATAATATTGTTTTTGCTAATTAACATGTTGATTTTAAAGTTGTCTAATATATTATGCATCTTCATACTTAGTTTATATAAGTATGATTTAATATTGTTAATTAACAAATGAACATGTGAACAAGTTGTTTAATATTTCAAATCATCTATTAACAACTTAAAAAATGCATATAAATAAAAATAATGTTTAAAAAACACATGCATTAATTTGAGATAATAATTAACAAATAAAAATAATGTTAAAATAGCTTCTGTTTTAATTATGGGTTTGAGGTTTGGTAACTTATGGTTTTGTGTGGTGTTTGATTGTGGTGGTTTAAACTTTATTTTATGTAAAATTTTGAGGTGGATTGTGCTCTTTATGTAAACACCCACTATTATCGTTAACAGTTGTTAATAAAACCGTATTCCCAATAATAATGGAGTCAAAAGTGTATTATTTTTCAAACATTTTTATCTCCTATGTTATTTCTTAAATTTTTTTATCAACCTGTACTAGTTTCATAAAATGCTATTTTGATAAAAGACTTTGATTTTGTTTGTTTTGTATCCCTGAATTATCTTTGATAAATTTTAGGTAAAAACTCATACACCATACAATCCATGAATGTAAAATACTGTTCATTGCTGGACGAGTGAACTAGAATTGCTCTACAGTACTTCATTCACTCTGTCCATACTTTTTGCCCCAGACAGTACTTAATCTGGTACTTAGTAGATACACCAAGCTCATTTTGTTATTTTCAAACTCAGCCATGGATGTCCAGAGCATATGATCCCTGCACAGAGAGGTATTCTAAAGTGTACTTCAATCGCCCTGAAGTCCAGAAGGCACTCCATGCAAATGTAACTGGGATTCCTTACCCATGGGAAACATGCAGGTGATATTTTTTTCTCTTAATTTTTTGAGAATTCTGTTACATATCTTCCAATAACACTGCTAACTGAATCACTACTTCACAGTAACATTGTAGGAGACTACTGGGCAGATTCTCCACTTTCCATGCTTCCTATATATAAAGAACTCATTGCTGCAGGTCTAAGGATATGGGTCTACAGGTACGTTCCCACCTTTGCCTTTTCCCCGCCATTCCCTTTGTTCTAGATTAAATCAGGGAAATCTGTTTAGTTGCTTGAAGATATCAAATGGTAGTTCTAGAAGGAATGCTTGTGGAATTGATTATTATGCATTTCTTTTCAATACTTGATCTCGGTGAGCAGGAGATCTAACTTGCGGTTGAAATTAATGATACAAACTTTTTAGCATTTTTATTTTTGTGATTTGTTTGCTTGTGTACGTGGATCTTCTTTATGATTCAGAGTTGTTTCTAGATGTTTTTGTTTCTGAACATGTCAAAGAAGATGTTGACATAGACACGGTGGAACTAACAAGAAGGACTCGTTTAGCTAACTCCAACTAATTTGTGTTGATCTGTTTTCATGTTATTTGGATCCATTGGTCTGTTTTTGTGGAACACTTGAGTTTAATCTTTATTTGCAACTAACTATGGCCTAAGTTGGTCGGTAAAGAGCTGAGAGGTTTTGTTGGATCATGTTTTCACCTATACCTGGTAGTTGGGAACTGGGAAGTTGGAACAGAATAAATTTCTTTTGAACCGCTGAGTTCTTGGCCAACTAAACTAATCTCCATGTCTGGATAGGGAAGCTTGTTTGCAGTAGGTAGTGTTGATAAAGATTGACGACTTTGGATTTATTTACAGTAGGCGAGACATACTGTGTGCTCTAGCACTAGTAATTGCACTGGGCCCAAATGTTTGTTTTGTTAGGTGGAAGCGTATGAACTATATATGTCTACTTGACTGAGAAGAGTCACCGAAGTCAACACGAAGGCAGCATCTGAAACTGAGTTTAAATGGGATATAGACAGAATTCATAGGAAAACAGCTGCTTAACGATGACCAAAAGCTATGATTATATAAAAATAACGGAATGGATATTCTTTTTGGATAGTCAACTTTAAGAATTTACTTTGGTGATGTATAATATTCTCATACCTTCAGCAATAATGGCATGCATGTCTTGCAAAGCCAAAATATGAAAAAAGGTCGGACTTTTTTATTTTCAATTCGGATTTGGCCTTTGTTTTATGTTACGGCACTGGTCAGCATTATAACTTTTTGCCTTCAATTGTTTCTTGCCTCATTACGCAATGCATCTAACTCTGCTTGATCTCTTTGACCAGTGGAGATACTGATGCAGTGGTTCCTGTTACTGCAACTCGATACTCAATTGATGCCCTAAAACTACCAACTATTATCAATTGGTATCCGTGGTATGACAGTGGAAAGGTAAGTACCCATCTACTATACAGAGAACTAATTGCTACAACCACCTTATTTTGGTGCAACCATTGAACTGAACATTTGGGGATTTGATATTCTTTTCTTGCAATACAGTACTAAGAAAAGGGTGGTATAATAATCTTACAGAACTCCATGGTAATTTGTTCGTCTCCCATCTTCTTCTTGCCTCTGTTATAGGTTGGCGGGTGGAGCCAAGTATACACAGGGCTAACTTTTGTAACAGTGACCGGAGCAGGGCATGAAGTTCCACTCCATCGCCCTCGACAGGCTTTTATTCTTTTCATGTCATTTTTGGGGAACAAGTCCATGCCGGGCCGAAGCTTTTAGTCCTCCTTGCATTAATCATTGATGAATAAACAAGCGATAGATAATAGAATTTGTTCATACACAGGCTTATAAATGACAGAGTAAGAGAAGCATTCCTCTCGAGTGCTCTTCCATTCTTCCATAAGTGCACCATTTCTATATTTAAGTTGTAGCATATCAAAATGTATGGAGCTATTCTTTATAGTAATTCAATTATTTGAACTGTAAGTTTAGACAATAGAATTGTACTAATTTCCAAGAAATTTATACATAATGGAGTTAAAATATTTGTGCCCCAAGATTTACTTTTTCTTGGTTTGGTTAGCAATTTTTGGAAACTTCACTCTAAATCCAGTTGAAAGAACTCAGATTAACACCATGGGGTGCAAAAAGATTACCCTACAAGGGTGAACTCTTGAAACCCGTACATCAAATTTGCAGCAGGGCAAATTCGGTGGACTGATATGAATCAAATGAAGGGGAGAGGAGAGGCTTGTGGTAACCCACACTTCTGCCCTTGTATGCACGCAATTCAAAGTATTTCGCATGAAAGGACTTCATCATAAATGCATCATTCTGAAAATCAAAAGAAATGTTAGAATCATAAAAGTAGTCAGTAAAATTATCACTGCTACTATCAATAAGAAGGTGCTGTAAGGACTCGTGCCTCAAAAGTAACGAAGTTGGGGGCGTTGTTACGGCTAGTTTTATCATTTATGACCTTCCAATCCAAGAAACAGTGTAACACCCAGAAGTCAAGAATCCCAGGAGGCAAAGAGGAACAGTGTCCTCTAGTAGGACCACTTGCCCCATGTGGGTGTAGCTTATTGGAGAATGCACAGGCGCTATCAATTCCATCAAAAGAAGTCGACTGTCCATGGTAATAATATTGGGGCGGCAGATCCTTGTCCAGCTCATTGCAATATTTATAACTCACATGTTCGTCGCATCATGTAATATAGTAGCCAAAACAGGGCTCAAACAGCATGTTTCTTAATCTTGATCCTCCTCTCCCTGTTTGCACAAACCGTCCAGCGGATCATTAGGAAGGTGCCCTGAACTTCAGTTTTGATTGTTTGGTTAGCATTAGAAATGATAGATATAGAAAACAAAAAAACGCGCATCATTAAAGAAATAGAAATAAATTCACTTCCCATAGAGTTTTTGAATGAATTTCTGTATTTTCAAGATAGAAAATACGTCGATACATGTCTTATTTATCTCCATTTCTTCTATATCAATACAACAACTCCAGTGATACGTCTATACGCAAAATTTCTTGCCGAAGTAAGGGTAGTTTAAAATGCCTCTTATTTTTAGCAGCAAAAGAAGAAAAAGGAACGCTAAAAGAACATTTGTTGATACCGTTTCAAGGTGAGCATAGCTGCTCAACGGTTTTGGATTAAAAAAAAAAAAGGGGAAAACTTTGGATGATGAAGTAGGAGCACAAACTACCAGGTACCAACCCAAAAAAAAATTCGACTACCAGATCTTGTGTGCATTCAATTCAACAAAAGAAAGTACTATGGACAGCGCAGAGGGCATGTAAGAAGTCAATAAATAATAACATATAACTGACTTTGCAGGCTACACAGTTTTTTTCTAAATAACACATGCTTTGGCTATACTCTTAGACAACCTAAAAGCAGGGGCTGAAGTCAATTGTTAACGAGCTAACAACTAATTTAAACACCCTTTAAAGACCCCGAAACCCGCATTCAAGACAGACAAGCAAAGCCTGATTTTTCACTTATGGCAATGCACATTAGGACCTCTTCTCGCTCTCTCCTCTACGTCTTAAATCTTGCTACACTCCTGCTTTCTACTATTGCGGCCACCAATCACGGTCACCTTGAAGAGCAGAGGAGGGATAAGATTATCAAGCTACAAGGGCAGCCACCAAATGTGAGCTTCTCTCAATTCTCTGGCTACATTACTGTGGACCCGTTGGCAGGACGGGCTCTCTTTTATTGGTTGATTGAGGCCCCCAAGATTGTCAAGCCCAAGTCAAAGCCACTAGTTCTATGGCTCAATGGTGGGCCTGGCTGCTCATCTGTGGCCTATGGAGCTTCAGAGGAGGTCGGTCCATTCAGGGTACGACCTGATGGCAAGACCCTGCATTTGAATCCATATGCTTGGAATAAAGGTAAACATGGTCAAGATGATCATGTAATAATCTCTGAGGTTAATCGCTTAATGTGTGATCTTAGCAGTTTATTGTTTTTTCATTACAATAACCAGTCATCAAGGCCTCATTTATATCTAGATGGGACCTTGAATAATGGTGGGTGTCTCTATTAAATTGCCTGTCGATTCTCCTCTGTTCAAGTTTCATGTGCATTGGTGCAAGTGCTGTGACATTTTGAGTGTTCCAAGAAAGAATAAAATATCAGAGAGTTTTGGTTTTTGCAGTGGCAAATTTGCTGTTTCTTGATTCACCTGCTGGTGTGGGATTTTCTTATTCAAATACTTCATCAGATACATACACGGTTGGTGACAAGAGGACAGGTACTCGTAAAAGTATAGAATAGATAATTTTGCTATAATTTGTCAACAAGTTTGTTAGCCTACCCTCCCTAGTCCCTAACTAGGCGATTATTGCTGAAATCTGAAAGTGCAGCCAAAGATGCTTACACTTTTCTGGTTAACTGGTTTGAGAGGTTCACTCAATACAAGCACAGGCCTTTTTACATTGCTGGAGAAAGCTACGCAGGTGGTTAATTAATTAATTGTTCATCTCCAACTAACGTTTGACTAATAATTTGATCGCATTAATTAATATTTCGTTAATCCATGCAAATTCAGGTCATTACATCCCTGAGCTGTCACGAATTATAGCCCGGAGAAATAAGGGAGTCAAGAATCCTGTCATTAATTTCACAGGTTTCTTGGTGTGTCAATCTTGCCCTGAACAACACTAAAATTGGTCCAAAAATATCTTGACATGCAATCTTAATTAATGTTTTTTTTCCCCTGTTTTTGCAGTTGGGCAATCCTCTTATAGATGATTATCACGATAACGTGGGCACACACGAGTTCTGGTGGAACCATGGATTGATATCCGATTCTACTTATAAAGATCTAAAGAAGTTCTGCCCAAATAGTACTTTCTTGTTCCCAAAAAGTGAATGCAACAGTGCTTTAAAGAGGGCATATTCAGAGTTTGGAGATATAAATCCTTATAGCATTTACAGCTCTCCTTGCAATGAAATCATTACTCTTAGACACTATCTAAACTATTCACTGGTATATTATATTCTTGGATCACTCAAAATCCCTCTTCTTTTTCTTATTCCACACTTTCCGCTGATTAATGGCGGAACTTGTGATAATAATTTGGTTGTCCTAACGAGTTGGTAGCTTTCATTTGTTGGGTTTTAGCCATGGAAATTCAGAGGAAATGACGAGTGTGTGGTGATGTACACAAAAAGATACATGAACCGCCCAGAGGTGCAAAGGGCTCTTCATGCCAATATTACCAGGATTCCTCATCCTTGGGCCACTTGCAGCTCTATTGTTAGGAGAAACTGGAGTGATTCTCCTAAATCCATGTTGCCAATCTTCAAAGAACTTATAGCAGCTGGTATTAGAATATGGGTTTTCAGGTAAGCTCATGCTGAAAAAGATTTAGTTACAAGTCATCCATTCTGATAATTTGCATAAAATCAATAACAGGGAAATCATATTTTCTCAAAGGGTAATCGATATTTATTCTATCAACAGTGGTGATACAGATGCAATTTTGCCACTAACTGCAACCAGATACTCCATTAATGCTCTACAGCTACAAACCAACATAAGCTGGTATGCTTGGCACGATGACCATCATCAGGTTAGTCAACTACAAATGCTGAAGTAATGGTTTTGGCGTAGAGTATATAGATTTCCTATCTCTGATTTTCTCTAAGCACGAAGAATTTTCTGTTGGTATTGATTTGCACTTCTTTTTCATGCTTGGTTTGTTCAGGTTGGTGGCTGGAGCCAAGTTTACAAGGGCTTGACCTATGTGACAGTAAGGGGAGCAGGGCATGAGGTGCCTTTAACTCGGCCTCGACTTGCTTTATTGCTATTTAGGCAATTTCTGAAAAACGAACCCATGCCAGCATTTTAGTCCTAGAAGACTTCCTGTTGTTTAATCCTGAAGGTTACTAGCTGCGTATGGAGTGTTTTTATTTTTCTTTTCATATCATTATTTGATTAAACAAATTAAAAGTAGAAATGACAAAAATTAGAAATCTTTTTAGCCTCATTGTCTTCCCGCTGCTCAGCTAAGAATAAAGAATGAACATTAAAAGTCTTCTGGTCTTTTCAATTAGTTAGCATTTATTCATCTGATGCAACAATTTCCTACTTGTTTTCTGTCATTATTGAGCAATGGACATGAAACTTGGTGGGAATTCTTTGCCATTAAGAAATTAGATTGTTCAGTGGAGCCGTAAAGTGAATAAAAAAGGCACTAAAACGAAGATGGGTGGAGATAAGGAAGAAGCATCATTTTATTCTGTGATCCCCCTCAACCGGAGATAATTCTGATTCTGGCCATGCTTCAAAAGAAAGCTAAAAATTATGAGGGTCCAACCCCTGAAAGCATCTCACTGTTCCACAAGCTTGCAATTACCTAAATGCCTGCTATTCTTTGCTTGCCTTGGTCAATTGCATTACGGATTGATGCCTTTACCATATCCTCAGAGAATATTTGGCAATAGAAAAGAGAATTCTTGCTTGCTGTGAACAAACTTCACGTGTCAAATTCGTACATGCAAAAACAAAGTTATAAAAACTAGCCCGAAAACCTTACTCGGGTCAGGTTTTATTCTGAACTGGTTTTTTTTATCAATATAATATTGATCAACATAATCTCCATATACTTGATTCATGATACGAACTCGATTTGGAATTTGAGATGGGTTAACTCTGGAATAGGTTTTAGTGTAAAAAAACAATGGAGAGCAACCATACATTTTCATTAATAAAGAAAGGTAGGAAGACATCGTAATTTCTACGTTTGTCTACTTATTCATGCATGTATGTTAGGAACCCTATAATTTTAAACTTTTCAAATTATTCTCACCTGGTATGGGCACGCCATGAGGTATTCCTATCATTTAAATCATGAATTATATTTGAAAAAAAAATTGAAAATTGAAATGAATATAATTTCTCCTTCTCAAGTATGCTATAAGAATTGTGGGTTGTGTTTGGCATCGCCCGCCCAATTTTATTCCTAAACCAAGTCCTTGCAAATTGGAACTTTAGACTAGATTAGGAATCTCAATACAGTATGCTTCCAGGGCAGATCAGTCAATCTAAACGCTCGACAAAGTTACTTGCAGACTAAGAAGTATAATTAACTCATTCCACATACATCGCATAAAGTTTTCTTGAATACCCTAATACACAAAAAAGCAAATAGAGCAAAGGTTATAAACATTTTGAATTCTTGAATCTTGCAGGAACACAAAATAAAGAAAAGCAATGCCACCCGTTAAAAGTGAAAAAAGAAAAGCTGAAGAAGACACCATATATATAACAAGAAAAGAAGCATCATGCTAAGGAGAGAGAACACTAATAGAAATTAATGGAGCAAAAGAGGGAGAGAGAGGTTCGGGTTTAGTACTGTGGTCTAAGCCTTAACATATAGAGATTTTAATTAAGCCAAGGAGATGTATAGGTTTAGCAACACAGTAATTGGTTTCTTGAATCTTTTCACTCTCTTAGCATCCATACCAATAATTGGTGGAGGTTTATGGATGGCAAGGAGTAGCACAACCTGTGAAGGTTTCCTCCAAACTCCACTCCTTGTTGTAGGCTTCGTCGTGCTTATAATCTCACTAGCTGGCTTCATCGGTGCATGTTTTCATGTAGCATGGGCACTTTGGGTCTACTTAGTAGTCATGTTACTCCTTATTGCAACCTTAATGGGTTTGACTATATTTGGCTTTGTTGTCACTAGCCAAGGCGGCGGTGTGGAAGTGCCCGGTAGGGTTTACAAGGAGTATAGACTTGAAGATTATTCTCCATGGTTAAGAAATAGAATTAAAGATCCTGATTATTGGAGAACAATTAGGAGTTGCATATTGGGTTCTAAGACTTGTGCTAAACTTGCCTCTTGGACTCCTCTTGATTATCTAGAGAAAGACATGTCTCCCATACAGGTATAATCTTTAATTTCATCAATCTTGTTCACTCTCGAATTTTTTGGCCTTATGGCTGTTTTTCTTGATTTTTGGTGCAGTCTGGATGTTGTAAGCCACCAACTTCATGTAACTACAACATGGCAACAGCGGTGCCTCAGGACCCAGATTGCTATAGATGGAACAATGTCCCAACTTTACTGTGCTACGAGTGTGATTCGTGCAAAGCTGGAGTTCTTGAAGATGTTAGAAGGGATTGGCGCAAGCTTTCAGTTCTTAATATTGTGATGGTTGTGCTTCTGATTGGAATTTATTCGACAGGATGTTGTGCTTTCCAGAATACAAGAAGGGCTGAAACTGATTACCCCTATGGTGAAAATCGGATGACCAAAGTCCGACCCAGATGGGATTATTACTGGTAAGTGAAAATCAAACCATGCTTTTATATTCATTTAAGATATATATTAATTAGATTTGAGACTCCTGATCACAGAAAACCTCATATAACACACACTCACTAACTTAATTAAGGTTGGATTTTTGAAAATTTAAGTGCTCAGATTGGAATCTTCACTTCTCAAAATCATGTACGAAAGGAAAAGGATAAAAGAGAAAAGAACTCATTTTGAGTGATTTATAACTTTGGAACTGATGATGATTTGATAAAACGTAGGTGTTTAATTTAATCACCAAGATCTTTTTGTGATTTTTTTCTCTTAATTATGCACCAAATATTCATTATGAAAAGATAGCTGTTACTTCATTGGGCCTGCTCTATCTCGAGGCTACAATTAGGCCGGCGATGATGGGGCCAGGGCAAGATCGGCCAGTAAAGATTTCCACAGCTAAGTCATGCTTTGGTTTCCTTCTTTACAGGTGGAGATGGTGGCAGGACAAGAGAGAACAACTTTACTAGCTGGAGTCCCGATGATCTTTCAAAAATCTCCTGCTTGTGTTATTTTTCAGTGTCTGGGACAATTCAGTTGTTTTTCAGTGTATGGGGGGCATCTTGGAAGTTTCAAGGTCACCTTTCACAGTCCTTTCAGAGTCTTTTTTCCCCCCCTGTACACGGATGGATTTACCTTCGTTTTCAAAGATCACACCAGTATCTTTCTTTTACTTTTCTGCCTTTTGACGTTATGCAGGTTAAATACACCCACTAAGCTATAATTATATTCACGAGTTTTCTTGTTCTTGAAATGACACGGGCTGTATTTCATAATTAATTCTCTCTTCAAGTATATCACATTAATTAGCTAGGATTAGCAAACTTCTAAAATGAGCAACAAGTTGTTTGCAATGCATGAATCCGCATAGAATTGCTAATGAGACATTAGTCAATGATAAAAGGGGGAAAAAAGGGCTGAGGCCTTGAAAGAATTGGGAATGTTCAGGTGGGAATTCCTCCTTTCTCGAACCTCTAGCTTATAATTTCTTTCATGGAGGAATATGATGGCTCAACAAATCCCATATGCATAACCAAAAGTGTTGAAATGATGAAGCGTGGTGGAAGCAGTATCAATCTCAAGTTTGTTCCCAAAATCTTCCAGCTTGTCTAGTACCATTTGCTGCCAAAAAGGGCAAGAAACGGGTGGTCTATACCAAAAAGCTCTTCAATGAGAGCTTCCCAACAACATTGGCTTCTATTGCTTTTCCTTATTTGCCTAGGCACTTTCTCCATATCTTTTTCCGGCCTCTAGTTGATTAATAATCAGAGTTAACTGCATGTTATGCTCACAAACATTAGCATTTCGATGAGTTGGTGCACGTCGGAACTTGGAGGAGCAGGGTTTCCGGTGAGAAACCGATCCACGATGGGGTCAACATTAGGGTGGCCAAAGGAAAAGGTCTTTTGAGCCGGAGAGAAATTAACTATCATTGTGGGTATTTTTAGATGATTTTTCTTGGATATTTCTTCAATCTTTATTTTATCAAAATTAAACCCAACTTTTTATTTCACCTAAAATATGCCATCCACTTCATAATATTCACGAGGATTTTACTTCAAAGAAAGGAAAGAAAAAATCTCTAAAGACAATTAGTAAACTAGCATTTATCAATATTTATCGACGACGCATGTGGCTGAGGTGGGCCTAGCCACGGTCCATTTGAAAATGAGAGCAGGCTTATTTGCCGAAAGAAAACTGATGGGCAAATGGAGCATGGGTCCAGTCTAAGCGAGTCGGTCTCTGTTCGTATAGCTTTCAGCCAAGTGATGCTTGCTTGTACTTGGTGAAGGTGAGGAAGGTGGCATGATCAAGGTTGTTAATTCCGTTTTGTTTTGCTTGGAAAGACCGAAATGTTCTATATTAATTCAAAAAATGGAACAAAACGGAAAAAATTTCATCTTATTTTAAATCTCGGTCCGTTCCGGATTTTTCGGCTAAATTTCACCCGGAATGTTCCTGTTTCATTCCACATGTTCCGTTCCGCTCTTGAAAAACCATAGAATCAAATTGAACCTTGTTCAATTTAATTAATTAAACCACCCAATTATAAAAAGTTCTTTTTTCATTATATTTTTCAATAACAATGATATTAATAATAATATTAAAAATTATTATTACTATTTTCATTAACAATGATATTAATTTTTTAAAATTAGATTTATCACTAATATATATGGTTTACATTCATGTTGTTTGTTTCATGTTTATACTTTGTAGGAATTTGAGCAAAACAAAGGATGCTTTAGATTTCATTAGCCTTGATAACATTAACCTAACTTTATATTTAAAATATTTGTGTTAAAACATTTTACTTTCATAATATTTTGATATTCTGTTTAAGTTGAATTACTTTAAGTTAAAGATTTATTTAATCTTGACTATTTAGAAATATTTTAAATTTTAAAATTATATTTGTTTGGCATTGTGTTTGTATTGCATAATTTATAATTAATTTATCTTGAATTTGAATTATGTTTGTTGAATATATAAACAGTACAACTCCGAAACGGCACGCCGAAACACTCCGAAACTGAAACATTCCATTCCAATTGAAAAAACGAAACACCTACCGAAACGGAATTGACAACCTTGGGCATGACAGAACATCTTTATCAGATCAATTTATCAAAATCTCTTTGCTCGTGCTTTAAAGATGGGACTGTTCAAGTTTCTAGAGTTTTCTTCTGTGTACTAGCGGACATCTAACTCGAAACATTATTTATGCACTCGTATAATTATAGACGACGAAGAACAACCCAAATCATTGAAAGATTGGTCTTTAATTTATTTTTAATTTAATTTATATGAATTTTTAATTATGATTTATTAGTTAAACTTTATTTGTTGGGTTTAATTTAATTATTGTTGGGTATTTTATTTAATGACCCATAAACCCAATCGCTTGTTCTAGTTAGTATTTTAGTATTTATATTCTATTTTTCTAATTGTTATGGAGTTTTAATGATTAATTAAAGATATTGCAGAGATATATATTTTCAATCCTCATTCTATTTTTTCTTTGCTTTCAAGTCTTAGTTTTTTTCTCTAGAAGTTTAATTTTTTTTTTGTTCATTGTTTAGCATCAACTTGAAGACTATAGATCGAGTCGCCTGGTTGCTTTGTTTGAATAAAGATGGAATAACATCTTATTTTCTCCAGTATATTACGAGTCCAGCCAGCTTTACTGCTCCCTTGGCACCAGTGGAGTGTTGCAACCCATGAAATAAATAAAAAATAAAAATATTATAGATCGAATCGCCAGTGAGATCGATACTCACTCCAATGTTAATCGGAAAAACAACCACCAATTTAGGTGGTGGTGGGTTGGCATCTGCTTTGACGGACGTAATTATATATGAAGAGGTTCTCATCCTTAACCTACGCTGTGCAATGACTTTTATAAACTAATTGTATTTATATACATTAAATTGTATTTTATAAATTAATAACTCTGCTATAATTCTTAATGTAATCTGTTTTCTCGGGCTTCTTCGCTGGGCACAAAAAGAAATCCAACAAGCAGTGCGATGACCAGTCGTTGTCGCTTTGAATAGTCGCAATTCAAACGGCCATTAATAAAATAAAAAAATCGTTTCATCTCTTTCAAAAAATAAAAAAAAATAAACTCTCTCTCTCTCGCACATATTCGATCGGAAAAATTAATTTGTAGGTGATATATTTTACGTGGAAGCAGACTTGGTCAGCATTATCATCAGCCCTAGGCAGGCAGGCAGGGAGATGTTACAGATTTTTAGGTCATATCATATGATAAGAACATGCTATTTTAGTATATATTACCCTTCTCTTGGCTATTTCCTTGGAGCACCGGAATTTCTTCCTTGACATCATGCAATCATCTACTTGTTTATAGTTTAAGTTCATTTAGAACAAACAAATCAAGAACAAAACATAGATAAAATGACAAGAGCCATATTATTCAACCAAGTTTATAGGGAAATCAGTCATTTTATGTGTTTTTTATAGTCGGATTTCTTGTAAATTTGTTACCAAACCAATCTACTCCTTTAACTGCTTCATTTGCTTGTCCACCCTGTCCTGCATCAGTGCATCATATATATTGTAACGTAGCTAGCCAGCAGATTGTTAATGGAATAATTTGTTGTTGTTTTTAATTTAAAAATGTATTGAAATAATATATATATTTTAAATAATTTATATTTTTCGTATCATCAGTTTATCATAACAATTTAGAAACATAAAAAAAAAATTTAAAATTTAAAACAAATAAAAAAATTAATTTTTTTTTAAAACATTTCCCGAAAAAAATAATCATATACTCTATTTAATTTTATCATAAAAAAATAGATATGATAAAATCCAGAATTAGCAACAACATAACATAAGAATTTTTTGAAATAAAATATTAAGTCAATAATCATGGATAAATCATATACATTGATTATCACTTGTTTTTAACCCACTGTGTTCTGCGATGGTGAGCTAAAGAGCATTCGATCTGTACATGCATCGAGAGAGAACCAGCCTTTGAAGATTTGGTTTGAAATCAAGATGACAAGAAGATTTGTTTCTTACATTATCATTTTGAATTTAAATTGAAAAACGATGAAAGGATAATTATTTTTATATAAATACATCAATTTGAATGTAGATAGTTTATTTGAAATCAAATCTAATACAGATAAATAAAAAAAAGGGTGAAAATAACTTGAATTGTTGGGGGAAAATGCCCAGAAATATCTAAACTAAATTCATGTAATTTCCTTTGAAGAGGGAGTCGATTAACATGTGAATGCATAGACCGGGGTCTCACTCCCTTGATGACATGAGCACTGAATACAACGCCGCAGATCTTGATCTTCATCTTGACCTTGATGGATCCCAGTAAAGTCACCCTTGGCTGCTTAAAATTTACATCTCTGTTTATTCTCCAGTAAAGTCAACCTAGATTTAGAATGGTTGGAGTTATTTATTAAAGTACTTTTTATATTAAAATATATTAAAATGATATTTTTTTATTTTTTAAAAATTATTTTTAAGATCAGCATATATATCAAAATGATTTATAACATAAAAAAAATTTATTTTTAACAAAAAAAAAATTTTAATTTTTTAAAAACATTATTTCCACTGCATTTCCAAACAGCTTATATCAACTGGTAATTAATTCCTATGAATTGTATGCGGGCAAAGCTAGTAGCGGTTGCCCTGTTAAAAAGCTCAACGTGTTTGATTTCTGATTTGGTGTCCAAGAGAGGAAAACGTGAAAATAAAAAATACATTTCTGATTTTTTATTACTTTTCAAAAAATGTATCTGGCCTAAAAAATATATAGGATTGATGGTTTTATTAGTATTTTCATGATTTTAATATGATGATGTTAAAAATAAAAAACTCTAAAAAATTTATTTTAGCGTGTTTTTAAAAGAAAAATATTATATATTATAATACTAAACACGTAAAAAAATAACATGATTTCATGTGCCTTTTATTTTAAAAATATATAAATTTATTTAAAAATTATTCTATAAATATATTTATTTTATATCCATTTCTTTTCGACGAAACATAATTCTACCTATTATTTTTGTATTAACACTGCCTTAATTACTCTATGTCATAGAAATCAGGACAGCTTTTTTTTTTACCATTATTTGTCTATGTCAGGTCAAGATTGTAATCAAACACTGCCTTAATTATCCTCTGTTAAAGGAATCAGGACAAAGAGTATATTAATCATCGATCATTAGTCATTAATCAGGATAAATGCTACTTGACAAGTGCTCTTGTTAGCAAAACTCATTGTATATTAAGAATTTCTTTTTTTTTTTTTTAATTTGACAATCAGGTAAGAGATGGATCCCAGCAGAAGAGAATCCATTGAACCTAGCCGGCAACATTGAGCTAGTCCATTGTCTCTGAACGAATAAGCACACGATAGACTCTCCTACCAAGACCCAGCACCCCTTTTCCAGGGTCACAAGGGCAGTCAAGGTTCATCATGTCCCTAAAGTGGGCGGCCCGGGCC
>Ga0307517_10004765_pt1 | contig 20718 bp, 15 predicted proteins | sample 23_EM_MG_FD_194515 | JGI IMG/M metagenome (GOLD analysis project Ga0307517, IMG submission 194515) | Populus trichocarpa ectomycorrhiza microbial communities from riparian zone in the Pacific Northwest, United States - 23_EM | ecosystem: Host-associated > Plants > Roots > Unclassified | place...
TAAGACATCATCAAAATCCGAACTTAATTAAAATAATATAGTGATGGAGCGTCTAAAACATCGAATCAAAAACTAAAAGGAAAGTTTCGCGGAATAAGCAAGACATACCAACTAAAACTGAAGAAGTAGGAACACTTAACAAAGTTCACTTGCTAACAAAAACTAAGATCCTAAAATAATATTAAAAATAAAACCCAAAGGTGACCAGATGACACTCAAAGGTGACCACTGTGGGAGGATTAATCATCATAGGCTGATGTCTTTCTCACCGGCTAGGTATACAAAATATTATGTACACATAGATTAACTACTCTTTGTTAGCATTGTGTTACTGGTAAGTATATCGATATCAAGATGTAATCATATTATAATGAATTTTAGTAGATACTCGCATATTAAAGATTATCTCACTCACTCGAAAAACAAAAAAAAAAGATAAAAAATGCAGAACTGGAGACTATTGAAGATAGTTAGGAGAAACATCAGCAGAACCTATAACATATACGGAAAACACTAAAAAACAACTCCAAGCAAAGTAACATAAACGATTTAAAACTCTAAGCTTAGAGGCTAAAACATAATTATAAAGCCAAATTGAATCACTCGATTGATCCCGAAAATAACTCAAACTGATCGAACCTAATAAACCCGATAAAAATCTATTGTTGGGTCGAATGGTCGACTGAAATGTCCAACCAATCGACCTTCATAACAAGCCAATCTACAGCAACTTGTCAACCAGTCAGCCGGTTCATCCAATCAGTCGACTAGTTGATCGAGATTTCTAGAATCTTGATATGCTAGTCCTCAAATCCACAAATCCCCAAAAATAAGCATTATGTTATTCAAAAACCCATAATCCAGACAACGATTTTGAACAAGACTAACACTCTAAAACATCAATTAAATCTCTTAAATCATTTCATCATCAAATCAAAACAAAAACTCTAAACTCTTCTTCATCCTTTCACAAACAATGTCTTAATCGAAAATAATAGTTGAAGGAATCACTTATTTGTTTCTTCAAACCTTCTTAAACAAAAAACTTAAGCTAAAATTGAAATCCTTAGTATTTTGAGAGAAAGTTATGGTAAGGGAGAAAAAAAGAGAGAGAAACAATTTTCCAGCAACTCTTTTCTTTAAATACCTAGGTTAGTTGGGTTGGATTTGAGATGAACTTTGGGCTTGGGTTTGATTGACCAAAAATATGATCTTACACTTATCGTGTCTTTGGTTCTTATTTACCACCTGTGCTAGTATTCATAGGTTAAACCATGCTTATATAATATGTTTTGTAGCTCTCCATGAATCTTTTTAGTTGATGGTGTATTAATTTTTTAGTGAAATGGCACCTTGTATAAAAATTGTTAGTCCTTAAATCAAAAGTAGTGAAATTAGCATTCTAAGCACAGTTATTAAACCCGATCTGGTTTAGCAGGGTAACTTAGAAAATTTACGATCCAGAACCTTTCCAGTTCAAATTTCAATTTGAATCGAGAAAACATTAACTTGACCAAACTTAATTAACCTAAAGGTTGACTCATGACCCTACTAAACTTGTCTTAGTGAACATCAAGAATTTTTTTTAAAAAATGAAACAATGTTGTTTTGATAAAAAACAAATTAACACAAGTTGATCCATGACCTACGAGATTAACCCAACAACCTAGTAACCCGGTTCTTTTCTAAGTCATACCTCAGGCCGACAACTATGATTGAAATAGCTTTTCACTTGAAGTAGGTGTTAGTACTTAATGCTGAAATTGCAAAAGTAGAAAAGACATTGGCATTTGATAAACCTTTCTATAATGTAATGATGCACCGCTCCCACCTTATTCTGAGTCTCGCTCCTAGGAATGGCATTTCATAAACCTTTCCGGTTGTGTACTGGGAATAATTGCAGAGAATCGTTCGGTAACACTAGCACTTCTTCCTATGACCATCGCACGAAACTCTTTCATTCATCAAAGTTTAAGTTGATATCAGATGATCATCCCAAGAAACTCCGAACTTGTTCGCGTTTCGCTCCTGGCCAATGGCTTCCTTTCCGGTTATGTTCTGGGAATAATTGCACGAAATCATATGATAAACACTTCTTCCTATTTCTCAATGATATCAGACGATTATCCCAGAAAACCCTTTCATTTCATACATGTTTAAGTTGATTATTTACTCTTTCTTTTGCTGTACTGCTCTTGTCAAAGAAGACATTTGCGATCCTTCTTCCTAGCCTCTGTGAAAGAAGGTACTGCTTTAATAGTAAAGGTGATCTCCTTCAAAGATTGGAACTTGACTAGCTGGGAGAAATCTGATTCGAGTTACACTCCTTGCCTAGCTCCTTGAAGCAGAATGAAACCCAGCTATTAATTAATAAAAGGCGTTCCTAAGCCCCATAGATGAAAAAACATTACCTTTCATCACCTTGGAGTCAGTTGAAGCTGTGGGAAAGTAGCAGGCATAAGCAATGACAATGATATTAAATTTATCGAGCAGGCAGCTGAAATCTAGCGGAAATATAAGCTGCATTGTTAGCCAGTGAAGTGCATAAAATCTCAAGCAATACCAAGATTTGCTAAGTATTAATAAATACTAGATGATTTTTGTAAAAGAACTGCACGATTTGAAAGGAGTACTTGAAGAGTACAGTTTAACTCTTACTTATTTTTGGCTAAAGCCTGTAAAACTAGTTTGTTAGCTAAAAAGAACATGAAAAGGTTACAGGTATTCCATTTGTATGTATCAATCTAAAACGATCACCCCCGAATTTGATTTCTCTGTGGTTTCATTTTCATTTGATACAGCATCAGTGTTGGTGTCAGTACCATTACTTGTATCGACCATTTGCACATCCTTTTCAGATGTCCCTGGTGAACACATAGGTTCTTTTGGAGGCGTAACTGGGTCTGCAGAATGTGGAGCTTCTTCATCCGAAGATGCAATGGTTTCTTCCAATTTTGGCTCTGTCGTTGCCTCTTTCATTTCAACATCTTCCACAGCAGCAGCATTGTCGTTATTCTCCTTCTGTTGGTCAGATGGTGAATGAAGTTTAGCCTGATTGCTCTGTGATTCAGCTTGCACATGTTTGTTCGGTCCCAGAGTACCTTGTTCCGAAGTAGATTTTTGTTGTAAAGGAGAGAGAATTTGATTCATCTGTTCAAAAATCATCTCTAATGGCTGAAGGCCCTGTCTCAACTTGAGACTTGCAGGGTGGTTGGTTAAGGATATCTGAATTGTTTCATGAACATTTTGCTCCAACACCGTGCACATCTGCCAGGAGAATCAGAAAAGACAATGTGTTAATCCTCACATGGCTTTGGCTCAACCACTACCACTAGTGCGTGAATTGTGTCCAATTTCCATCTCAAGTGTTTCCTATCTGGTACATGATACAAATCCCATCCATTGAACATAACATGGAGAATCCAAATGAATTAGCAGAAGATTTACCTTGTTATAATGCTCAGCCAATGCCAATCTATCAGGATTGTCATCACAAGCAGCTGCTGAAATTTCTTCTGATCCTGCATAGAAAGATTATTGGTCATCCATGAAATTGTTGATAATTAATCAAACCGATGTCACCTATAATCTGATTCAAATGTTGATAATTAATCAGGATATGTTTATATAATATCATTCAAATGTCTGCCACTCCATCCTGTAATAATAGTAAATTAATAATGAACTTCCCTTCAGAAATCTCTCAATTTCTTTTTCAGCAATCTCAAATTTGGTAATCTGAAGAGCAATAATTTATAAACAAACATGAACTTACCAATTGGTTCCATCTGAGGCAACTGGTCAATCATTTGAGCATTGATCTCTATGGAGCCTAAACTTGAGCTGTCAGCAGCCTTTGTTTCACCATCAGCCTCTTCACTTGTAATCTCATTTGGTTTTATATCACCACCCTGTGAGCATAAACAAGGGGGGTAAAGGAACTTGTGGGTCTAGAATCAATTCAAGTATCATATCAATACAAGCACCGAATACACACTTCTACTGTTCTATAAGCTCTTCCTCATGAACTGCTATAAAATAGAGAATATCTTGTGTTCTGTACCAAGAGTGCAAGGATATTGACTGGCTCTAGAAATATAAGGCTGTGTGGATTAAGCCACAGAATTTCCATATCTCAGTCAAAATCATTTAACAGAAAGAGCAAGCTGTCAACGGAAAAGAAAGAGGAAGACTCATGTGTCATTAATACTGTTGCAACGTGTTGCACAATCAATTGACAAAATAACTGCCTAAATCTAATTGGTAACAGTGGATAAGGAATACCCAGCAATGGTCCTCCTTGAAACCAAACTCTCGCTGGAGTTAAGATGTTCTAGCTTACAACTTAGCTATTCTTTTTCCTAGTATATGAAATATTGCAATTTAAATTAGATTTCCTAAAAAATTGATTGCATCCAAAATTTTGGTCCTTTGAATTTAAAGCTATCTGAAAATGCAAAAATAGTCAATGTACAGGAAACAAAAAAAATCAAAATCACTTACAAAGTAAATTTTCTGGTACTCCGCATTGAGTCCTCTCTCTAAAAGCAGCACTCTTTTCTTAATGAACTCTACCTGTCGTCTCTGCATATCTCTAAAATGAAATAATATAGATGAATCTTGATATGACAGTGCTGGGTTTGCAGCATCAATTGTCCCCTGAGCAACATCAGCTGCTACATCATTTCCAGCAACATTTGCCTGTGCCTGGGTGCTAGGAGCTTCTGCATTAGCAATGTTAGAAGTAGAACCATTTTGTGCTTGAGCAACTCCTTGCCCAAGGACAGGTAGTCTTATACAAGGAAGATTCAACTCTTTACAGATTATCTCTTGAACCTTCAAGTCCTTGTCATCAACAATAGCTTGCCATCTTCCATACCCATGCCTAGAAAGTAGATGACGACCAAAAACAAAGATCTTCATAACTGACTAAATTAATAATGTATTCAGCATGCAAATCTAGTTCACATAATACAGAGAAAGCACTTGTTTTTCAGCCTAGTGAAGCATCTTTGCATCCATTTCCAAGGCCAAGTGGTACCCTGCCATATGAGGGGCTAGAACTCAGGTTCGAGTCCCTGCTTCGGGTGGAATGGGGGCTTTTGGCACATTGTTTATAAATTAGGTATCTTTATTTTTATACACCTATCATTAGACGTTTGATGTGAAGCATATTGCAATAGTGAAACATATTTACATGAATACCTACAAAAGGACCAAATTACACCAGGTGTATAACCGAAGCTCTTTTGTGCCTCTTTTTATCAATAACTTTCTGCAAAAACATATCCCTCACATCCACAACAGATTAATCTCCTTCCCATTCCAGATATGCACCAAATATTCATATTTTTTATAATTTAGTAGCTTTGATGGAGGTATTTGAACATTTAACTTTCAACCTCCTCTTTATGTAAGAGAGGCATGGCTACAAATTAGGCTGCACCTCAGGCACCCTAGATCCCATGCATCACTCTCCCCAAGGTAAAGTCTACTGGAGTTTAGGTTTGCCTATCCTATGCAGTGCTTTGATTTTATTATTCTTTCCTCTACTATCACTATATCTCCATAAGAAGCAATTTATCAAATATTTTAATTCTGATCTAAATAGGTACAAGGAAACTAGGGTGAGAGTAAAAGTCCTAGAATGGGTCAGACAATGTTCAGCATATTCGTCAAATCTTTAATTTGTACAAAAAATTTAAGTCCTGGTGCGTGCACATTCACATAAGATGGGAGATAGAGCACTTAAGAGACAAGCAAACTCAACCCAAATTAACAAAGCCTCAGCACAAAACTAGTTGGGTCTATCTATTTAGAGGCAAACAAAGGCAGAAATGCCAAAAAAGTGATCATGTATAAATATTTCAACAGATAAAAGTGATGTAACAGACAGTAATGAGAAGGCATACTTCAATACTGCATGAAGTAACAATGAATCGTGCTCTTGTTTCCAAAATTTTCCACTCTTCAGGCCTGGGTAGCGCAGTATAATGTCATCTGTGAAAAGGGCGCTACCTGGGTTCTCTGATGCAAACCTCGCCTATCATTTCCAAAAACACATCAAAATATATCATTTGACTGATGGGAGAAAAAATGGTGGGGTATAATGCCCATTCTTCTTATCTTAGCAAATGCACAAGGAAAGCACTCATGTCATGCTTTTTCAGCTTTAAGCACCTTCAAAAAGGCAGGCCCAAAAGAGGGGAGAAAGAGAGCCCAGGTGCGAAGAATTTAAAGTAAAATTAAAGAAACATGAATTTCAACTTGCAGACTCACCTTATCCCTTATCAAAAGCAGGACAGCAATCCTAACAAGTACGTCTTGTATTCTAAGACCCTCTTTAGGAACACCGTCTACAATCAAGATCATAGATAGTGAACAAAGCAAACATAGCACATTAACAGCGCAAAAAAAATCAAATTAAAAGCTACCATGTGAAGATTAATCACCTGAAAAATTTGGTGAGTCAGTTAGATCTTCCGCTATGTGAGTCAAGAATAATCTCCCATAACTGAAAATAGGAGATGGAAATACCACTTATGAAAACAACAATAAACTAGTGTATAAAGTATTAAAGTTGGGTCCCAAAAAAAAATACAATAGTTAGCTCTCTTTAAGCAATGACCAGGGTAGCTTGCAAATGATATGTAGGGAACAAAAATAGTGGATTGACAAGATAGGAGATCTAAAATGTATATAGTAACTGCATACTCTGTGAAATGAGGTTCCTAGACATGCAAGAAATTAAGGACAATATATACTTCAATAGCTTCCAAACAAAATCAAATCTTGTTGCCTTGAAACTAAACAGTGTATCTTCTAGCAACTATGAGTGCATGCATACAAATGTCATCCACTCCAAACCAAAAAAATAAAATTCAATAAGAATGCAAGATGTGAGTCATATGACAAAGATGATGCTGTTATTACAGGTTTTGAACGTTAAGTTGCTATAAATCCCTAGCACATATTTAACCAATAAAAGGTAAAGCTAATGTTCAATACTTTTCTACTTCTTCATATGTCTTCTGTTTCAATCGAGAGGCAAACTCCTTCCAGTCATAGTCCCCAACCCCAAACCTGCAATATAAAATTTATGTGAATGCTGGTGCAGAAACATTTTAAAAATTTCATTAACCACAGGAACATTGTTCTTATTTTCTCAATGTAAGATCTAACCTCATCAAGATTTGTACAAAGGCAGCCCTCTGATTTTGTTTAAAACCCAATACTCTGAATGATCTTCCTTCACCTTCCATCAGAGGAATTGGTTCTGTATTATCCACTGCAAACCAAAATCAGTATATCATCAATTTCTGTCACCAATTCATCAGAAACAAACTAGGAAGGAAAAAAAAATACCACCTCGAGCTTTCTTCTTATAAGGCCTTCTTACTGTCTGAACTACTCCTGATGATGTTGTTTCACCATCAGTCAACTCAGCTTCATAATTGTCATCCTCGCCATCAGAGCTTACATCTTCTAGACCAGCAAGGTCATCATCTTCAACAGACACCATCTGAATCAGATGAAAATAAACCAGTTAATCTCATTTCCAAAGTCTCAAAAATAAAAGTGCTCTGTACAATTCAAAGAAGCCAAAATATATGAGCTAGTTAACATGTTTAAGCCTAAAAACACTTCTTTTTCAAAATTAACTATTGTGAAACTTAATTATTGTGCTTGGAGGGCTGAATTTGTCAAAACATTTAAATCTACACCCTAATATCATTCGAAATCTGACCCAAAAGAATCAGATACTTTTGCATGATGGGTCCCACACCACGCCACAGTTACATATTGCTTCAAACAGAGTTTTGTTTTGCAAGTTTACAATTATTCCCTTTACTGCTAATGGGGAAAAATGACAAAGAAAGGCACAAAAGGAAATTTTGAACTGCCACTTTTAGTAGATTTGAATTTAATTTTTGACCAAACTGGTTCCATACTGGCTGCAAGTGAAAAATAGCATACAATCTCATACCAAGTAAATTTCAATTCTTGATGATAACAAGCAAATGTGTTTTACCAAATATGATAGAAAGAGAACAAAACAATACCTGCTTACGGCTTCTCTTTCCTTTGCCCAAGGCATTAAACTCCTCAACTTTGTGTACTTCATAACTATCTTTTAGCAACTCTTCCCAAAAGTTTGTTTTTTCAGTTCTTTCAGAATTGTTTATGGTGGATCTCGTTTCCATGGCTGCCTTTTGAGCTTCCTCCTCTGCGGCAGCCTCTGCTTCGTCAATATACTCAAAATTTGCAACCTAAAGCACACAAAATGGTATTTTCCAATCAGAAGCGATTCAGATGATTGTAATTCAGAAATCAGACAGCACAGAACACAGGAATATAGAACCAATTCAGTTCTATGAAAAAGTTGCAGTAACAATTAAAGATACAATCTTCAATACAGTATTTTGCATTAGAAACCATTTCAAACATGGCTGAATACTCAAACTATAAGCAATGCATGACACAAGCCCTGTATCTGGGATTCACTGTACTCCTCATCAAGAGTTCAGCCATTCATTGACTTGATACAATTTTACCTATCATATACTAGGGGTGCATTTAAAATGATGGGTCACTTTGCATTGTCATAATCAGTTAGAGAGAGAATCTAGGAAAGAAAAGATCTGCCAAAAGGATCTAATTCTCTTGCAGTCCGACTGCATCAAAAGACCCTTGCCCTCGATGATCTACCAAAATTTGTTAAATGAAACTAGATCATTCACACTGTTCCCCTTGCCTAATATCCATGTATATAAGGAACAACATTATCAAAAACTGCAGCCTTACAAGAGATTTCTCAATATGGTTTGAACCTCACTCCCAAAGGAACACCAAACTTCCTAAAAGTCTTAGGACAAAATTCTTAAGTGATGCAAATGCAGATTTAAAATCAAAACTCAATTAATATGAACTCCGCTAACCCCAACAACTAATTAACATTTCAGCCACAGTAAGATAAAATTCCAGACACACACAGAGAGAGATGGAGATGGAGGGGAAGGAGATGGGGACGGAGGGAAGGAGAGAGAAGAGACAGTGAATTTATGTCTGCCTTTTCTTCATGTATATTGAAAGTAACAGGTTATAAAAGTTTCAAGAAGGTTTAGATTTGATTTTTAATGACTACAATTCCAATTATTCTTAGAATTTGGAAAGTTTTTATCAGAAAGAGTGCATATAGAGTAATAATACGCCTATGATAAGCATCACAGATATAGCCAGAAGAGAGTATCTGCAGAGAGGGAAAACATAAATGATGTATTTTCTAGACCATGATTTTAATCTTAATTGCCATGTGGTCATTAAAAGCATATAAGCTTTCTTTGTCCTTTTTTAATCTTGGTAAAGAGGCATCCCAGGCTCTTTGAGCATTCAATGAGACCCAGAAACATGTAACTGAAAGGTGGGACAACCAGAAAAATTCCTCGGGGCTGACCACCACAGGGGTTGTGGTGAATTCAACTCTATAGCAAACATAATATTTTCTCAGAACAAGTAGATGATATAAAGATAAGTTGGTTTGTGTGACAAGTAACAGTACAAAAACCTGAAGTGACCATCATAAATAAATGTGAGGCAAGGACATAAAGAGTCCAATAATCATGGTAGGATAACTAGAAAGGATGACTAGGAAAATGCCAAAAAGGCATCCAGGGAAGCTATGTGAACCAGATGTATATTCAGACTCCTATAAAGGCAATGTAACATGGTTAGTGGAAGTGGATGCTAAACCAATCTTTAAAAGCGTCTGCCTAAGATAGCTAAGATTAATGAAAAACAATGTGAAATGTGGTGAGGAAGATAAAACATGCGTTGCATAATTACTTCCCCTTCTATTATGCTTCCAGCACATGCACTAGGCTAGTACACAGCTTGTCTTCTAACAGGAAAACATAGTTTTCTTCTTTTAATGCATCAATCGGAAGAGTGAGGTAATATATGTGTGGAATAAAACTGTCTACACAGGAAAGGAAAAACAATTGCAAAATAGAGCAAGCCTATTCTATGGCTGCTACAGAGCAAGATCATGTCTTCACAGAAAATCACCACAAACACACCTCAACAAATAACAGACAAAAGCATTGTAGTTAAAAAAAAAAAACACCTTAAACGCCTTCAAAAATCCATCTTCCTCTTCATCATCCAATGATGTTTCTTCATCTCCAACTTGTTCACGGTCAAGTAATCTATTCAAGAAACAATGCAAACTACTACTTTTAGCAAACGTTTAAATTTGTAAAACACTAAGATACAAGCTGTCAAATGTGTTTACCGATCAATAGCAGCATCATCATAATGAATTTGACGTGATTTCCCTGCTTCATCATTCTCATCAGCAAAAAGCTCCTTTGAACCATATCTTATGATGTCATCTAACTCTTCCTAAAACAATATCATAATCTTTTCAGTGATTTCCTCAAATTTTAAACCCACACATTTGTCATTAGGTATTTTTTTTTCCCATGATAAGAACACATATTGCAGTAACTTTTGTGTTGTAACTGCCCAAGAAATATACCTACATAAAGAATGTTGCGTGCATCAGTGCACCATAAACACAACAGCCAGCATTTTCTAAAAAACTGCCCAATATAGCCAAGAAAAAGGAATATAGTCTACTGATGAGTATGTGGTGCTCTCAGTATAAGTTCTGCATGGTTCATATCTTTTTAGTTTTTGCCACTAAACCATACTACAATATTAGCTATAATTAAATTGTGCCATCTCTGATCTGCAACTCAAATCATAATTTTCATTTAATTTAGCCCACACAAGCAACATAAGTTTCTATTATTACATACACAACCAAAAGCCTTAACCAATGAAAAAAGATTATTACCTGATTAATATTCTGTGCCTTCAGCCTCCCAACAACAAGGTGCTCTAAAACCATTTTCTTCTTAGTCAGTTGCATCATCCGTTCCTCAATAGTTCCTCGGGTTATGAGCCTATAAATCAATACCTGCAACACCAAAACAACACTTCAGTGTAAACAAATAACAAACAAGCAACCAAACAACAGCAGCAGCAACAATAGTTATCTATGACATCTTGAGCATAAATTTTAACCTTGTTGGTTTGCCCAAGTCGATGTGCTCTAGCCATTGCTTGAAGATCAGCATGGGGATTCCAATCACTAAAAAGCCAAGAATAATATGTTCAGTGAATTGAAAGTCAAAGAAAAGGAACGAAAAAGAAAAGGAACCAGAAAATCATTACAAACCCACAGGACAAATTGCAAATTTAGAACTTTTTGTGTTTCAAAATCCAGAGCACCCGAAAAGCATTTTGATCTTTTGAAAACATAGCCATTAGAGATGTCAGCAAATTGAAATACGCATAGTGATAGTGCCAAATCTTGTCTCGGTCAGGTTACAAAAATTCAGAAAACACCAGATTCCAATCACCATAAATTTTATTACCATTATACCACCCTTAAACATGTAACTACTACTCTACCAACATTTCCACATCACCTGCTCTCATTATCACTTCAAAAAGGAATACCAAAAATGAAAATAAAAATATTCAAATGAAAACAATCAACCTATCATATATAATAACAGTATCAGCAGTTGCAAGGTTTATTCCCAGTCCTCCGGCTCTAGTTGAGAGAAGAAAGCAAAATCTTGAAGAATTTTTGGCATTAAATCGATCTATGCGCACTTGTCTCTCAGCTCCACCAACCTTTCCATCTATCCGTTCATACATCCATTTCTGACCACAGAAACAAAGTGAATGATAAAAGACTGAAACAAATAATGCATATATCTCAACAACCTATCACTGCAGCAGAGAAATACAGATTAAGAGTGTGACAAATAAGAACATGCTGATACCTTATGAGTGCAGTAATCTTCTAGCAAGTCCAGCATGTGCTGAAATTGTGAGTAAATGAGAACTCTATGCCCTTGTTCTTTAAGTCTCACCATCAGTTTGTCCAACAGTTGCAATTTCCCAGAAGTTTCAAGGAGCTGCCTGCCACATAGTTAATAAAACGAGAACAAAAGGAGCACAAAAAAGATCAGCAAATAAAATAGAGTGCTTATAACCACTGAAAAGTATCTTTATACACACTGAAACAACAGGGTACAGAATTAAATTTCAAATAGGCAGTCAAAAATGAAATGAAACTTCAGATGAAGCCATCCGCTGCCTCTCAAGCAAATTACACTGGCAGAACAGGCAAGGAAGATAAAGATTCTTTATCTTTATAAAGAAGATAAAGAATATGTCCAATCATAATGTAAAGGCACCACATGCATAACTGGAAATGTAGCTGTGTAAATGCACATGTGAATGCACTTGCACAAACACACAAGTACGAATACATAGAATTAAACTACATACCTGAAAGATTCATTGGTATCTTCAATATCCGGCTCCACTCCTTCTAACATATAAGGATGACAACAGAGTTTGCGCAATTCCATAACCACATTGATAAGAGAAATCTGGTCAAGAACAATCCAAGGACAGTAATATGTTAGGTTGAAATACATTAAAATAGCTTCATTTCACTACATTAATAAACTGCACCTGTGCACCACCACGTCGAGTTAGTATTTGATAGTTGCGAGTCAGAATGGCCTTGTAATATTCTTTCTGCTTGCTACTTAGTTCAATACGTAGAATGAGTTCCTTCTTAGGAGGTAGCTCTTTCATGACATCCTTTTTCACCCCTATAAGAGCATCACAAATTTGCACCCACATTCTCATCAATGCAAAAAAGATTTACAGAAAAGGAGATGAAAACCATCCTTTTGCTTCAGCAGGCCACAAAACAGACAGCAACAGCAAGAGAGAGAGAGAGAGAGAGAGAGCCCTTAAAATTGCATATTTAACAATTAAAAAAAAAAAACTACAGAGCAAATGCAATAGATAGGGCACACCCACTTCATGGAAAACAACTTTTGTCTCCCAAAACAAAGCTAAAGCCTTCTTCAAGTCATAATATACAATAAGAAAAGTTTTTTTGTAAGAACATGCATTTGTTCTTTTCACATTTGTGTTTCTTTTCTTGCGGAAGGAAACAAAGTGAAATCACAGGTGTTTCAAAATATAGGACAATACAAATCAAAGAAATAAATGTAAGTGTACAAACAAAATAGCAAATCAACAACCCAGCTCCTCGAAAGAAAGTGGAAAAATCTACCACTTCAATTACCTGTAGTTTCTCAATGGAGGAAAACAAAAACCAGGTAATGTTAATGTGCTGACAAGTGAAAAAAATTGAGAAAAGACTACAGGGGGGCATATTTTTCAGATGGTTTTCTGTGTTATACATAACAATTCATATATTAGTTCAAGACAGGAAACTACAAAAAAAAAACTGGTTGAGAAAGTACGACCCTAAGAGAAATCAAATGCTAAAACAGAAGAGGCATCCACCAAATAGTCAGATAACACTTCATTTGGCAGGATTTGGCACCTTCATGTTCAAAAAGAAGACAGAAAAGGTTCAGAGTTACAAAAAAGAAACACGTTTGATCGACACACCTAACATAAAATCATGGATACCAATAGCCCTGGAAATCCAACTAATCAAATGAGGTGCAAGTATATCACATAGAAAAGTTTTGAGATTTTACTTCTGAGGAGATGGGGAGCCAACATTTTATGAAGTCTCAAAATCTGCTCCTCTTGATTTATATCCTTAAACTCCTCTTGGAATTCCTCTAAACTTGCAAACTGCAAAGATTTTGACCAATAAGAGGAAAAAGGCCTTTCAATTTACCAATGGGCTCTTACAACCTATCATGATCTAACAAAAATCTTATGCAGAGTAGCACACATACTAACCTTCCCAGCATCAAGGAAATGCATGAGCATGAAAAGTTCATCCAGATTGTTCTGAGCAGGTGTCAAATGAGTGCTAGTAAGTTAGACAATTCAACAAAAACATATGTAAACAGTATAATTAAGTGGTAGAATATACCAAAAGGAAAAGGCATGAAAAGAAGGCTAACGGGCCATTCATATGATGATGGGAGGCAACTGCACATTAGTTTCTATCCAGATTTGCAAGACAAATATTTGCTTCTAAGCCTATGGCATGCATAAAGAACTCGCAAAACTAAAGGAATAAGATGATAAGATTATATAATAGATAGGAGCGCCTATAATCAATAAGAAAGAAAGTAAAACATGCATCCATACTGTGTTGCAAAAGTGCTGGTTTTGTTGATTAGACAGACCAAATCTGCCCATCTGCCAGTTTTCAAATTCAGTAAGCTAACTTTACAACATGATTAAAATAACCAACAGATACTCCCTTAAATGCTCCAGAGGCAGAACATCAAAACAAACGATGGGATGCAAGTTAAACAAAAGAACACTTGACAAGCCTTTCAGTTATTGGCACAATTAGTGATTTCATACCCAGTGGTTTCGCTTAAGAAATACAAATCCAGACTGGAATCAAGAGAAGCATAAAGGCTTTTACATTATATAATAGGTTTAAGAGCATGGGCATACAATAAAGCATTTTTACTTTTCAATTTTATTCTGATATTGGTACTTATTATATGCAAACATTATTCCCCAGCAAAAAGCAATAATCTTAAGTCCATGAGATTCAATAGCATCATTAGACGACAAACCTGAAGAGGGGTTCCAGTCAAAAGCACACGATGGTTACTACAGTACTGCTTCAGCGAGAGAAACAATTTAGAGTCCTTGTTTTTTAGACGATGACCTTCATCAACAATCTATATGTAGATGTCAGTGTTAAGTAGCAATAACATGAGGGGACTAGCACAGCACTCATTGAGCCATAGAATGTTACCATGCATTCCCACTTTATTGGTTTCAGCGATGTTGAGTCCAAGTTAATCATCTCATAAGACGTTAGAAGCACATCAAATTTTATTCTATCTTGCTTGCTTTCAGTAACAACTTGACCAGATTTCTTTTTCTTGATCTTCTTGTGATTTTTGGGATAGTAAAACTCATATTCCCTTATGACAGCACGAGCTTGTGCGGAGCCAACATACATAACCTGTACAAGAGAAACTTCCACTCAGTGTTTTCTTACCAATGAGTAAGATAACTGAAGAGTTCCGTGTACATACAACATTCATTTGAGGTGCCCATGTTGCAAATTCACGTTCCCAGTTTCGCAATGTTGAAAGTGGAGCTACTACCAGATACGGAGAGATGCCCTCTTCGCGAAGAGATGCTAAAAATGCAATACTCTGTATAGTTTTCCCTGTAATCAAACAAAAGAGGGGGGGGATGTGAATACATTGGCAAAAACAATGACAAGCTATCAGTGCAAAGACAACAACACAAAAAAATAAAGCAAGACTCACCAAGGCCCATCTCATCAGCAAGTATTACATGTGTTTGTTTGGACCAAGAAAAACGTAAGAAGTTCAGCCCTTCTAACTGATAAGGATGCAATGAGCCTTCAATTACAGAAAAAAAGAGCACTCGGGAATTAACAAAAATTCAACCAAGTAAATCTTAATAAACGAGTATGCTAGGTTTCAAGAAGGAAGAAAGACATGAACGATGTACCTCCAGAAAGAAATTCAGGACTGTGATCACACTGTTGAAATTCTTTTGATTTCTTCTTTGAATCAGTAGCATCTTGAAGGCTGCTCTTTTGCTTGCTCGGTTTGTGAGACCTAGATTGAATTTTATTAAATTTTTCTATTTCAGGCTGAAATGCAGATACATCTGATTCAAATTCCCAATAACATTCATCGTAAGGGAGTTCCTTGTACTTCACAAGATATTCCTTCTCATCCTCATCTCCCCTGAAGCATGCAACAGTGTCACATTCAAGAATCTTGTAACAGAATCAAACAATTTCAAAAGAAAAGAAAAGCTGAAATAGCATATCTAAACAGCCAAATCACACCAGTGTTATCAAGAAATGCAGCAAGTAATAACAGGTGACTATATTATAAATGGTAAATTTCCACTCTGATACTTTTATGCTTTTATCTTTAATTAGTGATTTTAAAGTTTAAGACACAAGATGTACATAAGAAAAGCACCTCCTCAAGCCAAGGGGGCATCCTAAAAAATGCATTAAGATATAGTAAAGAGGTTCCAAAATAGAATGATGAGGGCAACAGGGAAAATCACATGGCTATGCAAAGATTAGCATCCCTTCAAGCATCAAATTATTCTGCTGAACTGCCTTACATCCAAGGATGGATCCAAGCCCCCCTCATTGAGATTATAACAATCTGTTTATTTTCTTTGAAAAGAGCATTTTTTATTTTTATTCCTAAATTAAAATTGGTTTCTTTTTTCCTCGAAACATTTTTCTCAACATACTCAACCTTTCATGTATGAACAGTTTCCCTCCACTACCTTAAAAAATGAACACATTTGATCCCTGAAAAGAGAAATTGTCTTTGCCCCTCAAAGCCCTCAATCCTGTATAGGTCCCTAATTATGTCTAATCTTTAGATATGAAATTGTCAATGCTTGAAGAATAGGGATTATTATCTCCAACAACAAAAGTTCTGCTAAGAAACATGCATGTAAATTATTGTATTAGCAGATCAATTGCATGCTTCCATGTTCTCAAATATAATTAAAAGATAGAAGCTCGCGTACTTTTAACTTAACAGAAGTGAACTCCACACCATTGATTTTGATTTTCAACAAAAAAAAAAATTCCCCACTTCAACGTTTGTTTTTAAATCTTTACAAACAATCAAACATAAGAATAAGAAAAGGAAGCGTAAAACCAAAACTACATTTTCTTTGTGCGTGTGTGTGTTGTGTGTTTGTTTCATTAAATTCTCAGGTGAGTCAACCTGCAAGCAAGAATCCGATCAACAGTTGTCCATTCAGGTCGGATAGCAACAAATTCATCCTCGGAGTTGTTGTTTGATGCCATCTGACGATTGAAGTTGTTTACTTTAGTCTTCAGACGGGGATTTGACTTGAAAGCTTTTAAAAACTCTTTCTCAGGTACCCTGTGAGGAGTTGTGCAGGAGAAGATAACCAAAAGGAAAAAAGAAAAACAGCAAAGAAGTGAGCAAAAAATGCTGAATAGACAGGAAAAGGACAGCATTGACAAGAAAAAAATCAAGAGAATATCATGCCAGGTCAAGCCTGGTCATGCTGTAGCAACAGCACAAAGGAGAACTTGAAAGCATTATAAAAGGATTGCAGAGTTAACATGTTATTTTGCATGCAATTGTTCTTCATGAGAAAGTTGGAAATCATATAAAAAAAATTACCAAGTGCAATGTAGATAAGATAAGCCTTTCCATTTCACAAGATACTGTTTTACAAAAATTTGCTTTGAGCCCAGTTTAGAGGCATCGCTATCATCAGCAACAGTAGGGCGCATTTCACAGTCCAATAACTTATCGATATCATTCAGAGGGCTAACCTGCAGATGAAAGAATAGTAATTGTCAGTTATGAAAAGAATAATGTTGATGTAATAAACAAGAGTACCCAAGAGTGTCATGGAATCATACACATTCAGGGCACCTCCAATTGCTAGGAAAAGGAGCTTTTAGTGGTGGAAGCAGGCACTTGGAATGGTAAGCATATGTGCAGGTTTCACAATTCAGAAGATTCTCACTTTCTCCACAAGCTTGACAGGAATCCTCCTTCTGAATGAGAGGGAAGAAAGAAAGAGGAACTATTAAAGAAACATTAAGTTTGTAAAATTTTTAAGACTAAGAAAGACAATCATGGGAGGACAACCAAAGCACAGCATCTACATTCACTGGAAACAAGTGTGGGAGCATGGATATGAGAGATCTTTCAAATCAAATAGATAATCTGCCTCATGTTCAAAGCATGATTCTCCTCAGTTGTTTTGAAGTTCAAAGCCCTAAGCAACTAAACCCCCAAATCATAATTTTGTCTCTCTCTTTTGTATTTCATTACATTGCATTTCCACACAAAAATCATTAGTTTTTAAATCAATTTTAAAAAATACGCATTAATTCTCTCGGTTGCAGTCAAATATTTTCCTGTTCCATCACCTTCATCTTTAAGTTCAAGGTTTAACATGACAATTAATGAAGGCTTATTCAGTTAATCAACAAACTCCAATGAAATCGAGATAAAAGAACACCAAATACATGATGATATAACGGTATCCTAGAATCAACAAAGATTGCCCACAAAAAGATCCAAACAAGCTTATCATTTCCTACACCACCCCAAACCAGAAAAAAGAAAGGAGCAAAATGCTATTGAAAGTATGAAACTACTCCACTGTCGACAGCAATCCTCCAACCCAAGAAGTTTTCAGCTCTCATTTTTGACAGGCCGTGTCTTTTATCCTGATTAAAGCAATCTAACTCATAACAATGAATAACTTCTTCAAGGGCAATGGTAAAAGTGATGCAATGAAAAGAAAAACTCTAATAGCAAAGTACCTCAAATAGAACCAACCAACTCAAAGCAATCCAGTCATTGACCAAGGATCTCATCAAACCAAGCACTAGACCAGCCACAGATTTTTAAAAAAAAAAATAAAGGAAAAATCTGCGTGACTAACAACAGCCATAGGACAACAAAATTGCATTATTTTTTCTTCATTATTTCTACAGGATATAGTTCACTCAACTTGGAAATTACTGAACACATCAACTTTATTTCTTCTGTTAACTAGCCCGTGCCCGTGCGCACGAAAGGAAGCCTTAAAAACATCATTAAAACATCCTTAAGAGCAACAAGTCAGCCACATTCCTGATCTTTTTACATGAAAAATATCAAATAAAATTCATTTTGCTCGGGAATTTAACTCGTTTTCAGTAGTCAAAACTAAAAAAAATAAAAACACAAAATTCACCTTGAAAACAAAAACAAAACAAAAATCCTTAAAAAATATTAAAATGTTAACGCCTCAACTATCTTAACCTCCAAGTGAAACTAGTAAAGCATCAAAGTCGGTAATTTACATCAACAGCAAGGTAAAAATAAAAAAAAACCATTATCATCCAGCATTAAGAAAGTACACATTAACCTACAAGAAAGAAGTGGGAAGAAAAGAAACAAACCGCGTCATCCCTGACAAATCTTTCAATTTTCTCCTGGGGATTTTTAGCTTTCCCGGAAACATAATCATCATCGTCTGATTCATCCAAGTTATAAACTGGCCTCCTTTCTGATCTAACACGTAGCCTCTCCACTAAGCTACTCATTTTCTGCAACCAGAACAAAAAAAAAAAAAAAAACTAAGACATCCCATTATCAAACACCACAAACTCAAGAATCATAAACAAAACAAAACAAACCAAGAGTACAAGAAACGAACATGGCACGTGCACCAATTCATGCAAGAACAAAAACCCACTTGATAAAACAACAGAAATTATCAAAATTAATCACCATTTCAAGAATTAAAAGCCTTCTAGGTCAGTGGTTATTGAAGTAAAGTGTGTATCTTTGTGTGTGTGGGTCTTTAAAAGCAAAAATGGCAAATGGGTTTTCACTCTTTTAAGAGAGGTTTTGTTAATAGAGGTTTTAGAGCAAGAGAGAAAATTACCGGTGGATCTGGGGATCCAACGTTGTGAAAAATCCTGGCTAGACCCAAAAGAACACCAAAATCGGAGTTGGGCTACACAGAAAACTAAAAATACGGTGCTAATGATGTCATGTCTCCAAAGACAACGTTTTTTCTTTGGTTTTTTTTTAAACTGAAAGTACTGTTTATATAATAGCGAAGAATTTGCATCCGGTTTGGAGTGCGGTATGGATTTTGCTTTTTGGTATTTTTAAAAATATATTTATTTTAAAAATATTAAGTTAATGTTTAAAAAAAATTATAATTCTAATGTGATGATGTTAAAAATAAAAAATATTTTAATAAAAATATTTTAAAAAAACATATTATATCATAATATCAAAAATTATAAAAATTATTATTATAGGATTACCAAAGTATAGAGGGAGGGTGGAATGAAATTAGTCTTTTTAGTTTAATTTTTATAAGGTATTGTTATAGCTTTTCTTTTTTATCAACAACAAAGAAAAAAAATTTAGTTAATTAAATAATTTTTGCCTTTTTTTTTAGACCTATACATATAATTATTCGAACATTAGTTTTATAAAATTAAAGTAATCTACTTTTCTTTTATGGAAACATGTATTTCATTTATTTTGCATGTAAAATTTCATCTTATAATAGTTTTAATTAGACATATAATTTTTTTAAAAAATTACAACTAAAAATATTTTTCTTAAACTTATTTTTTAATAATAGCAACTATAAAAACTATAATAGTGTCAAATATTTACTTCAATATTGTTCAGAATTAGGATACTGAAGAGATTAGAAGAGCATGTCAAGTTTGTTAACTCCGATTTTGGAGATTTAATGAATTGAACAACGATTTCTTTCTTTTAATGATAAGAGTTAGGTTGTGTTTTCATGTTTGGTAACAAGTTAATACGAGTTTTGTTAGTATTTGGAACTGATTAAGTAAGTTAACAGAGTGATTAGGGTAATATAAGAGTAAAAATGAAAAAAAAAAAGATCGTAAGTGTAAAGGGGCTTGATTGAAAAAAACTCAAGACATGAGGATTAAATCTTGCTTCTCCCAAAAACTATTGACTTGACATCGATAACCACTCATCATAATCCGATCTTATAATCTATAAGGGCTAGATAGCCTTTTTCAAACGACATTGGCATGTATTTTCGACATTGAAGGTAATAAGAACCATATCACAATACAAGTGGATACAAAATAAAGTTTATTAA
>Ga0307517_10004766_pt1 | contig 20716 bp, 28 predicted proteins | sample 23_EM_MG_FD_194515 | JGI IMG/M metagenome (GOLD analysis project Ga0307517, IMG submission 194515) | Populus trichocarpa ectomycorrhiza microbial communities from riparian zone in the Pacific Northwest, United States - 23_EM | ecosystem: Host-associated > Plants > Roots > Unclassified | place...
TCCCGCACTTGATGTACAGACTCTGTATGCAGATTATAAAAAGGTATACAGGTAACCACATCAGGTAATCTTTTCAGGAATGATGCCGATATGACCATTGACGACATGTGCCAGTGTGCCTTTTTTCTTTCTGCCAATTTGAATTCTAAAACACATGCAAGTTTTCTCGTTATCTGAAAATCAAGGGCTGTGGAAAGGAACGCCGTTCCAAAGGACTACTTATCCCCGAAAACAAAATAAGTACTGTGTGGATAAGTAGGAAACCCCATGTAACCTTACGTTCCGCATGATCAGTACAGGCGATATGAGCGAGAGAAATGCATTTCGATTTTGGTTGTGTTCCGTTCTGAGCCACCTTGGGCCTGGAACTGCATGATCTCCAAACTCTAAACGGCTTATTGAGAATATCAGATGCCAGGTTCTTGCTCCCATGGGGGTAGGACTTTTTACCGATAGGCAGCCTAGAGGAAGTAGTTCCGTAAATGGTGGTTTGTTGCCACGAAAAAACCTTCGACTTCCCCTGATTCACGGTCAAAGTCACGGTAGACGGCTAGAAATAGTCGTCGTACATCGTTTATCATCATCATGATCGGCGTTCAGGATAATCTTCTTGCTGACTGAAGAACTTAATTTAATCACCAATGAAGTCATGGATCCGATCCGATTTTGTGTTGACAAGTACAGGAGGCTCTCAGCGTGGAATACTACTCCCATGCACGGCCCTCAGACGGTGTATATCGCTCATTGAATTCATGCTGATTCAAGTCGGAGATCCACCACGCGTACGCCGGTCGACGTCTTAATCTCTGTCTGAATTCAAAGAAGAGCAATGTAAGCACTTGGCAAACTGCTGCGATCATGATCGACATGATTCATCAATAGTTCGTGCTTATACTATAACCCAGGAAGATGCTATAGGTTCCTATCGTGTCTAATTACAAAGCTGACGGATATTACCATAGCTCAGCTGACGAAACTTACATACTGGCACTTCTCGCACCCATGTGCGTGGAGGTACCGTTTTAACTGACGCCCCATCAGCATCATCCGTGGCATCACCAATTGAGAAGGGAACGACGTAAACACCGATGCCCCATTTGTCTCGGTACAACCTTGTTGGGAGTGACGGAAGCATAATAAAGGCATAAAGGGGGGGCCATACTTTTTCTTCCGAAAACAAGAGTGGGACCTGCCAGGACTGACAAACACTGAGGAAGGCTATATGCAGATTTGGTGGGTTTTCTCCGCACTTGGGCCCTTGGCGATAATCTGTCTAGATTGAACAGCCTTGACATTTTCTGGACTTCGGTATCTAGGAAATTTTTCTCTGGTCTTTCTCCCATCTATTACGTTCTTCCCGTGCATTTTGATTTTCCCCTTGATGACTTGATAACATGACGGAGTCCTATCAATTGAGTATTTGGGTAATGGTTATCTGGGAGTCGAGGTCCTTCAAATGGGATCATGTTTTTGAAACACTGGACTCGCAATTCAGAAATGAACCGTCAAGTGATGCATGATATCATGCACAAAAAATCAAAAACCGATAAGATCCCCAATATGATATAGGACTACATTCCGTCAGGTCCACGAATTGCCATGTCGCCGGCATTTGCCGCATACGTTCCAGGTGGAATACTTTGGTCGGTGGTTTGGTTAAATCAAGCCAATATCCTGATAGAGGAGACATCGGCATGACAACCCCTTTTACAGCAGATTCAGAGTTGATTCAGAGCTCCATCGATACGACCTGAGCTCCTGCTGCCTGCAGTCTACCGCCAATCACTTTCCGTATTGGAGACCAGAGGTTGATATTTGTCAAGTACACTACCGTCTGGCATATATTTTCAGACTCATGTCATAAATACGCACCCTGCGCTACATGTGGCATGCGGAGCCCGATTACCCATGCGCACTGCGGTCATTAAAAGCGCGTAAAATTTCGTACTAGCCAACCAAGGATATTTTACGTATGGCGGTGCGTGGGCTCGCGTGGGTTGTACATCGCGGATTGGGGGTCACTCAGAATGGTTATATCCACTTTTGGAAATAGCAGGGCTCGGTAGAAGCCGGATTACCAAAAGAGAACGATGTTTGTTCTACAAGCGTATTGCCACACAACAACGAGCTCAATCATCGCCTTACGCCTAACGATCATGGCGACACCCACAGAGGATAGAGCGTCGCAGCTCATATTTATCCCCAACGTGATTGAGAATTCTTCAATTACAAACACCAAGTTCTTCTCGGCTTGTTTTGCTGGGGCGGCGGCTGGCATCCTAGGCATGGAGAATTGGACAGGCTTCGTTCTTTTCTTCGTTTCAACACTTTTTACATCAGCATTGATATATGGGGTCAGCTGTAGAGGAAGACCTAGAAAGTACTTTCAAGGAGGATTAATGGAGTTGATGAACCCAGGACAAGATACGGCGTTTACGTTCGTGCTTGTTTGGACCTTGTTCTATGGTAAGAAAGTGCTGCGCTCCATTGATTTAGAATTGTTGATTGCTAATGACCGCGTGTAACAGGTGTTGTTCATGGTAAGTTTTGCTTTCGAAGATATCTTTACCAGGAATGCATGACACTCCACAACTGGTGCTTCTAAGTTCTATTGCAACGGTTCCCGAGTTTCTGCGCCTCTTAATCGTCCTTTTCCCTCCTTCCTTAATATGGACTAGTTTGCTAACGATAACCCTCTAGTGTACGACTGATGCTTTAATCGCCATTCGGAATAGAACCCCCTTCACAGACAATTTCCCTCGCTCTGGAGGACACTCGCTCATTCGTACCGTTGATTTATCCTTAGTTCTCCGCCCTCAGTCCACTTTGAAACAGAGGCGCTAGTGTTTCCGTTGGAGCTTCTATCTGAAATCAGTCGTCTCGGTGCTGTAATGAGATTATGTTACTCCATTGGTCCGGACTGGATAAGTTGGATGTTTTTTGAAAGACCCATTTTGTCTTATCTTCATCTAGCCGCTTCACATGGTAAGTTCAACGGAACATGATCAACGGTGGTTCGGACTATTTTATCTCCTTGGACCAATAAACAAATTTTCTGAGATGCTATGTATACCCTTGTTTCGACCATCTGCCGAAGGGCGCTGTCGTTTTCGGTCCGCTGCTCTGGTGAAGACACTCTCAAAACCTTATTGTCTGGGTAATGATCATCCAAATTTACAGACTTGGGCGCTTGAGCTGGGATTCTTAATGGATCGTGACGACGTGCAATTGATCTTGACGACTTCGGGAATCTTATATTTACAAGACGATCAGGACGGTATTGCTGAGAAGGTATTGCATGATCTTCAGAGCAGGGATGACTGAGCATTTTCAGAGTAATCAGTCCTTCAAGTCGGTCATCGGTCCATCACGAGCAAGTATTCACCGTTTGAGCTCCAGACAGATTCTGCTCACAATGGAAGCAACGGCCTTTTACATGACGAAATATGCCGACTGTCCAGTTGACGTCCATTTTTATACCAGGCAATAAGTGCAGTTCTTTGGACACAGTCATAACTCCCATTCAGTAAATCCGAGTCGGCTTTTCGGGACGTTTTCCGGAGATTCAGCCCCCCGGACTTGGTTCTCGTGATGTTTTAAATCCTTCGAACTTCTGGAATTGGTATCACGGAACTATACGGGGAGTCGAACGTGGCCCCAGTAAGAACGTGAATAACTGCAGAGGACTGTTTCAGAAAAACGCAGTACACTATATTCATACAGCTATTGTGTTTTTATCTTGGATCTGATATAAGCGAGACCTCAAACTTGGCAACCAAATTAGAGAATTTTGACCTATTTCGACAACTCGTTATATAAATTCCAATGATCATCAAGTTATACTAGGAAAAATCAGTGCGCTGAGTTGCGAGCTACCAGACGATCCTCACTGGGTAAATATAGGGCAACTAGGTAGACTTGGATAAATACGACGATTCTTGCGGCGCGGTCCGGAGTACTTACTAGGATCCTATGTTTTTGACCTCGCCGTACTTCTTACCATGATGATACGCAATCATATTCTGGACAAAACAAGATCAAATTCGAATTCACTCTCGAATACTCACACCGATGGCAACGTCTAGACTGGATTTAGAACTGCATAAGAAATCTTTATGATCGGAGCTGGATGCCATTGCCCACGTGCGGGAGAAGATGGAATTTGACATTGACACCCACACGTGGCATTTAAGTGGCTGTGCTGCTACCCCCCTGTTCCGGTTCTGGCCAGATCCGGCTAACCTAGATCTGGATAAGGGGATCTTTGTCCAAAAGCTATATAATAAGGCATTGCTCTCTTCTCCACCCCGACAACCCTTCCTGCCTGACGACTCCCAGCCGCCGCTTACTTGTATATATGGGCTCTTCGTCGAATTCTCCCTGTGTTCTTTTCCAGTATGGGGACGACCCACTGAAACACGATTACCGTGACCAGAACCAGAATCCCGTTTTCACTTTGTGCGTCGCATTCCCTTGATTCCCACTTTATTCGTTATTTTGACATACGACCAGGGAAGAGGTGCGCGTATCGTAGAATTGCACGAATTATGGCTGACATATATGTCCTTGTCATCGGCAGTTTCAACAAAAGGAGGACCCCAATATAGTCGTCCGTTTAGTTCGCGACACAGCATGGGTCCACCAACACCCCACGGTACTCGGACCAGACAGATCTTATTTCTATATGGGTCCGGGAGATGCTATGCATATGGGGTACCTGATGTACGGGGGAGGAACCAGTAAATTTCAAATGCTGTCTATGCTTCGGCCTGGCAAGAAGGAAAAGTGAGGCACAACAGTCCCCTGCTGTTCACCAGCTGTGTAACATGTATCCTTAACACTTCTTCGATCAGGTCCCGATACTGGAAAGGCCAAAATAATATCTACTACAAGTGGAAAGTAAGCTCGCATCGGATGGAGGTATGTCCGCCTCCTTTTGCAATGATTTTGAGCGCTAATCTATCTTAACCATTGACAGTGCCTGCACAATCGGGAAACGCTGGCGGTTTGGGAAGTCATCAAACCTGACGAGCAGCTTTACTATGCAAAGCTTACCATTTCCCCAGCGGCAATGCCGCTAATCACGGAACTCATGACGACCCTTGTACTCAACCAGATGGCACTTGGATTAACATGGCCACTGGTCTCATAACGAAAAGCTTTCTATTTTTAGTGTTATCTTGCGAATAATGTAGTTTTTCGACATTCTTTAGTTTATTATCCTCTTTCCAAAATTTCACGCGGTCTGTTCATGATGGGAATCAGATAGTAGTGTCTTCAATCCATGGCTGAATCGTTTCGCAAGCCGCTCTGAAGCAAAAGCAATCTCTGCCACTCTGGCTCATCCTCGAATTCTCGCGACCGTCCAACAAATGTTCGCACAATGCTGTGACCCTGCAACCTCCATTTGTATCCCTCAACAAGTGGACCAAAGTGTCTCAAGACATCCACGATCTCCTCGACTTCTGCCACCGCCGCGCGCCAAACTTCTGTCTCAATTTCGCCTCTTTGGAACGTTCCCGCAGGGCTACACCGATATGCATCTAGATAAGCCTTGATTGCGTCATTCCATTGGCCCTTCCAGGACAACAATCGAGCATAGGCCCGGAATATACGCGGTGAAGACAAACGTGGCAGAATGGTCTGTTCCAATAGGAGAAGCACATTTTTGTACAATCCGTGGCCTTCGTTCGGACACTGGGCCTGGTCTGCTATGTTGGTCGTCGTCACCTCGGGATTCGGCACAACTTTTATGACGGCATCGACGAGGCGTTCGAGGACGTCCTCATCCACAGCCAGCATACCAGCCTTGTTTGCAGTCAGCTCAACTACCCGAGCAAGGGCCCTGCATGATTCCTGTAATTCGCCAACATCCATGGACACAACCATGTAGTTGCACCACATCCGCCAACTCTCATAGCTGTATCGTAAACCTTGCTTCAGTGCTCGGAAAGCCATAACCTTGTTTTGGAAAGGATCAACTTCTGAGGGTTCGCCAACTCGTACCGATTTTTCTCCGTTTTGATCCCCCTATACATGAATGACCGGTCAGTACAATTTTATGATACACCAGGCGCAGATCCCTTACCTGTACAGTTGTTTCTGACATCTCCCTTGCTCCGCCTAAACGAAGATACATACTTGCAAGATTGTTCCAGCTCTCTCCGTCTTCTTCGTCAATGACGACACAACGACTGAACGCATTTTTGGCTTCCTCCCAGTCCTCTACACGCATGGCCGCGCAGCCAAGGATAAACCAAGATTTTGATAGCAAGGGATGGATCTTGACGGCTTTTTTCAAGCAGTCCATTGCTTTTCGATACTCGCTTCGTGCAAAGTAGCAGCCACCTAAGGAACGCATCGCTCTCCCCGAGGCCTCATTAGAGATCTCCCATGCTTTTTCATAGTGTTCAATTGCAGACGCAGGTTCGAGGTCTCCTAGCAGACACCAGAGCATAGCTTGGCGAGTAGTATCCCGAGACACTCTCATCAACGAGGAGATCGACTTTCCACGAGAAAGAACGACATCCGCTTCTTCCTTTCTACCCTCCAGTAAATCTCTCACGATTGCAATCCCCCGCTCGGGTTTTTCTAATCTTCCGTAGCATTTAACAACATCTTCCCACAACTCCAGGCGCTCAAATATCTCTAGGGCTGACCTGACGACACCTAAGTTGAGATAACGCCGAGCAAGCTCTTTCTCCATTTCCCATCTCGAAGGAAGGGGTGTAGAGTGAAAATAGAGAAGCCGTTCCGTGATTGTCGAGTCCGATGTCGGCATTTGGTCTATCAATGCTTGTAGTTGCAATGTTGATCGTTCTATCGTGCGTGTGCGAGATGACTCTAAACGCGAACGGAGCAGCAAGGCCATGGTGTGTATAGACCAATTTCGTGGGTGGGATAAGACGCGGGAAACGTATGGATTCATCTGTTCGACTGTAAGGCCGTGTGATGGGGATGTGTTGCGGACGTTGAGACATAATGACAGAAGAATACATTGATCAAGTGGGTGTAGGGGTGGTTGGGAAGAAGGGTCTATGTGCTGGAGTTGGGATGTAGAGCCCGCACGGTGTGACGAGGTGAATTTTGTCTGTTCCAATAATGTATCGTCGTTCAAAGCCAGTGTGGACGGTAAACCAGAAGTGGCTTCGTTCTGTTGTTCCTGTTGTGGGAGTGATCCTATCGATCCGATTTCCAGGTGACTTTCTGCAAGAAGGACGAGTTGAGGAAGATCGTTTGCCTGAAATTTTGTCCTTCGACCTAGAGCACCCGTCAATTCGTATTCTAGGCCAGTCGATCTAGCGGCTTTGATGAAGCATTCTGCGGACACCTTGTCTTGTGCGAGAATAAGTTCGAAAAGTCCGATTTCTACGTTAAGCCGACCAGCTAAGTCTGGATCCGTTGCGAAATTGACGAGAAGTGGTTCCAACGATGTCCGATAGTCTTCTTGAAAAACGACGGGTGAATCCAACACTTGTTGATGTACTGATGCGACACGAAGTCGCCACCATGGTATTGATTGAAGATATCTGTACGGCGCAAAAATGAGGACCCGAGAGATGAGCAGAAAAGCAGCTGCTTTTGAGAGGTGATACGCCGGTTCACCACCATATGCCAGATCCTGTACGGCCTTTGCATGTAGCAGCTGCTCTGTCAGCTCTGTAGAGTTTGGGTCTCCCATTTGGAACAATTCCGAGGGTTTCACATCCAAATCAGGTCCAGTCCAATTCGCCTGCACGAACGCGTGAAGACAAGCAACCCCTACTACCAGACGTGACAGTTCATCTTCGACGGAATCTGTCGGACTTTGTGGAAGAACGTGTTGAAACGAAAACTCTGAAACGTTCTGAGGAGGCTGGAACAAATGTAGTGTATGCTCTGATGTCAGCACGTCCCGAAACCGACATTCCACGACGAGTTTTGCGAATTCAATAGTGGGAGACGAAGATCCTGAGATGTTGTCGTTCCATATTCCTCTGAGGATAGACCTCTCGGTCAGAAGGAGGTCTTCGGGACTTATGGCCATAGCTCGAGATGTGTGCACTTGTGAAATCTTGGTGAAATCTTTAAAATCTCTCTGTCACGTGCACCAGTGATGATCCATCACCTTGTTCCTAAAATGGCAATCCAGGCTGGAGAAGATTACAGCGCTCTGGACTCGCTGGCCTGTGGATCAAAGTACACCATTTCGTAGCTATTGGGTCTATTTTACTTACTGCCGTGATTGCAATTTTGTTTTTGGATTTGCAACTGGGCCGGGAGCCTGAGAGGAGGCTTCACACGATCAAGATCAAGTGACTCTGTGTTCTTGGTGTGTTCCTCGATTAAAGAGTCGGGTGTGTTATCGTTCCTTGAAGCTGTTGATATATACACACAACTTTTGTATTGTCACAGAATTTGAATTAGGAGTGGCAGTGGCTTTTTCAAGTTGAAGGTCATTTTCCTGATTTACTTATTGTGTAATTTCAATTACGGTCTGCCCAAACGGCTCTAAGATACTTATACAGGAAATAATTCCTAATCTTTTTTCATATAGGCAAACAGCTGAAGCGATCTGTTGAGACTGGATCTCAATATGAATGAATTCTGAAATGTTGACAGTGGTTTTAGGCTCGGGATGGAAATCTGTACCGTCTAATACGGACTACAGAGCAAGTAGGTATCCCATACATGTACATTGACGACTTCACCGAATCTGTATTTTTAATGGTCGGATTTGGGGTACGCGACGGTCTCGCCTCGGCCATTCTGGCCTGAATTAATATTCAGGCTGGTGGCACCTTGGTTAAATTTATTCGTGCAACTTCATCATACTTTATGCAGACTGCAATGTATCTTTTTTGTGTAAGTTCAAGCCGCATTCCGGGGGCCGGGCCGGACGACACCAAACAAGGCAGGTGGAACTTGGTTCTCTCTCTAATACTACCAACAAATATAGTTGACAGAAGAATGACCGAGCCTCGAAAGAGCACCGTATACGACTTCTCAGATCTGAGGCTACACCCAAATGGCACTAGAGTCTACCAAAAGTCGACTAATCTCAGGCCAAAGCTTGCTCGGTCTACCGTTCAAGTTGCACGTTCGAATTGGATTGCAACAGACGCCGGTGGTTCTGCAAAAGTGCCGCTATTTAGAAAGAGGAAGAGGAATAACCCAGAAGGGGAAGAGAAGGAAAGTGAGGATGGGAAAGTTAGTGCTTCTGGTCCTGCAGGTGGTGAGGGTTCTTCTGTGGAGGTTGACGATGATGTGGACAAGAAGGGAAAGCGTAAATCAAAGCGCCAGGACAACCGTAAAGCCAAAAGGCAGAAATTTCTGCAAACCGACGATTACCTTGCAGGCGTTTCCACTTCTGATGTTGGAAGGTCGTCAGACGCAAATTCCTCATCACTTCCGCCTCCATCTCCAGTGAGTTTTGTATTTCATGGTAGCGGCAAACGGTATCTAATTTTGTAATTAGGACCTGTTGAAATGCATTCATCGATTTGCGTCGAAATTCTACAATGAAAGAGGACAATTATTAAATTCTTCTCGTCAATATCGCATGGAGAGGAAGGAAAGACAAATGAAGCGAGCTATGGACCGTGACTCGAGCCCGTCATCTCACTCCACCTCGTCGAGTGAATCGCGATCCAAAAGTGCAGACAAGGTTGGTGAATATGAAGATGAATCTGAGGGAGATGAACCTGAGGAAGATGAACCTGAGGAAGACGCCCCTGAAGGCGGTGATGCAGACGACACGGTCGGAACGAAACGAAGAAAGAGAAGGAAGGGTAGGCGTCGTAGCGAGAAGCTCTACGTTGATATGTATAAAGTATTTGATGGATCTGCGATGCTGGCGCTGGGTGACTATTATAACATGCTTTATTCTGATTTTTGGGGCTCATTGGCTTTAAAGGAATGCTCGTGCAGGAACATATTGCGTTTCTCCTGAAACCGTCCATTCCTGAAAGCTGGGAAAGAGAGATCCGTTCTGCTTATACCGATCCATGGGGAGACTCCCCAGAAGTCGGAGACGATGGCAAAGGTGGTAAAGTAAGACAGGATTCGCCCGAGCATGGAAAGGTATTACAACTTGAAGGAGTTTCTGATAGTGTTGCAGGTGGAACTGCCCGTTGTAGGAAAAGTCCGGAACAGTCCTCTGCCAAAAACGAAATGGAAGAGAGCCCGAATCGTGCTTCACAACCGGAATTCGACCATGACGGTCTGGGGTCAGAGGAAGACGGTGAATCTTCTCGTTCAGATGATACTAGACACTCCAGCGATTCGGAAGATGAGTACCGTTAAACACGGGTTTGGATTGCAGATTGGACCATTTTTCCGTATGAGGACAGCATTATATTAATTATAATGAAACGTACATGCCCCAAAAGAGTATGTTTCCTGAGACACTAATCTACCCTCTGCTTCATCTCCTTGAGTTTCTGCAGTGTCAGAGCAGTGGTTGGCCGCGAGGGATCGAAATCTGGTGGTAGAGTCCCATCTTCCCAGCTTCTTAGAATGTTCGCACCCACTTTTCCCATTTGATACGACGGGAATATTTTGAGGCGTTCTAGACGGCGGTCTCTCAGTTTGTTTTTTGGGAGCATTCCGGAAACAGCTTGTCGAATGATCTAACATAAAATACCTGTTAGGCTGATAATTCCTTTGGCTATCATACGTACTTTGTCAGGATTCCTCTCCATCATAGTCTGGTATGGTGTTTCCTTCAATCCGCCGGGATACATTGTATGCTTTCTGAAAAGCAACTGTTCGTTCTTTCGGCCGGTTACCTTTACTTTTCTTGAATTGGTGACAATAACGTAGTCTCCGCAATCAACTAGCAAAATTGTCAACACAAAATAACAACTTTTGGCATTGTGACGCACCACTAGGATCATATATAGGCTTGTGCTTGCCCATAAGGACGAGTGCGATACGTTCTGCGAGTTTTCCAAGAATTCGGTCTGTCGCGTCAACATGGTGCCATACTCGCGTGTAAGCAAGAGCAGTCTGAGAAAACAAGTTCAACTAGTGTTGGACAAATGAAACTGTGATACATACGTTGCCAACGACTTGGGACATTTGGTCGTAAAAGTTGAGGACTTTTTGCACTCAGAGAACACGGGAATCCCGGACCGCTCTCCTAGTTGCGTGAATCAACAACCGTTTACTTTACGACCTCCTACATAGAAAATGTCGGCTGTACAATCGCCAGACAGCTTCACGTTTACAGTGGGGAAGCTTGGTACGTGTTGAACGCCATTAAGTATTTCGACGACTCACCTTAGACATGTTAGACGCTGGAATGGCTGTGAGTTGTTCCCGCTGTTGTTGCCAAAGAGTTGCAGGATTCACCGTTTTCAGATTCTACTTGGGGAGCGGGCACACCTAATAGAGTTTCCGTCTATTCTTCTTCCACCTGGTGCTACGACAGGCTCAATTGTGAACATCGCCGTGTACCAGAATCAATCGGAGGAACAAAAAAGGGAGAAAGAGTTTTGGGATCTCCAGGACGCTATCCTCGAGGAATTCGGTCAGGCCTCGCCAGAACCGCCGAATCTTTTTGTTTGTATAATCTTTTTGGGTCGGTGTGTACCTTCGGCTCACTTATCTCTGGGCAGATGCGTAATGTAACGCAGACGTCGGTCACTCTGGAATGGGAACCCATTAAGATCGCCACGGCCAAAATCAGGTCTTTGGACATATACAGAAATGGGGAACGTCTCTCTGCTGTTCCCTCCGTGATGACGAACACGACCACGAAACATTCTGGCATGGAAATCAACACGGAGTACTCGTTCCAGCTAATCCTTCGAACCACAGCTGGCACATACCCCTCCAATCTCATTCGCGTGCGGACACACACGATGCAGGACACTTCTGGTATCCGTGTCTGTTTTGGAAATGTCCAAGATCCAGTGTTGTTGGAAAATGCAAAACTTGCCTTGAGAGAAATGGGTGCAAAGTGGACTGAGAAGATCCAGATTGATACATCACATTTTGTATGTACCACGGCTGCAGTAACGCCTGGTGGAGTAAGTCCCAGTCCCCTCACCAGCGGAGGGCCAAGTGTCGAGTACCAAAGAGCGTTGCAGTTGAGCATCCCTATTGTCCAGCCCTATTGGGTTTTGGCATGTCACACAGAAAAGAGGTGTGTCCCTTTCTTCAACATATCCTCATTATTTAAATGAACACTTAGGATGATTCCTATTGCCAATTTTTACCTCGGAGTCTCGACGCCGTCTTCTGGAGGCTTCAATCGTCCTGTCTCCATGTCTCAAGCTTCGCTTCCTCGGTCACCAGTTAGCCCGCCCCCCAACCAATCCAACAAACAAGTCCCGTCATCCTATCGTGCATCTATGCCTGTCCCATCTCGAATACCCGACACTCCTCCGTCCCATGCGTCTGCTTTCATTGGCCAACCATCCTCCGCAAGGGGTCCCAATAATTCAAGAACACTTGCTACACCTGGAGAAGAATTGGAACAGGATCCGGAACTGCAGACTGCGAAGCTGGAAAAACGGAAAAGCAGGACCGGGTCGATCAACATGGATTTCAGGTTCCCGCAAACAGCTGCGTCAATGTCTGCCCCGGAAGAGCAGGGAGAAGCACCGAAGAAAGACACTGCTGAGACGCAGCGTACTATACAACATGTTCGGAAGCCTTCGGCAATAGAGGTACCAGCACCTCCTCCGGTGGAGAAGGAGGCTAACTTCAGTACCGTGTCGTTGGCTGAGTCTACCGATGATGAAGTTGGACCTACGGTCGAAATCGATTTGTAGTAAGGACACCGTCTGAGGAGTATATTTTCTCGCGTTTTACATTATATTCCCAAATCATTATTGCAATTACATTCCGAGTACCTGACCAGTAAGCTAAGTTAATAGTGTATCGAATCAACTACTTCTACACCCGGGCCGAGATCTGTATACACCTGTCATACACTTTGCGTCCTACGTATGAAGCACACTCCGAATGGCACTAGAAGGTATACGGAGAGTCCTGTTCATATGACCGAACAAGAAGACGAGCAGCGGATAGAAACACGAGAGAACGGAAAGCGGCGGGCAGAAGACGACCATCAAGAGGATGAATCTACAGACCAAGAGGAAAGTGATGAGGAACAGGACGAGGAAGACGACGAACAAGATGAAGACGAGCCATCGCTCAAATACCAACGGATATCTGGTGCGATTCCGGACTTGTTGAAAAAAGATTCTGCCTCTGCACTTGCGATCTCGAATAAAAACATGGTCAGACTTTTAGTTCTTTTTTGAGCTGGCCACGATATTCATTCTGTGTCTTTATAGGCCTTAGGTACCCATGCCGGTATCATTCATGTACTTGATTTAACGGGCAAACGGATAAAATCCTACAAACCTCATATGGCATCGGTCGTTGACATTTCCCTTGACGCAACTGCAGACTTTGTTGCGACTGCTTCAATAGATGGTCTGTTCTGTTCTTTTTCATTCCCTCTCATTTATACTTATCCATTTGGTTAGGACAGGTCGTTGTAAAGTCGCTTTCCACACAAGAAAAGTATTCATTTGACGTAAAACGGCCGATGCGGACTGTGGCAATGGAACCAAACTTCGCAAGGAAAAGTTCGAGGGCTTTCATTAGTGGCGGCCTCTCTGGTGCTTTGATTCTGCGTGAAAAGGGTTGGCTTGGACATAAGGAGACAACTCTCCACCAAGGCGATGGTGCAATCTGGCAGGTTAGGTGGAAGGGCTACTTGATAGCATGGGCTACCGACAATGTGAGAATCTGTTATAACGCTCTGTTGACTTTTCATGAGCCCAAGTCTTGCTCTTCAGGGTGTCAGAATTTACGATCACGCGTCTCTCAGTCATCTAGCCTTTGTTGACCGACCAGAAGATAGCCCTCGTGCGGATTTATTCAAATGTAACCTGCATTGGCAAGACGACTCTACCCTCCTCATAGGCTGGGCGAATCTCATCAAAGTGGCACGAATACGCACCAGACCACGAGCGAACGACGCCCCTTCTTCCAACCTTCCACCTTTCCTCGTCGAGATTACAGCAGTATTCAAGCTGGATTGTATGGTTGCAGGACTTATACCTCATCCCATGCCAGTAGCGTCTCCTTCTGTGGATGCGTTACCGGAAACACTAAAGCCGGAAGCAGGAAAACCAGAACGGACCCAAACACTTACATCCTTCCTAATTGTCGCATACACTCCCCCAGAAACGTATGAGGATACAGATCTAATGACGGATGATCGTTCTCGGCAGGCACGAAAAGCTGCGGAACGACCTGAAATGCGCATCGTTTCACGAGCTGGGGAAGAGTTGGCTGCTGATGCATTAACCATAACCGATTATCAACACTGGAGTTGCAATGACTACGCTATCGTCTCGACTACGGAATTAGACGACCCATTGGTGTCTTATACCGATCGGAATTATGTGATTCTGAGTCCAAGAGATTTGGTGCTGGTTATGCCTAGGGATAGAAGAGATCACGTCGAGTGGCTCGTCCAGAGAGCGAGATATGAGGAAGCATTGAAGGAGGCAGAGGAGATTGAAGCCCAGGAACGCATGGCAGTGATTAAAGCCGACGAAGTAGACAAGACAAAGATACATTTGACTGCTCAAGATATCGGGCAGAAATTTGTCGAGCATCTGGTAGGGGAAGGTATTTTCTTTATTCTTCTAAAAAAGTGTCGCAGAGCCAAGAACAATTTCTGCAGGCAATTTCGTCAAAGCAGCTCAACTATGTCCGAAAGTCTGCGCCCATGACTCTAACCGTTGGGAAAGTTGGATATTCATTTTTGCACAACAAAGACAACTTCAAGTGAGTCAGTTCTACCTAACTCCTGTTTCTAAATTCTTACAATCATGTCAGGCAATCATACCCTTTGTGCCTACTGATAACCCGAGACTAGACCATGTTGTATACGAGATGATGCTCGCCCACTTCCTGTCTCATGACCGCAAGGTAGGGATCCATTTTCATCGTCTATGTTGCCTAAAAATTGGACTTTTATACATCAGACCCTCCTACAAACTGTCAAAGAATGGCCTCGTGAAATCTACGACATTGCTGCTGTCATCGTCGCAGTCCGCGCAGAACTCGACAAGGCAACCTCAACTTCAGCAACTGTTTCGACGAGTGAGAATCCAACAATTCTAATGGAATGTTTAGCGGAGTTGTAGGTCATGTGAACCTTTCCCCCTGCACAGGGCTCACGCATATCGAACAGGTACACGGCCAATCGACAACCTGGCAAAGCATTGCCTTACTTCCTTCGACTTCGTCGACCAAACGTGTTTGATCTCATTAGAGATAATAACTTGTTTACAGATGTGCAAGATCAGGTTTTATTGCTCGTCGAGTTCGACCATGAGCTCATGGAAAAGGCAAAGTCGGAGGGCAGAGCTAAACCTGGGGATGAAACGAATAGTGAGGCGATAAAACTGCTAGTAGACAATATCCACTCGGTACCTGTACGTGCTATCAACCTGTATTGTTTTGTTTTAAACTTTACTGATTTTTTCCCCTACATTGCAGATAACGAGAGTCGTACAGCAACTACAACAAAAACCTTATTATTTGTTTCTTTATCTTGACGTTCTGTTGAAGAAAGATCCTCATCTGGTCTCGGGTTTCGCAAACGTCCAGGTATGTTGGTCACCCAGAAATGAATACCACCTAAGAGACATTTCAGGTCAAACTATATGCCGAGTATGCTACCCCCCGTCTCATCGATTTTCTTCGCTCCAGTAGTTCCTACGATCTCGAGATGGCGTACACGATTTGCCAAGAAAGGGATCTTGTCCCTGAGATGGTGTTCCTGCTTGGTCGCATGGGAAATAACAAGAAAGCGTTAACGTTGATCATTGAGCGATTAGGTGACGTACAACGAGCTATTGAATTTGCAAAAGAGCAAGGAGATGATGATCTCTGGGAAGATCTGTTGATGTATTCCGAGACGAGACCTGGTAAGTCTGAACTTTTGTTTAGTTTTTGATCCCGGCTTGTCGTTAATCATATCTTTGCCTTTTGACTTGTAAGCCTTCATTCGTGGCCTATTAGAAAATGTTGGTGTCGAGATCAGTCCTATTCGGCTAATCCGACGCATCAAGAACGGATTGGAAATTCCTGGCCTTAAGGAAGCACTTATCAAGATATTGCAGGACTTTCATATTCAGATGTCCCTATTGGAAGGCTGCCGAGAAATCTTGGATGGAGACGGTTCTGATCTATCAAGAAAGCTATGGAAGAATCAAGCCAGCGGCTTCTTTTTGTCCTGTAATCATATTTTTGATTGTTCTTTTTTCTACGCTCAATCGTCCTTCGTCAGCCACGACACTATGCGACGTCTGCGGGAAACCGTTGCAAGACTCCCCTCGACCAGCGGTGTCACTCTTATTCCTGTGCCGACATGTCGCACATGCAACATGTGTAACAAGTATTGAAAATTTGTCCACACCCGACTATTTCGTGACTGGGGATGGGATCAGTGCTTCTAGAGGGATTAGTGGGAGTATTGCTTTGTAGGTTTTCTCCTTGGCGTGTCAGTTCTTGTGCTGACTTGACGTTTGCTCAATGGGGTTTTTGTAGTGAATCTATGTTGAGATTGCGGGTCGGCAAGGGTTGTCCCGTGTGCCATAAAGATCAAGGGCAAGTTTCTGGTTCGACTTTAGTGCCAACTTCCCCGACGTAGTGGTTGGAGTGGTTGTTTTTTCTTGAATCTTTTTCACTGTCGTATTATCCAATTTGGATAATTGTGCACTTCGAACTTGAAGTTTCGTTATGAGAACTCGAAATCGATTTAGAACTGAACTGCATCGAAACCAAGTAACTGCCACGTGAAAAGGAGTCTGACAACAGAAGTTTTGCAAAGCATAAGGTTATTGATGAGACCTGCGAGCACGTCGATGACCTGGTCGCTATAGGCCTTGGACGAGGGCGTTCAACTGGCACCAAGGTGAATGGCTCGGAAGTTCGTTGGGCATCTTGAATGGTGGAAAACGATGGTAACAATAACGAGGTATGTTACGGTGCCAATTAATTCTGAGCCTGACGTTTTATTCTCGGTTAGGGCATTTACTAATAATCTGTTGACTTGTTATCAGGACTCGGACTAGAATACAATTGTGGAACTTTCAGCGTAATGTACATAGGCAATACAGGCTGCTAGGGCAAAGGCCGATTTGTCGGCGGAATTTGATCTGGTCTACAATGCCAAGATTCTCCATTCTCGGCGACCCATTGAGATTTGAAGTTCACATTCCATTCGTCGTTCATACATAAACTGGAGAGAGCATGAGACATTCTGGCGGTAACTTCATTTGACCAAAGGGAGGAAGCAGCGTTTTTCAAATCCTCCAATTCGATATTGAAAGCCTTCATGTAGCGACCCGTGATCACCTGGTATTCAAAAACTGCTGTGAACACATCACGACCGGAGTATCCAAAGCGGTCAATCGCTGCACTCAGGAGGTAATCAATGGCGTCCTTGTCTGATAAAGTGGTTCCATCGCCAACTTCATCCAGGAGTTCACCACAGTAACGGATCGATTTCACCTTGAGAGCCACTGTAATCCTCGTGAAGCGCGGCCAAAAGGGACTGATATCGTGCCTGATATGGCAAACTGTGTCCTGTGTGTTCAGAAGTGGAAAGAAACACAAGCAAGGCAAACACACCTTTGTGTCCATAATGGCATGCCGATATGCAGAGGGGTAAATTTATAAGCCCAGCGACGGAAACGGATTGGGCTGGACTGGTACTAAGGCACGGTGGAGTCACCAGGAGCATATCCGGCTCCATACCCTTTTCGATGTCGAATACACTCCAAATGAAGACTCCTGAAGACCATACCTTTCGGGTTGGGAGCTGTTGTCCAGGTTCAAATTTTTTAAGCGACCCCATGGGAGTAAAAACGTCCTGCTTCCGGAAATGCTTTTCCAAAGTAAAGGCGTTCACCATTCAAGGTGAAAAGGACGACCCGCCTCCGCAGTAAAAGTTGAACGAGCATGTAGAACTGGCTTGTTGACTTGCCTATAATCCAAGTTTATCTTTTCTTTTGCAATGATGAGGAATGGGGAAAATAATACGTACCCGAACCTGGCTGTCCAGTTATGATAATCCCTTTCAAACCATCCAATGCCATCGCTAAGTCCCAGACCCGATTGAATATCTCTACGTGACACTTGCGAACCAAAATTGTTGTCGAAAATTTGCCAGTGAGGTATGGAACCAAGGATTCAATGGACAGGCCGGGGGAGGTTGCGCACGACGTATTTCCATACCATTGTTCATTGAACTTTTGCCAAGGTTCCGCGGCCAATTTCCATTCGCTAATATTCAACCACTCCCAACTAGCAAAATCTACAGAAGGGTTGCGATGAAGGGCAGCATTTGCAATGGTCTTTTCGGTGTATTCATCATTCAGTATGAGGGGCGCGTTTGCAGACCCATGCTGGAAGCGTGTCTCAGCCAGGCTGACTAATCTCCTAAACATTGCCGACAAATCAGCGTAAGGACGAATCAACTTTTCGTGGGAGAAGATATGGTGAATATTGGGTAAATATGTTCAAAGTCTTTGTATCGTAGCATGGTGGCACCTCAGAAGGATGTGGTGTATGTAACTAGCACCCCAAACTTCATTGGTGGTGTCGATATTAAAAGCAGGGAATTATATATTAGAGTGGAGGCTGACCTGACACGAGGATCTCACTAGTATTCTGCAACCTGAACATCACCGTCTACACTGGCAGCTGACCCCCTTCGTGGAGGGTTTTCAAAATGGTAACGTCGATTTTAGGAGCTGGATGTCGCGTGCATCCTGAGACAAGGTGGGATCTGATGGGTTGTACATGTGGATTGATAATCGATAATCCGTGAAGGTGAGCCACTCCGAAAGAGCCGAAATGAGAATCCTGACCCCAAGACGTCGTATTGAAGAGGCTCAATGTGTATATGGGAGTCTCAATCTAGAGGAGAAAAAAGGCGACGACTGAGCAAATGTGGAATCCACGTCGAGGAGACCACAAGGTTGGATACGAAAGTTTAACAAAGACAGATGGAGATATCTAGAAAACAAAAGAAAAATCTAAATCAAGCAAGACAATGGGAAAAATCCAAGCGAAGAATAACAGAAATAAAATTTAAAAAGGGCGCCCCATTTTGTTCAGAAATACGAATCCCCTCCTCCCTCAACTCGATCTGCGTCTTTTTCGCGGACGCGGATTGTCATCAGGCTCTTCTCCCTCGAAACGGACACGCTTGGTGCCAATTGGAGGGGTAGCACTGATAGGGACAGCGAGAAGCTTTGCCCTGAGCTCTTGTTCCCCAACATTGGCACCGAGAGCATGGTACGGCGCGACCGTTCTGATGTTTTCTGGTACCGAGTGGAAGTAGCGCATTGCATAAGCGGGTTTGACCATCCTGAAGTGGTTTCCGTAGTCCACGAGGATGAACGAGTCTTCTCGTTGGAGTTGTCGTCGAGTTGCGTTGGTCGAGGTGGGCGTTCCTGGTTCAAGTTGTTGGAGATCGGCAATCGCTCCTTCGCGGCGGAGTGGCCTCCGTCGTCTCGGGGCTGACGCTAATATGTTTTTCTCCTGTATCACATATTTGTGTCGAAGCCTTGCCGAACGTCGAAGTGCAGTTTGCCCGTTGCGAGATCCGTCAACTCCGGTTGTGGGATGTGATCCGGTTGTGGGATGTGAAATTATTGTTCTGGGTCTGCGAGGGCGGCCTAGAAGTGAAATTCGTCAATTGTGAAGATAGTGTAAAGACGAGGAAACTTCGTACCTGATGACGCAGTCGCTCCTGTGTATGTAGCGTTGTCAGGAGATACTCGACTCTCTCCGTTGAAGAACGCCGCAGTCCACAAAGTTGTGAAGCTGATTCCAGAATCGTTAGAAGGGCCTACCAGAGGAAGAGAAAATAGGTACTCACGCAGTCACGAAGGGAAAAAAGAAGTTGAATGTAAAGTTCATTATTGTAAGTTCGGTGGGTGGGGTTGGTGTTAAAAACTGGACGATGGTAGACTCGATGTAAGAGACCTGGACGGTGGCAGTCGAAAAATAATGGACAAGGAGAAAATCCGTCGCCCCCCCAGTGGTCTTTTATGGGCCAGTGGCAGAGTGCATTGTGTGTTATCTGATTAGGAATTTACATGCGCCTCGAGGCAGGTGCCTTGGTCTTTTCCGCCCTTTTGGTAGTTTTTGGCCCTTCAGCGCCATTGGTGACTCACAGGCGTATGAAAATTCCATGCGGCTTGCGGGCGGCAGTGGTCATTGTTCCTCTCGGCGGGCCAATGCATCGTGTTTTTGGGTGAAATTCACTGCAGGTCCGATGCATCCTGGAAACGAAACAAGTCGCAGTCTCCATTTAGCCAATTATCCGTCTTGCTCATTGGCCTTTGCGTTGGTACCTCAGGAGAGTTCGACATAGAGAGGTTTGGCTTTATTTGTCGCCATGTTCAAGTTATCCACATTGACACCGACGTTCCCAACAGAACTTGTGGATCAGATATTGGGTTTCCTGCACTCTGACAGGGACTACGACACCCTCAAGACATGTTCAGACATCTTCCCGCAACTCGTCGATCGACACCTTTACTCTCAGATCAGCATCTGCGAGGATGACACCATCAACAACGAAGGAACATACACCGTCGACCACAATGATTTTTCTCTCATGCTACTAGACCGTCCCCACATTGCGAATTATGTGCGCCGTATCCGTGTTTTTATGTCA
>Ga0307517_10004767_pt1 | contig 20713 bp, 8 predicted proteins | sample 23_EM_MG_FD_194515 | JGI IMG/M metagenome (GOLD analysis project Ga0307517, IMG submission 194515) | Populus trichocarpa ectomycorrhiza microbial communities from riparian zone in the Pacific Northwest, United States - 23_EM | ecosystem: Host-associated > Plants > Roots > Unclassified | place...
GCAGCATCAACATGAGGGAATTCTGATTTAGACAGCAAACACCTCAGCTCCCGAAGGGCACCAACTAGCTTCTGCATGACACCTTTTCCCCTGAAGGTTCAAGCATAAAGATGGTTCAAACAAATTCCAAAAGAACTTAAGGTAAAAAACCCTAAAACAGAATTAAGCATACAAAAAATTCAATGGCATACATGTTCATGAAAAGGACTGATATGGGCTGAAAACAGAAGACAGATAGTGCTCAGATACATGTCTCTCAACGCCAGAACCGTTAGGAAGTTCTACATATACATTCCTTAGGATAACATTCATGCTAAGATCACTAACATTAAGCAAATGTTCTTCAAATATTTTCCTGATCCTTAAAGATACATATCCATATGAAAATTCAGCTCCCAATAATAACAGTTTACCTGCATTGAGCTTATCAAATTCTAAATTCAGTTCCAATAACGTCCGTCATCACTACTCTCAACATATCTAACGATTTTATTGGTCAAACTTCAATTAACCACATTTCTCATCTCCTCTTGACATGCAAAACAAGCTTCTAATTTAACTTGAGCAGCCATGAATTGAAGGATACCAGTCTGCAGATACGACACAGAGCAGTCTGTTAATTAAATTATATCTCAAAGGAAATTGATACACATGACTTGAGACAACCTTGACGATTAGCACAGTACTAATTAGCATATTCATGATAACAACAATATTAAAATAGCTAAAGGTTTTGGGAGCAACTGAACTGTGTGAAAAAATTATAAGAAATTACCCAACGTGCGCGGGGAATTTGTTTTCATTTCATGAACATTCTCCTAAAATCCCTAGTTTTCTTTTAATCGTCTTAAGCTAAGTATAGTTATGCTGCACGAATTAGCACCTTCATAACAAGAAATTAATGTTTTCATTGCTCTTCATAAATCATCATGTCCTTTTCAATAGGAATGTCATCGCCACTAGGCCCCAATCTACAAAGACGTTAGCACGAACCAACGATTCTCTCCTTTCCTTACCCGCCGCCACCGCATTTTGCCGGCTCCTATTCGCCGCAACATTCCCAACTACCCACAGGAAAAATAAATGAGCATTCAATGGTGTGTGTGTGTGTATCCTTGTGCTGAGTCAAATTAACAATATGTTTAGTTGAAATGATTCTATGAATTTCTTCAAATAAAAATCTCGGCAACCAAACAGAGCGGTGGAACTGATTTAAGAAAACGGTAAAACTAGTTTATGAGGGAAGAAAAGAAGGGAGAGACAAACCTGAAGACTTGATAGGATCTCTTTGGTGAGGAGTTAGTCCATCTTCAGCCGCTTTTTTCGTTTATTTTTCAGTGAGGTTTTTGAATGTGAAGAGAGAAAAAGAAATGATGAGACAGCATAAACAAAACCCCTTCACAAATTGCAGCGATTTTATGGCAAATATACTAGAACAACTGGGATATTCACTATAGCTAAGTTCATTCCGGGACGACATAAGGGACAGATGCAGTGAAAAAAGAAATTTGTTTGATTAAAAGATTAAAAAAAATATCAAAAAAATTGTTTTTATAATGATTTTAAATGAATTTTTATTTTAAAAAATAAAACGTATAGATAATATATGTTTTTAGAGATAACATTCATTATTTTTTATTTATAAAATATTTTTATAAAAAAAATTTAATTCTAAAATTATTTAATTAAAATATGTAAAAATAAAAATTATTATTATTATTATAATTTTAAAACTCAACTCGAGGTCGATTCGGGATAAAACCCGGATAACGGGTCGAGTTTACTGGGGTTAGTGTAAGAATAAAAAAAATTATTATAATAATTTGAAAACTTGATTCGGGAGTCGATCCGAGGCAAGGCTCGAGTCACGAGTGAGATTAATCATTGACCTGAGTTAAAAATAAAAATAGTTATTATCATAATTTTAAATCTCGACTCGATGATCGATCCAGGATAAGACTTGGGTCACATGTTAAGAGAATTAACCCGAGATGACCCAGATCAGCATAAAATAAAGGTTCAAGTTATCGGTCGGGAGGGTTATCTCGACTGACCAAAAAATTTTATTTTTATTTTTATTTTTAAAAAATAAATGGTTTTTGACCCATGTTTTATCCCTTGATCTAGGTTTTTAACCGAATTAGATCGAGTCAATCCTTCCTCTAATTTTTCTTAAACTCGAACCAATTCGGATCTTGAATCAACCCGTCAAGTCATTTCAAGTTTCATAACTTGGATTATTATAATATTATTAATTTAAACTAACCTAAAAAAATATCAAATTATTTTTTTTAGATTTGTAAGTCCGATAACAATGTATATTAAGAAAAATATATAATTTTTTATATTTTATTATGTTTTGTTCATCACAAGATATATAAATAATTTTATTCCAATTTCATTCTTTGTATTGTCTCTTTTGTTTCTATTGTTTTTTTTTATGTCAAAATTGTAAACAAATATTATAATACACATTAATAAACAATTTGTACAAGAAACAACTGCCTCTTAATGGTAAAATAATTACACAACTAGCTATATTAAATAGGAATTACTCTTACCTAATTTTCAATAACATGATAAAAAGAGGAGATTGAAAGGAATCCCTGGAAATGTCTGACTTTGACATCAAATTCCTTGCAAAATAAATTCCGAAAAGGTAGAATAAAAATAAGTACGATGATCAAGTAATCAAAGCATTCAATAAAACAATATTTATTTTTTTATTTTATTAATTTTTTTTTATGACCTGACAATCAAACTTTTATGTAACAAAACAACTTCAATTAATATTAAAAACAATTATTTTAGGTTCAATTTTTATAAAAAAAATAATTAAATTAAATTTTTAAAAAAAACCGAAACTGATTTAAACCAACTAATTTCGGTTCGGTTTGTTTTATGAACAAAAACCGGTTCAAACCGGTTTGGCTTGGTTTTTTTATTTGGCTCGGTTTTTCCAGTTTGACTCGGTTTTTTCCGGTTTTTTTTCGGTTTAGGTTTAGTTCAGTTCGGTTTTTTCGGTTGCAGGTTTATAAAACTGAAACCAAATCGGTTGGTTTTTTCAAAATTTTAATCGGTTTTTTTCACAGTTTGATTTTTTTAATTATTTTTCTTTCTGATTTTCTTGATTTAATTAGTTTTTTTAATTTTTTTACTTACCCCTAATCAACATTTGAGTTTGGATTGAAATTTTACTTCAATTGAAGAGTAAACATATTTTTTATGGTTCCAACACCTGTAATTCCAGCAAACAATTAATTTTTTCTAAAAATATTTTTTATTATTCTTAAAATTGAGATCAATGTGGGTGAATATCTTTTTTCTTATAAAAAACAATCATAACAAAAAGATAAGGAATATAAATAAATTTAAAATTAAAAAAACCATCGAATTGTAGGACTCCCAATTCAGATCCCACATTAACTAGACAAATATTTATGAACTGTAATATCTTACAAATAAGCCCAATAAATAATTCTATTAGTTACTAATATGTATAAAATCAATTTAGAAAAAAATACTAACCTCTCATTGAAAAATGAAAATGATGTAATAAAAGTGATTTTTATATTTTTTAAAAATTATAATTAACCTCTTGATTGGATATTTGAAATAATATTTGAAATTTTATTTCTTAAGAAAATATAATAAAAAAATGAGTTATGAGAATCGAAAAGTAATTAATTAAGTTATAGAATAATGAAATAATTTTTTACAATACAATAAGTGTATATATTTAATGGTTTCTTATTCAAAGACATTATAAAAATTCCATAACTTTGAAGGGAAAAAAACTTCTTATACAAAAGAAGAGAGACAAATACCATGAGAAATCAAGTTTAAAATGATTATGGTTTAATAAATATTTATATTTAAATGTAATTGTAAATTCTATTATGGCATGTTCATGTAATCATAGTGAATGAGTATGTTGTAGTTATTTTTTAAAGTATTTTTTATTTAAAAATATATTAAAATAATATTTTTTTATTTTTTAAAAATTATTTTTAATATCACCACATAAAATATTTAAAAATATTAAAAATTATTAATTTAAAAATAAAAATTAATTTTAAATTTTTTAAAATACAACAACAAACCACATTTAGGAGATCTGGCTTTTTGGCAAGTTCAACTAAACTACTCGCACGTGTCTCCACTTTCCTGGTTACTCCGCCATTGATCTTTCCTGCCTCTTAAAAGCTCTCAACGTGCTCCACACATCTCCTGCAACCAAACGCCCAAGACGAAGAACAATCTCTCTCAACTCTCCAAAAAAATGCCCAATCCGCCACTTAAAGCTGTGACTCTCACCCACGTACGCTACCATAAAGGTGACCGATTAGGCCATTTCTTAGCCTGGGTTTCACTAGTTCCTGTCTTCATAAGCCTAGGCGGTTTCTTCACTCACTTCGTATTCCGTCGTGAACTCCATTGCATGTTCTTCGCTTTAGGCCTTATTATTTCCCAATTCATCAACGAAATCATCAAATCGTCTGTCCAACAAGCCCGACCTGAAACCTGTGCACTTCTTGAGATGTGTGATTCTCATGGCTGGCCTTCTAGTCATTCTCAGTACATGTTCTTTTTCGCTGTTTATTTTACTTTATTGACAGTTGAAGGAATTGGGTTGTCTCAGGTTAAGAATAAATGGGCTGTTAATTTTTGTCCATGGTCATTAGCTGTTTTGACCATGTTTTCGAGAGTTTATTTAGGGTATCATACGGTTGCCCAGGTTTTTGCTGGGGCTGCTTTAGGGATTTTTCTTGGGGCGTGCTGGTTTTGGGTTGTGAATAATGTAATTTATGAATATTTTCCGGTGATTGAGGAGAGTAAGTTTGGAAGGATGTTTTATGTGAAGGATACTTCGCATATTAAGAATGTTTTGAAGTTTGAGTATGATAATGCAAGAGCTGCTAGAAAGAATATGGCTGACAAGGCTAATTGATCAGGTAATTTCACTTTTCTGGGTAAGTGTGATTTGATCTTGATTTGCCCCTCTCTATTTTTTTTTCTGGATCTTTTGTTCATTGTTTAAATTCTGAATTTTTTCTTTATATGTCATTCGTGCTTACTGTTTATGTTTAATTAAGAACACTGATTCGTGAGTTTGGTTGAGATTCTTGATTAGATCAAAAACATCAGTTTATGTCTTTGCTGATGATATGGTGCGTTTGAGATTGCACTGTTTTACTGTGGACAATTGTGCTATGAGAAGATCTATGAACTTGGCATTAGAGAAAGTAATACTTGTTGAAGGTTTGTTTACAGGAACAACACAAAAGGCAAGGGAAATTGTAGACAGTAAAACATGAAAAAATGAAATTAAAGGGGCTTTAGCTCTGGCAAATCTGTCTGTTTTAAGATTTTAGAACCTGAAGAGAATGTTCATGATGTCACGTTAATCTAGTTAGCAACAGCTGTACTTTTATTCTTGAAAAACAATTAAAAGGTTAGTGCACTGTTTTATTTGAATTCCTTTATATATGCAAGTTTCACAGAGGAAATTGTTTGTATCGAATATTCTGTTGTGCTTCTTTACAAAAATGCAGAACAGTAGAATTAACAAATAGCAAGTGATTCCTATCTAAGGAGATGTCCAAATGACTAGGAAAGCTGTTATCTCCAAATGATTAATTAGAATTCAGGGAAAAAAAAAAAAATTAGACCACGGGAGCAAACTAGAAAGACACAGCTCTATACAATGTTCATGCGAGAAACATTAGTGAAATACAGTCTGACTATGTAAGACAACATTTTTTCACTACAGCATGTTCTATCTATCATGCTTCACCGTATTGTTGATGACCCTTCCAACTATTGAGAGTTAAACTTGTTGGCAGTTTTGTGTAATTTTTCATGTGTGTAAGAATTCCACACCCTTTCTTATTGACCACCATTTTTGTGATGATCTTAATGCTAGAAGATGTAATCCTTCTCATCCTTGATTATCTGTCTTGAAAAACTGATATGGTCCATGTTTTTCGATCCTGCATTTTAGCTTTTTTATCAGGTCCACCTTCCTTGTCACCCACCTGATTATCTCTTTTCACTGTGATAACAATGGCACTACTTCTAGTCATTGGCTTAATTGATCCATTAGTTAATCTCTTTGTAGAAGTCGATCCATTTTAATCCATTTATATTTATTTATCCCTCAAGTCTCTTCTTCTTTTCGGTTGAAGGTATAAGTTCATCTAGGATAGTCCCATCCCATATGTTTGATCACTCAATGAGAAAACTTGGGCTTGTAAGCTATGCAATAGAAAAATCTATTCTCTTCTCTTAGAAGAATAAAATGCTATAAAAAAATTAAATGGTTTTTATCCTTTCCATAGTTTTTACTGAATGAATATTTCATTTCTTCCTTTGCTTATTTCTTGCCCCCCTCTTCAACTGTAAGCTTTTGTTGTGGCCTTAGAGGAAGCTGAGTTTCTCCAGTGTCAAATTCCTACTTTTGCAAGTATTTGTAATGATGAAGTGCCCTTTAGAAGAGAAGGTAGTTGTAGACTATAGTTAAGCAGGGCATGAAACCATCGTTGTATATTTTAGGTGATAGGAGATTGTATAGTCGAGCAAACCTAGTGTTGTTTTAGCACAATGTTAGCACCTGTTTTTAATCTTTCATTATTTGGAAGCTGTTCCGAAGAAATGATACCCACAATTAAATTGATAAAGGCTTAAATGTGAGCATGACAGTGTAACTATAGTCTATATGGTAATAGTTCGGAACTCATTCCACTATCTCAAATTGAGAGAACATAATTTATTCTACAAAAGTTTTTTTAGTTAATTTTTTTTTTGTATTCAATATTATTTGTTTTTTCTAGGTTTTCTATTTGATTTCTAGTTTTTTTTATATAAATAGTTGTAATAGTCTTTCGGCAAGTGAGACTTGGATGAATACAAATTGAATATTTTAGGTATCTTCCTTATACTTATGGGTGTTTTTAGTCTTTAAGGGTTTTGACTTGTAACAAACTCCGTTATCCTTTTCTTTTGTTTGCGTCAATTGGCTTAATGTTTAGCTGAATGTTGGATAACAAGACAGTAAGAAATAAAATGATATTTCACATGGTTGAATCATTAAGAAACAGCATGCTCTTCGGGTAGTAGAAATAAGGATGTGAACCTGAATGTGTGATAACTTGCATGGTGAACTACGATGATTACTAAACCTTTGGCTTGTAATCGAGCTCCTGCGGTGCTGTGCAATGTACAACTGCACCAAGTTATCATAAAATACTAAATCAATGCTAGAACCGTGCTTCGGAGGTGTTGTGTGCGTTTGTCTTGCTTGTAAACTGCACAGAAAAGATCTAACATTGACTTATTCAACTCTGGTTGCAATTTCTGATTTCCATGCCTGTCATTGAAAATGCCTTTATTGCTCCATTTTGCAGGTTGGTAGCTCCAAAGATGCATTCAGGTTCAGGATTGTGTTTTTGCTTGCATGGATGACACTATTAAGCAAGTGCAGTTTTTCTTTTGAAGCACTCTATTTGGGAGCCCACGAGGGAAGCCAACTAGAAGGACTAGCACTAAGTTTAAATTGTTTTCTATCAGCAAGGATGAGCATCTCTGTCATACTGTAGCTCCAGTGAAAGGAGGTACCGTTGAAAAAAGTGCATCTTTATACTTGATTTTCATTAACTTACTGCTTGGTGATGTCCTTAAAGAAGTTTTATTACAGGATAATAGTTTTTTCCCCTTTTATACGATGTTTTAGGATGCTTGCTAAACATCTGGATGCTTTCATTACATCATGTTCTTGTGGTTAGAAGATGCCCCTCTGTTGGTGTAGCCAGAATAAACTTTTTGTTGATGCTGCGATGAATAATGTTTGCTTATTTTCACTAATTATTTTCCACCTGTCATCCATATTGGTGGTGTGAAATCTAAAGTTGGTTCACATGTTTTCTTCAATTGGACTGCAGGGTTTTTCTTCCATGACTTTAAGATACCATGACTTCGGGTCTAGTTTAATTTACTTTTTGTGCGAAGTGCAAGCATTTTTCTTTGCCCTTTCACCGTGTTCTGAATTTATTTAGCTTTAATTTTTCTTTTGTTTTTTGAATCGTTTAAAAATAATTTTTTTAAAAAAATATTATTTTAATATATTTTTAATCTAAAACACATGGATTAACAAATGACTTTGTTGGGGACTGAAAGTTTATTTTTAAAAAATTTAAATTTTTTTAATTTTAAATTAATTTTTTAAGTTTTTAATTTAATGTGTTTATACTAAAAATAAATTTAAAAAAATATTATTTAAATATATTTATAAGTGAAAAGAAAAATAATTATTATAATATCAAACAAACATTTAATTTTTAGATTTGAAGTGAGTAGAGAGAAAGCCTAACTTATCTTTTTTTTTTTTTTTGTTAATAGCTCATTTATTTTTGTATTTTAAAAATATTTAAAAAAAATAATTTTTTTTCTTGGCTTAATTTTTTTTGATGTTTTCAAATTATTTTGATGTGTTAATGTTAAAAATTAATTATAAAAAATAAAAAAATTATTATTTTGATATATTTTTAAATAAAAAATATTTTAAAAAACAATCGTTATTACAAATATAAAACAATCTCTTAAAATAAGATCAACAACATAAGAATTATGAAATAAAATTGAAATGATGAGGGAATGCATAATCAAAATAGAGAGGAATTGATCAAATCATTTAATTTAAAAGAATTAATCAGATCATTTAATTTAAAAGTGGTAATTAAAAGTAGTAAAAGTTATGTTTAAAATATATATTTTTTAATAATATATTTTTTATTTTATAAAATTTATTTTAATATTAATATATAAAAAATCTAATCTAATTTTTATTTTAAAAAAATAAAAAAACAATAATTTAATCATAATCCAAGCATGGACATAATTATCATTTATAAGAAGAAAGCTAGCGATGACTTGGCATTTCTATGATAGTAGAGTATAATAATTATTTTATTCGGGCATAAATATCTGGCACCCCCATGAATTTAATTTCTTAGAGCATCTCCAATGAGAGATGTTATTTTAAAGAGGCAAATTGATAAAATAACATTTTAAATAGTATAAATATAGTTTTTTTATCATGCATATTCTAATGAAAAAAAACCATTTGAAAAGCCAATTCTATTAGGGTGGAATAAATAATTGTTTTATTTTTTTTTAATGATTTTGATGTTATTTTTTTTTTCATATGGCTAGATTTAATTGGCTTATTCTTTTATTGGCCCCACTTTATTAGTTTTGGCTCTTTTGAGAGATATGTAGGAATAGCATGGGAAAGAAAAGGCATTTTAGTATTTTGTTTGGTTTTCTCCTTAGAGTATGAAAAACAAGTAAAGAAAAGCTAAAATATTAGTTTTTTATTTTTGGTTATCCATTTAACTTCTTCATTGGACACAAGGTTGTCAATTCCGTTCTGTTTCGTCCGGAATGGCCGAAACATTCCATACCAATTCAAAAAACGGAACAAATTTCATCTCATTTTAAATCTTGGTTCGTTCCGGATTTTTCGGCTAAATTCCGCCCGGAACGTTCCGATTTCATTCCACATGTTTCGTTCCGCTCTTGAAAAGCCATTGAATCAAATTGAATCTTGTTCAATTTAATTAATTAAATCATCCAATTAAAAAAGGCTCCTTTTCATTTTCAATAACAAATGATATTAATTTTTTAAAATTAGATTTATCACTAATATATAAGGTTTATATTCATGTTGTTTTTTTCATGTTTATACTTTGTAAGAATTTGAGCAAACCAATGGATGCTTTAGATTCCATTAACCTTGATAACATTGACCTAACTTTATATTTAAAATATTTGTGTTAAAACATTTTACTTTCATAATATTTTGATATTTTGTTTAAATTGAATTACTTTAAGTTAAAGATCTATTTAATCTTGACTATTTAGAAATATTTTAAATTTTAAAATTATATTTGTTTGACATTGTGTTTGTATTGCATAATTTATAATTAATTTATCTTGAATTTGAATTATGTTTGTTGAATATATATATATATATATATAGTACAATCTCGAAACAGCATGTCAAAACACTTCAAAACTAAAACATTTCATTCTAATTAAAAAAATAAAATATTTACCGAAATGAAACTGACAACCTTGATTGGACATGCTCTCACGATGGGCAGAGCTCGCAGAGAATGATAGCTCAATTATTTAATTTCCAAATTAAAAATTGAATTTACTAAAATAAGCGGGAAGCATGTGAAGTGATGTGTGACCAAGCCAAACTTGGCAGCAACCAGTCTCCGCCACCTAACATCGCCACTCCTCTCTTATTCTTAATTGCCCGCCCGCCCGCCCGCCCGCCCACACTAATTAGTATTATTCAGTTAATTACCTCTCCATCTCTTTCCCTATTTTTGATCTCCGGCATTCAGTAATGTGGAATCTTCTATTAACCGCAGCCATAGCAGGATCCACTGGTTTTATAGCCAAACACGTCTTTACTAATCATCATTCACCATCTGAAAAATACGAGCAAGAGGAAAACCTCCAAGACTCTCCTGCTTTTGACTCTCCGCTGGTGACAAAAGAATGTCACGGATACGAGAGTAATTGTGATCAGGAAGGAATTTTTAGGTTTTCGAGTTCTGCTTCTGGTTCCAGAGGAAAGAATAAAAAAAAATCGTGTTTGAAGGAGAAATCAGGGGTTTCGTGTCGTAGATTGAAGTTTGCGACTGAAAATGTGAAGAGATCTGGTGGTTTGAAAGGGACTAGTGGAAGGAAGTCGTGTGCTTGCTTGAAGAAGAAAAGAACTGGTAACTTCAGGACTGTCAATTGTGGATTTCTTTTTAATGCTGTTTTGTCTGTTTAGGTGATAGAGAGATGAAAAATGAACAGAAGAAATGAAAGCCTAGTGTTTATTCAAGGAGCAGTTGTCCCATCGTGTTGAATTTAGGGTTTTGTTAACCAAAGATAGGGTTTTTACTACAAATTTAATTAATTGAATTAAAGAAAGTAATGGATAGAGCTGGGTTTTTTAACAACAACAACAATATATATATATATTTGCATTGCATTAGATCATGCTTTGTTAAATAGAAATTGCAAGGAAGTGATTTGTAGTAGATTATCTAATAATTCAAGCATAAAGAGATTCTTGACTTCTAAGAGTACAAGGGTGATTAGGAACGCATCTTTTTTTAAAAGGAAATGTGATTGAAGATGGGGTCTGTTGTCTTGTAAAGACAGTGATGGGGTATTCTAATTTAAATGTATAAAGAAATGTGTCGTTCTTTTTAATTATTTAACAAAAAGTTCAATTCACTTGTTAAATCATGTTAAAGTTCCTTATTAAAATGTAAAAGAAATGGTTGATATGTTGATGAAAAGAAAATTGCAGCAATGTTGGGCCATTGATTTTGGACATCATGAGGAAAATTTATTCTCAATCGAATATATCTTGCCTACCGCAAGAGCATAACTATACTGTAAGGATTATAATAATGAAATGTATCTGGCTTGCCTTGGTGCTCGCTTAATCAGCATCAGGACTCCTAACCTTACCTTTTGCTCGGGTACTTGAAGAGCATTTTATATGAAGGTGAACCACAAATCCATCAATCATTGTTCATGGTTGTATTGTCTGCTCTCTATGGAACTTGGCATATCAATAGCATCTGTATTGTGATGTAATATCATCTAGTTAGTAGTAGATGGTTTAAAGTTGGTTTTAATGGCATATATTTTTCATAAATAGACAACAAATGGCTGTAAATCATTCTATGTTCTCCAAGAATTGTCCCTTTATTTTAGTGGACTTGCATCTGTGCTAATTTTGTTGGTTCACATTATATGAAAGTAATTTTCTTTTTACAATTCTGTGTTTGAATTTGTTCTGAATAGTTGTGGAACAATGATGGTGGCATGATTATTTACGTTGTTCTATATGCAGAAAGCTCTTTGTTTGGTCGGGGACTTGGTGTTGGAATCATGTACATGATGTCTGCTGGGAAAGCTGAGATCAGTAAGCTGAGCACTGCCATGGATGAGACGTCAAAAACTATTCATGAATTAAGAACTGAACTCTATAAAAGAAAATCTACCCAGCTTGCTACAAGCTCAGAAAATATTAGTACTGAGCAAATGCAACTAGTGGTTAATAGAATAAGCATGGTGGATAGAGACCCCAATGATATGAAATTGTGTGGGCTTACTATGGCTGATGATGTTGAATGCCCGAGCAGTGTTCTTACGGAAGAGCCAGAGCCAGCGGTGCTTGAAATGGATCAACTGGAAGCAGAGTTTGAGTCTGAACTGCAAAAACTTCCCTGGTCCAGCACTGAAACTTCTGGCCATGAAATAACAAGGCTAAATCTTGGCAAGGTGAGTCATTCAAGTACCTCTGCGATCCTTTCTGTAAATTTACTTAATGCTTGAAAGTGTGCTTCGGTAGCTCTCTGAACCTACATTGGAGACTCAAGATGGTTTTTTTTTTTTTTTTTTTAAATTTAAAACAGCCTTTTGCCAATTCTTTAATTTATGTATTTCACCTAAACTTTTATAGGCCATTAGCATAATATAATTCCTTTCAATGCATGGTCTACCATATTTCATTTTAATCCTGGTTGACAAATAAGAGATTATAGAATGAAAATGAGGATCAATTATTAGGTATGCTTCCAGTAATGCTTGCTAAAACTGAAATTGACTTGTTACTATGAAATGCTAGAGTTTGTTTCATTTGCTACATTTATGATATCCTTTACTTGGAGCTTGTACATTACTAATTAAAGTTGCAGCAGAAGTCCAGTGTTTTTCGTTCTTTTGTCTACCTTCTGTTCTCTATCATGTCTTGTTTTTTAAATCATTCTTGCTGGGCACTGGGTTGTGCTATCATTAGAAATATCTAGTTATTAAATTTCTATAGTGGAAAATTTATCCATATGGTAGTGGATTCTGGACGAGCGTTTCATGCTAGTACCACCTAGTCATATGCAGCAATAGTTGGGTAAACAGTTTGCAAACTGATAGTAAGACAATACAACCTCAGTACATGCAAAAGTTACAGGTATCTGATGTAGGACCAGGTGAGAGGAATTAGGTTGGAGAGAAGGGGGGAAGAGGATGGAAATAGAGGAAGTGAAAGGAGAGAAACCTGAAGAATTGGAGAGGACAAGTGAACTAGAATTCAGTAATCAATATTCATTCATCTACACTCAAAGCAGAATTAATTTCAAGAACAAATCTTATTTCAGATTAAATCCCTGCCGAGGATATCATACAATTAATTAAGGAATTCACGATCCTTGGCTGGTTCTCCATCATGTAACAACCATGGTACTTTCAGTCTTAGTAGTCAGAAAATGTGCTGTGATCGGGCCTTAAGGTAAGAAGAATTGCCTCTTTTAATGGAAAAGCTGTTGTGCAGGCTGAGGTTTCATCTGAAGGATTTTGTGAACTGGAGGGGGCGGATGATGTTTCTTACCAACGCGACGGGGTATTGCCATCTGAATTGGATAACAAACTTTGCCATTTGCTTATTGAACAACAAGAAAACCAAATCACGGGGCTGGAATCCGAATTACATTTGGCACAATCCCAACTCCATGAGAAGGAAGCTGAACTTCAAGCATTGAAGGACTGTGTAAGACGCCTGACTGAATTCTCTCTGTCAACTATATCAGGCAAGTTTTTTCACCGCATTTATCATTTCTCAAAAAATATTTAGTCTGATTATTTACCCCTGTTATTTATGATGGCATTGTTATGTGAAATTCAAAGCTGCTCCCTCTGAAGCTTTGCATTGTTCCTCAGATGATGAAGTTGAGGTACAACCTGAGCTAGGATGCAACACTGAATGGGATAAAAATAGCCAGGTGGGATCCGAGTCAAGAAAATCAGTGGTTGGGATGAAAAGACCCATTGACACCGCGTAGTGTGGTTGGTATTTAATACGATACTTTATCTGTATGTGGGTAAGAAGGTAAATTAGTAGCAGTCATAGGATGCCGTCTGATTTAGTGCTATGGGTGGGTCAACATTAATCGAACTTAGGGTTCTCCATGCATGCGCATCCCCCACCTCTGTATCTAGCATGAGCAGCCCCCCAATGTTTGTAACTTTGTATTGGTCTAGTATCGGACTGCAGAAACATGTGGTAGGATTTTTTTTTAACTTGCAGTCTGCATGATTGTTTATTTATTTATGTTTCTTCTATCGTGATATCTTTAATTTTATGTCTACTGTCTAGAAATCAACCCCTTTCACTAATAATAAAAATGATTCCTGATTGACTTTTGCTAGCCTGCCAGCTTGTAGGGCAAAGCTCCTTTTTTTTTTCCTCTCCAGAAAGGAAACCTGAAACTTCAGTTGACCTTTTGTTCTCTTCTCGGGAAAGATCATTGCTCATTAGTCTATTTGACATTGCTGAATTACTTCATTACACTTAAAGCTCCTGTTCTTATTTGGGTGCTCTGAGGATAAAATTGGAAAAGTATAAGGCTAGATAAATTCATGGTACGATGGTGGTTGCTTGTGCAGAGACATTATAGATTGGTGGAGCCATGGTGGGGTGCGGACAGGATTTCGCTTTGCTGATCCTATGAAGACGGGGAGATGACCCCATTTTACATTTGCGACCTGTGAATTTTCATTTTCCCTACATGATGATAAAAAGCATCTCACTTGTCACCGTGGCCACTTTCTTTATTGAAATGGTTGTAGGCGAAACATGGAGAGCACTGACAGGTTGGAAGGCCCTAAGATTTCAAGTCTCAAACCTAGACAGACAGACGATTCCAAGATAAGATGATTACGAAAACCGAAGAAACAAATTTCACTAAAATCATCGACAAGAAGAGTGCCGACCATGTCGTTTCTTAAGAGTGATATGAATAGCAATGGATATATTGTGCAAAAAACAGTGCCGATCCTCAATCTTAATTTAGCAAAATCAGGTTTCAAATCCCTGCTGTGATTTCCAGCCCCCTCCCCTTGGGTTTGAGAGAGACAGAGACAGAGACAGTACCTTCCTTTAGAATGCAGCAACCTATGCTTCTTTAGAGTTTCAGAGGGAGTGTTTTATCCGCTGGATCAACCCGTTATCAAACATCGGCGCGGCGTACGGTCTGAAAAGAAGTTCGACAATCTAGCGATGTAGCATTTGCTGAGGCATGTTAGGCCTAGTTACGAAGACCTCACCGTCAATCAACCTGATGACCTAGGACTATGGGTTATAATGTTATATAAGTGAAAAAAAATGTAAAACAGCATCGTTTTATATGGTTTTTAAAAGGTCAAAAGTTGAGGTGATGGGATAAGTTAGTTTTTATAACCTATTTCTTTTATTTTAAAAAAAGTTATTTTTTATTTGTTTTTTTCTTTAAATTATTTTTTTTGGTGTTTTTAAATTATTTTAATGTACTAATATTAAAAATATTTTTTAAAATATAAAAAATATTATTTTAATATATTTCCGAGTAAAAAACACTATAAAAAACAACACTGTATTCTCAAACATCCTTTTATAACTATGCTATTAAAAATTACCTTAACATAACAATGAAGTAGGGGAGAATCACATGGACCATTTACTCAATCGAAAAAAATATATCTAAAGCATAATCACAAACAATTTCTTTATAAGAAATAAGTAGCTATAAGAGATTTATTTGATCAAGTTTGAAGCATAAGCAAGAATGTTGGTTGAGCGAATTGGTAGAGGATGAATCAATAATCCAGGAGGTTGACGGCTTGAGGCTAGAATAATTTGTAGCCACAATGTCCTCTTTGAATGCCACTCCTACTTGATTAAAGTGATAAAAGAGAATAAATAAATGAAGTAATTAATTTAACGTCTCCTGTATTATATAATATTATATTATATTGAAGATACATCAATCACAGTCCAATCATGGAGATACTTTGAGTTTGAGTGACTTGAGTGGACTACTGTATAACACAGTCCCCTCCTTCCCTGACTCACTCGCTCCACCTTCATTTGAAGAATCCCAACAAGAGAACTTAACTAATATTTTTCAAATAAAATATAATTTTAAAAAATAAAAACTACATCAATGTCAAATGAACACTGAAACCACTTATATTTAAGGATAAATTAAGTAATTACCATATAAAATAAAAAGAAATAATGAATTAAAATAGAAGAAATTCTTTTTGATGAGATAATATATTTTTTTTGGATGATGCTGTTTAAAACCGCAACATCAATTAAACTTTTTTAATAAGAACAAACCCGTTAATTGTTTTATAATAGTCAGTTAAACTGACCGATCGATTTACAATGAAAAACAGAAATTAGCTACTGTGTAAGTAATAAATTTTTGAGATTTTAATTTGAGTATGTTTTTTAGTCTACGGGCTGAAAAATAATATATATTTTGACTTATAAAACATATTTAAAAGAAAAGGTTTATTAATCATAGTTTTTGTGTGAACTGATCAACCAGTTCATACAAATAGATCAACCAGCAGACTGGTTAAGCTATATGATTGGTAGTGAGGCTACCGCTCCATCTAAATCTAACAAAAAGATATATTTTATGAGATTTATTAGTTACTTTATTATATATATATATATATATATATATATATATATATATCAAATTAACCCTAAGTGATGGTATTCTAAGCTACTTTATCATTAATTTAACAAACCCTAAAGTCACTATAAACCTTAAATTTAACCTAAAAAATTATTTCATTTCAATCAAACAAAATACAAATTCATAACAATATAATATGTTTACCTTTCTTGTAAAAATAGAAAAATGGTTGGGTATTTGCTGGCAGAGGTAGCAATAGCGGCGACAACAATAATAACGACGAATTTTTAATAGAAAAAAAATCAAAAGATACCTAGAGACTAAGATGTGTTAGGTTTTTTGATGTTTTAAAGATGAAAAAAACAAGTGTTCGGTGGATTTTCTATAGAGATATGAGTTGGGGATGTCGGTTTGTAGAGAGAAAGAAAGATGCTTCTATGTTGTAAGTTTTTGGATATGTAGATGAGTTTAAATTTCACAATATGTTAAGTTGTTGCGTTTTAAAAACACAAACACCTAATAAAAATCATGTTCTAAAGTGCGACAACATAAAAATATATTATTTCACTAAACCTTTTACCATTAATATTATTCTGCTAAAACTTTTAATATACCGTGATAATGTTTTTTTTTAAACCCTCATATTTACCCTTACTAATTTCCACATCCAACGGTTATCATCACGGAACCAACTTTTTAACTCCTAAGATGCACATGGCATTGTGCTAAGTACTTTTAATTGGAGCGATAATAAATTAATTAAATGAATGCTTTAATCTAATGACTGGCCGACCTCGAAGGCCACACACAACCTTACACACATCCTCGAGATAGAAAAATCTTACAGTCAGATACCACCACGCAACCCATCCGTGCAGAGATAAAATAAAAATAAATACGCGAAAACCCCTCGACACAAAAACTAATTAAAAAAGAAAAAACCAAAGAGAAACTCCAACAAGGTGAGCGCTGAACACCACCACCACATCTTCTCTTCTCTTCTCTTCTCTTCTCATTTCTCAGCTTCAACCACCAATCCGGCTCAATAACTCTCTCAACATATCTTCTTCCCTACCTCAAAAAAAAAAAAAAAAAACAAAAAAAGGACAAAAAACCAGACAAACCCCAGGGACTCTCAAACTAGACAAAATTAAACACAACACACACAAAGAGTGAGTTTTGTTTAAAAACATGAAGCTGTCTGCCAAACCCATATCGAGTCCGGGTCGGACAGAGAAGTACTACCCACCACCATTGATGAGGTTCTTGAGAACCAATGTTGGTAGCAGAAGTAGAGGAAGGTCACGTTCAAGCCCGATGTTTGTTAGAAAGAAGAATATAGCTATTGAAACTCAAGAACCTTCCTCTCCAAAAGTCACCTGCATGGGTCAAGTCCGGGTCAGGAGGTCCAAACAAGCCAATACTCAACCTGGAAAACCCAAAAAACGCCGGTGCAAATGGATCCGGAAAACCCTACTTTGTCACCACCATTTCAATAGGAGAAGACTCAAACTCAAGTCTTTTAGACCTTCTTGGCCCAAATGGGTACATTTCTTTCGTGTTGGTATTGAGAGAAAAAACAAAATTGTTGAGGACTGTAGTTCCTCGAAGGTTGAACCAAAGATTGGTGTCAGAAGTGAAGATTTTGAGGAAGAAAGGGAGGAAGAAGAAATGGAACCCAAAGTTTATGTCTCAACAGAAAACACACCACCAAGGAATGCTTTGTTGTTGACTAGATGCAGATCTGCACCGTACAGATCTTCTTCTTTAGCTGGTAGATTTTGGGGGTCACCTTCGGAGAGCGAAGAAACAGGCCAGAAACAGCGTTGTACACCGCAAGAAAACGGAGAAAATGGAAGTCCCACATCGAAAAGAGAGTCTGTTTCTCAAGAGCCCGATCAAGAATCAAGTTTGGATCCAGAAACTGAAGTAAAGATTAGTCATTTCAAAGAATCTGAAGGCTCAATTACTTCAATCAGGGAGAGAAATGCAAATTCTGCAAATATTGAAGAGTCAAAAACAGAGAAGGTTTCCACTGTACGGCCTTTGGTACTTACAAGGTGTAAATCCGAACCAGCAAGAACTGGAGAGAAGCTTGATGTAGAGATGGTTTTCTGGAAGAAGAGAAGGTTGGGTTTCGCATAATTAATTGTTGATTACTAGCACTTCATTAACTATTTTAATTACCACTTTTGTTTATTTTTTATTGGCAACTGAACTGAATAGTAGACTAGCAGTATAGTTTCCAAAGTATAATCATGATATTTTTTATTCGGGTGGTTTTTATTATAATTCATACATCTGGGGTTGTACGAGAGAATCTCTACTAGCTCTTTGGTAATATAAAAAGGTAGACAACGAAGAAAAATATGTAGCTGCTTGCTTCGCCCTATATATTCTCTGCCATTGATTATGGTCAGATGATAAAGAAAAGAACCTCCTGCTGCCTTTTATGTTTCTTTTATTATTATATATTTCGTGGAGCTGTTTTCTTTGTTTTTTTATGCTTTTGATTTTATGGGGATTTGTTTCTCTTAATTTCTCCAACTGATGATCCGTGTATCCAATAAAGTAAAGATTTAAACCAGTCAAAGCGCTCTTGGATACTCTGACCAGCTTTTCGATTTGATGCTTAGTTTATTGCATCTTCATGAGATTGATCACCTTTTCTTTTAGCAGTAAACTTGCACAACTTTTTCTTGCGTTTAAATCATATTATTTAAATGGTGAATAAACTTCACAAGCTAATCCTTCCAAATATCTGTGAGAACTGTGAAGGGAACCGTGATTATGTTCGTTAATGTGAAAGCTACTGAGCCATCATTCATTTCTTACCAGGTAAGAAACGTAGGGGCTGAGATTTCTGGTTAGACCGAACTGCTGCTTGGTTGTCCGAATTAGAAGAAAATAGGAATGGATGTGAGGGGTTGTCCCAACGAACGCACGAAATGATCATGCCTATCCATTTTGTGGATTGTTATCATGATGGAGATGGACTGATTGGATTGTCCTCGCTTATCAAATCATCGTGAGATGGCTGCAGTTTAGGCTCAAAACCGGGGAGGCCAAAACTGAACAAAAAAGAAAGAAAGAAGTTGAGCTAGAAGATTTTTTCTTGGTGGAGAAGGGCAAAACCAAGGAGGACAACCTTGGGCTTAAAACCGGTCCTATAGAGGAAAAGTTGAGCTAAAAAACGAGCCCAACAACAGCCAACACCAAGAAGAAACAAGGCCCAAAACGAGCCCAATATAAGAGGAGAAGAAAAAAGGCAGCTAGATCCTTTTTATTTTTCTCCTGTTTTGGAAAACTCTCCCGAGTACATAGACATGGCAAACAAAATGATGTTTAAGCATCCTAATCGCCTCTGGATACTTAATCTTACAAGTTATCAGTGTGATGCTTACCTAAACATCTTGTTTTACGTGTTAGCAAGGTGAATACTTCACGACCAAATCATTTTACTAGTTAGATGTGCAATTGGATATAATAAAGTTAATTATTCTACATGATTACCCTATGTTCGCAACCCTGCACTCTATAGTGCAAGTTCATGTGATCTAGCTCGAATAAATAATCACGGTCATTAAATATATAACATAACATATATTCGCACACAACTACTTAAAAAAAAACATGTTCTAAGACTAACTCTCTCGCAAACACGTAAGAAAGAGAAAAGGAGCTCATATTCACTCCATCAACTTCTCGTTGTATGTTCCTTGCGAACACACACACACACAACCTCATAAGTTCTTCTAGGGATGAGCAAAAAAACCGAGAAACCGATTAAACCGAGAAAAAAATAACTGAAAAAACCGAACCGAAAAAAAAACCGATTAAACCGATTGATTTTTTTCAAAAAAAGTTTGGTTCGGTTTCAGAAACCTGAAACCGAAAAAACCCCAACCGAACCGAACCGAAAAAATCCCAACCGAACCGAACCGGTTCAATTAAAGGGGTACTATAAATACAAAAAAAAAGCTCTCTAATTTTCTTAACCCTAGCGTGTCCAGCCGTCCTGAGCAAACAAGCCGCTCCCTCAATGTTGCGATGTCGCGGTCGCACAAATTAATTACCCTAGCTTAAAACACACAAGATAGTATAGAGCAAGCAAGGGGTCGATCCCACGAGGAAGGTTTAGTTCAGATTTTTATGCTATACGTTATGTA
>Ga0307517_10004768_pt1 | contig 20712 bp, 12 predicted proteins | sample 23_EM_MG_FD_194515 | JGI IMG/M metagenome (GOLD analysis project Ga0307517, IMG submission 194515) | Populus trichocarpa ectomycorrhiza microbial communities from riparian zone in the Pacific Northwest, United States - 23_EM | ecosystem: Host-associated > Plants > Roots > Unclassified | place...
ACGGGTGCCCTCAGTAATGCTACCCGTAGTAGCTGAAGATGAAGACATGACGCAAGAAGTGAAGAAGAGGCGAAGAAGAGACAGTATAGTATGCAGAGCACTGATAATAAAATCAGGAAGCTTAAGGACTCATAACCTGTTGAGGTGTGTGTTCGCCAGGACCAGAAAAGAAGCTTGATTTTCTAAGGAAGCGGAGAGCGTGCTATTTATGCTCTGCAACAAGAACACATATCCACTTCAAGAAAACAAAGGAAGACAAAAGAAAAATCTAATGCACATAGAGTTACATCAATGACTGACTGATTGAGAAGAGAAATAAATGAAAAGATCCAAAACAGATGAATGGAGCTTAAACTCTAACGGCATTGAAGTGAAACTAGTATGAACTAGGAAGTACAGTCGTACTCAAGAAGATAGAGAGTACATATCCGAAAGTATAAGTTCAATAATGCGCAGCTTAGCAATTGTGAAAGCAAAAGGAAAACAAAGGAGGCGAACAAGAGTAAAAGAAGAACTACTCCTGTACGGCGGATAAAACTAAGTCCAACACCATCTATGAGTGATATATGGTGATGGCTTGCAACCGACATAGTAAACAATATTCCTACAAGAAAGAGAAGAAGATTAAATAGATTATCAAGTGCTGTGAGTGTTAAGGCAACACTGAACAAATCATTCCGCTACGAGTCTTATTTCTCTTTCACATACTTCTCTAAGCCTGGACGGGTGTCGACTCCTTACTTTTATAGTTGAATAAAGTTATCGAATAAGCCTTTGCGTCAACTCTTGTAGTGATGTCGCAAAGCGTAGATGCAACCGAGGTTGACTCACAGGCTAATGCATGGGATTTTCCAGACGAGTTACATGGGAACTCAATCGACTCTCTCGGATCCGGATATCAACATCCAATATCGGAACTTTCCGACTGCGACAGTACAAGTGCTCTTTCTAGTGCACTGTTAGAGGAGAAGGGACGGATATTCAAAAGGTTGAGGATATTCTTGCGGCCTTGCAGGTTCCTGCTGGTGGTTTTTGAGTTCTATTTCGGCAAAGGCTTTTATCTATTTTCTTTCTTAAGGATGTATTCTTCTTTACTTATTTGTTTACGCACATCACACGATTTGCCAGATCATAACGCATGAGGGGGATGAAATCATGAATCTCAAGTTTGTGAGTATACGAGCTAAAGAAATGTAACAGCAAAATTCCATAGGGCCCTACCGGGCCCGGTAGGGCGTCCAGTCCTACCTCCATCTGCCCTAGTCCGTCCATGGACTTGAAAAAAGACGGACTACCGGCGGTAGTCCGTCCGGTCCTACCTCCAGGACGGACGGACTGGACGGTTCGGAACACTGCTCACTACTGGGTTTCCCCGGCGCTCACAACCTGAGTAGTCGACGCTAGCTATGAAAGGAAAGGAATTTAGTACTGGGGTCCTACCAATCAAAAAAATATATTGGGACAAACATAAGATCAGCGCGGTTCATATCAGACCTATGTGGGCCAGTGGTAGTGGTGTCGGGATCTATGCCTACATGTGTTCCACTAGCACCGACCAAGCGAATACCGGTGGTGGTGGTAGTAGTGGGAGTAGTATCGTCGCGGCGGGTGATGGTGTCCTTAGCTGATGGATTAGACTATATTCGTAGTAAAAGACCTTGTAAAAGTATAAGATAGAAATATAAGAGAGAGAAAAGATGTAACTAGAAACTCAAAGAATAAGGTATAATAATAAGGTGTTTTCTGATAGTGGGAAAGAAAAAAAGGTCATCCTTCGGGGTCTTTAAGTTATTTATATAAAGAGCTACCATCCATCCATCCATATGCGCAAAGGATCTTTTCCAAGGCGGAAAACCTTCATTCTCTTTCTTCCAACTCTTCTTCCTCTTCCTACTTCCCCCCTCCATACGGACGCAAACAGGTCTTCGGATAGACTATAATACAACAAGTTAATTTCCTCCCGATGCTTGTAGAACTTGACATCATCAACGTGATGAGCATCAAGGTACCGGTAGGTAACCTACAAGCACTAGCCAAATCCGACAGGCCGCCGAAATGCTTAACTTACCACAAGCAACCAATTGCCAACCCCTAAGGCGCCCAGCAGTGGCACCTGCACAAAAGGCCACACACACACACAACCCTACAACTTATAATAGCTGGTATGTTAATTCTGTCAGAGTTCACAGAAGCGGATAGTTGTTTCCTTTGTTCTAGACGGAAGGATAGACGGAAGGATAGATGGAATGGTTTTTTTGGTTATGTCTTTTCTTTGTTCAGAGTACGGAGATCGACAGGCAGAAGGGGATTACGCATGAAGGAGAGATTGATAGGTGTGGCAGACGATAGATTGATTGAGAGAGTTTTTCTTATATAGACTTATGTTTGGTTAGTTAGTTTTGGGAAGATGTTGAGCGAATGAAGTTTTTGATTCTCCCCAGTACCCTTTTAGTTTTGCCCGAGTCTAGTTCGACCGGTTGACCGTTGCCTGCGCATTATCCTCGCAACAAATTCCACTGGGGGGTTGAACATCACAAGAAACGGTTTAGGATTTTGACCTGAGCACGGTTCCCGGTATACTTAGCACTCCAGAACCGCCCAATTCAGAGCATCGTGAAGTTCCCGGGTCACAGCAACAGCCCAACTACCGGTATTCTAAGTGGCGCGCGGGGTGGGCTCATTTTCTGACTCAATGGATCAAGAGGGCCGGACTGGGGCATTACACAGGTAATATCCCGGCGGGGAACTGCGGGGCCCGACGTCCATCACTCTGAATACCCGGGCAATTTGGCTGGAGGACGGGACGGGATGACAAAAAGTCGTCCCTCCTCGTCCTCGCTCAAGACGGACGGACTGCCCCGTTAGGAACACTGCTCATACGGCAGTCCATTACACCCACCCCAGAGCGATCACCATCAATCCATAACAGGCAAGTGTCCTCATATTTAGCGGTCCTAGCACCTGACTGCCCACTTATAGACCATATCCTTTAGAGTTCTCCCAAGTTGTGTTTATGAACAATAGAGGAGCTACCTATGGAACCACACATTCACATTGCTCCATTAGGTATGTACGGGGGCTGTCGTGATGCTTGGGATTACTGACAAGGCAAGAGAGATTGCTCAGATGAGGATGGCGAAGGGTATAGTAGGCTATGCATGAAGGGCTAGACGTCACACACATAGTCTAGAAAAAATAAGCTGAATTTGTTAAGGCATTAAAGACTGGGACTGAGTATTCACCAATTAGTGATTGAATTGCGATACAAGTATGAGAAACACTCCGAAGAACATGTATAGAAAAACTTACCAAAGACAGACTTGGCCCTTGGCAGTTCCATTCACTCAGGCCGGTAGATAGCCTTCCTCCCTGATGTGGACAGCGGCTATCCTGCGCAAGATTGCAAGGTTTAGGGGAAGCTCGGTTCCTGGGTTTATCCCCAGTGGGCAATTTCTGGCGTAAAATTCGTCCAACGAGATGCTCGGGTTTTGGACGGAAAGCTGAGGGATCGGAAAGATACCCTACATTCACAATTCACAGATAAGCAAGGAAAGCAGTAGTATAGGAATGCGAGAAAAATTTACATAATTTTGGACTAAGGTAGTCTCCCCATTGGTGTTTGGAAAGGTACGGCATACGGTCAAACCCACACTCATAGGTTCACCCAGCTCGCATTGCTGAAATTTAACCAACAGGATGACTTTGACTGCATACGATGAACCCAGTGTTCCCGACCGTCCTATAGTCCTGCCCGTCCCGGCCAGGGTGGGTAAGAACGGCCGGACACGGCGTCCGTCTTTTGTAAACACCGCAGGACTGTAGGTTGACGGGCGGGCCTTGCGGTCTTTTTTGGAAATGGTAACTTCCTGTAGGTACCCACCGTCCTGAGTAAGGACGGGCGTCACCTCTAGGTTACCTACCGTCCTGCGTAATGACGGGCGTCACCTGTAGGTTACCTACCGTCCTGCATAAGGACGGGCGTCCCTTGTAGGTCAAGGAAGTGGAATGGGGTCAGGGTGCTCAGAACCAGGATCGGATATTACTAGAAGCATTGGTTGATTGATAGCGAAATTTGATACATAATAGTAGAGCCTAAGCTTCTCTTCATTAGAATAAAAATGTTTCACATCTTGATAACACTTACCTAATGCTCATGAAATTCGAAAATGAAACATAAACTAAGGCACCTATAGGGCCCGGCCGTCCGTCCCTGGCATAGGTCAGGACGGACTGCAACTGGGCGTCCGTCCCGTCCGAAGGTCTCAAGCTTGGCGTCCGTCCCGTCCTAGGCTAAAGACGGACGGACTGGACGCTTGGGAACACTAGATGAACCTTGGCGCCATAGTATGGCATCTTGCTCCAGACGACTAGCCGATTCACTGTAGCCCACCTCCAATACGACCGAAGGAAAAGCAGCACGACGATCCCACCCAGGGCCAATGCGCAGAACGAATGCCCAATCAGGCTCCTTCACCCGGCCCGCATAATCACCCACAAAACTCTTCACTTCTATGTAAAATGGTCAGCTCAGATCTCACATTTAGAGAAAATAGCAACCTACCAGGACTGGGCATTACATCAATTGTCTCGTCCCAAACTTCAGGAAGCAGCTGGTTCCTGATCGCTCGATTTTTGACTTTATCCCGCCATGCTACACTACACTCATGAAGAAACGAAGGCATTGTATTCAGTATTATAGTATAAGGCAAAGGCAAAGGGACCTTGCGATGACAAGTCAATAGAGTATGATGGTTTTGGTTTCTCGTGAGAGGGGGGGGGCAATGGGATGAGGAGGAGGGTTGCTAAAACGAATACTGCACAGGATTAATGGAGAGCTGTCGCAAGCTTCCCTGAACATGCGCGGGGTTTGAGCCGCGTCATCAAATATCAACCCAATAAGCGAATTCCTCTCTGTAGCAATGCACAATCGTTTCAACTGAGAAGTAATGATAGCCGACAATCAAGATCATAGATTACTACCAACTACTACAAGAATAATAGTAAAGATATAAGCAAGCTATATAGTGTGGTGGTTCGGCTCCGCTTCACCAAGCTTCCGCTTCCACCAAACTTCCGCAACAAAGAACAAAGGCATTGAAAGAAAGTATATAGGAACAAAAGGAATAATAAAGAAAGTGTAAAGAAAACAAAATTTGTACTCGGCGTGAGAATAATATAGAAACCTAGAAGAAGCATTTGAGAGGAGAAAAAAACCTTATACCAACACTCTCCCCCTGGTACAACTATTGTACATATTTTGGCGCAGGGTTCCCCGCCGTCTAGTCTCCCGGTCTTTGGAGGACAGGACGGACTACACTGCATAGCCAGTCATTTTGGGGGTGCTAGGAGGGACCACACCCGGGAAAGCGAGGACGGGACAAACTGTAGGGGATTATAGTCCTAGAACTTTGACCTCCGGTGGCAGCCGAGTTGACATCGTTCACCTCCTAACGAATCATTCACACATCATTAGGCATCACTCGTACCATCTCCGACTATCCCCCATAGTCCCCTACTATTCCCTGCCGTTCTCGGCAGTCCCTTACCACTCCCGGTCATACTCAAACGATAGCTGACAAAAGAGAATCGACAGAAAAAAAGAAAAATATCTTTTATAAGCAGAGAATCGGCCAAAATTCATATACACCGAAGACGAAAACGACAACAAGGAAAGGTAAGAAAATTCTCTACCACCTCAGATTTTAAACAATACAGATACAAATGGAGTGACAAAGCCAGGATCTGGTATTAGTCTGTTCTATCCCTAACGTTCTATGTTTCCACTGACAATGTCAAACAGATATCAGCGTTTTCCAAATTTGGTGTAAAAGTGTAAGATGTGCAACATGGCAACGGTGAAATCTCAGTAACAACACCTCGCCTGCTCACCGAACAATGGGATATATCGGATAATTTAGTCAAAAAAATTCCACATACCAACCCGAGTATTTCTTGGGTGCAGTAAAGCATTTCACACGCAAACACAGCCTCTACAAGATCATGGCACTATGAAAACCCATGGACTAAATTCTGTTCTAGATACTTTAAGATGGGGCTTTTGGAGGTCCTCATGGCGTATTATGGAGGCATATGGAAGTGGAGTAATTTATGGAACTCCTGAATTTAAGAACAATATTCAGCGCACCTTATTGTAGCCATAGGTGGATTCCCGAGACCCATTCAATGTAATTAATCGCTTGTAGATAACTACAAAGAAGCTTGATATACCGAATGCACATGATATCACTCGGAGCTCTTGGCACTTGATGGGTTGCACTATTTCAATTAGGACTGGTACACATTTATCGCTTCTACCACCATACCTAACACAACAAAAAAGTGAAGAGGGAGAAACTAAAGAAAAATTAAAGATTATCTGCGTGGAAGGGGGAGATATTATGGAGGAGAACGTCTTGATCTTGATTCTATCGTCGCACTCAGGAGGAAAATTAATGTCCTTAAATACATAACTCAGAAAAACTTTTACATTCTAACTTCCTCCTCTCCTAAACCGTCTTTCCCCACGATAACATTCGCTGCATCCTTTCTCCCTCTCTCCAAACTCCTCTGACCGCTTCATGTCCATCCTCTCCATTTGCTCCGCTTCAGCTCTCTTCCATTCCTACTGCTTCTTCTTCTCTTCTCTTCTCTTCTTACATACTTCTTCAATACGCACCCAACTCCTACTTCGTTCTCCATTTTCCAGATCATTCGTGTTCGTCCTTTATGCGAGAAGTGATGAATTCCAGAGATGTAATCGTGGTTCTTGAGATATCCAGATTGGGCTATCAATCAAAGCGCCGGTGATTCACAATAGAAGCCACAACTCATAGCCCATCAATCAATCAAACTTGCTCCTCTCTACTACTAGACCGCAGAAATGATTCACACATCCGCGGCCTCCTCCTAGAATTGACAGAGTGGCACACTTCTCCTCCGCCGCGTAGTACGTTCCCCCCCCCCCCCACTCAACCTACTGTACAATCCCCCCCTGACGAGTATCCCCGGTAGTAGTCCCGGTGGTGCCGCTGCCAGTAGAATAAGTCCTATCATCCCCGATAGCCCCACCACCATCGAGGCCGGAGTCCACACGGGGGTCCAATTCGCTTACCAGGTCGCTCTTGTGTGGACCCGCGGTGTTGGGCGCGGGGCCGGCATATGTAGTGGCATGCGAGGTGCGGTGGGCGCGGTCAGAGACGACATGGTGATCGACCCCGTTCAGGATTGGCGCTTTGTGGGAGCCGCACCGTCCATGGCTCCGCCGGTTGTTTGTTCCGTGGGACCGTGGGTGGTGGTGGAACCAAGGCCTGCGCGGCTGCCTCGGTCAGAGCCGACGATACGGGGGTCCAGCTCGTTCATCGCCCTCGGATCGTGAGGTCCACAGCCCGTCGAACTGATTCCAAGACCGGTTGTGGTGGTACCGTGAGTACCAGAGTCGACTCTTGGATATGTCGAGCCTGTGGTGTGAGTTGAGTCCATTCCACCAAGTCTAGTCCCGCCGCCCACTACTGGGCTTCCCCGGCGCTCACGACCTGAGTAGTCGACGCTAGCTATGAAAGGAAAGGAATTTAGTACTGGGGTCCTACCAATCGAAAATATATTGGGACAAACATACGATCAGCGCGGTTGGCCATATCAGACCTATGTGGGCCAGTGGTAGTGGTGTCGGGATCTATGGCTACGTGTGTTTCACCAGCACCGACCGAGCGAGCACCGGTGGTGGTGGTAGTAGTGGGAGTAGTATCGTCGTGGCGGGTGATGGCGTCCTTGGCTCTGTTAGTGATGTTGCTCATGATGGATTAGACTATATTTGTAGTAAAAGACCTTGTAAAAGTATAAGATAGAAATATAATAGGGAGAAGATGTAGTTAGAGACTCGAAGAGTATGGTAAAGTTATAATAAGGTGTTTTCTGATAGTGGAGAAGAGGGAAAAGTCCTCCTTTGGGATCTTTAAGTTCTTTATATGAAGAGCGACCATCCATTCATCCACTTGCGCAAAGGATCTTTTCCAAGATGGAAACCTTCATTCTCTTTCTTCCAACTCTTCTTTCTCTTCCCACTCCCTCCATACGGACGCAAACAGGTCTTCGGATAAACTACAACAAGTTAGTTGCCTCCCGATGCCGGGAGAACTTGACATCATCAACGTCATGAGCAACAAGGTACCGGTAGGTAACCTACAAGCACTATCCACATCCGACAGGCCGCCGAAATGCTTAACTTACCACAAGCAACCAATTGCCAACCCCTAAGGCGCCCAGCAGTGGCACCTGCACAACAAGCCACACCACACAAAACCCCGCAACCGCTACCCACACCAATTTTCCGTGAAATTCGGCGTACGAACGAAGGGATAGTTATTATCACTTAAAGGTATCACGAAAATGACGAATCCAAAACAAAAACATCCATCGAGTTCGCCGGGCAACCCCCGCTTAGCACCCCCGAGCCCGACCCAGCCCAATGAACCCAGCCCGGGCTAACCCAACGAAGCCCTGACGGTATTATGGATATGTGACCTGGGCCCATAAGCGAAAGTTAGAAGCGGGATTCAATAATTTGAATTAAGCCATATATAGTAAGGGGCGATTACCCGCGCAGGTTTGCGCAATCTAACAGCATTACAATCCCGGGGTAAGCCAACTCAAATCGAAATGGGGAGTCCGAACTCTCGCCAAATATTTCAGAGAGAAGGAAACTACCCCACGACAGGAAGTGCATGCCATTGCGTATTCCTTACTCTCCTCCACCGTTGTCCATTATCGACGGGGGGGGCATGTATCATAAAACAGTGCTGCCGCGTACCTCATACTCCCGCCCCGTTACCTCTCCAACCAGCAGAGCCTCATGGCATGTATGGGATTGAGTGGGTAGGTACGTGTACATCAGGCCAGCCTTTATATAGGCTTTCCTCGAGAACATTCTTCTCCTCCCTCCTTCTCCTCCATTATCCTCACCACAACCACGCACACATTCTCCAAACTACTACTCACACATATCTCTCCTAAATTTCAGTGTTCCCAAGCGTCCAGTCCGTCCGTCTTCGGGTCCTGACGGGACGGACGTCAGTACCTGAAAGGGCGCCCGGGACAGATTCGCGGGGGCTGCGGGTGTCTCAGGTGGCGCAATTTTCCGGGTAACTCCAGATGACGGGCGGGCCCTGTAGGTGACTAGCGGGCCCTATGGGTAATTAGCGAGGACTGCAGATGACGGGCAAGGGCCACAGATGACGGGTGAGGACTACAGATGGCGAGTGAGGACTGTATGTACGATTCGGGAGTTACCGATCCTTCGAGGACTGTAGGGCCCTACAGTCACCCTCTTAGACGGTAGTCTTTCTCAAAGGACGGGCGCTCTTTCCCTACAGCTTGAGACAGACGCCCGGGACGCCCGGGACTGCAATCCTGGCGGTGCCTACAGGGCGGACGGGCCGCCTGGGAACACTGCTCCTAATATACGCACACACACAATGCCCTGCAATGCTTGTGAGTGTGAGTAAGACATTTCCCCATTCCATTCAGACCTAATTGCTAACTTGGTAATTCCAGGGAAGAGGGGTTTCTGGAAGCACCACGGTGCTGCCATTGCCACCTAGGGATCCGCGGTTATATGTTGTTTTGTCCTCGTCGGCAACTCTCAAATGAGTCCCGCGACCACTTCTGTCTCCCTCGTAGGGACCCCCACCGTAGTGTGCCTGAACGTTCCGAGCACGACCACAATCCTCACCCCCACGACCGTCACCGAAACCACAACGCCGACAATCATTCTGGCTGCTCCCCCGCCGGCACCAAGCGTTCCCTGCAGGCAAGGGAGCCGGAGCCTGGCGGGGGGGAGGCGCGGCTTCGGCGGGTGGGCGAGCCACCCGGGCCGCACCTCGATAGGGGGGTGGTCTACTGTGGATACCCCCTGTGCTTCACCGGGTAGGATGGTGTTGATGCCCAGAGGGGGGCTTGGTGGTGGGTTGCGGGGTTGCTGGTATGCTGGGTGGGAGGGGGTGCATAATGTTTTTTGTTTTTTTATAATATTATTATTCTGCCGTGATCAACGCCGGCACGAATTCCTTAGCTTTGTATGGTGGGCTCTCCCATTAGGGATTGTTTTAGTCACAATGAAATCATCTATTAATACTCCTCTTTAAAACCTTTTGTGCTTAAGAAGCTCTCTGCAGTCAGGACACTCGCTAGCCCAAGGACTTTCTCCCTGCTTCGTCTCCTATTCACTTCACCCTCTATCCGCTCCTCATTTCGATACCTCCGTCTCCTACCTCCTCATATCCATAGTCACTCTACCCCCGGGGCTTTAATTCTTGCTAAAGCCGAGGCCACACCCCTTCCACAAATGGGACCATATGATTCCTCCTGAACCTCACTATCACCACCCTCTGCCCGAGCAGAAGACCTCTCCAAGGAGAATCAGGCTGAGTCCCAGGGTAGACTCAAGTTACGGGCTGTATGGCCCTATGCGCTGAGTGATATGATGTGGTACGGCGCTCGCACTCTGTAATCAAGCAGTTGCGGTATCCCAAGTGCACATTAGTTGATTACTTTGGAGCAACATTCACTTAGCAAGTAACTGACTTGCAGTTACACCCCACTATCCCGGATCTCGATAATTTGGATACCTCGCTGTCTAGCATAAACCTCCGAGTCCCAAATCCATTTGCGCCAAACTTAAAACCTAACCTGTCACCCCAGATCGCGCGCTGTACGGGATAGATCCTCAGAATTTTCGCCGTCCGGAACAGCGAGCTGCGACCGCTTGGTGTGAGGACAAATGTCGGGAAGTGGCAATCACCAACTCCCAACTCAGTAGCACAAAAACAACTCTGAAGATACTGAGATAGGACGAAACAGTTCCTGGCAGCAAGGAATGCCCAAATACGCTCAGTGTGAAGGCCTGGCAGTTTTTATCACGGCGGTTAGTCTAATGTTGCCAGCAGTCGTCTGGCGCTAGTTCCGGACACACGAGTAGAGGTGTTGTCGGCATTGCAATCGGAACCTAGCTCGACTCCAGGGCGTGGTAGAGCTCATCCGCGCTAATCCACATCAAATCAGTGAGGAATCACTAAGGATACACCCTTTCCCCCCCTCTCCCTTCTCCTCCATGGCCTTTTCCCCCTGAATTGCCCATACTCAATCGCCCACTCAACGCTATTGTTAATTTTTATTTTTCCAAAACCAATCCGTTTTTCGATTCCCCCAAGACCGATACCCTATCAAGTGCAGATGTTCAGCTGTGGTAGAAATTATCCCTTAGGCCAACGGGAGCCATCAGGAATTCCGGTCCGGGGAATTGTTGGGGGTGACTACTTACCAAGGAACCCAAGGTATGCCAGTCACAATGACGCAAGGCAAGCAGACAAGACTGGCTGGCAGCTACTAGCAAAGCCCAATCGAAGCAAAAGGCCAGCATCTCCCTTGTGCAAAGGATTCGTCCCAATCCCCGCTGCCCGGGCCAGTGTTCCCAAGGGTCCAGTCCGTCCGTCGTTAGCCTAGGACGGGACGGACGCCAAGTTTGAGACCTTCGGACGGGACGGACGCCCAGTTGCAGTCCGTCCTGACCTATGCCAGGGACGGACGGCCGGGCCCTATAGGTGTCTTAGTTTATGTTTCATTTTCGAATTTCATGAGCATTAGGTAAGTGTTATCAAGATGTGAAACATTTTTATTCTAATGAAGAGAAGCTTACGCTCTACTATTATGTATCAAATTTCGCTATCAATCAACCAATGCTTCCAGTGATATCCGATCCTGGTTCTGAGTACCCTGACCCCATTCCACTTCCTTGACCTACAAGGGACGCCCGTCCTTATGCAGGACGGTAGGTAACCTACAGGTGACGCCCGTCATTATGCAGGACGGCAGGTAACCTAGAGGTGACGCCCATCCTTACTCAGGACGGTGGGTACCTACCGGAAGTTACCATTTCCAAAAAAGACTGCAGGGCCCGCCCGTCAACCTACAGTCCTGCGGTGTTTACAAAAGACGGACGCCGTGTCCGGCCGTTCTTACCCACCCTGCCCGGGACGGACGGGACTATAGGGCCCTGGCGTCCGGACGGGACGGTTGGGAACACTGGCTGCCCCCGATACCGATATTCTCACACCTACTATTAAAGGTCCAGGCATCAAGATTCCACCAGCCATGGCCCAGAAACCCTCCGCTACCAGTATGGAACCCGAGATGGATGTCAGAGGTCTGACCCCTGACCGAATATTGAAATTTCAAGCCGAGTATGAAGGTGTCCAAATCTTCCCGAACGTTTCACCCTAAGAGCTTGCAGACTGGCGGGAGAGATATCCGGAGGTTATTGAGAATCCCAAGACCCGCCTGGAATACAATTTTCTTTCCGCATCACTTGTAATAAAGTGTATGGCGCTACCGACCCATGATATACTGCAAACATTTTTCAATAGTACGGTTGTCACATTGCTGAATGAGAGAATTGGAGTCTCTGAAAGAGTTGAGCGGGTGACTGTGGCTTCTGGAACCAGTAAGTAGCTAAACAACCAACCAACCAACCCGTCATATCAGGCTAATTGTTAGCAGCCTTTAGGGGGTTCAAGGGTGATTAGGCCGGATCTTCGGAAAAGCTTCCAGATGCCTTTGTCCAGTTAGCTGATGAGGAGTTCCCCCGCATTGTGTGTGAGGCAGGGTGGTCGGAAAAGCATACCGAATTGATGGACGATGCACGCCTATGGCTTCTGCACACTGCCGGCCAAACCTGCCTCGTCATTATCCTTTCTTTCACCGAAACTACCGTAAATAATGCATTGCCGGCATTGGGCGCAGAGGGTGAGGTTGCCAGCGAGGCTAGTCCGGGTAGCCAAGACGAGAAAACTATCATTGACAGTATTGACGAAGCCACCAATCTGAACGATTTAGCCAATAAGTTATTCGAGCTCAATCAGGCAGGCCAACTTAGCAGGCCCTTAGTTGGGAACTTAGGCGCCACAATATATGGCTACAGAGCGAGCGAGGATGGCCTTGACATCGTGCCAAAATTTGAGCAGACCCTTCTGCCACAGCCTGAGCAAGAGGAAGATGGAGGAACCTTAACAGACTTTCCACTGACAATGCGAGATCTGCTTGGTGAGAATCTTCCGGAAGGCCAAAATCCGGAGGAAAAGATAACCCTTAGTCTTACAACACTATTAAAGTTGATCGAGCGTTCAATACCTCGTACGGCGCGTGTCAGGGCTTCCCGTCGGGCTGAAATGTTATTGCGCAAAGCGGGGGTGTGGGAGGAGGAGACTTTTGCCCAATGCAAACGTCGTCGGTTGAATCGTTCCCGGGTGTAGGATATGAAAAGGTATAAGCATGATTGCATAATGGACAAAATGTCCTTACTTTTTTTGTTTTTGTTTCTTTTTCTTCTTCCATGATTAGTGTGGATTATGTTTGTTTTGCAACTTGGGATGTGGAATGGCATATTAATTGCAGCATCTTCTCGATATCAGTGAGCTGCGGTCTGCATCCACCAGCGAACCCCCCCAGTTTTTGCAAGACTCGTGAAATTCCCTCCGGAATCTTTTCCATTCCGCTGACCATCTGCTTCAGCAGGGAACCCAGCACACTAGCTGCAGAGTGCTCCCTTCAGGCCGCGAAGTGGAAGTAAAAACAGCTAACGGCGGTGTTCTGTCTTATGTTCAGATTGCACAGCCCGTTCACTAATAGAGAACTTTCATAGAATTTTGTTAGAATAGGCCCAGTATACTTTCTCCACGGGGTATAGGCCTTGATTCCTGATAAATGTCTTACCTGCCCACGGATCTCCATGGCAAAACATAACTGACTTATTACCTTCATCCTCCCCACCCAATTTCCACCTTCCCTGAATTCCTCCCTCGTTATCAGCCATTCTCCGACATCGTTGACACGGCTCTCCTAGATGTCCCAGTTCCGTAAGCCCAGATTCGTGGGCGATAGCCCGGTCATGAGCTGAGACCAATCATAATCATTCTGATTGTTTGGGTTGACCCCTATCTGTCGGATTAGGATTTTCGCCACTTCCTCCTATTCATTCTGAGCAGCCCACCCAGGTGGTATGCACCCGAAATATCCTCCTTCATTGTTGTGATAACTTTCTGCCCCGATTACAGCAGTTACTACTTCCCCAATTCCGAAGGGTGATCCGCGCTGTAGTCCACTAAACCGGAAACTGGTACTCAAATCTTCCAGACTTATACGCTTCGCTGGTGCTAGAAATCGTTTCGCAGATATGTTGTTACCATATTCCTGAAGCAACAGGCTAACAGCGGAGTAAGTGATCTGGTAGTCCGAGAGCTCCCTCCGCTCATGGACTCCCCAGTATTGTAAACAATACCCTAGGTAGGGTGTGTTAAGGATGTGGGAGAGGTAACCGGGGAAAGGGCCTTGATCTGTTGGGAATTCAGATAAATCAAGTAGATATCGGTCATTGCCCGGCGAGGTCCACCAGGTGTGTGTACGAAGGCTTGGCAGTTTTTATTACGGCGGTTAGTCTAACGTTGCCAAGCAGTCTTCTGGCGCTAGTTCCGGACACCTATTCTCACCCGACGTATTGCTAATCCACACAGAGCCATGGTAGTACGAAGCACAGCCACACCCGAATTCGGCAGGTACGACTTCTGCATGCATCAACCACATCCGTGAGAGGCTCAGAGTCAGCCTCTCTTCAGACAGTATCGGTCGTGAACTCTTCGGCGAGTTCATCTTCCTTTATATCGCGCTTTGCCGCTTTTCTGACACCATGGATCCCTTCAGCATCACGTCAGGTGCGATGGGGATTCTCGGTGTTTCCGCCCAAATCCTGAGGCTCTGTTACTCAATCTATGATTATTACGGGGGTGTGAAAAATGCCCCGCAAGCCATGCGAGAAATCATGAAAGAGCTTGAAGCACTCGACCCAGTTCTCTACCAGTTACGTGTCCTTGCGCTAAGATCGCAGCCCATTCCGTTGCTCCAGGAATTCTCGAAGGACGGGGGTGTCATCGAGATGTGTCAAAGGGAGCTTCAAGAACTCGCGGATGGATTACAAAAGAGGATTGAAGCGAGAGGGTTCCACGGGAGGGTCGGGAGGCTCACATGGCCCTTGTCTGAGGCCGAGACAGCCAAACATCTCCTTGGAATCCAGAGGATGAAGAGCACAATTTTGCTGGGTCTTCAGGCTGATAGTTTGTAAGTCAACGGAGGCGCCAATGTTTTGTGGCAGATATATCTTTGTTCAGATTTGCACTGGCGCCTTTTCTAAAGTGCATCAACGCGATTTCGCTTCACACTGATCTATGCCGAATGACTTGGAATTCCTTTCTAACACATTAGTGAAGGAATGCATCGCATGAAGTTCTTCAATTAGCTCGGAAGGTGGATTCCAACCTTTCACAAATACATGATGCTACCGAAGAAATTACCGATTCACTGGAATATCGTGAGGCTGGTAGGAAACCGATCTAGCACCGCAAAAACTGCAACTAACTAAGCACAACAATCCAGAAAAAAACCGTCGGGAGGTCCTTAAATTTAAATGGCTTCACTCGGCCGACTTCAAGGAAAAGCACCAACTAATCCAAGACAACAGACAAGAAGGGACGGGAGAATGGCTGTTAAGAAGTGAAGAGTTTGTTAACTGGAAAAAGGGTGTATCCTCCCGTATGCTTCTTGGATTAGGAATAGGTAAGGTGAAGCCGTCTCGGGAACTAGTAATTTGAGCTGACGAAGCACCTTGTAATGATTAGCCGGAGCAGGAAAAACTTTCTTGAGGTCCTCTTTATATTCCCAAACTTTAATGTCCCAAAACTAATGAATTCCCTAAAAGCTCGCGAGTGATCGACCATCTAGAAGATGTTCCTGAAGGCGGCGTAGCATACATATATTTTAACTACCAAGACCAACAAAGCCCCACTCGTATAATGGCCAGCATAGTGAAACAACTCCTATGCAAGTTGCCATCAATCACCCCCCTGCCCGAAATTGTCAATGACCTATATAGCAAGCTCGCTCCTGATAAGAAAGCTTCACAGGATCAACTACGCAGCGTGTTGAGTGGTGTGGTCAGTCTTTTCCCTAGCATCTTTCTCGTTTTCGATGCCATAGACGAGTGTGAGGAAGGCCTTCGAACACAGATCCTCTCTCTGCTCCTATGGATAGAAACCTTAGGAGAGAACGTATTCCTGTTCATAATAAGTCGGCCATTGGCGGATCTCAAAGATATACTGACCGACGCTGTTGAAGTAAAACTCTCGGCTCATCCGGAGGACATAAGTACATATCTCGAAGCAAGAATTGAACAAACCAGACCCCTCAGGCCAACGAAAATTCCCCCACTGATGGTGCGATACAAAGCCAAGATAATCCCCGAGGTTAGAAATAGCGCTGGAGAAATGTGTGTAGATTCTCCAACTCTTCCATTTGGAACACTTATTGATCGATGGGATGCAGGTTTCTACTCGCCAAGTTCCATTTCGACTTCCTCAGTCAGAAGATCAATGCTCGTAAACTCCTGGACGCCATAGAGACCCTAAAAAATCCCTCGAGCAGAGTTGACGCTCTAGAGAAATGTTACAAAAGAGTCGTGGACGGTATCAGAGCTCGAGACGAAAACGACGGCCTTGCCCTGGACGTGCTCGCGCTGCTCTCCCGCGCCACAACTCCCCTTCGCATCAACGAGGTGCAGGACGCCCTGGCAGTGATCCCCGGGGAGTTGGAGCTCGACCCCCTAAATATCACAAGCGCAGAAACTCTGGTCGATATATGCGGCGGTCTGGTCGAGATCGATCACCATAGTAAAACAATTGGATTAGCGCACTACACGATCAAACAATACCTCGTCGACGAGAAAGTATCGCCCATTCTGAAAGAGGCGAATATGAGAACCGCGGTCTTTTGCGTCGCGTATTTATCGCTTTCCCATATCCCGGGTGATACGATGAAGTTGAAAAAATCGGTTTGGCACCGGTCGCCTTTCGCTTTCCTGCGCTATGCTGTGTCCAATATATCGTACCATTTACGCTGCAACGATCCGGACGAGCAATTGACCGCGATGACTCTGCAATTCCTCAAAAGTCCCAAGTCTCTGGCGATGTACGTTGAAGTCCTATCGTGGATTACCGCTGGCCATGGAATTCCGAAAGGAATCACTCCACTACGTGTCGGATCAATGATTGGATATTTACCAGTTGTTGAAGCGTTACTGGGTGAAAGAGATGGAGAGCCATTAGAAGAGAATGAGATGCACTCCACCGAGGTGCATTGGGCGGCGTATGGAGGAAGACCAGAGGTAATTCAGTTATTGCTGGATCGTGGAGCATCCCATTCTTCAGTGGATTTTTTGGGACGAACTCCGGGATCCATTGCAGCCCGTGCGGGGCATGTGAAGGTACTACGCTGTTTACTAGACAATGGGGCAACCTTGTTAGAAAGGGACAAAAAAGGCAAGACCCCATTGCATTTCGCCGCGGAAAGTGGGCACGCGGATGCAGTCGAATTACTACTAGAAAGAGGGATGGAACTTGAACTCGCAGACAATCGTGGATGGACAGCGATGAATTATGCTGTTTCTTCCAGAAACTCAGCCGTAGTCAAAATGCTCCTTGATAGAGGCGCAAGGAGCAATGGCATCATTGAGGGTAATGAGAGCGATTTTGGGTTTCACAAGTTACTCCCTTTATTCTTAGCCAGGGAGGAATATAGTACGGGAGGGATAACTAGCAGTATGGAGACGGCACTTCATCTTGCGGCAAAACACAACTACCCGGAACTCAGTCACCAACTTCTCCGAGCGGGGCAAGATCCCTCTATCACTGACATAAATGGGGCAACTCCCCTGCACTGGGCAGTCCTGCACCGGAGTACAGAGTTGGCAGAAGCCCTGCTTCTCAAAAGAGCCAACGTATCTGCCGCTGATAAGAGTGGGGAAACTCCATTACATTGGGCCGTCGCAAGGCGCCCAAGCTGTGGATACGGCAACTTTTCCTTCCTCCTCCGGACAATCGGGCTGCCAGGCCAAGATGCTCAAGCCATGATTTCCCTGCTACTCGAGAGTGGGGCGCCCATTTCCTCTCGAGATTCAAAGGGGCGGACACCGATACACAAGGCAGCCTTTAGAGGGGACGCTGACATTGTCCGCATATTGGCCCGTAAAGGTGCAGATCTGTCCACAAGGGACAAGGAAGGGCGCACACCACTACATACGGCAATTCACCAACACAAGCTCCTAACATCCCGCATCCTAATCGACGCAGGAGCAGACATCTCCATCCCTAGCGCCGACGGACTGACACCGCTGCACGTCGCCCTCTACAAGGGAAAAATTGAAATAAGCCGAGCCCTGATCCAGAAGGGGGCGACCATTTCTGGCCATGCGCGGGATAGCAAGGGCCACACGCCGTTGTATATGGCTGCCCGATGGAACTGCCCCGATATCGTTGCCTCTCTGATCGATGGGGGAGCCGATATTTCCACCCCAGACAATTTGGGGAACACGCCGCTGCACATCACCTCCGATACGCGAACTGCCGGAATTCTAATCGACAGGGGAGCTGGGGTTTCTACGTTGAATAATGCGCGACAGACACCGCTGCATACTGCGCTTGATAGAAAAGACACTGCTGTGGCTAATTTCCTGATCGAAAGGGGCGGGTCAGGTACCCTCGTTCAGGACAGTATGGGGCAGACGCTTTTACATATCGCAGTCAAGAAGGATCTCCCAGCGGTCGCCCGCACCTTGATTAAGGAGGGAGCAGAGACCTCCGTGCCAGACGCCGAAGGCCGAACAGCACTGCACCTTGCGGTGGATATGGAGAATGTCAAAGTCGCCCGCACCTTGATCAACAACGGATCCGATGTCTCAGCTCAGGACAAGATAGGCCAAACGCCACTGCACTGGGCCGTCGGCAGAAGATACCAAGAAATCGCCCACCTACTCCTAGAGAAAGGCGCTGACATCACAATCCAAGACAATATGGGCCACACACCACTACACATAGCCGTCAAGCGAGAAAACGCCGACATTTTTCACACCCTCGTTGGGAAAGGCGCAGACCTCTCGCTCCAAAATAACAAGGGCCAAACCCCCCTCCACATGGCCGTCAAAAGAGACAACATCGAGATCTCCAGCACTCTCATTGACAAAGGATCGGACATCACTCGCCGAGACGCACACGGGCGAGCACCGCTCCAAGTCGCAGCCTGGTGGAATAACATCGAGCCCACACGCCTGTTGATCGAGAAAGGCGCCGACGTTCGCACACGCAATAATCTGGGCCGGACACCGGTTCACCACCTGGTTGACACGAGCGGGCATACGAGTGTGTTCGAGCCGGATGGGCCGACGGAGGAGATGCTCGTGCTCCTGACAACAAACGGTGCAGACCTATCCGCCGCGGATAACCTGGGTTGGACGCCGTTGCATGTCGCGGCCAGTGGAGGCAGGAAGCATGGCGTCGAGCTGCTATTGCGGCTGGGAGCAGATGTGTCGAGTTCTGACAATGAGGGACGGACCCCGTTGGACGTGGCTAGGACAGGGAGTGCGGGGAGTGCGGGGTTTGATAGACACAAGTATATCGTGGATCTTTTGGAGGACGAGCTACGGAAGAGGGAGGGGGCGTGTAGTAGCTGTGTGAGTGGCGTTGGTGTGGAGGGGTGAAGGTTGACTCGCTGTGGAAGGGAAATATATGGAATCCTTTCTTGAGGGGTTACAAGTCACAATGAATTGTATACAATTTTGGTCAAATCAAGATTCCTATAGCTATAAGCAGTAAATGAATATATCCTCCTAGTTCATCGGATACACATAATTCTTGCATTATATCCCCCCCCTCATTACCGGTCTTGAGGCCATCGCAATTATGGTCCGATTCTCGACTACTACTCGTGCGGCATACCCACCAATCGTGCTATAGATATCTCGGCACCAACCCAGCCCAAACCCCAGCCAACATGATCCAGTAAAGCCAAATACTTCCCACCCATCCGGCCAAAAACCCCCCAACCGCTCAAGCACGACATATTAGAAGGAAGCTTTTGGCGGCGAGTATATAACTCGGCCCCAGGCAAAAAGCCCCAACAATTTAAGTAGGAGCTTTTTTTTGTGAAAAAAAGAAAGAAAGAAATCGCCGCTCCTTCCCCCCCCCCCTCCCCAAGAGCCAGAGATGTAAAAACAACAATACCCGAGGGAGAAGGGAGATTAAACAAGCAAGCAAGCAAGCAAAATCCAAGAGCAAAAGAGGAAGCGGATACAAAACGACAGGCAAGATCCCCCCCCCTCCTCCTCCCCTTCCAGGAATTTCAGCCCTCCAATAATTTTGCAATAAGCTGAATGCTCGGAATTTCCCGCCAGGAAAACATACCCCCTATACCTCAACTCCAACCCCTCCCTCCCGGCCCCGGGCCAAAACATTTGATATGATACTGCCGGCGATACGGTCACGTTGCCTATTCTGTAGACCGTATGAAGGAAGGGCTTTGAAGATTGTAGAAGCTATAGTCTACTTGATAATTTACATACCTGCTATTGTAGGTGGATAAAAAATAATTATAAGCCACCCTAACATCCCACCCAGTCGCCCGCTCGGAAGACTACACTTGGACCCAAACGGGGAGTTTTCCTGTCCGGTAGACTTATGAGCTATAATGACTAGAGTGACCAGGGGTTAATTCCGTCGCAGGGAATCAGCCAATCGGCATATAGGAGTGAGGGGGGGGGGGGGGGGGGGCCGGAAAAAACCAAATAAA
>Ga0307517_10004769_pt1 | contig 20707 bp, 6 predicted proteins | sample 23_EM_MG_FD_194515 | JGI IMG/M metagenome (GOLD analysis project Ga0307517, IMG submission 194515) | Populus trichocarpa ectomycorrhiza microbial communities from riparian zone in the Pacific Northwest, United States - 23_EM | ecosystem: Host-associated > Plants > Roots > Unclassified | place...
TTTTTTGTCCATTCTTTATTTTTATTTTTTTCAATTCCATTCTTCAACATTGAGTTGATTGGGAGTCATAATTTATAATCTTTTTTATTCACTATCTATGGAGTTATTTCGGTCTCTTGACTTGAATTTTTCAAGTTAACTAAGGTTGACTCGAGTTATTTTTTATTTTTTATATATTATTTTTAATTTAATCCTTACAGATTGGGTTGGTTGGGAATTAGAATTTATATTTTTTTTTGGCTTCTTATGGGGTTACCAGGTCTTATGACCCAGGTCACAGGTTAGGCCGGTTGACTCAAGGTTTTATTCTTTTTTTTTAGTTGAATATTTTTGAATTTCATCATACAATATTAGGTTGATTGAGAATTAGACTTGATACTTTATCTATTTTTGTTTGCATTCTATGAGATTATTTTGGTTACATGATCTGGGTTACAGGTTTGTCTGGTTGACTCGGGTTAACCCAAGTAGTTTTTTATGTCTTTTTTTTAAATCTCCCTTTAAAATTAGATTGATTGAAAATTAAGTTTCATGTTTTTTTTATTTGTTTTATACATTTGACAGTTTAACTCGAGTTGACTCGACTTTTTTTAGTTGAATTTTGTTTTAATTTTATCATTTAACATCAGGTTGATTGAGAATTGAGTTTAATAAAAAAAAATTATTTTATATAGGGTTATTAAGGTCCTATGACCTGAAAAACGAATTTGACAGGTTAACTCAGGTTAATCGGAGTCAATCAAATATATTGTCATTTTAGTTCTTAAAAAATAATGTTATCCTGATTTTTTTAAGTCAAATTATATTTTTATCGGTCATCACATTATCTTTAAATCTATTAAATAGACGAGATCATTTTAGATCAATCTCTGTATAGTTATTTTTATACATATAAAAAACACATTAACAATTCGTGGATATTTTTCTATGTTAAAAAAATTGGTCTGACTTGCAGCATAGCACGAACAATATTAAATTACTAGCACTAAATTATAATTAACTTGATCATTTAGGACATGCTTGAAAGTATAGTAAATATTGTTTTTTAAAGTGTTTTTTTATTGAAAATATATCAAAATTATTTTTTAAAATTTATTAATATCAGTGTTTCAAAACAATAAAAAATATAAAAACAATAATTCAAAACTAAAAAGATATTAAAATATTCTCAACACTGCTGAACAACATTTATAAATTACCTTAATCAAAACAACTCAACTTTTATTACATCAACCAAGAAATGGGCCCACCAGAGAATAAAAATCAAACGGGACAAACGTAGAGGGGCACATGAGATACAATACAATTCACCACAGCAAACTAAAAAAAAAAGGTAAAAAGAAAAGGAAGAAGAACTGTACGGCCACATAATCAGCGGGAAATACGGGAGGGCCCACCGTAAGAGGAGACATGTACAATTACAAAACTGCCATTGAACCCCCCCACTGACTTATCTGAGAAGCCTGGAATTATCATGATTAAAATAAATTAAAGCGGTAATGCCATCAAACGTTAATGGTTAATTAAACGTGGTACTCAAGTGCAAACCTGTCGGAAAGAAGTTTCAACATTAATTAAATCAAGTCTTAATCCACTCGTCTCTCTTCGTACAGTTGATTTACGTATCGGAAAGATTACTTGCATGTGTTCAGCATGCTAGTAAAACAGTACACCATCACTTCAAAATATATCTTGCTAGCTGTATTTTCAAACTAGTTTATTGAAATCATGATCTTTACACGATTTTCTTTCATAATTCAAGTTTTTTAACTGTCTGTCCATTAAATCTTATAGACCGTCAAAATGGTTCTGTGCAATACTTGTTATTTATTACCTGTGTCTGCTTGCTTAATTAGGGTTTTAGTTAGCATGGATAGCGTTTTCCTTCTACGTACGATCATGTCACAATACAAGTTAGTTCTTTTTCTTTCTTTTTTTATTAGCGTGGGGTGTCCGGGCCAGCGTGCGCGCACCACGACTATTCCCCACGGCTCAATGAACACCCTGCAAGCCCAGTGAACAGGTAAGGCACCGCGGGGATGACAGGCGTACGCAGAGAGAGTCGAACTCAGGACGGCAGAAAGAGACAAGCCCCTACATATCGCTGGAGCACGACCCTCAAGCGTCAATACAAGTTAGTTCTTACAATGGTAGATGGTGTTATGGCATCATCTTGATCTCCAGGAGCAATGCAGAAGAGGGCCGGGGATGGAGAGAAATACGGATGTTTTTCGTTTATTTTTGTGTTTTAAAAGTGTTTTTGAAAAAAAATTAATTTTTTTTACTTCAAATTAATTATATTTTGGTGTTTCTATATCGTTTTGATATGCTAATGTCAAAAATAATTTTTTAAAATAAAAAAAAAAATTTAATGTATTTTCAAACATCTCATGATAGGTGAATTTTTATATTTGATGATTTCTTGCTTCTCATTTGATCAACTTCACAATGAGTTGTGAACACAATAACAATGATTCTCCTACCCAGTAAAAAGGAGAGATGGATGCAAAATAACCTAATGACTCGCGTGGAATAAAAGATAATATGGTCTTAAGTTGACTAATTAGGCTCTCTTTTTTTATTAACCAGACTTATTAGGCCCCAAAACAAGGCGTGATTCTGGACTGCCATGAATAATTTACCCCTATAAAATCATAATTGCCATTTGGTACTAGATTTATCTAGTGTGGGCTTGGCATTCACATTGTTGTGGTTTAAATAAATAATTTCAAAAATATATATGTTTGATAAAGACTATTAAGAAATATATTTTTTAATATAAATATATCAAAATTATCTTGAAAAGATAAAAAATAATCTAAAAAAATTAAAATTTCATGTATCACACGTAGTTCCAAAGGTGCAATAATGGCCTGAGACTCTCAGGGACATTATAATTTATCCTTTGAATAATTAACAGAATTGCACTGTAAAAGGAAGGTGTAGATCGGTGGCCTTTTTACTTTTTTAAAAGCTAACAATCTTGAATCGGAGCCGCCGAGCCGGGGTTTGCAGAGCTGCTAGGTTCAAATACAGAGAGAGGAAATATAGCTCTTCAGAACGAAGGCATAGGATCGAAAGAATCCCAGATAATCAGTCGTAGACTTCCTGTCTACAGACTAATATAATGTATTTTCACTGCACATATGAGGTGTGAACACATGTATCGGTCTAGCACGTCGAATTGACTTGATTTGCAAGGTCTTAAAACTATAGTATTTACTAGATCTGTGCCGCTCTCCGTGAGTTGATTTTTTTTCCCCTGTTAAAATCAATGATTTTATGTTACAATAAAACATAAATAAAAAATTCTTCAAAAAAAACTTCAATTTTATTATAAAACAACTTAGTATTAAATTAAAAAAATTGTGTCAATCCACATTAATTCAATAATGAAATTGAAATAAATTATTTTTATAAAAGAAACTAAACAAATACCAAAATCAAACCCTTGTTAAATTATAGTTAAGCAAATTAATTTAATAAAAGGAAGCTTTATTTTTGTTTCTTTGTACGGTAATTTAGTAATTTATATGTTGTTTGAAACTAATTATCTATTGTAATTTAATTTAATTATAATATTTGATTTGAATTCAATTGATAAATAAATGGAATTTGAAAGAGATAAAAATCAATTAATTTTGTGTCTTATATTACTCTAATTACTTCCATCTTATTTTTTCATATGTTTCTAAAAAGATTAAATTACTCATCAATTTTCATATTAGTGGCTTTTCTTGTAAAGAAAAAATTAAAAAAGTACTGTTTATTGTTTATTGATACTGAACTTTCACCACAAGAATTAGTTTATGTTAACTTCATATAAATTAGTGAAAATATATTTTTTACCCCAATTGCTCTATTTTAAAAAAACCTTATTTCAAGAGAGAAAGGTGTTAGGAAATTAATTTTTAATTCTTCAATTCTGAAACAAATTATATAATATATGAATTTTCAAGAGATTCTGATTTTAATTGATTATAAAATATATTTATATTATTAAAATAAAACTGAAACTATAAAAATAGACAAATGTTATTGAAATGACTTCATCTATCCTCAAATCTTAAGTTTTCCAACAACACGATACAGATACACAGATAGGTTAGCGAGAATCTGACATTGCTTTCAATCTCTCTCTTGTCACTGCCTCTGCCAAGACAATTGGCGAAAAATCTTTAGGTGTGAGTGAATAATCCAATCAAACAGACAAAAGAAATTGAACCCCAAGGAGTACAAAAGTAATGAATCCTTCAAAGGAAAGGAGAAGATGCTCTCCTCTTGGTCCTGTAATCGTGTCCGAGATGTTTGATTGATTTCTTGCTACTTGTTTAAAGTACAATTATGAACACATAAGGGTCGAGGCCCTAAAAAGGCAAAAGAAAAAATAACTAAAGAGATTGAACAGAAAAAGAAAAAGAAAATCCAATACCCCCCCTAGTAAGGAGTAAATGCACATCAAGTCATCAATTCTCGATCCCTTTCCCGTTCTTTTTCTATCTCACTTTCACTTTTCCCGGAAAATTTCTTGAAAATCTAAACCATTAAAGCCTCAATACTAGCCTTCTTTGGTGTTTGACACACTGGACAAGCATCAAGACAGGCATCACAAGCTTTACATGAGCAAAGGTGCCTACAAGGAAGGAACAAAATACACGAATTCCTAGAATTACATCTCTTGCATACCATCACCATCTTTCTTGCCGTATCATCAGCGTCATCAAGAAACCATTCCTCTTCTCTGCTAACATCGCAGCAAGACTCTGCATCCTCTGCCCCATTGTTAAAACAACTAGATGCATTTTCTCTCAGTTGTTCAATTGTGTTGTTGAGAGAAATAACTTTGGCTTCATTTTCTAGAGCCATTCTTTGCCATGTTTGATTCTCGAACTCTAATTTCTTCAAGAAATCTTCAAGCTCCACCGTTCTTTTAGCTGCCTGTGCTATTTCTTCATCCTTTTGTTTCAATATCGGCAGGGCCTTTGATTCTACTTTCTTTAACAATAACGAAAGCTGCTGCCTTTTTTGCTCTTGTAACACCAATCTCAGTCTCTCGTTCTGTTTTGACAAACAAAAAAACTGACCAGTCTAAATTAAAATAACGCCAAAATAACGATGAAACTGCCAAAAAAAAAAAATTAAAAAAAAATTGGTATGCGGCCAAACCTGGAGTCTGATATAGTGATCAATCTCTTGTCTTTGCTTCTCATCATAGGAGGCCATGGTACCCATTGAAAGATGATCACTGTTGTTGTTTTTCGAAGCAGAAGCAAGAGTACTGTCAAAGAAAAGATTTTGATTCCTCTGAAGCTGATAATTTAGTAACTGATGCGTGTTGCATTGCTGCTGCAGCTGCTGTTTTTGTTGCTGAACATTGAAGTACTGATTCAAACCTCCACACCCATAATCCATCAAATCCTGTGACCCTCCACAATATGGAAACTGTGCTTGTATTGCCATTCTTCTATAACCACAAAACCAATCCTGATCCCTATCAAAACCCCAAGACCAAATAATAGAGTTCTTGAAATGAATTGGGATTCTCGAAAGCCAAGACTTTAAGTTCTTCCTGATCTCTGCTCCGTGACAACAAGGGACAGGAAAATAAATGGAAGGGTGAATCTATATATAGGAGGTGATTTGTGATAATAATAGAAAGAGATACGATAAAAGTAACTGCTAAGACTTGGAAAAAGGGAAAAGAGACTGCCCTAGGATACCAGTTTTTTCTTTTTTTATACAAGGTCTACCTCTACTATTATACGCATAAAACCATATATTATTATTAAAGGGTCTTTAAAGAAACGACGTACACATGCAGATTTTGTGACTAAACTATCGGGTCAGAGATTTCAGAGGGGGTGTTTGTTTGGTTTTGAGTAAATATAACACAAAAAAAGGGGAAAAAAAGGTGGGCAAGAAAGAATAGGAAAATTCAATTCCAAGGTGTGTGTGTGTGAATCTGAACAGGTCAGTTCTTATTGTGAAGAGAAGGGATAGGAGGGATCAGAGAGACTTGTCAGTTTGCGTATGCCTCTGAATAGGTCAGTTTTTATTGTGGGGAGGAGGGGTCCGAGGGATTTGTCAGTTTGGTCATTAGGAAAGCCTGAAGAATATGATTTCTTTATTTGCTTTTTTGGGAGTATAAATCCTTGCCACTTCTTAATTTTTTGTGAAACATGACTTGGAAATATTTTTGGCACTGATTCGGGCAGGGCGTTTAGTGGGCAAAGTGTTGAGGTTTTCAAGCTGTTGAATCATTCTTTAGACAGGTGGAACCAGGTAATGTAGCCCACATCATGTTTCGCCAATACATCAAAACCATGAGCAATGAATGCTAATTTTGATGGCAGTTTCCCTTCTTTGTGTTAATTATGGGCAGCAAGTTAGTTTTACTTCCTATAGTTTTTGTTATGAAACGGGTTGTTTTGCTTAGGAGGAAATTCTGTATTCTACAGAGGGAGCCCACTACTTGCTCTCTCGAAGATTTTGATTAAAGGGTTGATCTGACCATGTGATAAACATTCTCTTTTACTGCTTGTAGTGCCGAGAATATAACGACGGCTCGTGTGTCCGTGTCTCCCACGATTGAGTCCGGGCTAGTCTGATCCGAGGATTTCTCTCACTGCCCTCCTTATCACACCGAGCACTTTAGAAAACTACGAGGGATCGAGACTATAAATTAATCTCGTAGCTATTTGGCTTAATCTTAAAAGCTTGGGGGGCTGGTTGGAATAATCTGTAGAAAAGGATGACTGGTTTGTATTATTTTTCCATTATCTCTCAACGCGGTTTATGTCTATTTGTTTCCTAACTAGATTGAGGATTCTTCGAAACGTTATGTGATCGTGATGGAAGAATTCTCAGTGAGACTCTTATTATTGAGAATTTAATGCTCGAGCATGCTTTATGAAATCCCACCTACCAAATTACAGGGGTTAATTAAATCGGCCATTAATGATTTACTGTACTAATAGCCAATCAAACAATTTTGTTCCACTAATTATTAGCTCAAATTATATTTGTTGAGATCTTTAATACCTTCAAAAACTTAAATCCTGCCAAAGATTCAAGCATTTCAGCTACGACTTAAAAGCAACAAACCAAATTTTGGGACTCGCCCTTTGAGTCATTAATTGACGTTAACTAGTTTATTTAAGACGTGGATTCTTCCCAGATGATAATTCTTAATCAATATCGAACCGCTTTGAGCTTGAAGATGATCATGTACGAAGAGGAGGATCAAATCCAGAATCACGGAAATTTGTCCATGTCAAACAAGATTATGAAGACCTAAGAGTCCGTGGAAAAAATAAAATAAAAAAATCCAGTCCACAGTTCCCCATGTCTTTCTTCAATAGTTACATTGCAACAAGATCGTCATCTTTTTTCTTGAAAACATAGTTTCCATTCGCTCTTGATAAGGAGCTGATAGGAACACAGAGGGAAACGAAGCATGTATGGTGAGCGTGGACCCATGTGCTGCCCACCTACCATGACCCTAGTGAGTCGCTTCCTTGCTCGGGTACTTCATGTGGAACCAACGGTGCAAACCATGTGAATCTGTGAAAACATCAACACAGCACGATCCCCACCTCTCGAGCCCCATTGACTAGGCACTGCAGTAGTATTATTAAAGATTTACAAGGGTGCGGTGCGAAAATCCAAAGCCCATGTGTCGTATTTGGTGTAAAGTTTCTGCTACACCTTCTCAACTACTACTCTCTCTCTTTTTCTGGCAGAGTGACATGGATGCATCGGGGTCCTAGTTCCCATAATAGGGCAACCCCACAGAGGTCTTGTCTCATTGCTTGTGTGGTGGGATTCAAAGAAAACGTGTGGAAATCTCTAGTTGCCCTAAATTTCTTTTCATAATGACAATGATTTAACATTCGTTACTTTAGAAAAAACATGGTTATTAACGCTTAATTAGTGCCCTTGGACAAACTTATTTGACATAATGTAAAGTGATTCCACTATTCCATTGACGAGCTGGTAATTTTTAACAAACACGCCATGACCTTAAGCGTGTGAACATCGGCTTGTTGTTCATGATTAAAGATAGAATCAAAGGTCTTGACCCCATGATTAAGCAATTTCTCAAATTACACGATGGTGCTTCCCAGGGTGACCTGGAGCGTGACTTCAGGTCTTAGGACTTTTAACGCTCGAGTGGTTGAGTGGTTGCTCTGAACAATGTTACCATGAGGCCTTTAATCTCTCACAGGAAAATGCATGGAGCTCGAGAGAACACCGGCACTTTTTTATAAAAATAAATATTTATGTCAGCTATGATATTGGATTTTATATTATGCTCTACAATACATTCGAGATTGACAAGTAATATATAGACCATTATATATATATATATGAGCTATTTGTCCGTACCTTATTTTAATGCGAACCATCCTCCCTGACGGGGACAAAAAATATTTATTGTCTAAATCTTATGATTATTGTGTTGATAATTTTTGTCTAAATATAATCTCTAGAAGATAATAAAAGAAAGCAACGACCTTCGGGTATACCAATTATGCCCTCCGTAATGAAGAAAGAATTTTCATTAATTATCCTTCATTGGACATCTAACATGCAAGGCAACGAATTAAATCTTTGAATGATATATAATATCCTAACAATAGAGCCACATATGCCGCGTGCTAGATTAGCAGTCAGCAACACAGTTAATTGCTTTTAGCAGTTACTGTGTAGGGTTTTTTTTTTTTTTCATAGAGTACCGGTGTTTTTAAAAAATATTTTTTTTATTTTAAATATTTTTTTATAAAAAAATTATTTTCTATATGAGTATATCAAAACAATAAAAAAAAACATAAAAAAATTTAGATTTTTGACAAACACACAGCCGATCGTGTTGCCAAATAGATTAAAAAACCCGTTTATTTTTGCGTTTCAAAAACGTTTTTGAAAAAAAAATTCTTTCTTTCTTTGCTTCAAAATATTTTTTTGTGTTGGATCGTTTTAATGTGTAGATATTAAAAAATAAATTTTAAAAAATAAAAAAATATATTATTTTGATATATTTAAAAACAAAAAAATATTTTAAAAAACAAGCACATGGTTCTAAAGATCCAATCTCAAAGCGGTACTAAAGATTAGGCAGAAACGGATTTCTGCCATGATATATAATAGAATAGCGGACTTTCTTTATGAGGTTTCCACGATAACAAATTATAAATAAAGCTAAAAGGTGTGGGAAAAACATTGTTTTCCATACTCATTAGCATTGTGAATTACAATAATAATCTACAGTGTTGAGTTTTATTTATTTATTTTGACCCCCTTTTTTGTTATTAATTTTTTTTATTTAGTCCTTATATGATATGTTTATGGAGATTTAGAGTTGTTAATTTATTTTAGTGTTTTTTTTTTATTTTGGCCCTTTTTTGTTATTAATTTTTTTTTTAATTTAGTCCTTATATTATGTTTTTATGGGGGTTTAGAGTTAATAATTTATTTTAATTTGCTTTTTATATGGTTATTGCAGTATCAAAAAAATATCTTAGCATCAGGTTGGTATCGGAAAAATATCCTAACATCGCGGTATGATCTATTTTTAAAAACATTTAGTTAAATAAAAAATAATTTTTAGAAAAACTAGTTTAACAAACTCTGTGGAGTCAATGATCAGGTTTGCGAGTTTGACAAGATAACCATGGTTGTCCCGGTTTGTGGGTTTAGCAAGATACTTTTTTTTTAATTGAACTCGATTATGTTATTGTCTATTTTTTTTTATCATATAATTAAAAAAAATAGTTTCGGAAAAAAAAACATGTTATTAAATTTTAGAAAGTTCATGGGTCTATTGATGGGTATGACTTATTAAATTGAATAATTTATTTTGGATCGGTTTTCACGTAGTTTAATTTGAAATTCGAGTTAGGCAAAGAGCCGAGTAGATAGATTTTAAAATCAAATTGCTTAATTAAATTTAATAATATTCTTTAAAAAAAAATTCATTTCCTTAATATTTTTTTTTAATTAAAGAAATAATAATTCAATCCACAGCCGTGGGCGAATATGCCAGTGGACTCAATCAATAGCGGTTAACAACTGCAGATGCTAGTATTGAATATCATCAGAAGTGCAATTATGATACCGCTACCAGCCATGGAGGGCATGGCGGTGTCAAATTCTGGAGGAGTGTTAATTCTGGCACCAAACCATAGTTTTCCAACGAATCAGTTTCAATACTAGAATTTAGTTATTGTTTTTCAAAAATATATTAAAATTATTTTTTTATATATTTTTTTTATCAAAACTATAAAAAAAATATCTAAAACATAATATTTTTAATGTTTTTTAAAATAAAAAATAGTTTAAAAAACAGGGAAAAAAAAAATCACTCGTTATTCCTGGGATGTAGTTATCCACCATCAGGTGTTATCGCGTCATTGATACCGAACCAGATACACATTCGGCATTCCCCCCTTTCGTGCATAATAAAAATGCACGAACGATTATAAATCATATTTTCCTTGAAATTTCTTTCAAAGACTTTAAAAACCTTATCAGAAAGACCCTTCACCTGCCGACCGAACTCGATCAACAGATTTATAAAACGGTCGAATACCATCAACGATGAGTAAAGGATTTCCTATTCTTAAATTCTTGCTATAATTATGTTTCTAGGTTCTACCCCCTGGGTCCTCGGATTGCTCATACATGGCTAGGCTTTTGAAAAAGACCGAGCACATATTGTTCAGAAGGGAAATATTTATTGTCAAGCATTTGAAAGCTGGGTGGATGGTCTTCTACTCCAATAATTTAATCGAAGACCCACCAAGACAATCATAAAGTCCGACCCCATCACGAGCGAGACCTTTTGTGCCCCAATGTATGACTTTGTATGGGCGAGGCTAGCTGTGGTCCGAGGACCGCTTGGATCCCTTCCATGGGCACAATGGGGACACAGAGGGCTAGCCATACACGGACTTGACTGGGAAAGCGTTGTAGAGGGGATGGTGCATGGCCTTATAGTATGTTCAGAAACAACTGGTTCCATTTTTTTGTCTCTGTCTGCGCGGCAGCAATCCGATACGTGGGATCGTATGTGGAGAGGAGGAAACATGTATGAAGATACAGTAACGCATGATTCTGTATCACAGGCTGCTATGTAAAATACTAGTATTTAATTTAGCTAGGATCGGATCTCCTCTGTAGTGGAGAGCCACTTCACGGGCATAACCATGTATCGGGCATATAATACTATTACTATACTTCTTTTTCTTTTTTTTACATGGATATCCGAGTTAGCTTGTATGTACCTCGATTATTTCACGGGCTCTGAAGTTAACGACCATGTAATTTTCAGTATCTTTAATAAGACTCGAACTCGTGATCATTGGATAGTAAATACAAGCCCTAACCAGTTAAGTTATTCTTTATTTTTATACTATTACTGTACTTGATTAGCTGTTATTAGAGATTATGTTTGCATTAAATTTGAAACTAACAATTCATCACAGCGCACTGGATAAATTATTCCTGCCCATGCACTTTTTTTCGTGTGATTATAATTAATTAAACTTCCTTTGTGGTGCATGGCAGCTAAAATCGCGCCACTCTGAGTTTGTCTTTTGATGCATAAAGAATCGTACGCTATGATCCAGTGCATGCATGATTATCTTTTTAATCGATTTCTGAAACAGGCCGCCATGATATACTTTATTGCCTCTATCTAATTCTAACCAATGCTGCTTGTAGAAGTTATCTCGGCCCTTTGACTAAACAAATTGCTCGATAATATGTAATACTAGGTTTTGAATTCTTTACCAGCTAAGACAGCTCGAGGATGGGAGAATGGGCCACCATCTCAGCATACTACTAGATGTGATAAACACTTTCTCTCGAAAGTAGATTTGGGGAGATTCCTAAGATAATGTTTTTGAAAAATTTATCAACTTAATCTCCAGATTTTAGAGCAAGTCGGGGGACTTTTTAAAATTCTATGATTAAGTATTAAGTTCAAGAAAATTTCTACGTATCGATATTAAATCTACATAAAACATATGCATTTCTCTAATTGAAAACAAGCTGATGTATACCAAAACTAAGATATTAATGAAAATTTTACTTTTCAAAACTAAACAACAAGCTAATCAAGGATTGAATAAAAGCACATAAAAAATGAAATTGAAATATCTCTGTCAAAATTCTTCAATATCAAACAAAATACTTTTTCTAAGTCCGACACAAAGATTGTTGTTTTTTTTTTCATTAGAAAAATCCAAAACAAAAGACTTTGTTTATATTTTAAAAATCTGAAAAAAAAACCCTACATGATGAGACTTCTTACACTACCATATTCAAATTTTATCGGTTTATTGTGATGATATTTACCGATCGAATTTTGTAATCCCTAAATCTGTCACTAAACACCGACATGAATATTCTCACGATATATATCAAGAAAATCACAGTAAAAAAAGAAATAATAATAAAAAAAGACAAATAGTACAATGCCGTGTAAGTTTTACAGACAACATTGCCAATAAAATTAACCCTACTGTAAAATTCATCAGTGAATATCCCGATGGAAGAAAATGTCCATCGATATATTCCGACGATATTAAGGACAATATTACAGTGGGATTCAAGAAAGCAAATCGTACGGTGACGTGGCATTTCTACCAATAGTATTATCGATGGATTTACCATCAGTAATATTTAATTTATGACATGGCGTTCGACCCTCCTCCATTTCTACTTCTTCCTTGTCCTTTTTTTTCTGCAACAAATAGTCACCCATCCCCCCTCAATTTCAACACAATACTCGGTTTGTCAACAATTGATATTTTAATTCAAATTTTATTAAGGTTTCTTCATCTTAATTAAACAAATTTATCTTTTTTTATTTGAACATAATTTTAAAATGTTATTTTTTTATATATTTTTATAGAATACATATTTTGTTTTGGTATTTACTTGTTTTATAGTTTTTTCTCAAATAAATTTATTATATTAATTTATAATTTAATATTAATTATCGAGGAAGTTTCTTTGTTGCTATGTTGGGTCCACAATGGCACCTCTCATTTGCTTGATCAGTATGTCCATTGCTCTCTTTTTCCATAAAGAAAGTGTCGGTTAATGCTGCCTGTGCCAGGAGATTTCACCTTCTACAGTGTTAGTCGACCGACACACGAAGGTCATGTGAAGCTTGTATGTGTAGAGAGCCTCCCATACTTTCTTTAAATTCTGGTCTATTTTCAATGTCTCCACACTGATACAGAAGGGAAAAAGAAAAGGCTCTCAGTGCTTCTCGTGCGACTTTGACCCCTAAATTTCTTGTTATCAACAGTACGTGTATCCATCATTGTAGCTTTTCTTTAAAGCAAAGCTTTGCCAAGCCAAATTTGACTTGTTCTTGCTTCCTCGAAGCTGCTCATCGGTTCCTTGATCAACAACACGGCCCGGCTATCACTTTTTAATAACAAGACAGTTTTGAGTTTTGACCGCTCTTATTTTTCTAGATTTTATCATGCTCGGTATGTGTGTGAGAGGTCGTAACGGGTCTATCTACTTTTGGACAGGTATGTCTCGAACTTTTTCATAAATAACGTATAGTATTTCGTCATCCATGTTAGACTATGAACAGTGTGGTCATGGGGCTTTATCCATGTCACAGAATCTTCAAAGTTGAAATTAAAAAAAGATAGGATGAGAAGGAAATTGTTAAGATGCTTCGGGGCCTGTCATGTCTCTGTCCACACTGATGTTTTTGTGGTCTAGTGGCGAAAGGGGTGCTTGAACAGTGAGGAGAAGGCAGCTTCCATGAGGTCCTCAAAACTACTAGGAAAAAAGACTGGGCTTGGGCTTTCAACCAGCATTCCTGGTCTCGATTTAGCCTAGTCTGCTAGCACTCCATTAAACCACCCATTATTAGGTATCAGAAGCTAATAACAGCATGGGTTGCCTCTGACTAGTCCAAGTCGCCCCCCTCATAGGGCTATGATTTCGAGTCCTTCAATCGAGGCCCTTTTTGCCTTCTCTAATCTGATTCTTTTTCTCACCTTTATTTTCCATCATGAATTCAGGAATCTTTTATTCAACAAGAAGGAATATCCTTTCCTCAGCTTATATGTCCATTGACGTCATGTTTTCTCTTTTAACAAACTCGATGATATTATGTGTACTCCGACTCCGACTTGTAGTATTTGTTTCATCGATTCGGACTTTTTTGGTGAGTGTGTATTAAAAGCTTCGGCTACTGGCCATGACAATGGAGACACAAGAGAGGATGCAAATACAAGTTTGGATTTCAATGATATTTTTTTAAATGAACCTAGATACTCTCTGTCTTGAAAACAAAAGCCGACTAGGGTTAGAGATTCGAAACCTAGAAAAAGTCGAAACGTACAGACGAGTCATAGCCTAGCCTTGGTCAGTCTCGAAGATTAAAAAAAGACATGTTGATTTGGATACAACGACATACTTTCCTGGCTTTGAGCTGGAAACTTTCATATGTTTGAAGAATATTAAAACTTCTATCACTTGTCAGCGTCGGTGTGTGGAAGAAGTGGAAAACTTTCATGCTGGTTTGCCATCCATGGCCGAAAGAAGTACTAAAAGCATTGTTTGATTATCTGGTTAATCATAATTGTAAGTATGTTTAAGACGGTGATGAAAGTCCTTTCACACTGCATCTCTTGCATTGAAGCCAACCAAAGTACTGGCGAAGGATGTTACATCAAGTTTGCCACGGGAGACACAGGCTACTTTGTGCCGATTGTTGGCACTTCGAGCCCCACTTGCTGCTGCAATGCTGTCCAGCAGTTGACAATGCACTGCTAATAAATTCGGGGGGTTTGCATTTGATCATCATCTTCAATTATCTATTCGAGTAGCACGAGAAAACTAGATGGATGGGTTGATTTTTTTTATAGTGTAACAAAATAATGTCCAAGAATTATTATTAAATTTTAAAGAATGAAAACAAATTTACAACATCGTCAATCCTCTATAATAAAAATATAAATGAATGAAATTAAAAAAAATAATAAAAAAATTATATTTAAAAATAAAGCATCGGCAAAACCAAATAAGGTTGTCAAAACCCGCTTGCAAAACCAAGTAGGCGATCATTATTTGATGGGTGGCTCGCACAACGCTGCGGACCTATCATTTTTTTTAATAAAAAAAAGATATTGAGATCATGCATATTTTTTTAAAAAAAGAACAAAATCTAAGATTATGATCATTGACTCGAGATCCAAAAATATTAAAAAACAATGAAAAAAATGGTCGAACCAAACCTAGTGAACCTGCTGAATCCATAACTCGAGACATGATACTAGGATAACTCAATAGAAAAAAAATAAAAAATAAACAAAGAATACTAATTTCAAAAAACAAAATTCCTTCAAGTATAGCCTCAAATTAAACGTCAGTGATGTAATTAATAAATTTAATTTAATAAAAAACCAAAATAGGGCCAACCATATTTTTCATCGGAGAAAAAAATATCAAAACAATGCAAACCTTGGAAACCCGAGTTAAATTCTAAAACCCGCAATCCATTAAATTTTTGACTCGCACTCAACCCAGGAGCTCAACACCTAAAAAATTAAATATTAGATGATAAAATCAATTAATTCAATTAAACAAAATCCTTTAGAAAATCTAAATTTAACAAAGCAAAAAAAACCTAAAAGTAAGGTGACCCATGTTATTTTAAAATTGATCACAAAATGGAAAATAATGGAAAAAAACCATAGAACCCATGTTCGTGTCAACTTCATTAATCAGAGTCAATCTTTTAAACCTGTAGACCGTTAAATTTTAGACGTAAACTAAACTAAAAAGCTTAACCCGACTAACTTGTGACCCGAGATATAAGATGTGGATAACTCTACAAAAAAAAAGTTTAACAAATTACAAAGCTCATAGACCAATAAGTCAATGTCAAATGATAAATAAAAAAAACAAATTCTAAAAAGGATTTTAAAAAATTACCAAACCCAAACCAGGTAAATCATTAAAACTGGCTGGACTAGATCATGAGAATAGGAAAACCATGTAAATGGCATAAATAATCACAAAGCAAAATCCTCAATTATAAGAAAATAAAAAAAACAATGAGGACCAAATCTTACACCAAAAATAATTGAAAGAAACTAATTAGGGACTAAATTGAAAACAAAATAAATGAAAAAAAATGATAGAAAAAGAGTGATGAAAAAAACAAGGACCAAAATTTGAAAAAAAAAAGAATTAAAATTCTAAAAAGCAAAATAAAATAAATGCGAAGGATGAAAAAATATCAATCAAAAGAATGAGGACCAAACTATAAACAAATTAAATTAAATGCGGAGAGGAATGAAATTGTAAAAAAATAAACTTCAAGAAGCATTAAAATCAAAACAAATAAAAGTCAAAAGAATGAGGATCAAATCCAAAATAAATACAAAATGAAGGACAAAACAAACTTTTTAAAGGCTTGACAACCAAGGCCCAAGAGAGAGAAATGAAGGGTAAGAGAAAAAATTTAATCATTGTCGAATCGTTGCTCTCCTTGGTGATCGTGTCACCCCAATAGTTGCGCCACACCCTTGCGCATCGAATGAGATGGCAATCGGTTTTTTTGCCACTGTAATTGTCCACACGTGCCTCTGGAACAGCACGGAGGACTCTGACGTGCTGACACGCGCGCGATACCCGTCAATATATTTTATTAATTTATTAATATTTTAAAAAGATGAATTAAAAAAAAGACCCAGGAGCATATCATTATTATAAACAATCGTTCTGCAAAGACCAAAACGCCCTCAAAAGTCATTCTTTAAATTTTGAAAGTCAAAGGTTAACAATGTAATTTTATTGTAAAAAAAATACAAAGACAAATAAACTCCTCCCTGCAAGACCATTTTTTTCCTGAGCATCCAGGGTATAAGCATTATTTTACTGTGCGAATTAAAAAAAAAAAATTTACCATGCTTTATAAAGTTGAATGACAACTTGACCCGATCAATTCTCAGATAATATTTGAATCCTATAAAAAAAATATAATTTTGCCCTCAATACCAAGATTAGTGTTATGAGGAATGACGAATAAAATTATCGCTTGAATCAATAATAAATCTCCTAACATGCAACAATAATTGACTAAGTACTTTTAGGTGTTTTTTTAGTTAATGTGCTTAGCTTCAGTCAACAATGAATCTCCTAACATGCTGCAATAATCTCCAGTCAAATTTCAAGCATAGCTCATTGAATACGGATCGTTATATTCTATAAACAGATCTGGTCCGGACCGAAACACAAGATGTATTAACTAAGGGAGGTGAAAACTTTTCTCATGGAACAGACATTAATTAGTCATCAATGCTACGCCTATAACGACACCGTATCCTCTGTGGAATAAACTAAAACCAAGAACAACCATACTAAATTAGTCATTTACTAGCCAGGAGGAGGAGTGTGTTTGGTAATTTGGCTGTGATTATTTTATAAAATATTTTTATTAATTATTTTAAAATAATTTAAACAATGCTTGTTATTTTTTACACGGATTATTTTTAGAGTTTTGATATATTATTGAATAATCTTGACATACTTGTATTAATATCATTGAGAAAACATAAAAACAGTTAATTTGATGTGTTTTGAAGGGATGGAATGGAAAGTATGATCAAAATAAAATCATTTTATAATTGTAATGGTCACTTGAGAATTATATAATTATTAATTTAAAATTAGTTATAGTGGATGTAAGTTAGTCCGAATACCTATATTAATTAAAAAAAAATCAACCAAACCCATCACTGCTACAAGAGACCCATCACTCACTCGACCCAACCACACCCTCTGGACGGACCAGAATTAAACCTCTGGTCCCACCCTTACCTGAAAAAATTGAATCCAATGCACAGTTGCACACCAACCATAACCGTCTTTCAGGTTTTTGGGCCGTTGGTGGGGCCCACCCTCTTTACTCGCGCCAAAATTCAAAGGGACCCACCTGGGGTCGGTGCATGGATAGCAACGACCATTATAGAATCCATACAAAAACAAATAGTAACTGCACACGTGTCAATAATAAGCTCGCTGACCAAAAAAAGAGAAAGATCCAACGATTCATATCTCAGAAGGAACAGGTCCTTTGCGAGGTTGCTTATTTAAACAGAGGACTGCATCTTCACTGACCTGTGTCTGTCAAACCCCTTCCTATCATTTAATTGCCTAACTTATTAAAGCCTTTTGAGATATTTCTGTCTTTCAAATCCTTGTCTTTCTTACGAATCGAGAGAAGTTAAGAAGAAATGGGTGCTCTTGATCACTTGTCTGGTTTCTTCGATTGCTCCAGTGGAAGCTCCAAGCTCAAGAAACGCAGGCAATTGCAGGTACGCAGCACTACTACAACTCTTCGTTCTCACCCTGTGTCAAGGCTTTTTAAAGAAAGAAACTTCATTATACTGATAGAATAGATCCATGAAAACAGATCTTGGTTACTACTAGATCAAGATTTCTTGCTCTCTTCTGGGTGCTAGATCGATATAGTAAGCTTGAATTCTTGAAATTATGTAGTTAAAGCTACAACATGTGATTCAAATGGCTCTTTTGTTGTTTCTTTTGAATACCTTGATAATTTCATGGTGCAGCCTTTCAACATTCTTGGCCATCCCTATCTCTCGTATAGTTCTTGAGATTCAATACAATGTTTTTTGAATCTTTTTTATGAAATATTCTGTTGATCATGTAAAGAGAAAAGGCATGTGGTTGTGTTTAGAAGTTGAAAGATTAAAAGTGCTGTTTGGTATCGTGGATTAACAGCTATTTTGTTATTTTTTGAATTTTTTTATATTTTTAAATATACTAATATAAAAGATAGATTTTAAAATAAAAAATATTATTTTAACATATTATTATACTTCAAATTACAAGGTGTTTTATAGTTTGATAGCGGTTGCTTTTTAAATAATTTTTTATGCTGAAATGCATGTTAATGATGTTTTTTTATTTTTTAAAAATTATTTTTGACATCAGTATATTAAAATGATCCAAAACATATAAATCATATTAAATTTTAATAAAAAAAAATAAATTTAAATTTTTTAAATACACGATCACATTTCCAAACATTTTCTATCACATGTCCAAACACAACCACTCCACTGAATTTTGAAAAATAAAAAGATGATCATCATGTCCACATGGACAGTTCTCATAAAGTGAGTATAGTCAGTGCAAAAAGAAAGGGCATTTTGGTACTTCTATCATAAAATGGCAGAAACATGATAAGCCCTGTGGCCCACCAAAATATTCCGATACCGTCACTGGTCCGTTTATTGGTTGCCACGTTCACATCCTAACATGTTTTACATGATTGATTTAATCAGACGGTGGAGGTCAAGGTGCGCATAGACTGTGAAGGATGCGAGCGCAAAGTGAAGAGAGCATTAGAGGGAATGAAAGGTGTAAAGCAAGTGGATGTGGAAAGAAAGGCAAACAAGGTGACTGTGGTGGGGTATGTGGACCCATCAAAGGTGGTTGCTCGGGTGGCACATCGGACGGGTAAGAAGGCAGAGTTATGGCCATATGTGCCATATGATATGGTGGCCCACCCTTATGCACCTGGAGTTTATGACAAGAAAGCCCCTGCTGGGTACGTGAGAAATGCAGAGGACCCACAAGTGTCCCAGCTCGCACGTGCTAGCTCTACCGAGGTTCGATACACCACTGCTTTCAGTGATGAGAACCCGGCAGCTTGTGCTATCATGTGATCATGTTTATAATTACTTGGTTTTTGTCCTTTGATTTTAGGGTTGTTGATCATGTTTTTGATTGTCATTGTTTAGTATGCTGTGATGTATTTTTAAGGAATTGAGGACCCATGAAATTTGTTTGATTTTGGTACAGTAGTTGTAAATTGTGATGCATTTGAATCCATTTTAAGATTTCTAGTTTGAATAAATCTTAATTTTCATGAAAACCCAAACCGAGGATATTCAATATAAAATTATCATCACGTAATTATCTTTTATAGTTGAATTAAAAAAATCTAGTTAGGTATGAACTGGGATTTAATTTATATCAATGTGATGACATGATGTATATGTTTTATAGTCGATCAGTTGGTGTCAGTTAGTTATATGTAGTATTAATTTTGTTAATGTAAGTGTATTTAATTTTTAATAAAAATTTTATTTATCTTTAATATTCATTAAATATTTGATTAATAAATCTAATATTTAATTAATATTTATGGAGTAAAAGTAAGGTAGTTGGGATAAAATTATTTTGCAGGTTAAATTGTAAGGTGGTTGTGATTATGAGATTTTCATTACATCAAAACATTGTACCTAAACGTTCTTGATTAATACTTTATTAAAACTATACATTAAATAAAATTATTGAAAGTAATACATGTTATGTTATTTTCTTTAAGAAATGAAGCAATTGTTCTCGTAGCCTAAGGTATAAGGGATATATAAAATTAATACGTAAGTGCTTGTCAAATGACAAGTACATTGAACTAACATGTATGAGAATTTAATGTGGAGAAATCACTCGTATCCATAAAAAGGCTTTCGTGATGGTTGTGTAAGCGATCTTTAAATTTGAGATCACTAAATTATCTTATATAGAAAATATCATGTTTTGATCCTTATACACATTGTTCTCGTTAAGGGTAACAAACGAGCAAGTATTAAGCATAACATGAATTATATGAAGATATTTAAGTAAT
>Ga0307517_10004771_pt1 | contig 20703 bp, 16 predicted proteins | sample 23_EM_MG_FD_194515 | JGI IMG/M metagenome (GOLD analysis project Ga0307517, IMG submission 194515) | Populus trichocarpa ectomycorrhiza microbial communities from riparian zone in the Pacific Northwest, United States - 23_EM | ecosystem: Host-associated > Plants > Roots > Unclassified | place...
TAAATAAATCAAAGTAGTCGACTTACGTCGCGCGTTATTCCTAATAATTTCCCGGGCATGTACGACGCGTCAAACCAATGTCTCACTTTAACCCTCTTATTCTTATCTGGTTATTAAATTACAGTAATAACGACAAAAAAATTAAGGTCTCCTCTGTATACTCTCTCAGCAAAACCGGTATGCCAGTCTGTCTATTTTCCACCTGCAGAACTTTAAGATTTTTTTTTTAAAAGGACAACGTGAGGCACATGTTTAACATTCTGGGGGGTATGTGAGGCAGCGGAAAAAACTGCTTTAAGGAGTATTTTTTATTTAAAAATATATTAAAATAATATATTTTTTAAATTTATTTTTATATCTACCTATTAAAGTAATAAAAAATATAAAAAAATAATTTAAAACAAAAAAATTAATTTTTAAAAAAACACTGCCAATCACCGCGCAAAGCAGCCTCTTGTACACGAACAAAAAACAGGTATAATCCACCTCATCTTATTTGTATATAACAGTGAGGCATAGTGTATAACAAAAACAGTTGAGGTTTTCTTCACTACAGAAAGAAAATTGGGTTTCTTTAATTTTTCTCCTTGATTGAGGTTCGTTTGATCGTCTCAACAATATATCATTAAAAAAAAAATTTCCATGGTGAAAAATTAAACGATACATTATTAAAACTGATTAAAAATATCTCGACAATTGTCAGAATCTAAGTAAAAAACGAAAGAAAATAGTAATATATCTCGATTTTTATTTTATTTATCATCATCATCATCGTCGTCGTCATCATCATCGGAAGCTACCTATCAAGCGTCAAGTAACCTAACCATTTATCTAGCGAAGGGATAAGAGTGTAGAGGGAGTAATGGATTCTCATCACAGCCAAAACCAAACCCAATACGCCAAAGCCACCTGTCTAAACTGACCCCATCAGAAAAACAAAAGGGTCAATCTGGACCATCACCAACTAATTTATATGGAAACCATTCACACATCAATACTCTACGTATACAGACAAGACACGAACAACACTCTCTCCTCTTACATACAAGAAAAAATAACACAAACTGTAATCCTCAAAACTCCAAGAAGTGAAAAAAATTTCTCCAATGTCTAAACAGACCTACAGAGTTTGCTTGTGCTTTAGCAGGAGGTTCAAGCTTGCAGTGGCAGAGGCACCGGAGGAGATCAGGGCCTTGTTTAATCAATACTCGGATAATGGCATCATGACCGACAATCATCTCCACAGGTTCTTGATCGAGGTTCAAAAACAAGAAAAGGCTACTCTTGAGGAAGCACAAGCCATCATTGAAAGCCTCAAACATTTGGCCATTTTTCACCGTAAAGGGCTCAATCTTGAGGCCTTTTTTAAGTATCTTTTTGGTGATAATAACCCTCCTCTTGATCTTAAACTTGGGGTAATTTTTGTTTTCTTACCTTTCTTTGTTGAGGCTAAGTTCTGGTTCTTTAATGACTTATGTTAAATGACTATTTCTTTTTGCTTAAATCCGGTACTTATCATAAATGCTGGAATCACTTGAAATAGCTAGACAGACTCTTTTTTTGCCCCTCTAGTTTTTGCTCTAGTGACTAAAATAGGAAGTTTGTCGGGTTTTTTGGTTCTATATTGGGAAAAACTCAAGATTTTGACTTTTGACTAGATGGGTAGTAATTAGCTGCATTGATCAAAGTAATTCGTGATTCAATTAGTGCTATTGGTTAATTCTCTTTGAAACATATGATTAGATGCAGAAAGATCCATGGGATGCCTGAAAGTGTCCATTTGGCTTTTGACTTTTGTTATTTAACATTTCTTTATGAGTGGAACGTCTTTCATTTTCCCCAAGAAACGATCAGGAATGTAAAAATAAAAGTTTTCAACTATTGCCTCTTTGTCATGGTTTATTTTTTAACTGATTTATCTGTTTTTTTTTCGTGGAATCACTGCTTTGTTTCAATCTCACTTAGATATCTGCGTTCTTTTGTATTTGCTGTTCTATTGCATTCTCTGGTTTCAGGCGCACCATGATATGACAGCTCCCATTTCACACTATTTCATTTATACCGGCCACAATTCATATCTAACTGGGAATCAGCTCAGTAGCGATTGCAGCGATGTTCCCATCATAAATGCACTGAAGAAAGGTGTGAGAGTAATTGAATTGGATATATGGCCAAATTCCGACAAGGATGATGTGGAGGTACTTCATGGGAGGTATGCTGTTATTGTGCTAATGCTGGAATCTCTAATGTGGGTACTAAATGATGTTTAATTGTTACTGCAAAATGAAAATGAAGCAGGAACTAAAATTATTGATACAGCAACTTAAACGCGATATTTTTTCTTAAAGTTTTGAGCTTGATCTTGAGTAGGTGATTTGAATCATAAAGAAGCCTTGTTGTGTTTTTTTATTTCCTGACGGAGGATCCATATGAGCTAATTTGTTAAATTCTTTTACATAATGCAGTATCCTTTAACGCATAAACTTTGCCTTAATTGACTTTTAATCGGGTATCAGAAATTTCTATTAACTTCAAAATACTTTTGAAGCATCCTTCCCTTAACCAGTGGTACATTTTACTTCGTTTAGGACTTTGACAACCCCGGTGCAACTTATCAAATGTTTGAGGTCAATCAAGGAGCATGCTTTTACTGCCTCTGAATTCCCTGTTGTTATAACTCTAGAAGATCACCTTACTCCAGATCTCCAGTCTAAAGTGTCTAAGGTGAGTCTTTGTTATTTTGTAGGGATGTGCAACTCTCACGGGCTAATGATTTACTATTCTTTCAATGATTTCTAGATGGTCACTCAAACATTTGGAGACACACTGTTTTCTCCTGGCTCAGAATGCTTGAAGGAATTCCCTTCCCCTGAGTCATTGAAGAGACGTATTATCATATCAACAAAACCACCGAAGGAGTACCTTGAGGCAAAGGAAATTAAGGATAAAGAGAGTGATTCCCAGAAGGGTAATGCTGCTCCCGATGAAGAAGCTTGGGGGAAAGAAATCCTTAATCTTAAAGGCGCTGATGACAAGGTATGTGAAGACGCATATTAGTTTTTAGCTCGCCAGTTTTTTCTAATCTCATTCCTGACCAATCTTCTCGAAGCAGAATGAATTGGACGAAGATGATAATGATGCCGAGGAAGATCCTGGTGAAGGAGACCACAAGTTGCCGCATGATATAGCACCAGAATATAAACGTTTAATTGCTATTCCTGCTGGGAAGCCTAAAGGTGGATTAGAAGAATGTTTGAAAGTGGATCCTGATAAAGCGAGGCGTCTTAGCTTAAGCGAGCAACAACTTGAAAATGCTGCAGAGACCCATGGAAAAGAAATTGTCAGGTATCAACAAGCCCTAAAGCATTCTGTTGAAAGAACTCTATTTGAATGACTTAAAAAAATGACTTTTAGTATTTTATGTGGTGGCGTTTATTTAGTCCTGGCTTCTTATTTTTGACTCCTTTGCAGGCATTATCTATTCCATTATTATGCCAGTAATAAGCTGATGTGCTTCAGAACTATCTCCTATGCACACTTTGTACTTGGATCATTAGAAAACCAAGTTCCATAATGTCTAATGAATGACTTGCTATACAGGTTTACCCAGCGGAATATACTCAGGGTGTATCCAAAGGGTATTCGTGTGAACTCATCCAACTACAACCCACTAATTGGATGGATGCATGGTGCTCAAATGGTTGCTTTTAATATGCAGGTTTGTGCTCCAAAATCTAAGGATTGAGTTCCCCATGCATAAACTTTGAGGGCAGAAAGTGAAGCTGTGTGGATTTGGTGTTACATCATTGTAGTTTTTAAGAGTTTTGGCCTTTTGTTTGTAAATGGATTTGCTTAATTGAATAATTTTATTCAAAATTGTGTTTAAAAAGTACTAGACTGATAGAAGAGAATTGTGATGGAGGCTTTCTTGAGTATACTTATCTTATACAACACTAGCTGACTGGTGCGTTAGATATATTATTGTTCTTTCAAATTTGTACAAGTATGTGCCTCCACCAAATACTAAAAGCAGGTCTTTCATTCCAGGGATATGGAAGATCACTCTGGATGATGCAAGGAATGTTCAGAGCCAATGGTGGGTGTGGTTTTGTGAAGAAACCGGATTTTCTTCTGAAGTCTGGTCCACATGGCGAGGTATTTGATCCCAAAGCCAAGTTACCTGTGCAAAAAACTTTGAAGGTGAGTGCTTTGTTGTCATTCACTTTGATTGGAATGGATTTTTCCTGGATTTCCATTTAAAACGCCCATATAATGTCCACTTGTGTATTTGCTTTTGCGTTGATTAGTAATTGTAATCTTCTTATTGCTGAATAGGTGAAAATATACATGGGTGAAGGATGGTATTATGATTTCCATCACACACATTTTGATGCATATTCCCCACCAGATTTCTATGTGAGGGTAAGTGGATACAATCTTCTGGTCTCATTTTCTTCTCTTCATAAGTGACCATATCCAAAATATTTTTGTCTTATCGCCAAAAACCTCTTGTTCTGGTTGTGTCCATGGCATTATCCTCGTTGAGATTTGTTGTAACCCAAGGCTTTACCATGACACCGTGTTTGTCTTAGCTGTTACGTGTTCCCTGGATTTTTGCAGTGTGCTTCTGGTTCCATTTTGCTCAGTTCTTTTTGCCCACCTCCCTCTTTTCCGAGAGCTATCTGAACCAGACCATGAAAATAATGGATAATCTAGTGCAATTCAACTTTATTTTGTGCAGGTTGGGATTGCTGGGGTCCCTGCAGATACTGGGATGAAGAAAACAAGGACTCTGGAGGACAATTGGATACCTGTTTGGGATGAGGGGTTTGAGTTTCCATTAACTGTTCCAGATCTAGCTCTGCTCCGGATTGAAGTTCATGAGTATGACATGTCAGAAAAGGATGACTTTGGTGGTCAAACATGCCTTCCTGTGCGGGAGTTGAGAGAAGGGATTCGAGCAGTTCCACTCCATGACCGCAAGGGAGAGAAATACAATTCTGTAAAGCTCCTTGTGCGTCTCGAATTTGTTTGATACCAATGGCAGTTCCATGCCAAGTATAAAACCACTGGAGCGATGTAAAAATCTGTGAAGTCCATTTGTTGTTGTGAGCTGGTGTGATTATGTGATTTTTGTTGCCGTGTGAACATAATAACATCTGCCTGCTGCTTTCCATTGGCTGTTCGTTTTGATGTACTATAATCTTGTGAAATATGTGACAGCTAGCAAGTATTTTTGTAGTTGCCTCAAGACAATAAGATCGTTAAACTGTGATTTGGGCAACATTGAATCCCAAGACAGCCATCTTGTTTCTTGTCATCAGTTCCCGTTGATGCTAAAAAAAATAAATTCCAAGTCAATCTTGTTTCCTATTTCCAGTCTGTTTTCCAAGTGGTCATCGATTTGACCATAAGTTTTCACCACTTCAATAAAAGAATTGTTACAAGCGACAGCATGCATGGCTTTGTACCGAAGGCGCATATGAGGTCAGCCCTAAACACATTAGAGAAGAGATAGTCAATCAAATTTGCAATAAAATCAATAGGGAAAGTAAGACTAAAATTTAGAAAGAGGTACCCTATAAGGGTCAGCCTAGCCCCAACAATAGTGTGGTGTAGTGTGATACTGTTTCCATCATACTTGTGTAAGGAAGCAGACACCAGATACTTCACAAAACAAATTAGGGCTTGTCACCAGAAATGAAACCCATTATGATAACCATACCTGTCCATTGGATCTGAGTTCTAGCCGTAGGGAAGTAAGCGGTCCAACAAACAGTCCAGTCCTGAGCCCAACATTCCAAAACCTGGAACCTTTTTCACGTGAGTGACTTCATTACCCGCCCTCAATTTGTTCTTCCATCTCCAGCCAAATCAAACCCACCACCCCCGAAATCGGAAAATGTCCTCCGCCCTTGGCTACCACCATCACCACCACCTACAACAAGAACAACAACAACAACAACAGAAACCCTTCTCCGACTCCGATTCCTACTCCGACTCCGACTCCGACACCACCAACAGCCAAAACCAACACTCCGCAGATCTCACAAACTCAATCTTCAAATCCTACTTCGAACACGCCAACCACCAATCCTTACAACCAACGCAACACGACCTAACCAAAATCAAATCCTTCCTAACCTCCTCCTCCTCTGGCGCTCTATCATGTCTCATCTGTCTCGAACGCATCAAAACCTCCGATCCGACCTGGTCTTGCACTTCTCTCTGCTACGCCGTTTTCCACCTTATCTGTATCCAATCCTGGGCTCGCCAAGCCTCCGATCTCTCCGCTCTTCGCGCCTCCACGCGCCTCCCTATCTCCTCTGATAAAGCCGCTGAATCCTCCACCTGGAATTGCCCTAAATGCCGCTCTGATTATTCTAGATCTAAAATCCCCAGAAATTACCTCTGTTTCTGTGGCAAAGTCGAAAATCCACCAAATGATCCTTGGATTTTATCCCATTCTTGCGGTGAAATCTGTAACCGTCAGTTGAAGAATAACTGCGGTCATTGCTGTTTGTTACTTTGCCATCCCGGTCCCTGCCCATCTTGCCCGAAACTTGTCAAAGCGACATGTTTTTGCGGCAAAACGACGGATGTTAAGCGTTGCGGTTACAAATTATTTTCTTGTAACAATATTTGTAAAAAATCATTAGATTGCGGGATTCATAGCTGTAAACAAATTTGTCACGATGGACCCTGCCCGCCGTGTAATGCCCGCGGGGTTTATAAATGTTCATGTGGAAGGAAAGTTGAGGAGAGGGAGTGTTGTGAGAGAGAATTTAGATGTGAGAATCCCTGTGAGAAATTGTTAGCCTGCGGAAAACATGTGTGTGAGAGGGGGTGCCATTTTGGGGAGTGTGGAGATTGTCCTCTTCAAGGGAAGAGAGCATGTCCATGCGGGAAGAGACTCTATGAAGGAATGGCTTGTGATATTGTTGTGCCGCTTTGTGGTGGTACCTGTGATAAAATGTTGAGTTGTGGTTTCCATAGGTGCCACGAGAGATGTCATCGAGGGCCTTGCATTGAGACTTGTCGAATTGTTGTCACCAAGTTGTGTAGGTGTGGGGGGATGAAGAAAGAGGTAAAAACTTCATTTTTGTCCCTTGCTTTATAATCCAATTTAGTGCTTTATCAATGATTACAGTTAAATTGTATTCAGTATTGCAATGGAGATACTGGATAATTGGATGTAATGTAATACGTATTAGTTCAGTCATTTGTGGTGAATTGAAAATTTTACTGTTATTTTTCCATTTATTCATTGTGCAAGTTCAAAATTGGGGAGATTTAACTGAATTTAGATTAGGTTCCTTGCTATCAAGATTTGGCATGTGAGAGGAAGTGTCAAAGAATGAGAGATTGTGGACGACATGCTTGTAAACGTCGCTGCTGTGATGGGGACTGTCCGCCATGTGGAGAGGTGCAATTTGTAGTACCTGGTTGCTTAGTACACCTTACTTTTTTTAATTCTGAAATTCAATAAATGTTTGAAATTTCAGATTTGCGGCAAGAGGCTTCGGTGTAAGAATCACAAGTGTCCTGCCCCGTGTCATCGGTATGCTTGTCCTCATCTTGGTTCACTTGCATTTCTTATATACAAGAGGATGATTTAAAATAGAAAAGATGAGATGCAAAGTAGTTTTGCTATGCCACTGCATTTAAGAATTCTTCAGGCACAATTCATTAGTTTGAAATGTCTTTGATTGAGCTTCTGAAATTGTGGATCAGTCTCACAATATACTGTAGACTGTGGTATTGTTCCCAGTTAGCTAATGAGATGTTATGTTTTATGGATATTTCTGTATCTAGGCAATGACTTGATGGTTGGTTTTGTTCTTGTAGAGGTGCCTGTTCTCCTTGTCCTGTAATGTTTACAATTTCATGTGCTTGTGGAGAGACTCATTTTGAGGTAAGTGTTTTGCTTAATGGATATCTTTTTTAATTTCTAATCAGGACTGGCATTTAGATTATCTGAATGCGCAATTTACAGATCTCTGAATCAATCTATAGCAATTTATATTCTGGCAAAGTCGTAAGCTTATATATAGAACCCTGTCTAGGAATTAACTTCTTTCTGTTTTAATATAAGTAGAATAGAGCCTTGATAGATTTGACAAACCCTTCGTATATTGAATTTCCTTTCCTTTTCTTGCTTCATTTAACCCTTTCAGTTTATTAATACTTAACCAGTTGTGTTTAGCCCAACAGTACTCTCTGTTTCAAAGCAATGGCAGGGAGTAGGACTTGGGCTCAATCCTTGCCTTCACCATTGTAAGAAACCAAAAGAAAATGTGAACACCTCCACATTAATCAGTATTTCATTATGGATTTTCCTTCAGGTTCCCTGTGGCACTGAGAAAGACCAAAAGCCTCCAAAATGTCGTAAATCATGTGGAATATCTCCTTTATGCCGACATGGATCAGATTCTAAGGTAAGAATAGGTGTGTATTTCCGGTTGATGCTGTGGTGGTGCTTTGTTTTATCGAAAACATGTGAAGTTGCTGTGGAAATTGAACAGCTGATGCTAATAGTGGCATCCTTTATACTTGGCTGTTCATTGGTCTAAATTTTGACTTCTCTTTAATAATTCTGTACATCTACTTGTAATTCTGATTTAAGAGAGACAGATGCTGTTGCTATTTCACGATCCTTAGCATGCTCTGCTGGAGATTATTTAAGAAATTCTTATCTGTCATTTTGTCCAGCCACACAAATGCCATTATGGGGCATGCCCTCCTTGTCGATTGCTTTGTGATGAAGAATACCCATGCAGCCATAAGTGCAAATTAAGGTTCATGGAATTTCAAATTAGCGAATGTTTTCTCAAGATTTTCCTTTGGTTGGTAATTCATGAAATCATTCTATCATTGTATTTTTTTCTGTTGTGGTTCAGGTGCCACGGCCCCAGACCACCTCCTAATCCAGATTTCACATTGAGGCCAAAGAAAAAGAAACCAAATCATCAGAGTGAAAGTACACCAGGAACCCCATGCCCTCCTTGCCCTGAACTTGTTTGGAGGCCATGTCTTGGCCAGCACATTGGAGCAGAGAGAATGGTTTGTTTCAATTATCTAGTGGCTCAATAAATTTTCTTCTTTTTTTCCTTTCTCTATGTTGGGTGGCTGACCTATTTTGGTTGCTCCTCATATCAGATGGTCTGCTCAAACAGAACCCAATTTTCCTGTGAAAATCTGTGTGGGAGCCCTCTTTCTTGTGGCAATCATTATTGTACAAAAACTTGCCATGCACTGAAGAGCCAGTCTTCAACTTCATTGGTTCAACATAAAAGAAGCGAGTCTTGTGAAGAGTGTCATCTTCCTTGTGAAAAGGTGATAAATTATTGCGATGCCATTCTGTTGTTTTCCATTTGATTTTTCTTATTACCAATATTTTTTATTCATTTTAAATTTTTTCTTGTCTTGGGTTTAGAAGATGATGTAAACAGGGTGTAATTTTATTATTTGTTGGTGCACCAGAGCTGTTTCATCTTAGCATCATTGTATGTTTTTTGATGTTTTACCTCATTTGTTCAGGAACGGAAACCTGCTTGTCGACATTCTTGCCCTCTACCATGTCATCCTGGGGACTGCCCTCCTTGCAAAGTTCTTGTGAAACGATCTTGTTATTGTGGTTCTATGGTCCACGTTTTTGAGTGCATATATTACAATAACTTGTCAGAAAAGGAGCAAATGGCTGCTCGTTCATGTGGTGGATCTTGCCATAGGTAATAAATGGATTATGCACTTTTATCTTGTTAATGTTTTCTGCAAAACTTTTTTTTTAATGATTTTTATCCCTGGTTCAACTCAAGGAACCTTTTATTTTGACTTTGCATATGATTTCTGTTGTTGATTGTGCGCTTCAGTTTGTTTTTGCTTTTCATTTTCTTTGTGAGAAGTCAAACCAAGACAAAGCTGTAAAGATAAGCGTTGCATGTGTGAGTGACCTGCATTTTTTTTTTACTGACACAGTTGCAATCTCTTGAATATTCTATGCTAAGTTTCATGATAATATGAACTCTATTCTGTCTCATGGCAGATGAAGAAATTGAATGCAAAAATGTGATGTGGACAGTGTTATCAAAGTGAAAGGTGCTAAAAGGCACCAAGCCCATAAAATGCCCGAGGCGCTAGGTTCACGCCTAGGCGCTCACCCGAATGAACAATGGCAATATGCTATAAATTAAAAAAAAAAAGTAATATTATATTATATTATATAAATCTAAAATATATATCTTTCTAGTTAAGATTAGATCGTTAGAAAATCAAAAGAAAATATAAAACACCATATAAAGTTATATTTTTCACCTTTAAAACAAAATAAGATAATTTAAAGTAGTAAGTAGCCAAATAGATTAAAAAGCAAAATTAAATATCATCATCATTATTCATTAATCTTCAAAAACATCTTCATCCATGCTTTCCTCTCCTTCACCTGAACCCTCCATTTCCTCCATTTCATAATTATAATTTAAATCCTCATCTATCAAACCATACTGCACTTGTTTAGAAAAAAATAAAGTATTACGTGTACATGTGTTGTCCTCCGACTCCCACTGTTGAAAATAGAAAGTGTGGCTGGTGTTTCTCTTCTAAGCGTCCTTCATTGTCTGTTTGTCTCCCTCTTTAATGATTTATTTTAATTTTTGTACCCTAATTTTTGTTTTTTACAAAATAACCCCAAGTTGTTTCTTGTGGTAAATTAAAAAAATTAAACAAATAGGTCAAAACATAAATCATTCAAAAAAAAGAAAAATCCAACAGAAAAGGAAGAACTTCAAGCAAGCACTAGCCTTAGCACCTTGCACCCACTCACAAGGCGCTAGCCTAGGCGGTGCCTCATTGAAATCCAATGCCTGAGGCTAATAAAGGCACCGGGGCCTAGCCTCGCCTCGCCTAGGCAAGAGCCTCAGCACCTCTTGACAACACTCATGCAGTTGTGAAGCGTTAATATACAGTACTGACACTACTGTTTATTTCTCCCTTTGATATTCAGCTATTCCATGCTTGTGTGGAAGCTGCTGAAATTGAGTTTTCCTTCTGTTCCTTAAATTGTTCTCTTGATTGCTATATGATTGTATAGATTTACTTTGGAAACTTGTATGTAGTTGGATTTTGATAATGGTTCTACATGGGGATTTTTGGAGTAAATGATTTTGAGGATCCCTCAAGTGCTTTAGGCTGAAATCTGAAACCTTCAAAGTTTTGTAATTTTTAGAATAATCTTGATGGTCTTGGAATGTATTATGATGATTTTTGGAGAAGTGAAAATGGCATGACCTCTGAATGGCTTGCTGCCTTGAATTGCTGTGAGAATCTTCAAAAATGATATGACGTGATTGATTAATGCAGGAAATTGCCTAATTGTACACATTTATGTCCCAAGACATGTCATCCAGGTCAATGCCCATCACCTGACAAGTGCGCCAAAAAGGTACTGACTTAAGTTATCTCATCATAAAAAATGATCAGTGGAAAGGATGTTTTGTTAATGCGTAAAACACCAATGTTATTTCAGCTACTAGTCATTAACTTGATTTGTCATGCCAACTCTTTTGCAAGGTCACTGTTCGTTGTCAATGCCAAACCTTGAAAAAGGAGATGCCATGTCAAGAGGTTCAAGCAGCCTATCACAAAGCAGGTTCCGATCCCAAAGATATATCTAAAAGTCATTTTGGACTTGGACTTCTTCCTTGCAATTCTGGTTGCAAGAGTAAAGCACAGGTTGTGGATCAGGAATTGCATTTGCGTAAATCCAAAGACCTGGAGGTACTCTTTATTCCAACTAGAATCATGCAATTCATTCTTGGCAACTCTTTATGCTTGAGCTTATGGTTCCCGATAGTAACATTGATAGCTTTACAGATACAAATTTAAAATGTCAATCGATTTAATTGCTATCACAGTAAGCTTTAGCTTGGTCAACTAATGTGTGCCTTTAATAGTAGCATCATTGTTTATGTAATCAGAATTCAAATGTAGAACCTTTTCTTACTTTGATTTCTATTACATGGTATCTTGGAAAATGCTCCTCTTCATAAACTAGTTGGCACCATTTTACCTTCTTATTACGTGTGGCATTTAAAGGACATGGCTTCACCTTTCTATTATGGAATGCCTAGTAAACCACCACCATGGATATATACAGTAACAGAAATGAAATCACTTTTTCTGGTGCACAAGCACAAACTATTTTTTGGGGCATGATTCCCTCAACCTGAAATCTGATTGCATTTTATGATATTAATTGAAGGAGAAGGTTCCAGCCACTGAAATTCATCCACCGAAGCGCCGAAAACGGCGTGAACATTTACAAGAAACAAAGAAGACCTCACAACTGCAGGTATGTTACTCTTCTGAAGTAAGAACAGGTTTTGTTAATTACTACTTTGCTGTAATGAAGACTTGTTTTGAAGCAGAAAATTACTGCCACCATGAAGTGGCTTCTTGTAATAGTCACCCTTATGGTGACTATGGTGGCAGCTGCATATTTCGGTTACAAAGGTCTCATTTGGCTCTCCGATTGGATGAATGAAGTTGAAGAGCAACAAAGACACAGAAGAAGACATCCACGAATCTAACCATTGGCAACGCTGTCAATTGAGAGTCTTGAACGAGTTACATTGCTTGAACTCTGATAGGCATTTACTGGTTTTACCTAAATTCTTTTTTTTTTTTCTTACAATAAAATAATTGTTGTCTAGTAAACTTGCTGGGGATTTTGTTTTCGTTTGGTAGTCTTCTGCCTGACATACCAGAGCGGTGGGCATCACCTGATTTGGGCAGACAACGTGATTTTTTAGGCATGTATTTGGGATGTGGATGCAGGAATGGAAATGACCGTCAAATATCACTTTGATTAACGCAGCAAGACATGATTCTGATATGACTGTATGAACATGATGAGATGGACTGTATATGATTTGCCCAGATTAGGCCGATTACATGGACTGAATGATTTAATTGATGTTGATGCAAATCATTTTCTATTCGGTACGTACATCCAAGAAAAAAGAACATCGTAGCATCCTCCAAACTAATTGAAGAATCTGCCATAATGCCATTAGGCCTTCTCGTGTTTTTCCAAGAAGTTGGGTCGCTCTAGGGCTTACTTTGGACTTTATTTACCACGAGGACACGTGGAGAAGTCTCAGTGGCTTTCTATGTCGTGGCACCAACACGTGTCTGATCTGCTATCTTTTTTCTTTCTTTCAGTCTTTCTTTCCTCCAATGACAGACACATCCAGGTAAATCGTCCGCAAGTGCATGAAATCAACAGAAGTTGGGCCTGAATTCCGGTCAATAGCAGCTATAGCATATTGAATATGGTATGATTGGATCAGCCCAGAAGACTAAAGTATTGGTTGAAAGGTAGAAAAGGGAACTCCGAGCGCGAATACTAGATGTTAATAAGTTTGTGACATGATCATATCAAATCCTCCTCCCTTGTGTTTTCAGTAGGTAGAATCAGGGCGAGCTCTGGTAAACCCTAACGGGTCTCAAAAATTAATTGCAAAATAAATTAGAGAACGGTCAGGGCACGGCAATTTCAAGTGGTGATTGACACAAGCTATAAGCATTGATGAGCGCGGGCGAATGGTCATGAGGTGCTGGAGTCATATGCATCATAGGCACATGTGACTTGTTTGCATCTCATGCTTGCCACCTCTAGGAACTGTTAATGCATCCATCCCTTGCCTGTAGTCGTTTCCCGTGAGCCGTGACAAATGGTATCTGTCTGCCAGTACCAGACATTGTATTGGTCTGATCATAGAGCTAAACGTTGTTTACACAGAGAAAACATATGTTGTAGTTAGGAGGCTGTGCATAAATTACGGCAAAGCTTGATCTCGTTGTATTGATTTCTCTCAATTTATATGTCCTCTTACTGCAAAATGATTTATTACAATAAATAAATTAATAGTTATAGATACTATAAAAACATCTAAACCTTTAGGGCTGCACATTGTCAAGCAATGCTATGCTAAAACATATAAATGCACGTAAGAAGGTCGCAAATGTATGCGAGGAAGTGGTTAACCGGCCACCACCGATAAGAACCCACCTCTGCCCCCACAACATTTAGTCTCACTATTATATACTCCCTTTAGGCATTAAATGCGAGAGGCACCGCAATATTGTTCATTGGATTTTGTTTCTTTTGTTTTTCTTTAACCATCAAGAACAGATCCTTGCCCTTGCCGCGTTATTCAATGAGTTTTTCTCTTAAAAAAATCATCAAGCATGCATCCTCAGCATGACTTTGATGGAAATTATACCTTATTTTCAAACTAAATCTCTTTGATTCATATTTTAAATAAGCCATTTATATTGCATTTATAAAAAATCATTTCCTGCAATCATTAGTCAAATTCAAATTATAAAATGAGAAAAAAAAAAGAGAGAGGAGTAAGCTATTGAAATACCCTTTTACAATATATGTTCTCAATAGTAATTTTTTTTATAAAAAATCAATCAATTTTAACTTTTAGTTTGACCATATTCTGCAACACACTCTGAGGTACGTTGATTTTTTTTTTTACATGCATTGTATATGATAGCTTCCTTGTTAATCGACTTAAATGCACTTTCAAGGATGTGTAAAAAGAAACAGATAGATATTTCTAACGAGAAAATTAAAAGATTTACAGATGAATATATTATAGAATTTGAATAATCTAAAAGTTAGTATCGATTGATTTTCTTATATTCAAAGATTAAGATATAATGGATAAAATATACAGAATATAAGATTACACTGATATGTTTTTCTAAGAGAAAATATTTATCAACTAAGCAGGATCGTGGATTTTTGTTATTCGTAAATTAGTATATTATGCGTATTTTGGTCCACACACGTGTCAAGGGAATAATAATTCATTACCACCAAAATCAAAGCCCCCCCTATTGACTCCTTTTTGTGAGTTGAATTTTCAAAGTCAAATTCATGCAGCACTACCAAACGTCTATGTGCCCATATGTCTAGAAATTGGACCGCAATTCCTTCTTTCTTCGCGCCCTTTTCAGGGTTGGACCCATTCCGGAAACTGCTTTCAAAGGAGTTCCGATCAGGACTCGGTCTATAACTCTGAGAAGGGTTCAAGTAAACAATGAAAAGCAGCATCACCGTGTATTTTGGTGCCCTCGTGCAACCCCATAAGCCTAGTTCTTTTAACTTTATGTCCTTTCCTAGCATCACATCAGAGATTGAAAGTTTTTCTGAGAATGGAGGATCAATCAATCCAATTTGTCAACAGGAAAACTGGGCCAAGTCATTCACGCATAGATACAATATTAGTAAAGTAATGAGGGTCAAGAAAAGGAAAAGAAGCAAATGGGTGCTTGTGTCTAAACAATTTAAACTGTAGAAAGGAAAAGGAACATTCCCCGTAACGTAAATCATGTAATCATTGTTCTTGCTGTCAGTGCTCACAAAATCCTACACTACAGCTCGATGTTAGATAAATACTCCTAACTCATCTAAAATTGAAAAATGAAAAAAAAAAAAAAAAAGGGAAGAAGAAAGGGAATTCCTAATTCTTTACAATAGCCCAAATGTTGTACCCAATTAAATTGTCCAAAAAAATGATAGTTCTTTTTTCTTTCTTTCTGGGTTTGAAAATTGAAATTTCAATCTGAAATAATTGATATTGTACCACTTGAGATGCTGCCATGGCTACCATCACAGAGTGACAGAGCTCGCTCCAAATTAGCAACAATGTCAGTCATAGTTGGCCTATCTTTCCCTTCCAAATTCACACAATGCATTGCTGTGTATCCTACCAGCTCCACTGCTTCTGCTTCATTAAGCTCCGGCGGACCTACCCTGGGATCCAAGATCTTACCCAATTCATTAACCATAATCTTAGGCACTGCAAAATCAACTATACTTGTTGGTGTGCCTCCGTTATCATCACCCTTGAATATGGCTCTCTTTCCTGTCAAGAGTTCTAACAATACCACACCAAGGCCATAGACGTCACTCTTCGCAGTTAATACATTTAGACCATAGTACTCAGGATCAATGTACCCAACTGTCCCTGCTGCCTTTGTTGGTCTGCAATTGTAATTCTCTTCTGATCCAGGACCCATCAATGATAATCCAAAATCAGAAACTCTTGCTGTCCAATTCGCATCCAGCAATATGTTAGATGACTTGATGTCTCTGTGAATTATTGATGGGACTGCATAGTTGTGAAGATATTCAATTCCTCTAGCAGCATCAAGTGCAATCTTGATCCTCATTTTCCATGAATTTATCACACTACTAATCTTTTCAATGTTGTTCTTGTCATGTAAATGGTCATAAAGAGCTCCATTCTTCATGTAATCATAAACTAGAAGTCTCTCATCTCCATCCTCACAATACCCGACAAGCCTTACTAGATGTTTGTGGTGAAGCCTCGACAAGAATGCCAATTCTGAATCAAAGGCACTCTCTTTCTCTTGAAACTTCTTCATCTTCTGCCCTGTTTCCCCTCTCTTAATCGCCACTTCACGGCCATCTCTCAATTTACCTTTATAAACAACACCGAAGCTCCCTGCACCAATCTTGTTCTCTAGTGAGAAATTGTTGGTGACAGCAGCAAGTTCAGCAAGACTAAACTCCTCAGCTCTATCAGCATGCTTTGATGACGTCCCACTCCTCTGTCGTCTCATCGCCCTCGAGCTCTGGCGCCTTATCGTTGATGATCTCGAAATTAGACCGCTATTGTTTGAAGTCATGCCACCATTGGACCCATCTCTAGTAATTGTGGGCTGAACTGAATTATGCACTTTCTTCTTACCAAAACAAACCCCAGTCCACAAACAGTAAATAATCGTGCAAATCCCTGCAAAGCCCCCGACTGATCCAACAATAGCAAACACCAATAACCCAGTTGTCAATTCCTTGGACGGAGATGACTTAGGCACTATCGATGGGGGCGGTGCTAATGGCAATGGCGGCGGAGCCAATGGTGTTGGCATCGAAGCATTGAACCCACAAGGCTTGCAAATATTCCCTGAACCAGAACACAATGTCTCAGATAGTGGATACAAACCACATTCACTACAAGAAGATCGCACACATGGCCCTGGTAAAACCTCACCCAATGGAAGCTGAGTCCTTGAACCATTAGGCCACCCTGGTCCCCAACACATAACTGAAAAATTCAACGAAACCAATCCACAAGTAAAATTAGACCCGGAAACAATAGACTCAAAGAAAACACCTTGAATCTCATTCACATTATATTCACCATCACCTCCCCAACAAACAACTGATCCATTATTCTTTCGAATCGCGCAACTATGGCTATCCCCAAGAGCCAGCTGTGAATATTCCAATACATTATTTGAAGGAACATTTAATTGACCTAAACTCTTATCCCCTCTGCACACCAAAAGCCCACTAGAATTCACACCACAAGCATGCAAACCACCCACTTCAAGACTCAACATTTCCATGTCTCTGAAACCAAACTCAATCTCTCTTGCAATTGTATCATTACCCCAACACTTGATTCTATTACTTTCCATTAAAATCCCACAAGAGAAGCCAAACCCACTTGAAATTGACTTATATTTATCACCATCACTTGGTGATTGATTACTTATATTACCATCTCCTCTCCAACACCTAACAGTTCCTGTTTTATTGACACTTAATGTATCATTAACAACCGCACACACTTGATCGTCACCAACAGAAAGATTTTGTAAAAAGGCAGTGTTGTTAATATAGACTCTTTGAGAATCAAAAGGCAAATTCCTTGTGTCCCAGCATAAAAAAGCGTAGCCCCCGGAACGTAGGCCGCAGAAGAAGGTGGAACCGCCGGAGATGGAGGAAAAGGAGACGTTAGGTTGGACAGTGATGATTCCTTCCATAGGGGTTCGTCTGTAGCAGGTGATGCTTTGGGTTGGCTGGGAACTCACGAGGCCACAGACGGTGGAGGTGGCGGAGATGATGGCGAGGGTGGAGCCGGAACCCAAGGCATGTGTTAAAGATGGAGATGATAAAATAAAGGAGAGGAGTGTGAGGGTGGTAGCGAAGAGGGTGACGGAGGAGAAGGGTAGTTTCGTCATGTAAAGGAGTGGAGATTTTTGGTGACGGTGGAGGAGGTGGTTTTTTGGTGATGGGTTTGCTTCATTGGTCTAGTAGGTCCAGAGAGAAAAGAGAATCCTGAAGAGAGAGAGAGAGAGAGAGAGGGAAGAGAAATTTTGAGCTACTGTATGTTTATCAGATTCTTTTTTGAATTTAAGGAGAAGGATAGGTTTAGAGAGGAAGGGAGGGGGTTTTAGTTCTGTCTTCCGTGCAGGTTACACAAGTCTTTCCGGTCTCTCTCGTCTTCTCTTTTTTTAAGATGTGTTTGGAAGGTTAGTTTTTTAAGGGAAAATGAGAATTTTTGGAAGGAAATTTTCAAGATTTGATTTAATATGTACCACGTGGGTTTCGTTGCTATAACTTAATTTTTAGGAAGGAAATTGAAGACAAGTTTGGGAAAAAAACATGTATGGTAAGTATATGGGACGGGTTTTGCTATGGAAATTCACCAAATTCGGACTGAAGAGCCTTTCTTTTTCTATTTTCAAAACGAAAGAGTTAGAAAAAATTAAATTCTAAATGAAAATAACAAGTTAAAATGGTTTATATTTATTATCAGTTTCTTTTGTTTTTTTAAAATAAATATCTCAATATTATTTAAAGTGACCAAGCTTTGGTTTAATTAGTTAGTAGACATGTTATTTCCTTGTAAATCTAGACCCAACTTCAAATCCCACTTCAACATCAAGTATGAATATACGTTTTTTTCATTTTTTTTATATAATTGTTGGGAATTGTTATGCTTTTAACTTGATTGATGAGATGAAGTAAATTTTTTATGTTACGTGCACAAACTATCTGTAATAAATATTTAATGATCAAATAAAACAGAAAGGCTTTTTTCATCGAAAGATAAGCTAAAAAGATTGGAAAACGTTCAGTATCCTGCAACTTCCCAACATTTTCTAATATCAAATCAAATTGCAAGATAATTATGAAGCAGCATTTTAGTTTTTTTATGCAAATGAGGTCAAAATCCCGTAGTTTCCCAGCAATTGAAGCCACATCTCTGGTCTGTTTTTCGGCCATTAAATGAATAGATTTACTAGGCACTTTCTTCTCAAGGAAACACAAAAGCACCTCCATGATCCCATCATTATTGCCGCAAGAACCAACATACGAGCGAAACAAACACGCCCCCCATAGTTTTTGGTGGCATACTCGGTGTAGGTGAACTGCAATTTGCCATCCTTGACGACCCAAAAAATTGTTACAACTTGCACGCGGCTAGAGAGTGAAGCACATGCACCATGCCCAGTTGAATTTTATTTTTTTAAAAAAAAAAAAACAGAAGAAGAGAAAAGAATCACGGAGGCAATGCAGAGGCAAGTTTTTAATTGAACAGGTAGCGATTCTTGACTACAAGAATATATGTATCCTTTCGACTTGTATTTTATATGGAAATTGTATGACAGTTAAAAGGGTATACGACTCATCCCAGTATTTTTGTTTAAAAGGTTGACTGTCAGACAGAAATATCGGTAATTTTATACTCAAGATTTAACGTAATCTAACTGGGTCGAACAGCATGAATTTTACGGCTGACTGCTTCATTTGAAGCGTGAGAGATAGAGGAGGAGAGAAAATGAAAGCAGAGGAGGAAAGATGGGTGTGGGTTTTTGTCCTGTGGTCAATTTTTAGCTTGCTTTTAGGTTTCTTTTTTCTTTTTATTGAAGGATCGAACACGTCTGATAGAGACTCGTGAGAACAAGAGATGGGAGCCTCGTTTTGAGAAAGCATCCATCTTTTGCCCAATTCATAATTTAAATGTTGTCTCGACAGTATCCATATATCTTCTACCAAATTCTTGACATGTTCAACGCAGTTTATGGATTAGTCCGCTGATAACAACTTCATCTTGACATGTTTGATTCTACTTTTAAAAAAGGGGATGTCTGTTTCATGCAACTAAACAAACAGATTACCACTGCAACGTAAAAATGAAGATTCAAGCGATGACTTGGGCAAATTTGAACGACCGAATATTACTCAACTTTTTTTTTTTTTTTTTTTGAGTTAGTCATGTTATGTGAATCTTTCCCGTATATGCATGTATTAGAGTGTGGTATGAGAAATCATAACACCATTGTATTGTAGGTCTTTTTTTGTTTTTATGGTTGTAAAATGTTTTTGTAAATATTTTCTTTTTTAAATTTAAATTAATTTTTTATATGTTTTTAGATTGTTTTAATGTGCTAAAATAAAAAATAAATTTAAAAAATAAAAAAAACACTTTGAAAAATAATCGTCATTATAATCTCAAACATTCGATCGATTTAGTTTAAATAAGATAGTTCAACTATATGTGAACTATATTGATAGGATGTAAATGATTTGAAAAAATATATCTGAACAAAAATTATATAGACTTTAATATGATTGTCCACCATTACATATGAATTAATTTGAATATATAGGGTATGGAGAGGTAAGTGCTCCTGAATTACCGGAGTTGTTTCTTGATAACCTTGTATTGCCTTGTTTTATTTATTTATTTATTTATTTAAATACCTTCCTTGTTCAGACAACGAATTGAAATGCTTGTAGCAATAGATAAACAAATAAACCTTAAATAATCTCTAATTAGCAATATTGTTGTCTCTTAATATTTG
>Ga0307517_10004772_pt1 | contig 20700 bp, 14 predicted proteins | sample 23_EM_MG_FD_194515 | JGI IMG/M metagenome (GOLD analysis project Ga0307517, IMG submission 194515) | Populus trichocarpa ectomycorrhiza microbial communities from riparian zone in the Pacific Northwest, United States - 23_EM | ecosystem: Host-associated > Plants > Roots > Unclassified | place...
TAAAATGACTGAAAACAGAAGGATAATATTAATATACTGTAAAGACAGAGGTTCAAGAAAATAAGCTTTGGTGTAATTTGCCACCTCTGATATGAGTGGCCTATCATTGAACTCTGGTATTTAGACTTCTGTTATGGTGGGTTTCCTGCGGTTATGTTTCCAATAGAATTTGGAATCTTGGTGCATGTTCTTTTCCTCCTTTTTTTTCACTTGCTTATGAGATACCCCTTTAGTTACTGTCTGCTAAATTTGCAGACCATTACAGTATGGACATGAAAGTGCTTTTTAATCGAATTTACTTTGTACAACTAAAATGGTTTCTAACAGTTAGTGTTCAATTTTTGCAGGTGGGGGTTGTGAGAACAGACAATCTTGTTTTTAGAGTGCTGTCCACTGAGGAAATTGATGAACATTTAACTGCCATAAGTGAACGGGACTGATTTTGTGGGATAACCTGAGCCAGTTGGGGAAAGGATTGTGCAATCATTTGAATTCATGAAAACTTGCTTGATTAATCATGTAGTTTGACAGGAGAAAAAAGAAGCAAGATAATTTGTTTGGATTATATTCCCGCCCACCCCTAAAATTTGTTAAACTGCCAAATCATGTTACAATTATTGCCGTTTCTGCAGTTATCTTTCTGTCTGTTGGTTTTCCGAGAAATGATGATGAGCTAGATGTCTTCATTAGGGTTTATTAGAAGTCTGGATTGCTCGGTGTACTTGATGCTATCGGATGAATGAGAATTTTGTCAGTAGATGATAGGTGAACACCTATGCAGTTGATGTTTTCTTGCTGGATCTATTTGATATCATTTAGTTCTGTGGATCAAGAAAAGTGGAAGACTAGGAAGCCAGCATACAATATCTCCATTAGTTATTCAAAATAATCTGGGTTCTAGTCTGAACAGCAAAGTGTCATAACTTATCTTGGGAGCTTTTTTTTAATCCATGCTCCATACTTGTTCTTCCTCGTCTGATGGTCTGAAGTTCAAGAATTCGTGGGATTCAATGGCAACTTTCCAATGAAGTTGGTATTCAGGCTTCCCAAGTAAAGGTGATCCTCGAACTCGAAAGCTGTTGTCACAAAAGACATCACTTTGCCATCAGGATCGTCAAACTTCCTCGTAATCTTGCCATCAGCTGCCACGTTTACCACCGTAGCTTTCCTTTTGACACCAATGACTAGGTTAACTAACTTCGGAAAGGATGCAACCAAGTGTTTGGATGGCTTTGATCTGTGCACAAACTCCAGCCCTTTAGACGCCACCTGTGGTGGAAAATATTTTTTTGTCAAGTCTCGTAGGGACATGTTAAACAGAGTAACAGATGCTTGCAGTTTGCACATCAATTGCATGAAGTTTGCTGAGTGGTTCATTATAGGCAATTCATATAGTGGATCTTTCTTCTCCTAAAAAGAAAAGAAAATAAACCCAGCGGAGTTCCAAATCTTTTGAAGTACCTGTAGCACAGCAATCCAGAAAGAGCCATCCGGAGCCAGATAGATGTTATCAGGACCACCAGGAAGGTTGTCGATGAAGATCTCTGTTTTCCCCTTGTCTATTCCCTTCAGCCAATATTTCTGGCACCTGTATCTGAGCCCACATAAAGATGCAGGTGGTTTACATGCTAAAAGCGCATATCTTTGATATCCAGAGCAATGCACAATTTAAACAAGCACACAGGTTATTGTGCTCCACGAATTTACTTACTTCCAAGTTTCGCAGAAGACCAGATAATCTTCCTCTCTTGAGAGAGCAACACCATTAGGGAAGCACAAACCATCAAGCAAAATCGATGTCTCATTCAATGATGGATCATACTTGAGCAACTGCCCATGAGGTTTTGCCTCCAGAACGTCCAAGTACCAGTCGTGGAATCCAAATTTGGTGCTTGCAACACTGAAATAAAGACTTCCATCCGACGATTCAATGACCTCGTCTGCAAACCTAATTGAATCATATAATCAATGTCATATTTGCTTGGAAAAAAATATAACAAGAATATTTCCCTCGACATTTTCTTTTCCAGATCCAAAACCCAGCAAAATTTGTTTCTCTCTCTATGGCTATGGACTAATAAGACTGCTCAAGTGCTGCAGGGATGGGCTATGCGTTATGTAGGGATGAATCACTGAAATCTTGTCGAAAACAATGCAAACAAGATTAACTCGTATGGTCATCTCATACAGTTTCCAAAACTCATGCATTAGATACGTAGTTGTCGGTTCCAAGAGATAAACAATGACTCCTCTATACTATAGATATAATTGCTGAGGTTAAGAGTGCCTGTTTGGTTTGGAAGCTGCCGCACGTCCAAGTCCAAAATAAGATTTCCTTAGTCCCATCTAAAGAAATAGCAAAGCTTGCGCATGTTTTAATGTTTTAAGTGCTTATATGATCATCATATTTTTGTTAATGCAGCAGTAAATGAGCATGACAAATAGCAGCAAATCACTTGACAATAATGTAGCAAATCCTACTAGTTCTTCATTCTACTTTATTGTAATTATCTGTTCTCCTTTCTTGTATATTCAGTATTGATTGTGTAGATTCCTTTAGACATAGAGATTGTACAAAATAATCATTATATAAAAGGATTCTCTGCTGTGGTCTTGGTATCGAAATTAACCAAGTCCTCTGAGAAAATGCCTTTTGCTCACGCTTGATCCTGTATCTAGCAAGATGGCATCCTTCAGTTCTTCCACTACAATTGTTTTCATTGCATCGAATGTAGCTCAACTTATCTGGGTGAAAATGGATGGTGAGAATTATTTGAATTGGATTTCTCAGTGTCTACCTGCACTAAGAAGTCATGTTCTCGTGGCTTTCGTGGATGGTTTTGAACCGTGCCCAGAGAAGCTCCTGTCCGACGCTCAGGGCAAGTCTTCAATTGAAATTAACCTTGCCTTCTTGCTCTGGCACAAGGACTAATTTGTTCTTGGGTTACTCAATTCTACACTTGTTAACCATGTTTTACCATCTGTGTATGGCTTAAACTCGGCAAGGCAAGTATGGACAATTTTGGCTAATAAATACACTTCTCATGCGCGTTCTGGGGTTAGCACTCTCAAACAAAAACTGCAGAGTTTGCGCCAAAGAGGAACGAGTTGTACTGAGTTTCTAAACACCGCCAAGATATGTGCTGACAATCCGACAGCTGCTGGGAAGCCTGTAGAAGAGGAGGATCTAATCTCCTATATTGTAAGAGGTCTCTACCCTTCTTTTAATCCCTTAATTGTCTCATGTTCCTTTGCCTTGTAGAACAACATGATGAGCTTTGATGATTTTCAATCAAAACTCATGTCTTATGAGATTCTTATTGACAATCAAAACCATGGAACAACAGAATTTTGCTATGATGGCACCTATCAAAGGCCACTTTAAAAATGGTCCAAAGAAACCTCGTAATAACCACTTTCCACCTAATCAAAACTATTTTCCCAAAAGGAACTCGCATCCAAAATCGAAGAACCTTGTACAACAACAAAATATATTCAGTAGATCTTCTCATCAAAGTTCTTTCCAACAAAATCCCACACAGCAAAGTTTTTCCTCTTCTATGCAAGCACCATGCCATATTTGTGGTAAGACTAATCACAATGCTTTGGACTGTTTTCATAGAATAGATTATAGTTATCATGGAAGGTACCCACCTTCCCAACTTGCTGAAATGGTGGCCCATAACAATACTCTTAATGAAGATGGCGCTTAGTATGCTGATAGTGGAGCCAACCAGCATATTACTAATGATTTGGCAAATCTCACTCTTCAGGAGACTTAAGGTGGCATTAAAACAATAGTAGAACACAAGTTCCTTTTCTCTAAACACTCCACAAACAAATTTAAACTTTAACCGTGTTTTACATTGCCCTAATGCCATGACCAATCTCCTTTCTATAAATCAATTTTGCATTGAAAATGACTGTTTTTTTTTTTCCTAATGAAGTCTCATTATTTTGTCAAGGACAACAAAACAGGAAACATCATTCTAGAGGGTCCGAGTGAAGGTGGTCTCTATCCTGTACATCTCAACAAAAATAACATAAATAAGTGTCGTGGACAAGTAGCTCTCTTTAGTGTTAAGACTTCCTTAGACGTGTGGCATGCAAGACTAGGACACCTCTAAGCTTCCTTTTCATGACTCCAAGTTGTTTAAAAAATCTCCTGATTATTCCCAGCTTAGAACATTTGGTTGTGCTTGTTACTCTCTCCTGAGACCTTATTCAACCAAAAAAACTTGCCTTTCGAAGCAAACAATGTATCTTCTTAGGATACTCTTCTAATCTCAAGGGATATCGGTGTTTTGATATGAAAAAAGATCTACTTGTCCCGACATTCCATAATCCCTGTTATTTCTTTCTCTATGGACATTCCATCTTAGTGTAATTCTGAAAATTCAATCTACATTAATTCCTAACCATGTTATTCCTATAATTCCTATCATACTATCCCTGACACATAAAATACCCTTCTTGAGGTTTCCTTACCCAACAATAATTCATCCATTCCTCCTGCAAATTCTACACACATAATCACCCGTTCTCAAACTGGTTCTCTACGTCCAAAATCCTTTCCCGACTACACCTCTTGCCCTCACCACCACTATCTCTTTATATGAACCAAAAACCTTTTCTCAAGCCATAATTTCTGAAGAATGGAGAGCTGTCATGGATCAGGAATATGCTGCGTTGCTTCAAAACAATACCTGGGATCTCTGTCCTTGTCCTCTTGACGAACATATTATTGATACTAAGTGGGTATACAAAATGATACAAAAAGAGGATGGGAGCCTTGATCGTTGTAAGGCTAGGTTGGTTGCCAAAGGCTTTGAACAAGTCTACGATATTGATTATTCAGAGACAATATTCATCCCTGTCATCAAACCTGCCATGGTTTGCCTTGTCGTAGCCATTGTCACTTTAGTTGGCCTATACGCCAACTGGATATTTCTAATGCCTTTCTTCTTGGCACCATTGATGAAGAAGTCTTTATTGAACAACCTTGTGGCTATGTTGATCCTAATTTTCCTGATTATGTGTGTAAACTCAACAAGGCTCTTTATGTGCTCAAACAAGATCCTCGAGCTTGGTTCAAACGCTTATCTCAATCTCTTATGGAGCTTGACTTTATTGGATCTCAGGTGACCACTCACTTTTTACTTATCAACATGGTAGTGCTCTCATTTATATCTTAATTTATGGTGATGACATATTAATCACGGGCTCTAGTGATTCTTTTATTTCCTCCTTAATTAAATAAACTTCACACAGAGTTTGCATTGAAGAATTTGGGTCTTCTAAATTTTTTTCTCGATATCCAAGTGTTTTGGGATTCATATGGTCTCCATCTTCGGCAAAGTAAGTACATCCTTGATGTACTACATCATGCTAAAATGTTTGGAGCCAAGCCCTACACTGTTCTATGTGTTGCACGTGAGAAAATTTCTTCCACCTCAGGGGATCCTCTTGAAAACATAACTGAGTATCGCCAAATTATAGGGGCTCTCCAATATTGCTCCCTTACTCGTCCAAAAATTGCCTACTTTGTGAATCAGTTATGCCAAAATCTTCATTCTCCCACCACTGAACATTTTCTACACTACTTGAAGGGCACTATAGATCATGGGTTGTACTATACACATGTTTCTCTTTGTCATACAAACTCTGTTTGGGCAGGCGACCTGATGATCACAGATATACTACCGACTATGGAGTCTTTCTTAGAAATTGTTTGGCCTCGTGGTGTGCCAAGAAGCAATCTGTTGTTTCCAGATCAAGTACAAAGGCTGAATATCGCGCTCTTGCAATGACCATAGCTGAAGTTTACTAGATTCGAATGGTTACGTATCTCATTATCTTTTCCTCCTATTATACATTGCGATAATCTGGGGCTATCTCTCTTGCTTCAAATCTAGTGTTTCATGCTCGCACCAAAATGTTAAAGTTGATGTTCATTTTATACGTGAGAAGGTTCAAAACCGAGATATTTCCATTTGTTTCATTCCCATCATTGATCAGTTAGCTGACCTCTTGGCCAAAGGTCTTTCCTCCTCTCGGATTTGCTCTCTATGCGACAAGCTCATGGTAACTGAACCACCCATTCGCTTGCGGGGGGATGTTAATGTAGCTGTAAATCAGCATGACAAATAGCAGCAAATCCCACCATTTCTTCATTCTACTTTATTGTAATTATCTGCTTTCCTTGTATATTCGGTACTGTATCGAAACTAACCAAGTCCTTTAAGAAAATTTTCTATTTTGATGTTCAATTGAAGGCCTGCCAGTCACCTTGTCTTTTGATGGCCTAAAAAATGGTCAAGGAGTGCAGGGTTTACCCCCACAAACTCACTGGCAGAACTGGTAAATGTGTTTCTTAAGGGGGGGAAAGAAGGGGTGCTGCAGCATGGAATTGGATTCTATAAATATTACCTTATTTTGGATCCATCGTTAATATGTGTTGCAAGAACCACCACTCCATCTTCACTAACCTTAAGCAAACCCTGAAATCATATCAATTCCTTAATTAGTGCGACTAACTAGCTGATGTTACTGTCCCAACCATTCTAACTAGTAACCTAAAGTTGCTTTGTTAGCCAACCATAATTTATTTTCATATTCTGGTTTCTGGGGTTCTTCTGTTTTGTTTTTGCTCATCTTCCTTACTATCACCAAGTCTCAACTACAAGTGCTTGTTTCGGAATTATCTTACCTTTTCAGCATCACAAACAATAAGACCACCTTCCTTGGAAGTTGCAATCCCAAGTAAAGCATCACTGTCTATCTTCTTCCAATTCTCCCAGGATCCGTTCTTATGCATTCTTTTAATCCACCCATCTCTAACAGCTGTGTAGAGGATACCATCTCTATCCACGACAACATCCTCTGGGCGATCCAGAAATCCTTCTCCAAGTTTAGTCACTTCCTACAGGGAAAATAAAAAAAGAAATCGGCGTGTGCGCTATTAGTAGAAAGCTTGAAATTATCGCTTAAGTTAAGAAAGAATCATGTTCAACTGCTTGCCTGTAAGTGCTTGTTTGTGGGAAGAGCTGAAGCTGGAGGCAGTTCAAGCAAGTCCGGAGATAAAGGTGAGAAGTAGAAGATTTGAAGTGTAAAGGCAAGCAAACAAGCTAGCAGAAAGCCTGAGCATGCTGAAACACAAGGTATCATTGCCCTATCTATCCAAGACCAGTCTGGAAGAGCTTTTTCAGTGAGATGTGTGGTACTGGGGAGGAAAATCTTGATATAGATAATGTTATGTAATATAAAACTCTCAAGCTTCTGTATATATTAGGGTAAATTATGAGTAAATGTAATACTTGGTCACTACAGGAAGTAACTCTGATATATCAGATTTATTTCTACTCAAACTGAAATGCTGGCCTGGCCTGTGTTGCTTCAGGGATGCGTATGAAGGTGTAGCAAATTCAGTTTTTTCATCGACTTCTTTCGTTAAAATCCTAATCAGTAGACTCAAACACCAAATTATACTTCGAATATTAGGTTCTAAAGCATCAAGAAATTGAAAACCATCTTATCTTTTTATTATTTCTTTTCTACTGGTGAGAACTAGAAATTCTTTTTTTTTTTTCCAGTTTAGTCAATTACTAGCCGCCACCTGCTGCAGAAATTGTATTTTGAACTATTTTCAAATGAATCTGTACATAAAAATATTTCGAATAAGATAAAAATTAAACTTTTGCGTACATATTTCATCAATTAGAAACAAACACAGTAAATTGGTGAATTATATTTTTCGTAATTGTCCACAATAATTTTTCATATTTTGAAAAAGTTGTATGATAACCTTGTTATCATTGTAATATATTATATTGCTAATATTTTGAATTAAATTACCAAATTTGTGACCGAAATATATTATATGCTGTTAGCTTGAAATAAAAGTAATAGAAAGACTTATGCGCTGTATCAATTTCTAACTTACCACTATTAAAAATGTTAAAATACCCCAATTGATTTACAATATTTAATTTTTTTCTCTCTTGCATTTTTCTTGATTTAAAAAAATATATATTGATGGCTGGATGAAAAAAATAGATGCAAGAAAAGTTAACTCATTTTTTAAAATCAAGAAAAATGCAAGAGAGAGAAAATTTAATTCAATTGATTTACAAAATTTAATTTTTTCTCTCTTGCATTTTTCTTGATTTTAAAAAATATATATTGATGGCCGGATGAAAAAATAGATGCAAGAAAAGTTAACTCATTTTTTAAAATCAAGAAAAATGCAAGAGAGAAAAAATTTAAATTTTGTAAATCAATTGGGTTTATTTAACATTTTTAATAGTGGTAAGTTAGAAATTGATGTAGCGCATAGCAAGAATAAAAGTTAGGGTTTGAGAATCCTAAAATTATAGCCCTAAACATTATAGAGGAATAAAAAAAATCTCTAGTATTTTATAAGAAGTCTGAATAATAATCTGGTATTTAAAATACACCACAACTATTTAAATAGAGCCTAAAATCAACCTAAACAAGAAACATAAGCTAGGTAGAAAATAAATAATTAAAATCCAAAAGTTACTAGGAAAATAATTAAAATAGAAAAAACAACAACTTTTATGTCTAATTTTAAGAGATCTAACAGTCCGATGATCGACATAGTGGATCTCTATATGAACTCGACCTATAGAATAATCTCATCATATTTAAGCCCGATTAAATAGTCAGATCTTGCATTATCATTGTTTTCATCAGGTTTTATATCTAATGCATTAGGGCTTCTTCGATGACTTTTTTAAACCTTAATGTTCTCTATCTAGTTTATAAACGTGTTTGCAATATATTCCATGAAGAAACCACTCAAAAAAAAATCATCAATTACTAATGAAGTCCCATAAAAATCCAAGTAGCCTAGGAATAAGGTTTCCAGGTTAGATAATCAGTTAATCAATTGGTCCTAACAATTTCATCTATTCTCCCTAGCTAAGGTGTTTTTTCGCATATACTTAGTGCTTGGTAGGCCAAGACAACTTGTGACTAGTACATGCAAAATGTCCTCTTTGGTGGAAGTGGGACTCTCTGATGCTTAAATAAATATATTTTTAAATAGAGAAATACAAGAATATTCTAAAGAGAGATGCTCTGAAAATATATATCCAATAGAGAATGAAAATTATGAACCTTTGATTTGAAGGTTTCATGGTGTATTTATAACCCATGAGTTTTGTCTTTTGTGAAGAAGATGGTCTGAAGTGTAACTTTACCTTAATAATATTTAATAAGGTATAAATATCCCTTATATCTATATTAATATTTGGTAGAAATATGGTGGATCCTTGGAGGACTTTTATACACCTAAAAAATGTAGGGAGATTAGGGTTCAAGACGTCAGATATAGCTGAGCTCTTCCCCTAAGCTAAACCCTAAGGGAGGAGGGTCATCCTCTTAAACGCGCCCTAGGCAGGATGGTCATCTCATTGGGCATGCCAAGAGAGGATGGTCATTCCCTTAGGTGTGCTAAAGGAGGATGTGATCATTTTTTTAGGCATGTCAAGGGAGGATAATCATTTCCTTGGATGTGCCAAAGGAGGATGATTGTTACTTTGAATTTTAATACATGCTAAGTCCAGGTGTCTTGGGTTTGGATAAATACCAAGTCCAAATACCTTAGATTTGGCATGTTCGCCAAACTTACATTATCTCATTTCTTTGGACGTGCCAAGAAAGGATAGTCATTTTCTTGGGCGTGCCAAGGGAGGATGGTCGTTCTCTTAAGCGTGCCAAGGGAGGATGGTCGTTACCTTGGACTTTGTTAACTGCCAAGTCCAAGTTCCTTGGGTTTGACATGTTTGTCAGACCCATGTTATCTTGGACTTGGTTAAATGCCAACTCCACGTATCTTGGGTTTGACATGTTCGTCAATCCCACATTACCTCATTCCCTTGGGCGTGCTAGGGGAGGATGGTCATTTCCTTGGGCATGCCAATGAAGGATTATCGCTACCTTGGACTTGCCGGACTATCAAGTCTAAGTTCCTTGGGCCTAACATGTTTGCTAGACGCATGTTACCTTGGACTTCGTTGATTGCCAAGTCCAAGTGCAATAGACCTAACGAACTGTCAAGTCTAAGTGCCTTGGGTCTGGCATATTTGTCAAACTCATGTTACCTTGGACTTGGCTAAATGTCAAGTCTACATACCTTCTGTCTTGCATGTTTGCTAAACCCACATTACTTCATTCTTTTGGGCGTGTCAGGGGAAAATGGTCATTCCCTTATGCGTGCTAATGAAGGATGATCATTTTCTTAGGCATCCCAAGGGAGGATGCACATTCCCTTGGGTATACATGAGGTTTAGCACACTATCAAACCCAATCGCGTCTAGGTCTGGCTAATGCCAGACCCAGCGTGCCCGGGGCTTGGCACACTGCCACGTCCAACATCCTGGAGCTTGGCACACTGCCAAGCCCAATCGCGTTTGAGTCTGGCCAGCGCTAAACTCAGCGTGCTCAAGACTTGGCACACTGTCACGCCCAGCAACGTGAGGCTTTGCACACTATCAAGCCTAGCACGCCTTCACTGTGGATGCTTGTTTTCTAAAAAATTTATACCCATTAATCTTTTTTAATCTAGTATTTTTTTTATCAAGATATACTAATAAAAACTTGTTCATTAATTACAATTAACTTTAGTAGTGTTTTTTTTTTTTAATACTTGGTAAAGCATGGTTCTGCCCTTGTTTTTGTCCTTCGCGTCTTCATGTAAGATGTGAGATATTAAGCGCTATCATATTGGAAAAAAAGAGCTCACTTAACGGATTAATTTGTCAAAATTGTTAGAATAGGGCCTGTTTGGTAATCTAATACCAAATCCCAGGGCTAAAGTAGAGAAAAGACAAAATAAGCTAAATGACGAAAATAAGATAAGAAACCAATGGTTATGATTATAGTGTTCTGACGAAAATAAGCTAATTGACGAAAATAAGTTTGTACTTGCAGAAAATATTAGAAGCTGGGATGCTTAAATTTTATAACCAAGAAGATTTGCATCCATTTTTCTCCAACTCAGACACCCATAGCGGCCGCATAAAGGTGTGTGTCAAGCAGGCATACTGATGTCGGACTCTGCAAATTGTTTTTAATTTTCTTTCATATTTTCATGTATTTGGATTTTTGGAGTGAAGGGTCTGCAGCTACAATATTATGTAAAAGGCTACGTTTAATTTTGTCCCATGTGCTTGCATGTTAATACACTTGCTTTCTTCACTCTTTTCCAGCCCATATGAAATCACATTCTAGCCAAATCATGTGACCACCAAACAAATCTTACAATATTTCCTGTAGTAAACTGAGCTACATATCTTTGTTCTCCCCTGCTGTTGTTCATTTTGTGGTCCAGGTTATTAGTTCCTTGGAAATTGTTGGGGCAGCACATAGGACCACAGGCTGGTGGCGTTTCCTCTCTAATCATGACAAGAAACAAGTTTTGCACTTTGGATAATACCATGTTGAAGGGGTGCGATGCAGGGTGCTTGTGAGAGAGACATGTACAAGAGAAATCATGGGATCAATTCTCCTAATCAGTGCTTGATTGATCATAAGAGCCATACGCATTCATCTCATATAGGACCAAATACTGATGCATCACTTGTAGTTATCGGTCCCAAATGAAAAGATTCCTCTAGCTAGCTATAAACATGCTAGCTAAATCCTAAAGGTAAGATAACTCATTTGGCATGGAAGCTGCCACTCCTCCACCATTTAACATGGCATACTTTCTGCGTCTCATCCGAAGATACATCACTCAGCTTGCACATGGCTCATATATACAAGTGATTATGCATCGGTTCACATGTCATTTTCTGATGTTGAATGCGAAATCATTGGCTAGAATATAGCACGAAGAAGTGCACAACCTCCTTTTCTATGCCTTCCTTTTCTTTCCTCGGCTGGAACTCAGAGCATTGAAAAACTAGTTTCCATGGTCCTCTTCAAAACTAGCTGCATTTTTAAGAACGTCAGGATTTTTTTTTTTTTTGGGGGGTGGGACAAACCATGGCAATAACCCCATGCATGTTCACTAATCTTAGATATTCTGTGCATCAAAATAATTCTTCAATTATTAAATTAGGATGTGGTTTGAGTTTCTAAAATACATACATACAACAAAAATGATAAATTTAAATTTTGTTGGGAGTACAAGGATATCGTTAGACAGATCTAGAGTTGTCTAGATTTTATAAAAAAATTATTTGAAGATCAGATATTCTCTTCAACTTTAAATATTTGCTTCAAGAGTGGGTTGTTGCAAACCACAAATCGTCCAAGTTTCCGACATCTAACAATAATCCACACAAACTAAATGAGAAATCTCCTAAATCTTTTAGGAGAGAGGGGTTGCTATACATTTAAGTGGTAGCTCTTTTTTGTGTGTTTTAAGTATTTTTGTATTGTACTCTACTCCCTTTTTTTTTTTTAATAAGAAGCATAACATTCTATTTATACAAAAACCTAACAACCCTATATATGATAAAATATCTATTTTCCCTTAAATTATATGACATGTATTATTTTAGGATAATTTTAGAGATTTATTCAATCAAGTCCCTACTTGGTTTTTTCTAGGTCTAAAATTGTAATCTCATATATTAATTACATTACAATCAAGTCACACTTAATTAATCATATTATTTTAATTACTGACTAATGGTTTTTATATGTGTGGTCCATTAGGTTTTCTAATAAGTTAGTTCAAATACAAATCATAATTATAAATTAAATAATTTAATTTATTATTAATTTAACAATTGATTGATTTATATTTGAAGATCAAGTACAACATCTAACAACGTGTCATGATTCCTAAAATATTAAGAAAATCATAAGTGGTTTGACTTAACCTTTTAATGATCAGTTTCTCAATGTAATTATTATCCCTTCATCATGAATGTTTTGATTTAGACATTATAGCATAAAGTATGTGTGCTTTGTTAAATCATATTCGTTCTCAACATCATAGTCATTGATTATTTGAATAAGATTTTGTAACTATTTTCAAACCTTATTCTATCTTGACCAAGAATTTCACAATCAAAACTATTCGAGAACAGATGAAATATTTTATCTAATTCATCTAGGGTGATGAATTCTTCCTTAATTACTTAAATATCTTTTGATAGTTTATGTTATACCCAATATATATCAATTTGTTACCATTGATTAAGACAACGTCTGGACATGATCAAAGCATAACAGTCCATTTATAAGATAACTTAATGATCTCAAGTCTAAGTATCATTTACACAACTATCACATGAGCCTTTCCATAGATATATGTGATCTCTCCATATAATATTCTCTTGCGGGTCAGTTTAACATACATGTCATTTGATAAGCACCTATATATTAGTTTCAAGTATCCCTCATACCTTAGTTTATTAGAGCATCTATTTCCTTTTTTAAAGGAAGGAACATAATATGCATATCTCAACATCTCTAATTAATATTCAGTTTTAATAAAATATTTACCAACATTTAGGAACAATTCTTTGATACAATAGAAATCCTATAATCATAACAACTTTATAATTTTCTTTATAAAACATTTTTGTTCCATGAATTTCATCTTTACTCTAGATTAATTAATCAAACATTGGATTAATTAATCAAATATAATTGAATATTAAAGATAAAAAAAGATTTTATTAATAATAAATATATTTTACATTAATAAAATCAGACTTGTGTGTAACCAATGATTGGCTACATGATATATTCATTAAAAAACTCTCACTTGAACTAAATTCAAGTGTTCATGTATCTAATATCATATCCCTCTATATGGTGATAATGCTTATGTTCGGACATTGCTCTAGTAAGAGGATCTGCAAGATTTTTTTAGTGGATACTCATTTTATCTTTACATCTTTCCTCTCTATGATTTCTCTAATCAAATAAAATCGTCTATTTACATATTTAGATCTTTAATGAGACCTTGGTTTTTGTTTTGTGCAATGGCTCCATTGTTATTATAGTACAAGTTGGATCAACAATGCTAGGAACCACATCTAGTTCAATGATGAACTTCTTAATCCAAACAACCTTTTTTATCCCCTCAAATATAGAGGTGTAATCAACATTAGTTGCAGAATTTATTGTGGTCTCTTGTTTGGAACCACCATCAACATTAGTTGCAGAATTTATTGTGGTCTCTTGTTTGGAACCACCATTTAGAATAAAAATGTATTATGACTGAGATTTTTTATCATCAATATCTAATTGAAAAATAGCATATGAATATCCATGAACTTCTAGTTTATGTCTTTTATAGACTGGGAAAAAGTTCTTAGTTCTTCTTAAGTATTTAAGAATGTTTTTAACTATCTTCCAGTGATTCTCACCTGGATTAGATTGGTATCTACTCATTAGGCTCAAAGCATAAGATACATTTGGTCTTGTATATAATATTGCATACATAATAGATCTTATAGTCGAAGCATAAGGAATCATTTTCATTTTATCTCTCTCGATTTGTGTCATATAACACATATCTTTGGAGAGATATATTATATGCAAAATAGGTAAGTATCATCTTTTGGGTTCTTTCATACTAAATTGTTTTTTCATCTTGTCTATGAACATGAATTTGAACAATACAAGTAACATTTTAGATATATCTCTATAGAACTTTATTCACAATATATAGGTTGCTTCTTTCATATCTTTCATAAAGAAATTCTTGGACAATCAGATCTTTACTCTACTGAGTAAAGTAATATCATTTCCTATTAATAATATGTCATCCACATATAATATTAAGAAAATGACTCAACTCCCACTAACCTTTTTATAAACACAAGATTCATCCATTTTTTTTTATGAAATCAAACTGTTTGATTATTTCATCAAAACAAATATTCCAACTCTTTGATGATTGTTTAATTTTAGAAATGGATTTTTATTGCTTCCATACTTTGTTGATAAATTTCTTAAATTCAAAACCTTCAAGTTGTGTCATATACACATCTTCATGAAGATTCATGGAATACATGGAATCCATTTAAGATTTCATAGCTTCAAGTCATTTCTCGAAATCAATATTAGATATTATTTTTACATAGTTAGTAGGCTCATCAAGTATGAACAACTCGTCATCATTAGCTTCCACATGAAATTGATATCTCAATAGTGCATAACATGTCCTACTAGATCTATAAAGTTCTTGTGTTTCTTGAGTATCAGGTTGAACATCAAATGTTATAGCCTCAGGCTCTAATTATGTTTGGATGCTTAGTTTGTGGTTCTTAAACTTTATCAACTTCTATTTTCTTCTCACTGCTCCTTTTAAAATGTAGCGTATTTTGAAACAAACATCTTTTGTTTAATGGGATGGTAGAAGTAATATTCAATAGATTCTTTTAGATACCCAACAAACTTACAGGTATCTAACTTAGCTACTAGTTTTTCAAATACTATATGCTTCACATAAGTGTTACATCTCCAAATCTTTAAGTATGATTGTTTTGGTCGTTTACCATTCCATATCTCATATGGAGTCTTATCAACATATTTTAATGAAACCCTATTTAAAAGGCAAGTATCATTTTGCATAACATAGCCCAAGAAAGAAGATAAAAGGTCTGCATAGCTCATCATTAACCATACCATATTCAATAGGGTATGATTCCTTTCAAAAACTCTATTAAGTTATGGTGTTTCAAGAGGCGTCCATTGTGAAAGAATCTCATTATCTTTTAGATAATCTTGAAATAATTGGTTCAAGTATTCACCACCTCAATTCAATCAAAGTATTTTTACATTTTTTTCAAGTTTGTTTTTCAACATTATTTATGAATTTTTTTGAACCTTTCAAATGATTCATACTTGTGTTTTATTAAATGCACATAATTATATCTAGAATAGTCATTAGTAAATGTAATAAAATAAGTATATTCACATATGACATGAATTGTCATTGGTCCATGTATATCTGTATGTATTAGACCTAACAATTCTTTATACCTTTCATTCTTTCCAGTAAATGGGGTTCTGGTCATCTCACCTAATAAACAAACTTCACAAGTTTTATATGATTTATAATCAAAATGATCAAAATATCATTTTTTATGTAACTTAGTGATTCTTGTTTCATTAACATAACCTAGTCCACAATACCATAAATATAAAAGATATTGATTATCTAATTTGTTTTTCTTGTAGTTTATATTAAACATGGGCATCTCAAAATCAAATACATACAAACCATTTGTATAATCATCAGATCCATAAAAAAAGGACCATTATTATAAAAATAACAACATTTGCCCTCAATTATAAATTTAAATCCATTAAAAGCTAAGTAAAAAATGGATATAATATTTCTAGAAAGTACTGAAATAAAAAAAAAATTATCAAGTTCTAGTATCAATTCACTTGACAAAGTAAAATAATAAGTTTTTATAGCCAATACAACAACTTTTGCTCTATTTGCAACTTGTAAGTCCATTTTGTCTTTATATAATCTTCTATTTTTCTTTATTTTCTACATATTATTACAAATATGAAAACCACATCTGATATATAATAACCAAGAACTATTATATAAAGTAGAAAGATAGTTTTCAATCATAAACATACTTGAAGTAGAAATCTTAATAAGTTTATTTCCCTTCACGATTTCAATATACTCCTTGCATTTCCTCCTCCAATGGTCATCCGTACCACAATGATGACAAGTAACCTTATCTTTCTTATTCTTCTCCTTAGACATTCTAGAAGACTGAACTAGGAAACAAGGCCTTTTTTTCCTTCTTAAGCAACTTTGACAATGTACTATCCAACTTATTCATGTGGTAGTTTTGCAAAAAGTTTTGGGGTAATGATTGCAAACCAAATCAACATTGAACTCATGGTCCATGATAAAGCCCAATTTGACTCAATTTCTCAATATAACCAATCATTTTCAAAACATGGATGTTCACTAAGGAACCATCTATCATCTTGCAACAAAATAATTCCTTAGAGGTCTCATACCTCTTAATCCAATTGGCTACGTCAAACAACTCTTTAAGATGCATAATCATAGTATGTGTATTCATATTCTCATGTTGCCTTTGAATTTCAGGTGTCATGTTGACTAACATCACACATGAAACCTACTCATCATTATCAATACAACATTGATATGTATTCCAAACTTATTCATCATTATCCTCATTAGGGGCAAGAATAATTGGGTTTTCAAGAACATATAACATTTTTTCTTTCTTGAGAATAATTCTCATACTAAAGTACCAGTTTAAGAAGTTTGATCTAGACAATTTATTAGCAACAAATATGTTGCGTAGATATGTGTTACTACTCATTTTGATCTACCAACTTATTCATGTAAAGACAACGAGTATTAGTTTCATGCATATATATTTAAAACTAAATTTAAATAAGGTCTTTAATCAAAAATTGGTCTCCCACTATTTTCTTACAAAGTAATAGCTCTCATTATTAATTCGGGAAATCACGTTTAGATCTCATAATGGGTTAGGATTCTATTTAATTTATATGACCTTAAGTAACTCAATAAATCAAAATAAATTAAATTAAATAGATAACATATCTTATCAATCACATTTTTATGTGACTCCTAGATTAGTTAGGTGACAACTTTTTTTTCTAAACATATAATATATGTTTGGTCTAATTACTGTCTCTAATCTTATATGATCATAAGCAACTCATTCAAATCATATAAGTTAGTTAAATATGATCCAATTTTATAGCATTAAACATATTCGATTAACGATAACATTGAGTAGCTTAATATGTTATCCATGAATAGAACTTTGGTTTTATGCATATAAAATTGGTAGGCAACAAATCATGTTCTCAATATTTACTTAATATATTAATGAAGGATTTATTAAAAAAATTTAATTAGGTCTCGTTTCATGGCATAATTTATATATCATACATAACAATTATATATTAACATATATCTCTAGCACGTCATTCTAATAGAATGATAATGGACATATCTAAACTAATTCCCTCAAGCTATTGAGGGGAATTAGATGGTAAAAATCTAGGTAGTTACTACAAATCTTCATAAGTCATTTACGAGCACCATGACTATATCCTTCACCACCATTCTTTCTTCATCTTGGATTACATAATAATTTTTCTATCTATATTTCTATATTTCTAAATTGCATAACATTTACATAATTGAATAAGAAACCTTGAGTTACAATCAAGAGAAATTATATGAGAAAAAGAATTTTACAACTCCAAAAGAAAATTAGAGAAAAGACAGAACACACAGACCCTATTTAATATTACAATCATTCAACCATAAGAATACAATCACATTGATCTTTAATGTCTGTAATCATGTATCATGCATAATAACACATTATTATGTATAAATAAATATATTACAAGCTTCAATTCTAATTCTTATTTTTATATGCAATTTTAAAATAATATTTATAATTAAAAATATTAAATCAATTCCAATTTGATAATTTTCCAAACTTAATAAATTTTATTTAATATAAACTCTTTTCCATTGAAAAAATATTTTTAAAAACTTTAATAAGAAAATCAATCATATTAAAATTCTTATTGATATCCTAAATTATTTTAGGATCAATTAAATAAAGATATTTTGGCTTAAAAACTCTCTTTAATTTAGAAAAACTATTTTCTAAACATTATTAAATTAAATGTTTTAATTAAATTCTAATTTTATTAGGATATTACATAACTCTGAAAAATTGAATTAAACATTCTAATTCAACCTAAATCCAATTAAGAAAATCAATTCTGTAATTAATTTAATTTAGGGTTTTAATTTTAATTTAAAATTATTATTTTATATATGGAGGGCTAAAATCATAATTTCAGCCTCAAATATACCTAGATGTAATTAGATATAAGTTGTAGGGGTAAGTTCATAAATTAAACCCAGAAAACCTAAATAAATCTTTAGGGTTAATTCATAAAGCATGCTCGTTATTCTTTTTGCTACAGCCAGTAGTGGGCTCACTAGCTGCAAGCCAAGGCTACCACTACTCATAAAAGTCATTGACAACAACAACCTTGTTGCCCCTTCCCATAATAGCCTTCATGCGCGACGCAGTAGCCTCACACATGGATGGACAGCAACGCCAATAGCATATGGAACTACTGTGGCAAGGCAACAATCTGCTACCTCCTCTTAGCAACGAGCTGGTTGTGCGTAAAGCACATCCAACAGAACCAACAGTGATGTGGCCATCATTGGTGGCTTTTTCAGCCACCAAAAAACCTTTTTTATAATGATTCCAACTAGATTTGAAAAATCCAATCAAATCTTACTAGAACAATAACCAAAAAAATTTTAAAAAAAAAACATGAGTGAAAAAAACACTTTTGGGAAAAACAAATTGCACACAAATTTAATTCACAATTAACACGAACAACAATTAAAACATGCAATCAACAACCCTAATTGTCTAATAAAGGCTCTGCTACAATTGTTAGGTTTCTCGAAACACATACACATGTGGAAACGGTAAATTTAAATTTTTTTAGAAGTCCCAATAATCTCATTAGACAGATCTAGAGTTATTTAAGGTTTATGTGAAAGTTACCTCAAAGTTAAATATTCTTTGCAGCTTTGAATATTTGCTTCAAGGTTGAGTTGTCGCAAATCACAAGTCTTTCAAATATCCGACCTCTAACGTTAATTCAAACGAACCACTAGTGAGAAATTTCCTAAACCCTTTTAGGAGAGAGAGATTGTTATACCTTAAAATATTAGTTCTATTCTTTTGTGTTTTAGGTGTTTTTGTATTGTACTCTACTCACTTTTTTTCTTAGAAATAAAAGGCATAGTATTCTATTCATATGGAAACCTAAAAATCTTGTATATGGCAAAATATCAATTTTCCCTTTAAATAATATCACAAATATTATTTAAGGATAGTTTTAGAAATGTATTTAATCAAGTTCCTACTTGATTTTTTCAGGTCTAGAATTGTAATCTCCTATATTAATTATATTTTAGTCCTCAATTTATAAAATTTTCTTACAATTAAGTCACACTTGATTAATCATCTTATTTTAATTTTTGACCAATGGTTCAAATCCCTTATAAGCTGACTCAAATATAAATTATAATTCTAAATCAAATAAGATTAAAAAAATTTAATCTATTATCAATTCAATAATTTTTTATTTATATTTGAAGATCAAGTACAATGTCTAGCAACCTATTATGACCCTTCAAATATTAAAAAAGTAATAAGTGGTTTGACTTAACTTTTTAATAACCAGTTTCTCATTGTAATTATTATCTCTTCATCATGCATGTTTCTATTTATACATTATACCATAGAGTATATCTGCTTTATTAAATCATATTCGTTCTTAATACTATAGTCATTGATTATTTGAATAAGATTTTATAACTCTTTTCAAAACTTATTATATCTTAGCCAAAGATTTCACAATCAATATTATTTAAGAACATAAATATTTTTTTCTAATTCATATAGGATAGTGAATTTTTTCTTAATTACTTGCATATCTTCATATAGTTTATGTTATACCCAATATATGTCATGCTACCCTTGATTAGGACAACATGTGGTTAGAATCATAACATAACACTCCTTATTTAAGATAACTTACTTATCTCAAGTCTAAGATCACTTACACAACTATCACGTGAACATTTCCATAGACATGAATGATTTCTACATA
>Ga0307517_10004773_pt1 | contig 20699 bp, 17 predicted proteins | sample 23_EM_MG_FD_194515 | JGI IMG/M metagenome (GOLD analysis project Ga0307517, IMG submission 194515) | Populus trichocarpa ectomycorrhiza microbial communities from riparian zone in the Pacific Northwest, United States - 23_EM | ecosystem: Host-associated > Plants > Roots > Unclassified | place...
TGCATAATGCATAACCTGCCTCAAAAAACCAAGACCATCTCACATGAGACCCTCGACCATAGCCAGATTAGAAGACTGAAAATCTTGTTGATTTGAGGCAGGTTATGCATTATGCACGTTCCGCAGCAATAAGACAAGTCGTTGCTTGCCAAAAGATCAGGCCGGTGAAGGTTTGTCAACATCTGTAGTCGCCAGTCTTGAACAAAGTGCATTCAGGGAAAAATACACTATTATCCCCCAAGCATAGCTCGCTGAATCATGGGATGAGCCTGAGGTGGACCGTATTTGTCGGCTACAGAACTTTCGGTCTGCAGGTCACAGTAGGTGGTTTTGAGGAGCGGACCGAGCATCCGAGAATAATTTAAAAAGGTTAAATTATGTAAGAAATATTACCAAATCAGGCGGACCGCTATCACCACCATCAGAGGCGCCTAACTTATCAACTTGATATCAACTTCTTGGCACTTGCCCACTGGCACGGCGACAACTGATCGCATAGGAGCCCTGGCCCCCTTCTCATCCAGATTCGATACACGTAAAACTGCCATCCTGAGGCCCTTTACTACACAATGCAACTCCCGGCCAGGCAGCTGAGCAGTGAGTCCTGACCCTGCCCTGTGTTCTTACTCCATTCAACTAGTAACAAGAGCGCCTTGCGGCTTGAGATTGGAAGGCCGTCGAGCTAGATCATGATTACAAAGGTTTAGAAGACAGAACTCCAACCTAAACGAGATGCTTTACTTGCCCGAACCTTAGGCTATTCGGCACGTTAGACGCTGAAGGATTTGATACCGAACCACTCGGGCCTTTTCCCAATGATATACCGTTAGCATTACCAGCTGTACCACTGATTACTCCCCGATGGCCGGTCTGAAATCATTCCAAGGAGAGATAGTGCGGATGCGGCCATGGCCTTGAGTTTGGGACTATCAATGATCATGCGCGAGCAAGCGGATAAGGGGTTGTACTGCATCAAGCTTGAAGGCAAGAGATCGAGCTTCATCATCCGGCATGCAGATATTCCGTAGAGCCCCACTTGCAAATTCCAGGGTATCTGCTTCGAATTTGCTCTTGGTGCATTTAAGTAGTCCGATGATAGCGTGAATAACCTTCTCCTTCAAAAAATCCCGTCGTGTTCCTTCATCTAGGGCGATGTTTATCAACTTTGCAGCGGCGGTGCTGTTGTCGTTCCGCCATGTCAGCCGAAGCATAAGCCGCACGATGAAATTAATGGAGTTTGGGACGTGGAATATGCAGTAGGAGTGCTTTGGGAGTGCTACTGCTTTCTGAGCGGAGTCATTGGATACTAAAGGGCAAATCATTTCCAGAGTAAGAGTACTCCGCTTCTAAAAGGTTCGCGTTCAAGCCTACTTTAATCACTTCAGTCTCCATCGACACCGATCCATGCAAATGATGGACGACTCGCACTTTTAAACGTCTGGTCCATGGGGGAGAGTGAAAATGTGGAACGTGCTGTCGGGACCGCATACCAACTTCAAGTTGCCAGTGACTCGGAAGTCCCTGCACACATGTCTCCCAATTGACATGTTCGAGAGCAGTCTATACTACGCATATGTGATTCGGACTCTTGGTACAGGTACAGGTAATCTACCAACTGTAGAATATCTCAACCGATGCCAACATGGCGATTGCCACCACCGCCAGAATTGATCCAAGGCATATGGGGGATAGGTCACCAAAGGGATAGCTCGATCATCGTTCAGTGCCCAGTGAGCACGCACTCGCGCTTCATGGAAAAGAAAAGCGCCATGAAATGGCACTCGATCACGGTTTACGTCGATGTTTATCGTTCGGCCATGATATTACTCTTCCAGTGAACGAGTTTGAGAATGGTTTATAAAAACGAAGAGACAGTGCAAGTAAGAGATAGCCTCAGATAGGTGGGTTCATGAATCAAAGGCGAGAAACCTACGTCAGGCACCCAGCGTATATAATGGTAAAACCTTTCAAACGTGTATTGATGATTCGGGCACATCAAAATACCATTTCGTGACTCATGCTCGACCCCCTTTGCCGATTCGGGCACAAAACCGTGATCCTTCATTTGCTGCCACTGTATGTACCATGGTCAGTTTCTGAAACGTTAAGCAACAAGCAACAAAGAAATACAATGATATGTTCTTCCTTTGGGAGTATTGAAGACACAGGCCAAGATCACAAACGGCACATCTTCCACCATCCCACGGGTCGATCTCTGTGTTGAAAACATCCTTTTCTGATATCAATGAAATACCGTCCTCTGAATATTTGAAGGGTTGCCGTCCAAAAGATTGAACGGAGTTGGAGTCCACGCCATTTATCTGGAAGGGTTGAAGGGTTTTCCAACTCCGACGGCTACAAATAAGCGTATCGCCAATTCCTTTAAGGCATTCGGCAAGACGGTGAAGTGCGTTAAGTAAACAGAAATTTCGAAATAATTGAACGATAAACTCGAGTCAGGACTAAATCAAGAGGGATCAAACAAAAGTCGTTGTCGGAGGGCAGAACACCAATGCCAATATATTGTTTGCAAGTAGAGAGTATTTACAGCTGAATACTGAGTCTTTCAGCCTCCAAAACCAAAACTAGGAGGCTTTCCGAGGTGCATCAGGGCGACTTCCAAAGAAAATTGATGCATAGGCTGGTGGATTGCGAGATGCACCCGAATCGGACAACTGGTTTTCCTCTTGTCTAACTGCTGGCAGATTGCCTTCGGATGCACCTGAATCAGACACCTGGTTTCCCTCATGTCTGACTGCCGGTGGATGGCCTCGAGATGCAGAATCGGACAGGTTTCCCTCCAGATTGATTTGTAGTCTCTTGACTTCGTTGGTGCGGGGGTTTGCAAACTTGTGGTACACCCTCGCAAATGATGCTTGGTGAGTACCTTCAGCAAAAGCTTCTTGTCGTCGCCGGCGGAGAAATTTCCGTATGAGAATAAACTGGAGGCGATGATAAGAACGATGGCGAGGGAGACCTATTGCCACGCCATCTTTCCAGGCGAATCTAGAAAGGGGTTAAGATTGATTTGAGAAAAAAAAGGCAGTAAAACATTTGGCAATATGAACCGAGATCGTCAGGCAATCTTGGAGGAGACATACACTTTGAAACGAAAGGCTCACCTGTTATTGGAATTCGGAGAAGAACTCGAGGTACTACTGGATACGAAAGTGGTCGGGGTCATTCTAGTTGCGGCACTACTGGATTCGTCAACCTGGATAACAGTTGCAGACATCAAGGGTGTTGAAGCATCGATGGAGATTCTAGAGACAACTATCACTTGAGCTGTTGAAAAGAAAATAATTTTAATGTCAGTGATCGAATACTGGCAAAGCAACGTACGTGGCATCCGTAAAAGGAGCCGGGATTCGCAAAACGCGGAAGATCTGAGTTGTGATGGATTGGAGGCAAACGTACAGTGGGCTGCTTAGTCCTGCTGTAAAGTTATCGTCGCATGAGGTTCATGTATATTTAGCTACGCCTCGGGCGATCTACTGGTCTTGAAACGCTTCACAAACTCGGGGTCAAGTCGCCGGCAGCTCGATGTTCGTCTCCGCTGTTCGTTTCACCTAATGAATCCCTGTCAAACAGACTTAAGACAAACTTTGTGAATACGATTAAGTATTAAGTATGATACACTCAACTTCAAATATATACTATGACTGATGGGAACAATCACTTGCTTCACCAGCGGTTTTCGTGGCATCGCAGGCATAACTAGAAAATCATACTATGAGTCACGGTGGACCGCGTGGAAGTCTGTAGATAAGAAGGCTAATTGACAAACTTGAGCCGAGTGTAAAGTACCTCCGTAATTCGTTGAGTGAGGGTAAGGCCTATGAACCACTCGGTATGAGTTTCAATACGTTCATGTAGCACAAAAAGTTGCAACGAAAGTGACGGCCACTGTTTCTGAAAAACTATAGCCGGTATGCTATAGAGGTTGATTATACATTTACCGAAAATGACACTCTTCTCCTCTACCTGAAATCCCAGGTCCGATACACCGGCCAAGCTTCAAGCTTCAAGATTCCTCTTCGTAAGATACATCGTTGAAACCACAAAACATTCGGTTGCATAGCAGGATCACGCAGGCTCGACAGGTGGATAACCTTCTCAACGACCCGAACGAAAGCAACCTCTAGTGCAGACTCCCAGGACACATTGGAAGCGTAGGGGCTGCGTTCCTGAATCATGGGCTTCGCAGGGCATAACCAATATGTGGTGTACGATCACTAAAGTGTGGCTCACCATTGCCGAATCAAGTATCTTCGTCTGACGAGCGAAATTTTGAATTATAGAATTCCGTGATTATTGCAGGACGCAGCGATGTATGGTGGTAGTCAAGGGGTAGTTTACCCACAGGGGGAGAGGCCCACAGGTGATCTAAGAATTATATCAGTGATCAACTGTGAGCAAATAATGCACGTATTCTTTTTAGAATGTAACTGCAGGTCGGATACGTGCCACCTAATGGTATTTGCGCCAAAGTGGGTTGGGTTTTATGTGAGCGCAGAGTTGGAAGGAAAGGTCCTCCGTCACCAATACAAATTTGGGTGCCATTGGCATAGTAAAGTGTTCGAACAAGGTCAAGATATGACACTTTCTGTCCAAACGCCAGATGACTTGAAGATTATGCACAGTCCTATAAACCTATACTAATAAACATAAATGCATTACGGGTCATATCCGAGTCGGTGGTCTGCATGCAAGACAGTCAAACGATGGTGGTAGTCGGTGAGAGATCTTATTTCGGCCCGGATAACACACGTGGCTAGATCTCTCTCTGCATTCAACCATGGAAGACGGTGATCTTGCAAGGTTTATTGCCTGGTATCTTTAAAACTGGATTGTGAAACTGATTCCATTTCAGAGCAATTGAGCTAAGTCTTCAGGAAACCAATCACCGGGAGAATCCTCAAGTTATCGACATTACCGACTCTGACCACGATGAAGACGAGGGAGACGCCCGCTTTCAAGAGGATCTGAGAAGAGCTCTGCAGGCCTCACAGGAATTTCATGAAAGTCAAAAATCGGCTCAACTTATTGAATCAAGTAATGTTGGTGATACCACCTCCAGTGGATCAACCTTCCTGTCAGAGAGGGCTAAGTTGGAGAAAGAACGCCTAGAACGGCAAAAGAGGTTGAGGCCAGAATCGTTTGCTGGGAAGAAGACACGGCCAGATGCAATCGAGGATGAAGAGGAGCCACCAGCAAAAAGACATCACATATCCAGATCGACTTCGACGTCGAGTTATAACCCGCCAGAACCATCGAAAGAGCCTCTCTTTTGGGACGGAGAACTTCGACAAACCGCAGCAATACGCGCAGAACCTCGGAAGGACGGTATCGCAACATTCCGTTTGACAGATATTCTAGGCAAGGTATGAGTTAACCCTTCAACTGTTCCTCGCCTGAATATGACGAGTCCAGACCTCGGAGTTGGCGTTGGCTATCATTTCCTCTTACTCCTTGGATTATTCGTGGATTTACTCTTTCTTCGACCCTTCTGTTCCGGTGATTTTGGTGGCCCATCCTGAAGCGTCAGGCGAAGCAAGTGTGAAAATAGTTCTACCAAATTGGATCAGAACTACACCATTCCTTCGTGCAGGTCATGGGTGTCAACACATGAAGGTTTGTTCTATTCACCTGCTACTGGAACCCAGCTGATATACTGCTACAGTTCATGCTGGTAATTACGTTTGACCTTTTCCCAAAAAGTTTGGGCTGACTTCAGTAGCTTTTCTATAAAGATGGCCGCCTGCGGGTGGTAATATCTACTGCAAACCTTATTGCGTATGACTGGCGGGATATGGAGAATGTGAGCTTCTGATCCTTTATGGTTTTATTCTCTTATCGGCGCCATAGTCAGTTTGGCTTCAAGATATTTCGTTGCGTTCGAATCCTATTCCTCACAACCCCAAGGCAGACGACTTTCCCTCGGTCTTGCAGCGCGTCCTTCATGCTGTCAACATTCGGCCTGCTTTAGCGGCGATGATAAATGACAACGTAAATAATCCGCATTGCTTGTTGCCTGGGATCGGCTAACCTTCTTTGTTGGTCTCCCAGCACCCAGACCTACCTCTCAAAACGATAGATGACATTCGACAAAAATGGGAGTGGTCTACCGTCAAGGCACATTTGGTGGCGTCTATCGCTGGGAAGCACGAAAGTTGGCCCCATGTAATTCAGTAAATTTCGATTCCGTTCTTTCCCTGTGGAGTGTATTTTCTGATCCGTAATATAGGACGGGACACCCGCACCTTATGGCAGTCGTTCGAAAGCTGGGCATGAGAACAGGAAAGTCAAAGGGAGCGAAGGATCTCGTGATTGAGTGTCAGGTACGTAGCTTAGTTCGCTACCCCGTCAGAACTCGTTACGATTATTCGACAGGGATCCAGCATGGGCACCTATACAACTCAATGGCTTAATGAATTCCATTGGTCTGCCAGGGGCGAGAGCGCGGAAGACTGGCTTGACAAACCAAAGAAATCCCGAGAGAAGCTCCCTTTGCCATCTATCAAGATTGTCTTTCCGACTAAGGCCACTGTGCAAGCCAGTGCTGCCGGAGAGCAGGTTCACCACAAAGTTTGCTTTTGAATTGTGTTCTGATCTGGATTCAGGGTGGCGGGACAATATTTTGTCGAAGAAAGCAATGGGAAGGAAAGAATTTTCCGCGTGGTCTCTTCTATGATTGCAAAAGCAAAGCTGGACCTGTCCTTATGCATTCAAAGGCAACTTTATCGCTCTGTTATTCTCATTTATGATCCTTATTTAAATTTAGATGATCATCGCAGTGTATCAAGATAATCCACTTGCCACGAAGCTGAGAGGTAAAGAAGCTCCTGAAGATAGCGAGGACGACGTGATAGAGGTTGTTACACCTGCAATCGGATGGGCTTACATTGGTTCACACAATTTCACACCATCGGCATGGGGCACATTATCCGGCTCCGCCTTTTCCCCAATTCTAAACGTGAGCGTACAATTTGTCTTTACGAAACCATCAGCCCCACTCACAATTTTTGGGAAATAGGTTTCGAATTATGAACTCGGAGTTGTTCTTTCGATCAAAAATACGAAGGAGGCCGATCGTATTGCATGTTTCCAGCGGCCACTTAGGAAATATAAGACTGATGATTTGCCATGGGTAAGCATTGCACCTGGCTTCCGAACTTGATGTGCCCGTGATTTAACTGATTGACAGATGCAAGAAGAGTCAGTTTTCCACCAGCAGGTGCAAGGATAAGGCGTTACTGTCAAACTTTCACTAGTAGATTATCTACACATACACAGACAACATGCGTACACTTCCAATTGATCCTGGTTTCCTCGCTATAATTAGTTGGGTGGTCGAGACTGCGCAAACTTCAATCTGAATGTTGAGGCTAACTTTATTCATTGATAGGCAATTGGGCGGAATTATGGATGATGATGATAGAATAGTTTTGTCGATGTGTTTAAATATGCTAGTTTACTAGAGTATTGAATGCGAAGAGAAATATGAATGCAGTTGAAAACAGAGTCCGAGATAAATATACAAGAATTGATCATGGCAATTGGTTGTTATTGGGTATTTGCAAAAATTCTGTCAATGACATCCTTGAATGCCTCTTCGACAGCTTTGCGACGGATATTTCCCTTGGTTGCAGTCCGCGGTAGTGTCAGTCGCGAAACGATTACGATCATGTCGGGGGAAGTTATGCGCTCGTGGAGGTAACGTCGGGAATGGAAATGACGCGTTTTTCGAAGAATCTCTTTTTTGAGTTTGTTGTGGTCAGCGTCGACTGCAGGTTCGATGAAAATTACAGGAGAGGGACGACCACTCCCGACGACGATGCACTCCGCGATGATTCCGGAACACGTCGCTCGGGTGTAATCTTCGATAGCTTTGGTATCACAACGAAGACTGTTCTCCGATTTAATCCAGTCATCATCGCGTCCTCGCGAGACCCACCATCCAGGTAGAATTTCCTGAAACAGGTCTCCGGTGTGGAAGTGACCGTCGGAACTACGTAGTGAAACGTCTGGGCAGTCTGGAGAATCGGACAGGATAACAAGCTCATGAAGCATCCCGCTAGCTTGGTGAACGCCACCTTGTTCGGAATCACTAGGGTCGAAACGATACGACATTCCTGGCAGAGGTTGCAGGAGGGCATGGTTTTTCTCGTTTGAGCCGGCAAGCAACATACCACCGACTTCTGTGCTACCGAAGAGATTCTGGATCACCCAAAAGTCATCAGCACTAATTTGATTCAATTGAAAAAGGATAACATACCCTAAGATTGATGCCACTTTTCAGGGCCCATTGCTCATCATCTACCGGAAGGGGCATGCCAGCATAAATGACATCATCTAGATCCTTCAACATGGAGAGCAATTTAGGGTCCTGTCGAGCGTTCCTGAAGTGGTTTATTAGGAACGCCGGGAATTGGTTGAGGCGGTTGAGATGGCATCGAGAAATCATGTCGATCAGCTCCTCGGACGAGAAAGCGATAATAGTGGGTTGGATTACACAGGAGCCGTGTTGAAGAGAGCCAATAAGCACTAATGAAGTTAGAATCAAAGAAGGGTGATAATATTCAACGGATTACTCACTGAATGTCTGGCCAATGTGACACATACTTCCCCTGTAGATATAGTTAAGCCAGAAGCGCTTCCGCAATGGTAATAGTACTCACATCCAGACAGTGACATCTTGGCGGCTTGAATTTTTGGGCATATTAATGTGGTGGGATTTTGAGACTGCCGAATCTAGCCAGCGATAGTTTACTGGCACAAGTTTTGGGCATCCTGACGTAGACCCGCTGGTATGGAAAATGAATGCAACGTCAAGGTCTTGGAAATCCCGGATGCTGGGTAATTTTTCTGGGACGTCTTCCACTAAAGTTGATTTCAATACGCAATGTCGGGGGAGGTGACAATCACCAAGGACTGATTCGAAGGAGGGATCGTAGATAAGAGCGGCGCCATTGGCTTTTTTCAGAAGCTCGTAGATGACCTCTGGATTCGGGAGTCGTATACTAAATAACTGGGGGATGTAACCGGCTCTCGAGATGCCGTATATGTGCAAAACGTCCAGATAAGTGAGTCCACTTAACCTATAATCATAATTCAGGAGATGAACGAAACAAGTTGCCGGGATACATACCACATTCCGATTATGGAGCGCGTTGGGATTCCGCCGTCTCCCAATACTCGCTGCCAATGTCGAGCGAAAAGTTCGACGTCGGAGTAGAATTGGCGATACGACACCGGTCGCCATTCATCAAGGCGTCCATTGGAGTCTAGGTGAGGAGTGAGGAAAGCTGTTGCTGCAGCGTAAGTCTTTGAACTGGTCTCGAGCACAGTGAGATGTGAGTTGATCATTTGCCGTTGGAGAGGCAGATGAGATAGATGAGTGAAGGGTCGGTTGACTTGACTTGCATCCACTTAAATATGAGATGGCTACATCGCTCCTAGGATCGATACCCGAGTCAACTCCGGATGTCAACATATAGGAATAGGAAGATCTGAAAAGTCAAAGTCGTCTCAAAGGGGGTTGTATAGCCTCCCGAGTGCGTGATGAAACACGGCAAAGATCTCCAACCAATGAGGGACACGCATATGGAAAAGTTGCGCGGAACCACTGACTCGATCCGAAAATTCAGATTCCTTTAGACGCAACGCCCGAGTCATTAACAAGCAGCACACCCAGAGACACCCGTTCTTGCCATCTCAGATAGAGAGATCTGAGCTTCCGAAAACGACGCGTATCAGCCAGGGAGCGCCCAAAACAGCCACAACAACGCGCGGCCAGAACGGCAATCCACCAGATAATGTTGTGCAACAACAGGCTGTGATCTCAATCGAGTTTGTTTCGGGGGCACGTGATGTGCAACCATGCTGGTATCCATTCGGCTGATGTGCCGGCCGATCCGCGGACCATAACTCCTCCAGCGGCGAACGCGAACGTATCATTTCTTCACAAGAAAGAGTCGGAATGTTCTGGCGTTCCAATGTCCGACAAGCTACCGAGGGTACTTGGTGGATAACAGGTACCATCGAGCTATTGTAATTGATGAGTGAAAAAGAATATTCGAATCGTCTGCGGTAAAGCCACACCATTCGCCGGCAGGTACAAGACTAGCTAGATGAACGGCGAAAATTCTTAGTCCGCGTGCCATTGATGCCTTGTCCGAGAAGGGGACATGGACTCCATTGACATCCACCAAGGGATGCGCGGCAGGAATGCACTTCCGACCGCATCAAGTGGAATGAATTTTCACCTGTCCATTTTCTTGCCCAGACCAGTCTTGCATTCCGAGGAAGCACGGAAAGCCCGTATTGATTATTCAAGCCACGAAACCGTCACTTGGGCACTGCATCTTGCGCTTTGAGTGCCTCACTGGAGATTATGACTCGGTAAGCATCTCCAGTTGGTACCTCTCCCAACTATGGGCCGGAATTTTAGTGTGACTCGAGCAGAATTAAGAGATAGATATCTCCTTGTGGCATCTTGTATTGCTTATGTGGTTCCGACTCTGTAAAAGGAAAAATAAAAGTGAGGCCATTATGTAACGAAAAGCGTCAATCGCCAGATTCAAGTTTTCAGGCTGTGCGAAATGCAAAAGTTATCAGTTTTGTTGATGTATTGACGCATATCATTAACCGAGTGTTGTTCACTAAACAAGACCAGGTGATGGTTGGAGATGTGATTGAAGCTGTGAGTTTAGGTCAGCTTCCGAAAAATCGGATATTCCCGTGCTCCCGATCAGTACTCATTACGAATTTCCATAAACAACGTAAATGAATCCTGCTGTGATGTTCAGAAATGTGTATTTGATGGAAAGCCTTTCGTTCAATAAGCGAGTACCCTGTGTGTGTAAAATTGAGCACCTCAACTGCTGGGTAACCAATATTTCTTACTACAAGCCCCGAGTCGAGTTGCAAACTGTAGTGGTAGTGGTAGAATTAATTTGAGAGCGCCGTCAAATTGGGATGCTTTGTCAAATAGAGAGTCTCATTTTGACGGTCACAGCCCTACAGTGAGCCTTAGACGGTTAGACCGAGCTGGATTATTACCGATAATTTTTTGGATGGCTATCATGAAGCAAAAGTCGCAATTAGTTAAGGTGCAAACAGTGCCACAGATAAGAGACCATTTACCACATGTCTTGTATAGCCTCCTGCATGCATTGTAACAAAGTATGAACTCCCCTACGCTTACAAAGTAAGCAAAAATATGTAATCAGATCCTGGGTGAAAGAAAATTGTCTGATCCAAAACATTACTTACATTGGCCAATGGCCTGTGTTGTCTGGAGGCAATCGCCTCATTCGGAATAGATAAGATCATCAATGATCCAATCATGATTTAATGAGGTACCATCAGATCTCCTAAATCAACATGTGGTGCTTGTCCTCTCGGTTATCATACAATCTGACAGAGACACAGGCTCCGACTTTACCTAAGAGGCCAATATACATTGCCAAAAAAAATATCTGGCAAGCTGAAGGGTACGGGATGATCAGCTGTCACGGAGGCTACCGTTTACTTAAAGTTAGTAGAAGACCAAAATTAGAAAGGGTGAACACATCGCAACAACTTGCGGCTAGGCAAGTAACCGGATTTTAAATATATGTCTTGAATCTCACACTTACTATTGCTAGATGCATTCCAGTAGTTTCTCCGAGTCCAATTTCAACAGATCCCAATTGTTGGATATTCGTTCGGAACACCCGCTGGGGTGAATATCCTTATTTCGTCTTGTATCACGTTGTAGGACGACCAATGACACAACATCATTGCACTGCTGTTTAGAAATCAGCTTTGTCAGTACTTGTAATTAGACGATGACAGAAAGCCAAAGGTGACTAGAGGTAAGCAGAGGGTAAATGCAATTTCAAAATTCGTCGTGTAACCTAGTATATTCAAGTTGTAGGTACTAAGATGTAAAAGAAATTGAACTCTACACAACTGACAGTTTATGTTGCTTACGGTTTCGTTTGGCATGTCACGAGACTCCAGTCTAAATCAATATACGATCGCGAGTTTGACCTTGACCTCATAAAATGCTGTTTCAGATAAGCTCCTGAAGCCCGCTTCAATACGAGTCTCACGTCGCCCCTTGATCTCTCTTGAACGAACTCTGAAATCGTCTGTTGCGCTGACCCCTATGGACGCTGGCGTCCTTGTACAACCGCCGCAGATTCTATTTTCTATACCTGATGGCAGTGCGCCGCTGACATACGGGTCGAATGGACAGTTTCAGGTGTCTCTCAGCGGCTCAGAGGGGCAACAAGGGGTACCACATGGTGATACAGATAGCGGAGAACCTGTCTCCGACGAGCCCGAAGAGCCCGACGAGTCATTTGCATTGCAGGGGAGCGAAGTGGTTACAAAGGCAACGCCTAATCACCAAGCTATTCATGGCCAACCACCAGAGTCATCTGCCCCGCTTTTCAAATCTACCCCGAGTCCGACCCGAGTTCCAAATCCACCACTGACGACGACCGGCAGTGTCAAAAAGTTGTTCTCCAACGAACTCCCCACTTTATCACCACATATTTCACTATCGGTATTCGGGATTTCGACAGCGACCCGGGGTTTATCTACTTTCTCATTTCGCTCCCTCCCAAAACCGGATTCCTCGTTTTCCCAAAACTCCGTGTCTGGTCTTGGCTCGTTGACGACTCCTCTTTCTTTCAATTGTCTTGGGTCTCCGTGTTCTTCAACAGAAGGCTCTTCTACAACAACTTCCGCTGCCCAACTCATCACCGTTGCTCCCGCTGTTCCCGCCAATGTTTCCAACTTTGGAGTCAAGCCCTCATCATGGTATTTTGCTATAATATTTGGAACGATTGGTGGTATTGCCCTCCTTATCCTCCTCGTTTCCTTTATCGTCTTTATTTTCAGGATAATTAAACGACGTCGCATGGCGCGAAATATCGATGTACCTTGGGCTGCCTCAACTGGCGACGAAGAACAGGGTCGGTTTGGATCCCAGGACTTGTCCCTCCGCAGCGTGAATACGGCGATTCATCCTCAGGACTTGGCCAACGGACGGTTACGTACTAGCGGTCGTGTGCCCAACGAATCGGGGTATACCTTGTATAATCACCCAATCCCCGGTAGTCGTTTGTTTTCTGATGAATCCCTTCCGCCAAAGTCGGAGAGACTATCTTTAGGACATAACCCTCGTCCAACGAACTTGAACACACTTCGTTTCCTTCCTTCTCACCTTGTTGACGAAGAGCTTACTGATCGAGCAATTCAAGAAGATGGCGCATATTCTTTCTCTGGGAGACCTATTGGTCTACGAAGGCGCAGCCGCGGTCGTTTTGATGATACTATTGAGGTTAATCCCTACTTAAACCCTCCCAGTGAACCGACTCCGATAAAGGACCAACGTAATCCAATATCAGCGCCGGAGCGCCAACCACTCGTTGAACGTCTGCGAAACGTATCCGATCAAGGCAAAGAACAATCAGTGTCCTGGGACCGCTTGCCGACCCCTGGAAGAGACCAAACCGTAATGGAAGACAGTGAACCATGGGCATCATCGTTCAAAGCTGGTCTTTTCAACGCTTTCAACGCTCTTGCCTCTGGCCTGAAAACATATGATCCTGGAGAAAACGGACCTGACGGCGACAAACTCACGCAGATGCCAACGAGGCGTAGACCTTCCATTCGTCATAGCTACATGGAGCCTATTCCACGTAAATCATTGACGAAATCACCTGGTTGGGTCTTACATGAAAGGCATGACGGAACTGGAACAGTCCAGTTTTTGCCGAAACTGGAAAAGCAATATGATTCCTTTCAAAGCACTCCGACACCTCGAAGTCTTCTGCCTTTCGGGAGATTCAAAGCCTTTCCTCCGACACCTAATGACGAAAAGGGAGAATTCCGACGAACAGAACGCCTGATTTATCCAAGCACACCATTTCCGCCGGCTACTGCAATGGTTCATCCTCATCGTGCAAAACATATCCCTTCCTCGACGAAACGAAACCCGATTTCGCGGGACAGCAGCATTTACTCGACCTCAAGTTTATCCACTCCGAAATGTGATCCTCCTGCGGCATTACTCGACGGTTTGGCTGGTATTCGCAACCCTCGCGCTGTTGACCTGGACGTAGTCGTGCTCGAACCAGATTCCCTGTCCCCTCGTGGTCATTTAATCTCTTAAAAGTCGGGTTGATTGCACAGCCTGGTATCTACAATCTAAAGGCAATCAGATCTATACTGTGTGGTACTCTACGATCGATGATCTCAATCCGAAAGTTGACCGAGAAAATAAGTGATCGGAGTCACCGTATGAAATAAGAGGAAGAAGAGAATACACAGGACTAAAAATGAATGATCTTCCCTACCTGGTACCAGACGTCCGACAATACTAAACCGTCGTTGGTAAACTGTCGCCGGGATTCTTATAATCTTTCGAAAGAGTTTTAAAAAGAAGTAGAACGTGTTACGAAACACTCACTCGATGTAAGAATCTTGAATAGAAGAATAATCAGGATCCGGGTCGACGCGCAAATTCAATGTCCCCATCCGTTCGATTCTCATGCCTAGACATTCCGATCACTCCCAGGTCTATCTCTGTTGTCGCGTCCATGAGCTGACGGCGTAATGGTCGAGTGTTGTAACTTTTTAAAAATAGGGTCAGCAATGGTTTCTCGGAAGCAGTTGACCTCGGGGTACTTTGCTAAAATAGCATTCGCATATACTACAATCAAAATAAACCTGTGTAAATATATATATAAGGTCAGATTAAACTCACATCGGGTAACGGAAAATTCCATGGCCAAATAAAGCATTGTGTGTGGGCGGACAACGTACTACCAGGGGCAGTCGTATACCAAACTTGAAACACGAAATGTAATCTTACCATGACGATGGCCATGATAGCCGCAAAACTGTTCTTTAATAAGATCAATAAATCCAATGCAAAAAATTCCCAAGAATGTACCTTGTTATCAGCCCGGTGCCAATAAAGTATTTCACCAAACCATGGAGCACCCGTTGCAGCTTCCTAAATGAATTCATTATGCCAGTGCATGCAAATTCGGCGGTGTGAGGCTTACCTGCTGCCAGTGGTGTCGCTCCCTGAACTACATCTATTCAGCATGAGACACATCGCCGCCGCCGTGGTGCAATCAACGACAGCAGTAGTTCCAAGCCCGAGATACATTATACACTGTTCGTTATTTGTTAGCGAAAGTGAAGGAGTGGAGGCAGTTTGGACGGGAATGTAACCTCAAGTCTGAGAGAGAAGCTGAAAGCAGAGTTGATACTCGGTCTAAGCAGAGGGCATCATAGTTAGCCTGCTGTATGTTAGAAAAGGATATGCCAAACATTTGGGCAAGGAAGACTAGGCATGTTTCAGTCGCAGATAATGTTATGAAGAGTCATGCTCACATGTCGTGATGACTAATTATAGTAGAAAATTGTCATACTGGGAGCTATGAGTAGGGGAGGTCTTACCAGTGCCGAGAACCACAACGGTGATCACATAAATCTGAAGGGTTGTCATGAGATTTGCTCGCGTCGCACTACATGGCGGACCTTGGCGGACCAAACATATGATTTATCCAAATGTGGGATTTCGCGGCATGCAACTTCCAACAAATCATTGTCGAAAGGGTGAGAGGGACAGTAATATGAACTCACATAACCATATTTGGGTCAAATAGTGACTTGGTGTCCCATTCAGTTGAACAATTCCAATTTGATACAAGATTGGCACATACCCTTGGACGAGGAGGATGAGTAATACCTAGGTAAGAATACATCACAATCAAGTCATGGTATACAAAAGAGGACCATACGTGGGTTATGGCAAGCGCCTATGTTGCCGGATTGTCAGGATAGAAGGGTCTGGGTATCAGAATACCAATCACCTTTAGGTTCCTGGTGAAGTATTCAAATTGATTATAACAGGCTAAGAGTGAGGATCTCACCACACAATATAGCAACCAGTACCCGCGGAACCTAACATATGTAGGGTGTAGCAATACAGCAGGTTCATGCCGAACGCCAAATTTGATGCATCCAAAAGGCTGGAAATGACAAACGTGCAGCAGAAAGATTAAGGATGGATAGGGTGAACGCACCATGCCGCACTGGCCTAAATGGAAGTCAGCCTCAAGTAGTATTTGGTATCCCTAGACGACACTTACGACGGATATCTGAACAAAAGCATCTTGCACCATCGTATGGGCAAAGTATTGATACCCTTGCCGAAGGGTTATTCCGAAGAGGCTTTACGATGGACATCAGCTGCAGGAGCGGAATACGAGGCGACAACTAACATTGCGCTGATCGCAAACCCAAAGAACGCGGCACGAAAAGTGATCGTGGAATCAACGTCAGTTGGTGATCCCACAATGTCGTTTAAAAGATGGCTGGAAAGAGTCATCGATAGTGTCTGTTCAACTTGAAGGGAAGCAACTATAAAACGAAAAATTTTCGACATGTACTGCAAAAGCACTGAAGCACACCATGACTCGAATGGTAATCATGCAGTGCGAGGGACGCAGCCTTAGGTGTTTACCAGCCCTAATTCCGTGAGTAATTACTTTTGACTGAATAATAACTGACAGGAGAGAGGTCTCGAAACGTCATAACACAAGAAATGAATTCGCCGGGCCACGGAAGAAAATATTCTGCTGATACACATTCATTGTAAAATATAAGCGCCCCATCTTGAATTCGACTGAGATAGGGAGTCAATGCAGACAGAATATAAACGCTTACATCATGATATTCCGACCTCACTCTGCTGTATTCCACTGAGTGTTTCCGTTACTGTTTGGGTAAAACAAGAACGCAGAATCGAGGATTTGTATCTTTGTATCCGCAAAAGGTTAGTAATAGGAGAAGGGTATTGGTCTTATCCCCGTGCCACTCTGGAGAGGAGAGCCGAAAGGTCCTTGGTTGGGATATCGACTTGATGGTCCTGTCCAAGTTCTGTCGTTCGTTATAAAAATTCCGCATGAAATTTACTGAACGAAATCAAATTTACCTGTCTCCCAAAACTGGGAGTCCAACGACTTTAAGTTAGATTACTTAGGGGAGGTTATCTTGCGACCTGTTTCTGCAAATATTTGTGTGTCAATCAGTAGCAAATAACTTGTTTAACAGGATTTCGTCATTTACATAATTTGAGGAACAGCCTTTATGTTCACAAATTCTCTATCCAGATTCCAGATTATGACCTCAGCATTGCCTTTTACCTGGATCCTGACAGTGAGAGCAGACTGCCAATTCGAGTGCAATTTCCAGATAATCAGATCTGTCAGGTACAAATTTGACAGGAACGAATAGAGATTCTAGTTTGTCACGGTTTCAGGATTTCTTACTGGTCCCTCCCATACCCCGAAGTACGCGCACGCCTCTCTTCGAAAATGTCGGCAAATTCAACTATTCTAGTCCCCAATCCATACACCCAGATGGCATGGGTGTCTCCACCAGTCCACGCTCGAGATTTGGCTATAAAACTCTATGCTGGGGCAGGTGCCGTGGCTGTACGATGATCCGTTTACCCTTTTCAAAGCATTGCGTTGACTGTCTTGTTGAACTTCAGGTTCTCGTCTGGGATATCCTACTTCATTTACCTCAGGACTACAAAATCTTGAGGAACCACCGGATTAACTTTTTAACAGTTTTGTTCTTTTTTTCAAGGTTTGGAAGTCTCAAATCATTTTTAAGATTTTGATTTACGGCAGCCACTTAGACTTTCGACTATCACATTTATATTAGGCCTCACAATCGTCACCAGTTCGTGTCGTTTTCGAATAATCAAAAGAACTCATTTTGAAGCTCCTCTAGCCGCACCGGTTGGCAATTGCAACCTCATTCGCTATATTGATTTCCTCTATCCCCTCACTGTTCCCTTGAGCGTATTCCCCTTCGTCCCTCGCGTTGCCGCCATCTACAACAATAACAAGTACATCTTCGCTTTCTTCATGTCCACCTGGCTTGCGGTCCTCGCCACATCCATTTTGTGGCCATTCGGCGTCCAAGGCGTGAAGCTCGGACCCACGGACTACTGCGCTGAAATCAGATTGCACTCCACAGCCTCGATCGCTGCTCTTGTTCTTTTCGTGCACGACTCCCTCATTTTTCTGGCGACGTCTTTTGCGTTCGTGACACGCTCATTTTATCCGACCAACACCCCCAAGGGGTTGTTTAACATCCTGATTCTCGGAAAAAACTTGCCCGAGTTCACGAAGGCGGTTTTGCGCGATGGTCAAGCGTACTACCTGTATGTATCAGCTTCTCTATATCGCCAATCAGTCTAATTTAGCGTCGTGCAAAGGGCGAGTCTTGTTATCCATGTTCTGTTCCTTTCGCAATACTACGTTTCGTCACCTTTTGCCTTCCCTTGTTCGTTCGGCAACCCCGCCCTCGTTTTGACCACCAACATGGCAGCATATGTCTATCGCAATATTCGCCTCGGGTTTTACAGGGACCACACGGTGTCGAGCTCCGCTTGGAACCAAGCAATTGATCAGCTAGGTGCCCAATCCCACCAGGCGCATGGGCTGTCCATCATGCTTCCGTTCGACGGGAGCACCACAAACCCTGAGCTTTCAGACTCGGAATCGAAGAGAAACACACCAGTGTCTGCCACACTGTTGACAAAGGTCACTTGAAGCTGGTCGAGACCAAAATGGATGTTAGTTATACTTACAAACTATAGATCAAGATTACACTATGCACTCTGTTGGCAAAGTTCGGCACTCCCTGTTCGTCATGTGTCAGGGCACCCATGGTAGCACCGTTCGGGTTCTTGGGTGCACTCATTTTCGTAGTTTATGTTGCCATCAATCGGGTTGTAATGCCACTAAAGTACATTTTTATAACGCAGTTATGGAAAGCATCCGAGTCGAAACAAAACAAGAGTTACAAAGTATTGAAAGGACCAGCACTTGGAAATTACCTGTCTTTGCATGCTTTTGGGTGGATTGGCTCCGAATCGACAGAATAATGTTCCTTGGAAATTTTCATCTTCGCTTTTGGGTGGAGGAATTGGCTCCGAATCGACAGAATGAAGGTTGGTCCTTGGAAATTATCTGACTTTGCATGCTTTTGGATGGAGTAAAAGAATTGGCTCCGAGTCGACGGAATACCGGTCTTTAGTCTTCGCGTGCTTCTATCGGTGGGCCACAATGAAATAGTCAGTATAATTAAACGAAGAGGTGTTTCAACGATATCAACAATCTCGTTCGTGGAAATGAATCAGTACCCACCAGCGTCGAGTTACAGCGGGGGTGACTCCGGCCAAGCCTTTCTCCACCGGTGGCTAGTAGATCGGTTAATAAAGTATCCTCCAGTAGTGATGTGTTAGATGAGTAATTTGATACTTACAATGATGACTGGCAAACGCGGCTGGGTTAGGGCACCTGGCAGAATCGGAAGAGCAAGGCTCGTGCTAGACAGGCCAGCAAGGACAATGACATGGCAATGAGCTTCAAGTTATAGGACATGTTGTGTTGTTCAAGTTCTATTCCCTCGAAGGGGGGCGCCTTTTTATACTTGAATGAGTTCGGTCCTATCGATTGCCAGTGCATTGATCAGGTGGGAAGGGTCCAGGGACACGGAGGTTGCACAACCGAGCACTTTTAGAGTCGTGAAAGAAGACGGACTCATGAAGTTACCTGTTAAGTGATGACTTAGCTGTATTTTTACCAGGTTTTTACCACCAACGATGCGCTCACCATCACCATCACCACCCCTGGTGTGGATGTTCTCTTCCTTTCGTAATATTACATTCCCTTGTTCAGGGAACCCCGCCCCCGCCCTCGTTTTGACCACCAACATAGCAGCATATGTTTGTCGCAAGTCCAACGTGTTGCTGTCACCCCAAACTGAAATGAGAAATAATGCAGATCATGAGGCATAGGGATCGACAGAGAGGAGTATAACCTGATTTACGGCACAATGATTGGATCATGGAGGGCAAAAGGGTGTGTTTGAGATGACTGAGATGGGTATTCAGTTCAGTTATCATAACGGCGCTTAATATGTTTTCCTCCCCTTTATTCACGTGCGGTTACGAGGCCCTTTTCGAGAGAAAGGCCATGATTAAAAGAAGAGAGGGTAGAGAGATATCATGAAGAAGAAAGCAAAGGTGGTTCATAGAACACTCTATCCACAGGGTTAACTTGAAGTATGTGGGTTTAAGATGCGCGCTAATTCAAATTGTTCAACTTTGTTGATCACAAGTCGCAGGGGCCGAACAGCAGCTTGCCGCATTTGAGTGATCGTCTTCAAGCTGTTGTGGAAGATCAGGGAATCATTGCTTCCGTTCGACGAGAAAACCTGAGCTTTCAAAATTTCAAGCTTCAAGACCGGGCTCGATGCGCTCGCATGAAGAGAAACATGCCAATGTCCGCCACGTTGACACGGGCCACTTGAAGGAAGTCGAGACCAAAATAGGTGTTTAGTTGTTCAAGTTACCATAGACTATTACAGTCTTCAAGCTTACATTGTGCGCTCTGGTACCTCGCTGCCTCCCTATTCGTCATGTAGTATCAGGGCACCCGTTGGTAGGCTGCCGGCCTTTCTGCACAGCCGTTCGAGTTCTTGCAATTGGAGCACTCATTTTCGTCCTTTATGTTGCCCCCGATTGTGTAGTAAAACCACTATAGTACATTTTATTTATGACGCAGTTATGGAACGCATAATCGAACAAAAAGAAAGGTCAG
>Ga0307517_10004774_pt1 | contig 20694 bp, 18 predicted proteins | sample 23_EM_MG_FD_194515 | JGI IMG/M metagenome (GOLD analysis project Ga0307517, IMG submission 194515) | Populus trichocarpa ectomycorrhiza microbial communities from riparian zone in the Pacific Northwest, United States - 23_EM | ecosystem: Host-associated > Plants > Roots > Unclassified | place...
GACCTTGTACGTGCAGGCCGCGGCCGGCGTCGTCGCCGACTCGGTGCCCGAGATGGAATGGAGAGAAACCGAGGCGAAGGCGCGCGCGCTGATCCGCGCGGCCGAGCTGGTCGAGGAGGGTTTCTGAGATGAGCACTACCACCCTGCGGCAATCGCTGTTTCGCCAGAAGGCCGCGATCAACGAAGAATTCTTCGCCGTGCTCGACACCGTCGCCGCCGGCGATCGTGTTGATGCGATCCGGTTGATGAACCACATCCACGTCGTCGACAAGATCTTCGCCGCTCACCTGCGCGGTGAGCCGCACGGGTTCGCTGCCACGAACACGCCCGAGACACCGGCACTCGACGCACTGCGCGTGGCGGTGCGCGAGACCGATCGCTGGTTCATCGGGCACGCCGGCGCGTTGACGCCGGAGCAGCTCGCCGAGACGGTGGCGTTCACGTTCACCGATGGCCAGTACGGCCGCATGTCGCGCGAGGAGATGCTGGCGCACGTCATCACGCATGGCAGCTACCACCGCGGCGAGGTCGGGCGCATGTTGAAGCACCTGTCGGTCGCGCCGCCGCGCGATCTGTTCACCGCCTGGTTGCACCAGTCCGAACCCCAGCGCCGCGCGCGCGCCTGACGAGAAGGAGCCGACCATGCTGCTGATGATCGACAACTACGACTCGTTCACCTACAACCTGGTGCAGTACTTCGCCGAGCTCGGCGAAGACGTGCGCGTGTTCCGCAACGACGAGATCACCGTCGACGGCATCGGCGCGCTGAAGCCCGCCCGGCTCGTGCTCTCGCCAGGCCCGTGCTCGCCGGCCGAGGCCGGCATCTGCGTCGCCGCGATCGAGGCCTTCACCGGGCGCTTGCCCATCCTCGGTGTGTGCCTGGGCCACCAGGCGATCGGTGCCGCGTTGGGCGGCCGGGTGATCCGCGCGCAGACGCAGATGCACGGCAAGACCGACGTGATCACGACCGACGAGCGCGGCGTCTACACCGCGCTGCCGCGCGAGTTCACGGTGATCCGCTACCACTCGCTGGTGATCGAGCGCGCGAGCCTGCCGGCGGTGCTCGACGTCACGTCGACGTCGCAGGACGGCGAGATCATGGGCGTGCGGCACCGCGAGCTCGCCGGCACCGCCACGCCGCTCGAAGGCGTGCAGTTCCATCCCGAATCGATCCTGACCGAACACGGCCATGCGATGCTGAAGAACTTCCTGGAGTTGCGAGCATGAAGAAGATCATCGATTTGCGCAGCGACACGGTCACCCAGCCAACCGCCGCGATGCGCGCGGCGATGCTCGAGGCCGAACTCGGCGACGACGTGTTCGCTGGCGATCCGACCGTCAACGCGCTGCAGGAGCGCATCGCCGCGCTGCTCGGCAAGGAGGCGGCGCTGTTCGTGCCCAGCGGCACGCAAAGCAACCTGGTCGCGATCATGAGCCACTGCGGCCGCGGCGACGAATACATCGTCGGCCAGATGGCACACACCTACCGCTGGGAGGGCGGCGGCGCCGCGGTGCTCGGCAGCGTGCAGCCGCAGCCGCTCGATCACCAGCCCGACGGCACGCTCGCGCTGAAGGACATCGAGGCCGCGATCAAGCCCGACGATGCGCACTTCGCACGCAGCCGGCTGCTCGCGCTCGAGAACACGATCGGCGGCAAGGTGCTGCCGATGGCGTATCTGAAAGACGCGACCGCCCTGGCACGCGGCCGCGGCCTCGCGACTCACCTGGACGGCGCGCGCCTGTTCAACGCGGCGGTCGCGATCGGCGGCGATCCACGCGCCACCGCACGCGAGATGGCCTCGCACTTCGACAGCGTCTCGGTCTGCTTCTCGAAAGGCCTGGGCGCACCGGTCGGCTCGGCACTGGTCGGCTCGCGCGAGTTCATCCGCGGCGCGCACCGCTGGCGCAAGATGCTCGGCGGGGGGATGCGCCAGGCCGGCGTGCTCGCGGCGGCGGCGATCCACGCGCTCGAGCACCACATCGACCGCCTCGCCGACGACCATGCGCTCGCGAAGCGCCTCGCCGAAGGCCTGGCCAAGCTGCCCGGGCTCAGCGTCGAGCCGCCGCAAACCAACATCGTGTTCGCGGATCTGCAAGGCCCGCGCGCGAACGGACTGATCGAGCACCTGGCGTCGCGCGGCGTGCTCGCCACCGGCCTGTATCGGCTGCGCTTCGTGACCCACCTCGATGTCAATGCGGCCGGCGTCGACCACGCCATCGCCGCGGTGCGCGAGCACCTGACCGCCTGACCAGAGAACCACCATGACGATCACCAACCTCGACGCGCTGACCCGCACCATCGATCACCGCGAGATCTTCCACGACGAGATGCTGTCGCTGGTGCGCCGCATCATGAGCGGCGAGATGTCGCCGGTGATGATGGCCGCACTGCTCGTCGGCCTGCGCGTGAAGAAGGAAACCATCGGCGAGATCACCGCGGCGGCGCAGGTGATGCGCGAGTTCTCGACCAAGGTCGAGGTCGCCGACCGCACGCACCTGGTCGACATCGTCGGCACTGGCGGCGACGGCTCGCACACTTTCAACATCTCGACCTGCAGCATGTTTGTTGCCGCGGCCGCCGGCGCGCGCGTCAGCAAGCACGGCAACCGCGGGGTCAGCAGCAAGTCCGGCAGCTCGGACGTGCTGGAGTCGCTCGGCGTGCCCATGACGCTGACGCCCGCGGCCATCTCGACCTGCATCAAGGACACCGGCATCGGTTTCATGTTTGCACCGAACCACCACCCGGCGATGAAGAACGTCGCGCCGGTGCGCAAGGAGCTCGGCATCCGCACGATCTTCAACATCCTAGGCCCGCTGACCAACCCGGCCGATGCGCCCAACATCCTGATGGGCGTGTTCCACCCCGACCTGGTCGGCATCCAGGTGCGCGCGCTGCAGCGGCTCGGTGCCGAGCATGCGGTCGTGGTCTACGGCCGCGACGGCATGGACGAGGTCTCGCTCGGCGCCGCGACGATGGTCGGCGAGTACAAGGACGGCGGCATCCACGAGTACGAGATCCACCCGGAAGACTTCGGCCTGACGATGGCGAGCAACCGCACGCTGAAGGTCGAGACGCCGGAGCAATCGATGGCGCTGCTGCGCTCGGTGCTGGCCAACGAGCCCGGCGCGCCGCGCGACATCGTGATGCTGAACGCCGGCGTCGCGCTGTACGCGGCCAATGTCGCGGCGACGATGCAGGACGGGGTCGCGCTCGCACGTGACGCGCTGGCGTCCGGCAAGGCGCTCGCGAAGATGAACCAGTTCATCGCGCGCACGCAGGAGCTGGCCGCCGTATGAGCGATATCCTGGACAAGATCGTCGCCGTGAAGCGCGACGAGATTTCGCTGGCACGGCGCGCGCGCGATCTGCCGTCGCTGCGCCGCGATGCCGAATCGCTCGGCGGGCAGCGCGATTTCAGCGGCGGCCTGCGCGCGAAGATCGCTGCGGGCGGCGCTGGCGTGATCGCGGAGATCAAGAAGGCGAGCCCGAGCAAGGGCGTGCTGCGCGAGCGCTTCGATCCCGCCGGGATCGCCGAGTCCTACGCCGAGCACGGCGCGGCTGCCTTGAGCGTGCTGACCGATGTGCACTTCTTCCAGGGCAGCGCGGCCTACCTCGAACAGGCGCGTGCCGCCTGCGCGCTGCCGGTGTTGCGCAAGGATTTCATGGTCGATGCGTACCAGCTGTTCGAGGCACGAGCGATGGGCGCCGACTGCATCCTGTTGATCGCCGCCGTCCTCGACGACGCGCTGATGGCCGACCTCGAGGCCCAGGCCCATGCGCTTGGCATGGCCGTGCTGGTCGAGGTGCACGACGCCGCCGAGCTCGATCGGGCGCTGCGTTTGAAGACGCCGCTGATCGGCATCAACAACCGCAACCTGCGCACCTTCGAGGTGAGCTTGCAGACGACGCTAGCCCTGCTGCCGCACGTGCCGGACAACCGCCTGCTCGTCACCGAGAGCGGCATCCTCGCGCGCGACGACGTGCAACGCATGCGCGATGCGAACGTGCACGCTTTTCTCGTCGGCGAGGCCTTCATGCGCGCGCCCGACCCGGGTGTGGCGCTGGCCGCGCTGTTCGCGTGACGCGCGGGTGAGTTCAGCGGACAACCGGCTGCGCGAACCGCTCGCGCAGGCCTTCGCTCAAGTGCCCGCGCCGTGGCGCGGCGTCACCGATGCCTTTCTGGCGAGCATGGCGGGCCAGGCGCTCGTGGACTTCGTCGACCAGCGTGTGCAGTCCGGTGCGATCGTCTACCCGGATCGGGTCTTCCGGGCACTCGAGACGACTGCACCGCAGGATGTGCGCGTCGTGATCCTCGGCCAGGATCCGTACCACGGGCCTGGCCAGGCGCAAGGCCTCGCGTTCTCGGTCGCGCCGGGCCAGAAGAAGCTGCCGCCCAGCCTGCGCAACATGCTCAAGGAAGTGCAGAGCGACACCGGCGCGCCGTCGATCTGCCGCGACGACCTGACGCCATGGGCGCAGCAGGGCGTGCTGCTGCTGAACAGCGCGCTGACGGTCGAGGACGGCGCCCCGCAAAGCCATGCCGGCCGCGGCTGGGAGTTGCTGACCGATGCGCTGCTCGCGTTCGTCGCGGCCAGCGCCGAGCCGAGCGTGTTCATGCTGTGGGGCGCGTCGGCGCAGCGCAAGCGCGCGCTGGTCGAGCAAGGCGGCCGGCATCTGCTGCTCGCCGCGAACCATCCGTCGCCGCTGTCGGCGCTGCGGCCGCCGGTGCCGTTCATCGGCTGCCGCCATTTCAGCCGCGCGAACCAGTTCCTCGCGGCGCAGCGTCCCGGGGCCGCACCGATCCGCTGGTAGCCGCGGGGCTCGCGCCGGCGGTACGGCATTGGTACCCAATTGGCCTGTGAGAAACCCAGCGTTCAGCTGACCTACCAATTGACATATTGGTATTACTGGTACTAAACTGGTTTTATCGATCGGCGCTGGCCGATCTCTCTCGTTCGGCGCTGGCCGATCGGTCAAGACGGACCTTCGATGCTCGAGTTTCTGGTCGGTGTGGATGGTGGCGGGTCGGGCACGCGGGCGCTGTTGGCGCGGCGTGACGGCAGCGTGATCGGCAATGGCCTGGCCGGCCCGTCCGGGCTGTCGCGCGGCATTGCGCCGGCTTGGTCGGCGATCGAGGCCGCGACGCAGCGCGCGTTCGAATCGGCCGGCCTGCAACCCGCCGCGTGGAGCAATTGCGCGCTCGGCGCAGGCCTGGCCGGCGCCAGCCACCGGCCCTGGCGCGACGCCTTTCTGGCGGCCGACCCTGGCTTCGCTCGGGTCGCGCTCGACAGCGACTCGTTCACGATGTTGCTCGGCGCGCACGCCGGTCGGCCCGGCGTGGTCGTCGCGGCCGGCACCGGCAGCGTCGGCGAGGTCTTGCGGGCCGATGGCTCGCGCACCAGCGTCGGCGGCTGGGGCTTTCCGATCGGCGACGAGGGCAGCGGCGCGTGGCTGGGCTGGCAGGCGGTGCGGCATGCACAGGCGGCGATGGATGGCCGGGCGCCGGCCGGGGCGCTCGCGCGCCAGGTGTGGGCGAGCTGCGGTGCCGACCGCGTCGCGCTGCTGGACTGGTGCCGCAGCGCGGGTCAGTTCGAATACGCGCAACTCGCGCCTGCGGTGTTCGCGGCCGAAGCCGAGGATGCGCAGGCGGCGGCGCTGCTCGCGTCCGCGGTGGTCGAGCTCGAAGCGCTTGCGCTCGCGCTCGACCCGGCGGGTGAGCTCCCGTTGGCGGTCTCCGGCAGCGTTGGCCGGCGCCTCGCGCCGCGTTTCTCGGCGCCGCTGCGCGGCCGCTGCGTCGCCCTCGCGGAGGGCGCCGACGCCGGGGCCCTGACCCTGATCCGCCGCGCGCTTCTTCAGGCGACATCGCCGTGAAGAAGAACACCATGCTCGGTTTCAAGCCCGACACGCGCGACAGCTCGCCGCTGTACCTGCAGCTCGCGCGCAAGCTCGGCCAGGCGATCCGCGACGGCCGCTACCAGGCCGACGAGGCGCTGCCGTCCGAACGCTTGCTCTCCGAGACGCTGGACGTCTCGCGCGTGACGGCGCGCAAGGCGATCGACCAGCTCGTCGAGCAGGGCTTGATCGTGCGCCGCCGCGGCTCGGGCAACTACATCGCGCCGCGCATCGAGCAGCCGCTGTCGCGCCTGACGAGCTTCTCCGAAGAACTGCAGCAGCGCGGCTACACGCCGTCGTCGCGCTGGCTCAAGCGCGCGTTGACGGCGGCCGTGCCCGACGAGCAGCTGAGTCTGGGCCTGTCGCCCGGCGCGCGCGTCGCGCGGCTCGAACGCCTGCGGCTCGCCGACGACGTCGTGATGGCCTACGAAGTGAGCGTGCTGCCCGAGTCCGTGCTGCCTCGGCCTGAGGCGGTGAAAGGCTCGCTGTATGAATACCTGACCGGCGAAGGCCAGGCGCCGGCACGCGCGCTGCAGCACATCCGCGCGCTGAACGCGCCGCTGCGCCTGGCCGAACAACTCGGCGTGCCGGTCGGCCAGGCGGTTTTGTTCATCACCCGCATCGGCTACCTCGAATCGGGCCAGGCGGTGGAGCTGACGCATTCGTATTGCCGCAGCGACTACTACGATTTCGTGGCCGAAATGAGGCGCGACGCATGACCATCTTGAATCGCGCTCCGCTGCGCGGGCGCATCCTCACACCGCAAGGTTTCGTCGACGGCACGATCAGCGCCGGCGCCGACGGCCGCATCGCGCAGATCGACGGTACGTCGGTCGCACTCGACGCGGCGCGCGATACACGCGAGCCGCTGATCCTGCCCGGCTTCATCGACCTGCACGTGCACGGCGGTGGCGGCCACGACATCATGGAAGGTGGCGATGCCGCCGCGCGCGTCGCCGAGCTGCACGCGCGCCACGGCACGACCGCGATGCTCGCGACGACGATGACGGCGCCGATGTCCGATCTGGTGACCGCGTTCGGCGCGCTGACCGGCGTCGTCGCGCAGCGCGGCGCGCGTGCCGCGCGCGTGCTCGGCGCGCACCTCGAGGGGCCGTACATCAACCCGGGCAAGCTCGGCGCCCAGCCGAACTTCGCGCGTCCGGTGCAGCCCGACGAGATCCGCCGGCTGCACGCGATGGCGCCGATCAAGCTGATCACGCTCGCGCCCGAGACGGCCGGCAACATGGACGTGATCGAGTCGCTCTGCGCCGCCGGCTACCGCGTGCAGATCGGCCACACGCTGGGCAGCTACGAGGACGGCGTGCAGGCGCTGGCGCGCGGTGCGCGCGGCTTCACGCACTTGTTCAACGCGATGACCGGCATGCACCACCGCGAGCCCGGCATGGTCGGCGCGGCGCTCGCGCACGCGACCTACTCCGAGATCATCCCCGATCTGCTGCACGCGCATGTCGGCGCGATCCGTGTCGCGCTGCGCGCGATCCCGTGTTTGTACTGCGTGACCGATTCGACCGCGGCCTCCGGCATGCCGGATGGCGAGTACAAGCTCGGCCGCCACAAGGTCACGAAGTGCCTGGGCGGCGTGCGCCTGCCCGACGGCACGCTGGCCGGGTCGACGCTGACGATGGACCAGGCCTTGCGCAATCTCGTGAACGAGCTCGGCCTCGACCTCGCCGATGCCTCGCGCCGCACCGCGACACACGCCGCCGACTACCTCGGAGCGAGCGACCGCGGCCGTTTGCAGCCCGGCGCCTGGGCCGACTGGGTCGTGCTCGATCGCGACCTGCAACTCACCGATGTATTCGTGGAAGGAGCGTCGATTGAACTCGCGCATGCTGGCTGAGGCCCTCGAGGCGCCCAACACGGTCGCCCAGCTGCTGGCACGGGACGAGACCGACTACAGCCGCTTCGGCGTGTGGCTGCGCGAGCATTCGCCGCGCTCGCTGCTGACGGTCGCGCGCGGCAGCTCGGACCACGCCGCGCACTTCATGGCCTACCTGATCATGGCGCGCATGGGGCGGCTGGTCACGTCGCTGCCGATGTCGCTGATCACGCTGTACCAGTCGCAAATCGAATGCGATGGTCTGGTCTCGTTCGGGTTCTCGCAATCGGGCCAGAGTCCGGACCTGGCCGTGCCGACGCGCTTCTTCTCGGCCGGCGGTGCGTGCACCGTGGCCTTCGTCAACGACCCGGAGTCGCCGCTCGCGCAGGCCTCGCGCTGGGTGTTCCCGCTGCACGCCGGGCGCGAGGCGAGCGTGGCCGCGACCAAGAGCTACATCGCGCAGCTTGTCGCCGGCGCGCGGCTGGTGGCGGCGTGGCAGGACGACGTGGTACTGCAGTCGGCGCTTGCCGGCCTGCCGGGCGTGTTGTCGCGCGCCGCGCATGCGGATTGGTCGGGCGCGGTCGACGCACTCGCCGAGACCGATCGCCTGTTCGTGATCGGCCGCGGCACCGGTTTGGCGATTGCGCAGGAGGCGGCGCTCAAGTTCAAGGAAACCTGTGCGATCCAGGCCGAAGCCTTCTCCGGCGCCGAGGTGCAGCACGGGCCGATGGCGCTGGTCGGCGACGGCTTCCCGCTGCTGATCTTCGCGCCGCGCGGGCCGGCACAGCCGGGCCTGCTGCAACTCGCCGACGAGATGCGCGCGCGCGGCGCCCGGGTGCTGCTGGCCGCGCCGGCCGGCACACCCGGCGCGAGCCTGCCGCTGATCGAGACCGGTGCGATCGACCTCGATCCGATCGCGGCGATCCAGAGTTTCTATCCGATGGTCGAGGCGCTCGCGCGGCGCCGCGGCTTCGATCCGGACCGGCCGCGGCACCTGGCCAAGGTCACGCGGACGCGCTGAGCCATGATGATTCATCCTGGTCAACTCGTGATGGTGAACATCCAGGGCACCGCGCTCGATGCCGCGCAGGCCGCGTTCCTGCGCGAGCACCAGATTCGCGCCGTGTGCCTGTTCCGCGGCAACCTCGGCAGCGAGGACGAGGTGCGTCGCCTCACGGCCGATCTGCGCGAGGTGATGGGCGAGGGCGCGCTGATCGGCCTCGACCAGGAAGGCGGTTCGGTCGTGCGCGCGACCTTTCTGCCGCAGGCGCCCGCGGCGATGGCGCTCGGCGCCTGCGTCGACGCGTTGCTGGCCGAGGCGGTCGGCGAGGCGGTCGGCCGCGGCGTCAAGAGCCTGGGCTTCAACTGGGACTTCGCGCCGGTGCTCGACGTCAACAACAACCCGGCGAACCCGGTGATCGCCGAGCGCAGCTTCTCCGAGGATCCGGCCGAGGTCACGCGCCTGGCCGGGGCCTGGATGCGCGGCGCGTTGCGCGCCGGCGTGGCCTGCTGCGTCAAGCACTTTCCGGGGCACGGCGACACGCATGTCGATTCGCACCTCGACCTGCCGGTCGTCGACAAATCGCTCGCCGAACTGCAGGCGCTCGAGTTCGCGCCGTTCCGTGCGCTGCGCTCGGATGCGCCGGCGATGATGACGGCGCACATCGTCTACCCGCAGCTCGATGCCGAACACCCGGCGACGCTGTCGCGCCAGGTGCTCGGCAAGCTGCTGCGCGGGCAGTGGGCTTACGACGGCGTCGTGATCACCGATTCGCTGGTGATGAAGGCGATCCACGAACGTTATGGCCACGACCGCGCGGCGGTGCTGGCCTTGCAGGCCGGGGCCGACATGGTGATGGCCCTGGGCACCCAGGATGAGCAGCGTGCGGCAATCCATGCGATTGCCGTGGCGCGCGAGAGCGGCGCGTTGCACAACGACGCGTTGCGGACCGCACAAGCGCGGCTGGACGCACTCGCACGGCGCTTCCCGGCGCAGGCGGTGGCGTACCCGGCCGCGCAGCGCGAGCAGGACGACGCCCTGATGCGCCGAGCCTGGGCGCATTCGCTGACCGCGATAGACGCACCGCGGCCGCCGCGACGCGACGAGGCGCTGCGCATCGTGACGCAGGCCAGCGTGCCGTGCGACGGCGTCTCCGAGGCGGGGCCTTCGGGCATGCAGGTTGCGGCGCTGTTTGCGGGATTCAGCGACGTGCAGCTCGTGCAGGTTGACGGGCTCGCGTGCTTCAAGGGCGATGTCGCGGCACGCGACGGCCGGCGCACGATCCTGGTGTCGAACCATCGCGACCGTTACGCCGCCGCAAGCCGCTCGTGGCCTGTCGACCTGCACCTCGCGCTCTGGAACCCGTTCCAGGTGCTCGACATCGCCGCGCCTGCGGTCGTCAGCTGGGGTTACGCCGACGGTGCGCTCGACGGCCTGCGCGCCTGGCTCGAAGGCCGCGCCGAGTTGCCGGGCCGGTCGCCGGTGCGGCTCACCGCCGCTGCGCACTGACACCCGATGGAACCCGCCACGATGACCCCGCCCGCGACACTGCCGCGCGCCGACACGAGCGCGCCCAACTCGCCGATGTCCTGGGTGCCGACCTTGTACCTCGCCGAGGGCCTGCCGTTCTACGCGGTCGCGCTGATCGCCGGGCTCATGTACAAGAGCCTGGGCGTGCCCAACGACCAGATCGCGCGCTGGACCGGCTTGCTCGGGTTCGCGTGGGTGTTCAAGCCGCTGTGGAGCCCGCTGCTCGAGGCGGCGCCGAGCAAGAAGTCGATGGTCGTGCTGTTCCAGGCTTGCAGCGCGCTCGGCCTCGGGCTCACGGCGCTCGCCTTGCAGCTGCCGGCGTACTTCGGGATCAGCATCGCGCTGCTCGCGCTGGTCGCGATCTCGGCGGCGACGCATGACATCGCCGCCGACGGCCTGTACATCGCAAGCCTGAGCGACAAGCAGCAGGCCGCGTATGCGGGCTGGCAGGGGGCGTTCTTCAACGCGGCCAAGTTCATGTCGCTCGGCGGCCTGGTGATCCTGGCCGGCTACTTCGAGAAGCGCATGGCGGTCGCGAACGCCTGGATGCTGATCTTCGGGCTGCTCGCGCTGATGATGGCGGCGCTCGCGCTGTACCACCTGTGGTCGCTGCCCACTGGGCGCAACCTGCCCCGCAATCGTGGCCCTTCGCGCCATGTCGCGCCCAGCGATGCATCGGGCGAAAAGGTCTGGCAGACGCTGGTCGACGTGATCGTCGACTTCTTCCGCAAGCCCGGCATCTGGCTCGCGATCCTGTTCATCATCCTGTTCCGCGCCGGCGAGGGTCAGATCCAGACCATCGGCCCGCTGTTCCTGCGCGAGGCGCGCGCGCTCGGCGGCCTGGGCCTCTCGACCGACGAGGTCGGCTGGGTCTACGGCACCGCCGGCACGATCGCGTTCCTGGTCGGCAGCGTCTGCGGTGGCTACTTCACCTCGTGGCTGGGCCTGAAGCGCGCGATGTTCATCCTGATCCTCGCGGTCAACGTGCCGAACGTCGTGTTCTGGTTTCTCAGCACCACCGCGCCGACCAGCCTGGCGGTGATCGCGACCGCGCTGAGCCTGGAGATGTTCGGCTACGGCTTCGGCTTCGTCGGCGTGATCCTGTTCATCATGCAGGTCGTCGCGGTCGGCAAGTACCAGACCGCGCACTACGCGCTCGGCACCGGCGTGATGCAACTAGGCTTCGTGTTCTTCAAGATGATCAGCGGCGACATCCAGACCGCGCTCGGCTATCAGCACTTCTTCGTGTGGGTGCTGGTCTCGGCGATTCCGGTGCTGGTGCTGTCGCGCTTCCTGAAGATCGGCGCGAAGGCCGCAGCGTGATGCGCGCGTTGCTCCTCGGCGCCGTCGTGGCGCTGCTCGCCGGCTGCGCCGCGACGGCGCGCGTCGACGATGGCCTGTTCTTCGACGACTTCAGCCAACCCAATCTGACGGCGCTCGAGCGCGACGGCTGGGTTGTGCGCACGCAGCGCGGGCATCCAGGGCTCGACGGCGCGGCGTGGGATCCGGGTTCGATCGCGCTCGTCGCTGATCCACAGCGCGCCGGCAACCGCGTGCTGCGCCTGCGCGCCAGCACCGACGGCACGCCGCAGGGCACGACGCAAGCGCAGGTCTGCCACGCGCGCAAGTATCTCGAAGGCACCTACGCGGCGCGCGTGCGCTTCAGCGATGCGCCGGTGCAGGGGCCGGACGGCGACGTCGTCGTGCAGACCTTCTACGCCGTCGCGCCGCTGAAGTTCGATTTCGATCCCGAGTACAGCGAGCTCGACTGGGAGTACCTGCCGAACGGCGGCTGGGGCGATCCGCGCACGCGGCTGTACGGCGTGAGCTGGCAGACGGTGCGCATCGAGCCCTGGCTCACATTCAATCAACCGCACCAGGAGTTCCGCTCGATGGACGGCTGGCATGTGCTGCTGATGCAGATCGCCGAGGGCACGACGCGCCTGTTCATCGACGGCGAGCTGCGCGCTCAGCACGGCGGACGCAACTACCCGGTCGTGCCGATGGCACTGAACTTCAACCAGTGGTTCTCGCCCGGCGGGCTGCTGGCCGACGCCGTCGGCGTGCGCCGCCGCTACGAGCAGGATGTGGACTGGGTCTTCCATGCACGCAACCGCGTGCTCTCGCCGGCGCAGGTGCAGGCCGCGGTCGAGGCGCTGCGCGCCGCCGGCACGGCGCACACCGACAGCGTGCCGCCGGCGGCGCCGCCGCTGGCCAGCCCGTGCGACTTCTGAACGCGCGATGAACGAGCGCGCACGCCTGGCATCGGTCGATGCACTGCGCGGCCTGACGGTCGCGGCGATGCTGCTCGTCAACGACCCCGGCGACTGGGGCCATGTGTACGCGCCGCTCGAGCACGCCGCCTGGCACGGTTGCACGCCGACTGACCTGATCTTCCCGCTGTTCCTGTTCATCGTCGGCGTGTCGATCACGCTGGCCGGCCCGGCCCCGCCGCGCGCGGTGGTCTGGCGCGCGCTGCGCATCGTGGCGCTCGGGCTGGTGCTGCATGCGGTCGCGCACTGGGCGATCGGCACGCGCGAGTTCCGGCCCATGGGCGTGTTGCAGCGCATCGGCATCTGCTATGGCGTTGCCGGCCTGCTGGCATTGCAAACGCGCGCGCGCGCGCAGTGGCTGGTGTTCTGGGCGCTGCTGGCCGGCTACGCGGCCCTGCTTGCCTGGGGCGGGCCGTTGACGAAGGCGGGCAACCTCGCCAGCCGCATCGACACCGCGTTGCTGGGTCGTTTCGCGTACGAGTTCGACGCGGCCACCGGCCTGGGCCACGACCCGGAAGGCCTGCTCGCCACCTTGCCCGCGATCGCGACGACGCTGCTCGGCGTGCGCGCTGGTGCATGGCTGCGCCTCGGTTCGGTGCGCACGCTGTGGGCCGCGGCGGCGATCGCGCTGCTGCTCGGCGCGGTGTGGGCACCCTGGCAGCCGCTCAACAAGCAGCTGTGGACGCCCTCGTTCGTGCTGTGGACCGGTGGCTGGGCGCTTGCGGTCCTCGGGCTCGCGCACGCGCTGATCGACCGTTGGCAGGCGCCGCCGCTGGGCCGCGCATTTGGCGTCAATGCGATCGCCGCCTACGCGGGAGCGTGGCTGATGACCTGCGCACTCGAGGGGCTGCACTGGGGCGCGCCGCTCTATCGGCACGGTTTCGCTTGGCTCACGCCGTGGTTCGGCCCCGAGGGCGCGTCGCTCGCTTACGCGGTGGCGTTCACGGCGTTCTGGTGGGTGCTGATGCGCATACTCGCGCAGCGCGGCGTGCGCATCCGGATCTGAGCCCCGAACGGATCAAGGCGCTTCGCTGAGTTCGGCGACGACGTCGTAGGTGTCCCCGCGGTAGATCGAGTGCGAGAGCTCGATCGCGCGCCCATCGCGGAGGTAGCCGAGCCGCTCGACCAGCAAGCCGGCGTCGCCGGGCGTGGCCTGCAGCAGTTGCGCGCGTTCGGGATCGAGCAGGATCGCGCGCAGGCGCTGCAGCGCGCGCACCGGGCGGTTGCCCTGTTCGCCGAGGGCGTTGTACAGCGAGGTGTCGACCGCCTCCAGCGAGGGCAGGCAGCTCGCGACAACAGTCGCGTACTCGATCGCCATCGGCGCGTCGTCGGCGAAGCGCAGGCGGTGGAAGCGGTACACCTGCGTGCCCGGGCTGAGCGCCAGCTTCAGCGCCTCTTCAGGGGTCACGGTGCCTTGCGTGCGCTTGAGCCAGATGCTGTGCGGGCGGCTGCCGCGGGCGCGCATGTCTTCGGAGAACGAGGTCAGCTTCGCAAAGTTCTTTTCAACCCTGCTGCAGACGAAGTTGCCCGAGCCCTGGCGGCTGACCAGCCAGCCTTCCTGCACCAAGCCCTCGATCGCGCGCCGCACCGTGATGCGCGAAACCGCGAAATCCTCGGCCAGCTGGCGCTCGGAGGGCAGCGCGTCGTCGGCGCCGAGCTCGTGGGTTTCGATGGCTTCGCGGACCCGGCGCTGCAGCTGCTGGTACAGCGGCAAGGTGTCGTTCGGGTCCAGCGGCCGGACGAATGAAGAGGCTTCTGTCATGAGCTAACCCATACCAATTGATGACAAGTGGTGCGGTCTGCACCAGCTCCGTGCGCGGGCTCGATTCTCATTCTTTACTGTACCCCAGAATTTTCTTTGCCTTAGCGCAAAACGTTATTGCATTTTCATGACATTGGTAGCATAGTGGCCTCTAGTGGTAGTGTATTGGTACGCAACCAGCGGTTCCCCGGTCTTCACTGGTCTTTCTCCATCGGGCTTGCTCCGGCCCCAACCCACAGAGGCTCACATGAACGTCAAACCGACTCCCATCGCATCCGCGGTCGCGCTCGCCCTTGCCGGGGCTGGTGCGTTCGCGCCCGCCCGCGCGCAGCAAGCGCCGGACGCCCCGGCCCCCGCCGCTTCGGCGGCAGCGCCCGCGGCGTCCGCTTCGGCGCCGGCAGCCAAGGCGCCGCCGCAACTTGAGGCGGTCACCATCACCGGCATCCGTGCGTCGCTGGAAACGGCCGTGAACATCAAGAGAAACGCCGCCGCCGTGGTGGACGCCGTTTCCGCCGAAGACGTGGGCAAGCTGCCGGATTCCGACGTGGGCCAAGCCCTGGGCCGCATCCCGGGCATCTCGGTGGGTCGCGATTTCGGCCAGGGCGCTTCGGTGTCGATCCGCGGCACCGACCCGCAGATGACCTACACCACGCTGAACGGTCAATCGGTGGCCTCCACCGGCTGGTACGACCAGAAGGCGATCGACCGCTCCTTCAACTACTCGCTGCTGCCTTCCGAGCTGATCGGCGGCATGGATGTCTACAAGTCGTCCCAGGCCGACCTGACCGAGGGTGGCATCGGCGGTACCGTGATCGTCAAGACACGCAAGCCGCTGGATCTGGCCGCCAACACCGTCTTCGGCGGCGTCAAGTTCGGCAAGGGCACCATCAGCGAAAAGAACGGCGATGTCTCCGGGCTCTACAGCTGGAGAAACGATGCGAGGACCTTCGGCGTACTGGTTGCCGGCGCCTTCGAGAAGGGCAACTACATCCGGCGCGGCGTCGAAGCCGATATGCGCTGGTCTGGCGACGTGGCTCCCACAACGTTTGTGCAGGAGCGCGAGCGCAAGGCCTTCAACGTGACGCTGCAGGCGCGTCCTGCCGAGGGCGTCGACATCAGCCTGAACTACCTGCGCCTCGAACTGGATGCCAACAACTCCAACACGAGCCACTACATCTTCACGGGCAACTCGGGCAACTGCCTCGAGACCGATGCATCCGGCCTGTGCAGGCTGCACGAACGCACTGTGGGCAACCCTGCGACGGACAACGTGTTCCTGCAGAACTGGGTGCGCTCTGCTTCGATGTCGTCGGACAGCCTGGTGCTGGACGGCTCGTACCGGGGCAACGGCTTCAAGTTGTCGGGCGTGGCGGGCACGACCAAGGCTGATGGCGGTACCGACCAGACGACCAACTTCGCCTATGGCCAATGGGCACCGGTGACCGGCACGCCTGCGCTGCCCCTCTGGACGGGCACGATCGACGCCAGGGGCCATCAGATTTCCGTCAACCCGTCGTCGAACCAGAGCATCGGGGTCGGCAATCTGCCGGCCACCTCGTCGCCGGAAACCTGGGCCTCCGGCCGCGGTCCCAACTCGGACAAGGAACATTTTGTCCAGGCGGACGCGACCCTCGATCTCGATTGGAAGGGGCTGACCGCGTTCAAGACCGGTGTGCGTGCGACCGAACACACGTTCACGCGTACCGGCTACCGTGGCGTACACGCGGCGACGGCGATTCCGGGCAACACGGCAGGCCTGTATGACGGCAGCCTGGACGTGGTCGGCGGCTGGACCGTTCCCCGTCCGAACATCGACGCCATGCTGTCCCTGGCCCAGGCCAACATCACCAACTGGGTTGAAGACCGCTCGGCCTACGGGGAGTTGAAGGAAAAGAACGCGGCCCTGTACGGGATGTTCGAGTTCGAGAAGGACGCCTGGCGCGGCAATTTCGGCCTGCGCTACATCCGCACCAAAGTCTCCGCCACCGGCTATGACTTCGACGGCACCCCGAGCACCGATGTGGGTCAGAACAATGGCTGGAGCACGAACAAGGTCACGCAGAGCGCGACCTACAACGATATCCTGCCGAGCCTGAACGTCGTTTACGAGCTGAACAAGGAAACGCTGCTGCGGTTCGCTGCCGCCAAGGCGATCACCCGGCCGAACTTCGAGAACATGTTCCTCACGTCCGTGGTCGGCTTCGACGACACGAATGCGAACAACGACGCGTTCAACTACGGTTCGCCGATCCTGAAGCCGCAGAAGTCCACGCAGTTCGACCTGGGCGTCGAGTACTACTACGGGCGCGGCAACCTGGTGGCGGCGACGCTCTACCACAAGAAGATCGACAACTTCGTCACCACGCAGACCCTGCTGAACCAACAGGTCGGCGTCGTGAGCCCCGACACCGGCGTCGACAACTGGACCGTCAACCGATACGTCAACGCCGGCGGCGGCACCATCAGCGGGCTGGAACTGCAAGGCAACCATGCCTTCGGCAACGGTTTCGGCGTCGCTGCCAACTACACCTATGCCGATGCCAAGGCGCCCGCCACCAGCTATCAGGACGAGCTCAATCTGTTCACGCTGTCCTCGCGCCACAACGCCAACCTGGTGGGCTACTTCGAGAACCAGACCTATTCGGCCCGTCTGGCCTACAACTGGCGCTCCAAGTACATGGTTCGCGAGAACGGCTGGTACGGCAACCGCATGCATGACGCCATCGGCAGCCTCGACCTGAGCCTGGGCTGGAACGTCACCAAGAACCTGCGTCTGTCGTTCGAAGCGATCAACCTGACGAAGGCGGATGACGTGCAGTATGGTGCTGGCAACGCCGCCGCGCAGCGCCCCTCGCTGCGAAACGGCTTCCCGGCCTGGTCGTTCGAGGGTGAAACCACCTATCGAGTCGGCCTGAACGTCAAGTTCTGAGTGCGAGCGGGCTTCGGCCCACCCCGATGAGTTCTCCCGTTGCCATCCGCATGCCCCCCGACATCCGATCCGTGGACATCGGCGGGCAGAGCATCGTCTTCATCGACAACTTCCTGCAAGACCCGCAAGCCTTGGTGGAAGTCGCCTGCCAGGCACGCTTCGAACCGCCCGCGGCGCGGGCCGAACAGAAAGGCTACCCGGGCCTGCGTGCATCCGCTCCGGCGGCTTACACGCAAACGCTCACAGAGTTGCTGGACCCGCTCATCAAAGTCAATTTCCAGGTGCCTGAGCACTTGCACGTCAAGGTGGGGCTGAGTGCCTTCTCGCTGACCACCACCCCGCCCGATGCGCTGGGGCCTCTGCAGCGCACACCGCACTTCGACGCCAGCACGCCCTATTACACGGCCGCCTTGCTGTACCTGTGCGACGAAGGCCATGGCGGCACCGGCTTCTATCGCCACAAGGCCACGGGCGTGCAGCGAATCACCACCGAGAATCGTGAGCACTACCTCGACGTTTACCACGAAGAGGTCAACCGCCGCCCCCCGCCGGCGCGCTACTTCGACGATGCCGACGAGCAGTTCAGCTTTCTCGGCATGGTGCCCGCCCGCTTCAACCGCGTGGTGGTGTATCCCGGCAGCTTGTTGCACAGCGCCTGCATCAACCCCGCCCGCAGCCTGAGCAGCGACCCGCGCCACGGCCGCTTGACGGTCAATACTTTCTACGATTTCTGAGCGTCTCATCGAACATGGGGAACCGCCGACATCAAGCACCCGCCAACGCACGACGCCTGCGCGCTTTTGTCACCGCCACTGCACTGGCGCTGGGGTCCACGCTGGGGCCCATCTCGGCGGCCACGAGCGCTCGCGAGCGGCCCGCGACAGTGCGCTTCGTCTACAGCCCCTACAAGGACGTCACCCTCTCGTTCAACAGCACAACGCACGAGATCGCCAGCGCCGCCTCCGGCGGCGGCCTGTCGCCCCTGATCGTGAACGGCCGCTCCGCGCTGCCCGCCGGCGTCAAGGCGCTGACCTGGGCCTTCGCGATCGGCGAGTGCGGCGCCGAGACGCTGGGCGGGCTGGACGCGCAGAAGGTCGCCGACGCGAACGTCGCGGCCTTCGACCGCGCCGGCATCGACTACATCATCTCGACGGGCGGGCAGGGGGGTGTCTTCACCTGCGGCAGCGACGCGGGCATGGAGGCCTTCATCGCGCGCTACGCCTCCCCGCGGCTGGTCGGCATCGACCTCGACATCGAGGCGAAGCAGACGCCCGAGATCGTCGATGCGCTGATCCGCCGCGTCATCGTCGCGCAGCGCAAGCACCCGGCGCTGCGCTTCAGCTTCACACTGCCGACGCTGGCCGCCAGCGACGGCTCGAAGAACGGCTTGAACGCGCAGGGCCGCGACGTGCTGGAGGCGATCCGGCGTCACGGTCTGGCCGACTTCACGATCAACCTGATGGTGATGGACTACGGGCCGCCGTCGGCCGCGAACTGCGTGGTCGGCGCCGGCGTCTGCGACATGGCCCGTTCGGCGATCCAGGCAGCCGAGAACCTGCATGGCTTGCATGGCGTGCCGTATCGGCAGATCGAACTGACGGCGATGATCGGGGTCAACGATGTCGCGGCCAACGACTTTCATCCGACGGACGCAGAAGTGATTACCCGCTACGCTAGAAAGCGAGATCTGGCAGGAATTCACTTCTGGTCTCTGGACCGGGACGCGCCGTGCCCGCGCCCGGCGACCGGCGCGTCGTCGGTCTGCAGCGGCATGCCGGACGTGCCCGCTCGGGCCTTCGGTGCGGCCTTCGACAAGGGCCTGCGCTGAACTCGGCCAACCGGGGGTGTCGCGTTTCCCTGCTATACTCCGCGGTTCGTCTTGGAGGGGTGGCCGAGTGGTTAATGGCAGCAGACTGTAAATCTGCCCTCTAACGAGTACGCTGGTTCGAATCCAGCCTCCTCCACCAAGACGGACGAATTTGCGAACGGATTTTGTGGCTGTCGATGTGGCTCCCGGGCGGGAGTAGTTCAATGGTAGAACCCCAGCCTTCCAAGCTGATGACGCGGGTTCGATTCCCGTCTCCCGCTCCAGTGTGCCGCCCGATGTTGCAAGAATGCGGTGTCAGCACAGGCTTGGCTGCCAGGGTCGCCAAGCCTGTACTGATTCGGATGTGATCAGTGCCCATGTGGCTCAGTGGTAGAGCACTCCCTTGGTAAGGGAGAGGTCGCGCGTTCGATCCGCGCCATGGGCACCAAAAGCAACCTTGAAGGGCTTGCGCAGCAAGTCCGCTCTGTGGAGAAAAAAATGGCAAAAGGCAAATTTGAACGCACGAAGCCGCACGTGAACGTGGGCACGATCGGTCACGTCGACCACGGCAAGACCACGCTGACGGCGGCGATCACGACCGTGCTGAGCAAGCTGTTCGGCGGCGAAGCCAAGGCCTACGACCAGATTGACGCGGCGCCCGAAGAAAAGGCCCGCGGCATCACCATCAACACCGCCCACGTCGAATACGAGACCAAGAACCGGCACTACGCCCACGTCGACTGCCCCGGGCACGCCGACTACGTCAAGAACATGATCACCGGTGCCGCCCAGATGGACGGCGCGATCCTGGTCTGCTCGGCCGCTGACGGCCCCATGCCGCAAACGCGTGAGCACATCCTGCTCGCCCGTCAGGTCGGCGTGCCCTACATCATCGTCTTCCTGAACAAGTGCGACATGGTCGACGACGCCGAACTGCTCGAGCTCGTCGAGATGGAAGTGCGCGAGCTGCTCGACAAGTACGAATTCCCCGGCGACACCACCCCCATCATCCACGGCTCGGCCAAGCTCGCCATGGAAGGCGACAAGGGCGAACTCGGCGAAGGCTCCATCCTCAAGCTCGCCGAAGCCCTGGACACCTACATCCCCACGCCCGAGCGTGCCATCGACGGCGCCTTCCTGATGCCCGTCGAAGACGTGTTCAGCATCTCCGGTCGTGGAACGGTGGTGACCGGGCGCGTTGAGCGCGGCATCGTCAAGGTCGGCGAAGAAATCGAAATCGTCGGCATCACCCCGACCCAGAAGACCACCTGCACCGGCGTCGAGATGTTCCGCAAGCTGCTCGACCAAGGCCAGGCGGGCGACAACGTCGGCATTCTGCTGCGCGGCACCAAGCGCGAAGACGTGCAGCGCGGCCAAGTGCTGTGCAAGCCCGGCAGCGTCAAGCCGCACACCCACTTCACGGCCGAGATCTACGTCTTGAGCAAGGAAGAGGGCGGGCGCCACACGCCGTTCTTCAACAACTACCGGCCGCAGTTCTACTTCCGCACCACCGACGTGACCGGTGCGGTGGAGCTGCCCAAGGACAAGGAAATGGTCATGCCGGGCGACAACGTCAGCATCACCGTGAAGCTGATCAACCCGATCGCGATGGAAGAAGGCCTGCGCTTCGCCATCCGCGAGGGCGGCCGCACCGTCGGCGC
>Ga0307517_10004775_pt1 | contig 20694 bp, 16 predicted proteins | sample 23_EM_MG_FD_194515 | JGI IMG/M metagenome (GOLD analysis project Ga0307517, IMG submission 194515) | Populus trichocarpa ectomycorrhiza microbial communities from riparian zone in the Pacific Northwest, United States - 23_EM | ecosystem: Host-associated > Plants > Roots > Unclassified | place...
GAATCAAGCAGAAATATTGTAATGGACTAGGCAAAAAACAGATTGAGAATCAATTCATTGCAGAAATACTGTAACCATATACTGATTTTCCATGTTAACCAATAACCATATTAACCAATGCAATATACACTGTAATGGACTAGGCAAAAAACAGATTGAGAATCAATTCATTGCAGAAATATTGTAACCATATACTGATTTTCCATGTTAACCAATAACCATATTAACCAATACCATATACATTGTAATGGACTAGGCAAAAAACATATTGAATATCAATTCATTGCAGAAATACTGTAACTAGATTGAATAAAGCTATGAACACTGTTCAAATCCATTTTGATAAAACAGATTCACCCGACAACCATGAAAAAACAGAATGAACAGTTACCCCTTTTGGGTTACTAGAAATATGAAGCAAATATATTACCAGAATGAACTCAAACACTTGTAAATATCTTGATGACCAGAAAAAGTCAACAAAACTAACAGTGTTTCTTCTCCACAAGATTAAGAACAGTAGTGTGCAGGTTTAAGTAGTATAGGCATGAAAAAATAGATTCACCCGACGACCATGAAAAAATAGATTCACTCGACAACCATGAAAAAACAGATTGAACTTATTATTGAAGCTAACACAACACCCGATAAGCATAATTGATAATACAGATCAAAGAAATGTTGTAATAGGCAACATAAATCAACAAAAAGGAGAGAGGGCGGGGAAAGAGGGGCGAACCTGAAGAAAGATGCAGAAACCCTAGCTGCGAGAGGATAGAAAAATGACAAGCAGAGGTCAGAGAAGCATCAAAATTTGAAACAAAAAGTTGAACTTACAAGCACATGAAGATAAACTTTACCTTGCCGCCTTTTCTCTAATAGAGGAGCCCTCTCTTTCTGCTGCAAGTGAAGAGAGAAGCCAAGGGGTTTTGTTCGGGTTTTTGTTCGGCTGCAAGTAGACTAAATGGATGTGGAGATGTGGGTTGTTGACTTATTGTTCGGTTAGAGAAGAGACAGATGCAGGGGGTAAGACGCAAAGAGAATGAAAATTGAAGGGTAAGAGTCAAGACAGATGCAGGGGCAATGGGGCAAGACAGATGCAGAAGGGAGAAGGCGATAAATCATCTTTGCTCTTTGGTGTGGGCGGCGGCTTCAGATAATGTCAATTAGGGTTAAGCTTAGTGGTTTGCTGTGTTATTTATACTACCGGTTCGGTTCACCGGTTTAAGTGGTCAAACCGAAATCGAACCAGAAAGATTTTATGGTTTTAAAAATCGGTTTAATCGGTTTTCTATCTCGGTTCGGTTTTCTCAGTTAATTTTTTATCGGTTCTCTCGGTTCTTTCGGTTAATCGGTTTTTTTAAACACCCCTACCCGTAAGTAATCCAGCAAGGTGCATTCATTGTTCTAAAATTGCAGTACACGAGTTTGAGTAAGAAAAACCGGCGGCATCATCTCCAAATTACAAAACACATAACAAGCAAGGAGGGTCAATTTCTAATACAGAAGCACTCGCATCGGCTCGTCTCGCCATAGATTGAGCTGCACAAGGGCAACCCCTTCGTACTTGTTTGGTTGTGAAACTTGGAGGGGAGGCGAGGAGAGGGGATAGGAGGAAGGGGACCTGTTTGGTACTTGCGTTGAAGAGTCCAAGTGGAATAATATTTGAAGCAGGTTTGTTTGATTTATATATGAAAGTTAGTAAATTTACTCCATGGAAAAGACAAGGGTTGGCAAATCCTGAGCTAACAAACTCTACTTGTATGAACAGTGAGATTCCATAAATTGGGGCCATGGATGTTGCCCTCCCGTTGAAATGCAAAAAAGGAAGCATCTTGAATGGACGATCGGATATTATAATGCAGCGTGGATGGCTGATGTGTTTGGCAATTGTCATGTAGAGCATAAAGCAGCTTCAATAATTCCACCGTCTCGTATCAGAAAAACTACGAAAACACCTCCATCCATCGATTAAAAAATTAAAACATCTGCATAAGAAAAAGGAGAAACTCCTCCTAGTACAGTTATTATTCTTTTACTTAGTAGGATGAGAGAGACAACGTCGATAACTTTTTTTTTTGGATTCTTGAAATCCCACCCCCGGAAAGCCCATTTTGTGGGTTAGGTGAATGAGTAAAACAACGTCGATAACGTGCCAAACCAGCATCGATGATCACCTTAATCACACCCGAACACCCGTGCGTATAGCATAAGCATAGTAGTAGTTTATAATAGATGGATATAACCGCCCCCACACCCTCTGAGATTTTAAGGTTTGATCTTCGTCCCTCAAGGCTCCATCTCATATATCTTTCGAATTGAAACCTAACTCAATGAAAGAAGACTTTGGTTGCTTAAGGAATCCAATTGCCCCCTTTCCCCAATCCCCAAATAAGCAAACAGACAGACAAATAGCAATAATAAAAATAAAAATATTAATATTAATTGAAGGAGAGGAGATGTGATGTGATACGGTAATGAGAGATGGAAAGGGATGGTTACGTGGTGCCGGCGGACCCTCCGGCGGTGACTTCCGTCAAGAAGAAGACGCAGCCTGCCAGGAGTTGGATTCTCGTCGACGCTAAGGGACAAGGCACCATTCTCGATGCAGACAAACATGCTATCATGAATCGCGTTCAGATTCACGCGCGCGATCTCAGGATTTTAGACCCTCTCTTGTCTTATCCCTCCACCATTCTCGGTCGTGAGGGGGCCATCGTTCTGAACTTGGAGGTTTCGATTTTTATTGTTACTATTAAGTAGTATTTCCTTTATATTTTTCTCTCTGTTTTGGCGCTTATTTGTGGTTTTTTAATGGTTGCAGCACATCAAGGCAATTATTACTTCCGAGGAGGTTCGCGGCTTCTGTTTTCTTTCTTTTTCTTTGCTTTTTAAATTTTGTGATTTTGGAAATTAAATCTTTTGATTGCTGAATGAATGGATTTTTGGGTTTTGGGTTTAGGAGATATTATTTTATGGTAGGTATAAATTAGTGATCAGTTGTGTTTGATACTATTTGCTCATGTTTGAATTCATACTTCCCCCTTCCTTTGGGGCAAAAAATAATAATAAAAATCGTGCTTGTAGCTTTTGGTTGTTTCTTTTAAATATGGAACAGGTTTTGCTTCGAGACCCTTTGGATGAAGATGTTATTCCTGTTGTTGAGGAACTTAAAAGGCGATTGCCTCCTGCAAATGTCTTTCGTCAAAGTCAAGGAGATGGGAAAGACCACACTGGTGGACAACTTGATGTTGAAGCTGGTGAAGAGGATGGTATGCCTCATTGATTTTTTCATTCTTGCATTGACATTTAAGAGTAGAGGCTTTTTGTTCTGGTACTGCAAACATGTTTTCTTTACATTATGGTTGGTTCATCTAGAAAATTCTTGTCTGTTGAGTAATCTGGGTTGTATGATACAGAGTCACCATTTGAATTCCGTGCCTTGGAGGTAGCGCTGGAAGCCATTTGTAGTTTTCTAGCTGCACGTACAACAGAGCTGGAGACTGCTGCATATCCTGCTTTAGATGAGCTTACCTCCAAAGTAAATATTTGTTGTTCTCCATGTAGTTGATATTTCTTTTATCAAATAATAATCTTCTCCTGGTGTTTCTGTTGATTATTTTTTCATAGAGGGAAAAATGTCCATCACACCTTGGTTAAGGAACTGGATAAAAGTTTGCGACAGATAATGTAAATTCACGAAAAATACTTTGTTGGGAGATGGATATCTGTGGTGAGTGTTGCATGATTGTGTGTTTACCAGTTAACATTATTTGTTTTCCTTGGTGCCATATCTCTTTTTGGAATGCTGTGGTGGTTTTCCCTCCTTTTTTAATCATGGGAGTGTGGCATATTAGCTGTTTACCGTGTCTTGACATTTTGTAGGAATCCAATAGCTTTGTGTAATGAATATTTTATCTGGTCGGAAGAACATCTTTGAGATTGTGCCAAGCGTTTCAAATAAGCGTTATTTGTATTTGTGTTCTTTGTGAAGCCCTTAGGAGGATTATTGGAAGATCGATCTTCTTCCTGAATTCAATTGTAGGTGTTTTATTTGGTTAAGTTGAGTGGGCTGTACTATTTATTTTGTTTTAATGTTCGGTTGAGTCTCGTTTATTTTTCCAAGTGCTACTATGAATGGTGTTGCTCCTTCTACTCTTTTATAATGCTGGGTCGGATGAAATTTTTACCCAAAAACAAATTAAAGGTTGACAAGGTTTTGGAGGATCCTGATGTATGGTGGCATTGAGATTGTGGACATTTGCTCTGTTCTCTCTATGGTGGTATCTTATCTTTCAATTCTTCCTTTTCTTATACTCAGCATTACTTTCTTTGAGTTGATTTGGAGCTTCCAGTGGTTGGAATTTTGCTTATTTCAGTCAGTGGTGCTATTCTTTATGCGGCCACCTTCCAGTTTCAAATTTATTTTGCAGTTGTGTAAATATCCTGTGCATTCAACAATTTGAACTCAATAAATTACTGCATAAGCAGAACCCTGCATGTTTTGGATCCATTACTCTTGAGGTTTTTCTCTCCTCCTGCAAGACAAAATTTATGCTGGATAAAGTTAATTTTACCTTGTATGCAGAATCCTGCATGTATTGTTTGTCACTATTTTGACTCTCTCATTTTCCCTTCTTGAATGGGCAGGTTAGTAGCAGAAATTTGGATAGAGTTCGTAAATTGAAGAGTGCAATGACGAGGTTGACTGCTCGGGTACAAAAGGTAGGTGTATAATGTTGGTGGTGTTTGTGAAAAATTGCATTATAAATTGCTTTCAACATTTATGATTGCATCTTTGGTCTTGGATTATATGTTCTGGGTAATGATGTATTTGAATGTAACCAATAAAGAATAGGATCTTTAGTTGCTTTATATTATAATAGTTGGGAAAGATTCAGTGTCCTCTGATGTTGCACTCGCTTTTGGCGAATTCTACTGGATTCAGTCTTCTGTCTCAGAAAATGTTGACTGACAGTTTAGCATCTCCAACAATTACTTGCATTTTCTGATAAAAGCATTTTCAATCGATTCATATACAGTGCATGGTTCTTTCCAAGAAGAATATGTAGCTAAGGATGTTACACATTCAGGGATTAATCAACATCCAGCATGGAAGAAATCTGCTATACAGAAAATAAGTCAGGTCTGCTTGGGGGATAATTGCAGAAGAGACTTGAAAAATACCTAGCTGATCTAACACTAATGAAAAATAATGTGCTTAACTGTCCCCTTCAATTTTCTGTGAATTAGACAGGCAATGATATTCTCATCAATTTATTTTAGGTGAGAGATGAACTTGAACAGTTACTTGATGATGATGATGATATGGCTGACCTTTACCTATCACGAAAGCTGGCTGGTGCGTCTTCACCAGTCAGTGGCTCCGGTGGTGCGAATTGGTTTCCTGCTTCCCCTACAATTGGTTCAAAAATTTCTAGAGCAAGTAGAGTAAGTTTGGCAACAGTTCGCGGAGACGAGAATGATGTTGAGAATGATGTTGAGGAGCTTGAAATGTTACTGGAGGTAGAGTTTCTAACTGTGTTTTACCTTCCTCATTTTCAATTCTTATTTGAAATGGGACTAAGAAGAAATTATTCTTGAAATTGGGTGATGATGTTCTTGCAGGCTTACTTCATGCAGATTGATAGCACTTTGAACAAATTGACCACGGTGTGTACTTTTTATTTACTTTTCCTTTTATTCTACACAAGGCACACACATTATGGTAAGAATTGCAAAGCAATTTCATCCTTTTTAAATTGCATAAATTTGAAACATGCAGTTGCGAGAGTACATTGATGACACAGAGGATTACATTAATATTCAGGTAGGCAATGTTGAATCGAACGCTGAAGTTTGTTTCCTTGTTTATGCGTTTTTTCTTACATTAAATTTATGCATCCTTTTTCTTCAGCTTGACAATCATCGAAATCAGCTGATTCAGGTGCTTTATGATTTTCTCTTCATGAATTGTGTTGGGGCCAATTCACTCACAAGCAAGCAAGCACGCGCACAAATTGCGTGTATGTTTTGATCTGTTATTCATGCTATGTCTTTCCACTGTTTGCCGCAGTTAGAGCTCTATCTGAGTTCTGGGACTGTTTGTTTAACCATATATTCCTTGGTGGCTGGAATATTTGGCGTGAACATCCCATACACATGGACTGACAATCATGGTTACATGTTTAAATGGGTAAGCAAAATACTTTTACTGGGGAATTTAGCTCCTGATTATAAATTGCTTTTATACGGGGAATCATGTGTTTTTTTTTACATTGCCAGGTGGTAATTGTCACAGGAGCATTCTGTGCATCTCTGTTCCTAGTTCTAATGACATATGCTCGCTACAAGGGCCTGGTTGGATCTTGAAAGGTCCCATGTTCTCTGTAGGTATAATTCGAGATTCCTAGTTCTAATGGCATATATATGCTCCCTCCCTCTTGGTAAAGCATGCAGTTCAGTCTGCAGGTCATCATGGTAGATTCTTATAATTTGTCAAATCCTTGTTCAAACCGGGCTCAGGCATCCGACGAGGAAATTGTAAAACAGCATGCAGATTTTTAGATATACTTTTTTAATTTTTTTTCCCACGATAGTGAATCTTAATTTCTTGAAATACAAATCAGCATTTTATTTTTTGCTTTTTTTATATATATTTAATAAATTAATGTATGTTTAAAGCGTATTTTGTTACATTTTCTCTAACATACTAATAAGAATTAATTATCCTAATTAGTGAGAGGCTAATGAGCTTTGATTTTTAGAATTATTAACAATAAAAATATCAATAATTGTCAACGTGTTTTTAATATCAATAAAGGCACAATAACTAATATCAGCTATAATACATAATTAATATCAGTTATAATATTATCTCTATTTTAATGACTATATATTGATGAATGATGAATAATTTATAAAAGTAATTAATTAATCTCTTGACTGTTGTTGATTATGTTGAATTTAGTAATTTCTCTTCAATCTTTGACATCTTATCTACTTGTTATTTGCTTTTTTTGTTCTAATTCTCAAAACAAAGAAATAAAATAAATTGAAAAAAATATAAAACGGATAAAAAAAATAAGTTATTGGGTTTAAGAATATAAGAATTAAATATATAATCTTTGAAATCATAAAGATCAATCAATTAGTTTTGTTAAATCACTAAGAACAATTAACTCCTTTTCTTTTTGTTTCTTTCACGGTCGACCGGCCGCCAATGACAATGAGCCCACCGGCCGCCACCATAATTGGAGCATCTTTCTGGTGATCATTTTCGATGATCATCATCCTTGTTTGTTAATTTATCTAACACAAATCCAGAGTCTACGTGACACATTCTCCAGATAAAAAAAGGTTTGGATACAATTTTTAAAAATTGCTTTTAAGCTTAAGTGAGTGATTGAGTATGCTTAAAAAAATAAAAAGAAAAAAATGCCTCTAAATGCTAATTTTAAATATTTTAATTTAAAAAGTAATTAAATCATTGTAATATACTTAAAAAAATAAAAAAAGATAATCCCACATCCAATCAATCTAGCAATGATCACTGGATTATATAAAAAGATTAAAATACCCTCGAAAATCAAGACCTTTGGTTTTTTTAAAGAAAAAAAAAAATAATTACACTAATTCTCGATAATAGTTCCTTAATCTAAACTATAGACTCTAAGCAATTCTCTCTAACTAGTTATTATCTTTTGCTGTCATCAAAGTGTTTTGACAAAATCATTGTACAAATATTAATATTGTAAGAAATAAACTTGTTTGTTCACAAATAACCAACCTCTATATATATATATAAAGTTAGACAACTCCACACAAATCGAAAGGACATTACTAAATAACGCCATTGAAATGAGGTTATGAAGTTCGAAAACATAAAATCATGTATAATTCTATATTTGTAGAGACATCGATATTGATATATAGAACGTGAAATTAAGGCTTGTTTGGGAGCGTGGTTGTGGTTATTTTTTAAAGTGTTTTTCATGCTAAAATACATCAAAATGATATTTTTTTTATTTTTTAAAAATTATTTTAAAATCAGCGCATAAAAACAATCCAAAATATACAAATAAATATTAATTTTTAACAAAACAAAATTAATTTTTTTAAAAACACAGGTATAACCGTGTTTCCAAATAGTCACTTAATTAACCAGAGATTAATAGTAGAGGAGGAACTTAAATAATTCCAGTATCCATCATTAATTAATAAATTATTTAAATATTCAAAAATAAATGAAAGGTTTCAGCATTACTTGCCCATTAATGACCGTCTATTTTAGCATAAAACATCAAGGTTTTTTTTTTTTGGAAAAAGTTTAGTATTTAAACAGAATCCATTAACAAATCGAGACATAATTAACTGCTCCAAGCCTGGAAAAGGTATGTAACTCAATTAGGGATTTTTACAGATTTAATTAATTAGGATAAAGAATGTTTGGAAACTCAATCTAAATTTCCTATATAATGAAGGACTTGTTCGAGGTTTCTCCAAAAAAGTTTAGTCGCTTCCTCTAGGGAAAAAATAAAAATAAAAACAGGCATGGTTAACGTAGTAAATTAAAGTGTTTTTTTTTAATATATTAAAATATTTTTATTTATTTATTTTTTAAAATCCAATTTGATATTAACACGTCTAAAAATATAAAATAAAAATTAATTTAAAACTAAAAAAAATTAAATTTTTCGCAAGTATAAATCAACAGCAAGGCTTAGAGATTGTATTAGTTTTGTCATGTAGGAGGAGGCTGTGCGATTATATTCGAAAACATTGAGAGCCTCGAACAAATCATATCAAGGCCATTACCATTGTCCAAATCGAACAAGGCCAGCCCTCTCTTCTAATACTCCAAGATTTCACTCTCTCCATTTTTTTGTTTTTATTGATAATATCGCTCTCTTAAATTCCGTTTTCTCGCCCACCAAGCACAAAGCCACTGCCAAAAGAATTTGTCTAGAATCGTTAATCACCAACCCAGCCCAACTACCACCCTTTCTTCTCGCCGATTCTTGCTTGTGATTGTCGTGGTTTTTTCTTGGAAAAGAATAAATAACTCTCGTGATTTGTGGGGTCTTGATTACATGCACCGTGTGGGGTACGTGAAACAAGGGAGAGTGTTAGTGGCTTAGTGAGAACCCAAAGGCAGGTGGGGGTGTTAGCGAAGATGATGTTAGGCCAGGTGGTGAAGGTTCAAAGAGAGGAAATAGCGGCATGCATGACTTGTCCTCTTTGCAACAAGCTCTTCAGAGACGCCACTACTATCTCTGAGTGCCTCCATACTTGTGAGTCTCTCTCTCTCTCTCTCACTCACTTCTGTGTGTGCTCATCTTCTTCTATTTTGTGATATTCGATGTGGTTTCTTTGTTTTGTTTTGTTTCTTGTTGTGGGCGCTTAATTGTTAGTTCACGTAATCTGTGTATCATCTTTTATTTTTCGGAGTTGAGCTTGGTTTATTGTTTTAATTGGTTATTTTTGTGATATGGAGAGGAGTGAAATGCGGTTTTATGATCTTGTTTTTTCTTCATTTTGTTTTCCTGGTCTTTCTTTGCTCAATGGATTGGGAGTTTGATTTTGAAATTAAGGAAAAGATTGAAATTTGATTGGTAAATATAGCCTTTTCTTTTGTGTTTGAGCAACGTATGATGTGAGCTTACAGTAAATTTGTTTGCTGAAATAGTAAAATTTTAACTTGGGGTTGTTCGAAGCTTTTGCATGGTCGCTGTGCTCTTCAAGTCCATCAAAATTGTCAGGTCCTTGATAAGTTCATGCCGTGTCAAGTGAGAACAGTACTGTGTTTGGGGGATGATGAATAAAGGTTTTGCATTTTTATTTTCCTTTAGAAACAGTTTCTTAGTGTTCTATCATTTAATCAGTATGTTTTAAGTGTGTCTTGTTATATACATATTCTCTCATCGAGCATATATCTGATGCCTGCTTCTTCATTTTAATTTTTGAAACAGTTTGCAGAAAATGCATATACAAGAAGATAACTGATGAGGAGTTGGACAGTTGTCCAGTTTGTGATACTGAATTAGGTTGTTCTCCGCTTGAAAAGCTCAGGTATTTGATCATCTCATTCTCTTATGATTTCCAAGTTTATGCCACAGCAATTTTTAATAAAGCATCTTAAGTGCATGCCGTGGCAAAACAATACATAGCTGTTTCTGATATAGTTGGACTATCGTATTACACATATGTAGGACGTATTCGAATGCTGTTTGAGTAGTCTCCATGCAGTGCAAGTGAAATTATCTTAGGGTGTCAGAATGATTGACTAAGGAGGACGCTATATAATCACTGAAATGATTTTCTAGACATTCTCTGTCTTTTCCAACTGCAGAACCAATCCTTGACACTACTAATTAATGCACTTGGAAGGAAGATATCAAATTTCCGAGTCAATTTATTAGACATTTACACCAAACAGTAAGTATATGCTGCAAACTGTAGACATGCAATGTGACACTAGGAAATCAATTATCATGCTGCATGTTCCTGGGCAGCATCCCTGCCCTGCCACTCATGTGGGATGCATAATTTATTTATTAGGATTCTCTGATATAGAATCTTGAAATATTATGATTGAACCTGTGCCTCAACCTGTTTATATGGCACAGAACAATTAGAAGTCCATTTTCAACTTGGAAGACAACCAAAATTGAGAAACTGGTCATGGATTTCACTACAGCAGCATGGTCTTGGTCTGTTTTAACTTTCTTTCTTTATGTTAATCAACAGGGCAGACCACAGCTGGCAAGATTTAAGGGCCAAAATCTTCCTTTCCAATAGAAAGAAGGCCAAGGAACCTGAAACAGTGTCCTTGGTCCCAGAAGACGTGCCCTCGGTCCCAGAAACTGCGCCAGCAGTCCCAGAATCCATGCCAGTCCAAGAAGCTGATCACTCAGTTCCATTGATAGGTAGAAGAAAGGAGAGATCTCTCTCTTCATTGGTAGTCAGCACACCTAAGAAATCCGTCAAGTCTTTTCTGACAGGAAAAAGATCAAAACCTATTGCCAGAAAACGAGAATCTCCTGTTCTCATTAAGGAGCTGGTTAAGAAAGTGGACGATTACTATGAGAGTTTAAGCTCACCCGAGACTTTAAGCAAAATTGCACAAACTAAAAGGCAGGTAGAAGTCGTTAAACTTCAAGTTTTCTTGCTAAAACTTTTCTCACCTTTTTGTTTTGGGTCCTTTGAAAATGACGTGCCTTTCCTTTGATGCGTAGTAATTTCCTGTGTAATTATTTTCATGGTGTAGAATTCTTCTACTGCCGAGTCACCCAAACAACACAAACCTAATAAAGTTTCAGAGGATGGTGTTAAACCATGTAAAGGGAAAGCTGATTTTTGGAAACCCTTAAATTGCTCGGTTGAAGGTTCAAGCAAAACAAAGTCTAATAAGTCAGAACTACAGGAAATTCTTGTCCAAATAAAGAAGCTTGATGCCCAGGAGAAAGCTCAATCACTCAAAACCAGTGTTAAGGAGCACGGTGATAAATCGAAAGTTAATGGTGAAGAATCCAACTCGACTTCATGGCCTTCAGTTTCCGTGAAATCTAGACGGCTGCAAGGCATGCAACAAAAAAGAGCAGCTCCCTCTGAGGGGTTGAATATTCCAGCACAGACTATTGTCGATGCAAACAGTAAATGTGATACAAGATTGAGTCCAATATGGTTCTCATTAGTTGCTTCTGATCATGAGCAGTGAGATTTTGTTTCTTTACCATTACTAAAGATTCATTGATGATTGGTCAAGCACGCCATGTCATGTTGTTAAATATTGTTTCTTTTTGGCATAATTTCAGGGGTGGAAGTGCGCCCTTGCCACAGATATCTTCGTGCTACTTGAGGGTTAAGTGAGTTTCATTAACCCCACTACCTGGTTTTTATTCATAATGTTGGTTTGCTTGTCAGTGTCCATTTTGCTCTTGAGTTTTGACATAGGCTCTGGTTAAACGATGTGTTTTATCGCCACCTTTCTTCAGTTTTGTAAAACAAATTCCGTGGTTTTCATTTATGTGAAATTGTAATTGCATCTATGCTAAGTTTTGTAGATATATTTTCTTAGCGACAATGACACTGTATCTTATCTGATGTTTTCTATGCGCACTTTGATTTCCCTTCTATTTGTTTTGGTTACATAGAATTTCCCGTTGCTTATGTTGTAAGCTTTTATACCCTTTTGTTTCATCATAATAGCATGATGTCCATTTCCATTTACAATTTATGGTTTCGATGAACATGTACTTCCAGGTACACTCCAGCAAAACAAAACTAATCACAGCCTAGAAGTAAACTATATTTATGACTCCTTTTCGTAGCTATCCCCCCAATTTCTTTCACTCTACATAACTATGAAATTCTGTGAAGAAAATAGATTGAGAGAATGATGTTGTTGAAAGTCCAGGAGCAAACACTCTTTTCAAATATCAGCAACACCTGAAACCATGTTTTTAAAATTTTGAATGTTAGAAGCCTCAGAAAATAGGGAGTTTCACTTCATTGCTTCAATGGGCAGTTGCAACTACAATTTTGTCTGTGAGGTTTTGCATGCTTAGTTATGTTTAAGTCTGTGATTGCACACTGGCGGTCACAATCAAAATAGGGGCACATAGCATAAAAAACATATTGGTGTTGTCCTGTGAAAATGAAGCCAATCATCATATTATCATGAAGTATTTTAATTGATTACATGAACTCTGCACATCATGCCTGATGTTGAATTTCTTTTTCTAGGCCGGAATTTCATTTAGAATCTTAATAATGATTATTCTGAAGTATCTGTGACTTTAAAGTTGTAGATTTGCTCCAAAATTCTGCTTCTGTTCTGCTCCATTGCAAAAATAGAACTCAACTGTCTGATTTCAGGTCATCTGCGAATGTTAATATATAGAGCATATTTTAGTCTCTATCTTTTCCCTTCCTGTGGTTGTTTTTGTTTATATTGTGTTCTCACCTGAAGTTTGCTTTATACCAAGAACCCTTTTCTTTTTCTATTTTTTTTAACAAATATACCAACAACTATTTTGTTGATCAGTTGTTGCAATTTTATTGTAGGGATGGTAGTTTGCCTGTTTCATACATAAAGAAGTATCTTGCCCAGAAGCTGGGTCTTGTTAGGGAAGCTGAGGTAACTTCATCTTTGTTCGTTTATCATGTTAATCAATTTGTGCATACAAAACTAAATAATCTTATATCTTTCAATCCCTCTTCTTTTCCTATTGTAAATGGAAGTGGACAGCATTTCTTTTTCTTCATTCGTAGATTTCTTTCCTTTGAACTTGAATGTCCAAATTACTTTCTGTGGTTCCTATATTTCATCTTCCATGATGTATGACAGGAAAAAGTCTTGCTACTCTCTTTGTTTTTGATATTGTCCTTTAACAAGACCTGCAACAGTTTTTGTGATGATGGAACTGTTTACTACCTACAATCCATGTAAAAAATAAATGCCGGTGAAGTGTACTCCTAAATTATCTGAAGACTACTGCCTAAGGAATTAAGGAAATTTTAAAACACCGCGAGTAATGCTCAAGTTTCCACAGGTGGAGATCTCAATGCGTGGTCAGCCAGTGGTTTCAACGTTGCAGCTGCATAACTTGGTAGACTGGTGGTTGCAGACAGCTTCAGCATCTGAAAGAATACGGACAACTGTGGGCAGTTCAGCTAAAGATTTTGTGATGGTTCTCTCGTATGGTCGTAAAGCTCATCCTCCGTAAACATCTTTGCTTCAGCGGCGAAATGTCATCTCTTGCAACAGTGATCTTGGTCAAGGTGGTCGGAGACAACAGTGTGTTTTGCATCATCGTGAATGCACAGCGGATGAATTTGCTAAAACCACTCTGCTTTCTCTCTTTTTCAACTTTTCTTGCAAGGAGAGCAGACATAGTAGAAACCATACACAAGTTGTAGACGAATATGGATTGTTTATTTTATTAATAGCAGATTTGGGGATTCTGGACTAATGCCTGAATCCATGGATTAAATTTAGAACAGCTCAATGAGGACTCGTGCTACTAGCCGAAGCCTTTCCAGGTTGGGTATGACCTTAGAATCATCTGGTTGTGTTGGGCTAGAATGGCCAATTGGCCACCATTTTACATGGAATAAATTAGGTTAATGCTGAGGAGTGAAGATTAAAAAAAAAAACCCTATGAAATCCCAGTCCAAGATAAGAGCAACTTTGAAACCCTCCCAGTCAGGATGTGCAACTGGCATAGACTCCTTTTGCCTTTCCCCCTTTTAATCCCTCTTGTTCGGTTCATGACAAAGAAGCATACACACATTGTTATTCTTGACAGCAAGATTTCAGACCTCAAAATGATAAAGAAGCTTTGTGTGATAATTTCAAAATTCAAAGCCAGCAACATTCTGCCTCTTCACCACAATAAAAAACAATGATAATCAATTGTAGATTCTAGCTTATCCAAAGCCAAGGAATCAAGGCACGTAAATCATCAAGAAAGGGGCTGTTAAAAGAAGAAGAAGCTGTTACTGTTTACTATGCAGGATGTTGATTTTACGTCCTCTGATATCTGGAAAAAATTGTAAATATTCAGGGTCTGGCTAAAAGCAAATCTCAAGAGAACAATTGCAACCTCTCTGTATCCGCAGCAGCTGCTTAAAAGGAAGCCGGTAAACAAGATGCAAAGCAGATATATTTGAGATTTACTTTTAGCCATAAAGCGAGGAAATGAATACATAAAAGTAATCTATAGCAGGGATCAACTTGTTCCCAGATTTCAAGTCGGAGCATGATCTCGGTTCCATGTCCTACAATAACAGATAACATCATCATTAACTTGACCTTGACGTCCTAAGTTTTCAGGTTTGCTCCTGTGCTTTGATACAGGTATGAAGCAACAGAGAAACATCAATCAACAAAGATCATTCCCACGGGATGGGATAGAGAGAAGGTTCCTGCTAATCTCCACATAATGCAAAGACTAAGCCATGGCAACTCAACACAACAGCATCACCAACACAAGTAGTGAAAACAAAAAATCTGCATCAAAATCCATTTGACATAGGTAAAAAATTGTGAGTGATTACCTAAATGTAAATGTGAAGTACAACTTTTGGTTAAAGGTGTTCGTCCCAGAATTCCCAAGCACTGTAATTTAGACACAGACCAAAACAAGCATAATAAGTTGATAACTGGGTATGTAACTCATTCTAAGCAACAATTAAATCATCAAATCACCATAACAGAGAAGCATGCAATGCCATAATTACAGTCAAGATGACATTAATTAAGCTAAAACCAAACAATTCCCTTTTCTTTTCTTTTCAATCCAATTAGGCAAAACTACAAGCCACCAGTTGGAGGAGCATTATAGTCACCATCATCATCAGAGAGCAAGTTGGCATACGGCGAGGTTTCAATATCATCAGCAACAAGATCATCCGTACTCCTCAACGCAGCATGCAGAAGCATCAAAACGACAGCGATCCCACCACCAACGACAACATTCTGAAAAACCCCACCCCAAATCACAACCAAAAAGTCAACCACAAAGAGCACAACCAACACCACCCAGTCACTCACTTGATAGCCCAAAAACCAAAGCGGCTCCTCGCGAGAGAAATAAAGAGAGAGCCAGGCAATTAGAGTAATGAACAAGGCGATTAGCACCAGGGGATGGTTTAAGAGGGATAAGGAGAGGATAATCAAGAGGATTATGGAGTAATTAACCAAGAAATGAAGGACGTTTTGGGTTATCCTTGTGGTAGTGTCGTGGATTGAAGAGGGGAGGTTCAGTAAGGTGAGGTCTAGGAAAACGGACCATGGACGTCGACCTGATGTTAAGGGTTTTGTGGTTTCTTTGAAGAAGCTAGACACGAATTGGGACATTGTTGCTCTGCTGCTGATGAAGTTTTTTGAATTTTATTCTGAAATCAGAGGAGTTTCGTTTGATTGAGAGGAGGAAAAATCAGGGTGCGGAAGGAGGCTTCTTGTTAATTTTTTTTTAGCCTTTCAAGGCAGGCAGGCACCAGCAACACCTTCTTTAACTAGGTAGACGATGACTTTGACTGACTCTCCTTTTGTAATATTATGGGCTTGGTGTACAGACTAAAATTGATGCGAGGCCCAACCCATCCCAGCCCATTTTCGAGGAAAGGAGACTAGTTAACTGCACGAGTAAGGCAGGTCTTCCAGGCTTCATCGTCTTCAGTGTCTCGTTTCCTAACCCAAAATTAACAGCTTAAGCTTGAAGAGAGCATCTTTCTCTCGGAACAGAATCCCTTTTAAGTGTGTGAGAGAGAACAAGAGATTCAATATCGCTTCATTATTTTCTCACACTGTTTTGTTTCATCAACCTAGCTAGTGTGTGTGAGCTAGCTTGTTTGCTTAAGGAAATTAAGTACATGGAAAGCTGCCTTCCTATGAATCAATCTTCACAAACACACAGGCAGTTCCAACACCTGGGAATGAAGTTGGATTCCCAAAACTAAGTGAAGTTGTAAGTTTCAACCATTCTGCTGGTGGCATTGCCAGGTATGGTAGCCAGATAGGTGTGACAGATACATGGAACCTCACCTGTACCGAGCTGCCATGGATGGAAAAGCTGATCCACTCCGGAAAATGCCAGACCAATTCTACATTCAAGCTACGAAACCAAGAATACATTCCTCCACATTGCATGCAGTTTGGTATGTTAGAATGAGTGGAGATAATCCTTGACTCGAGTTCGTTGCTTTTGCATCAGCTCTTCACATAGCAGCAAGAGAGGACATTCTAATGTTGTTCGGGTTCTGATAGAGAAAATGAAAACCACTTACCATGATGTGGAAATGGGAAGGGGAGCTGCCAGATCATCGATGAGGATGGCAAATAATAAGCACAACACTGCTTGCATGAAGCTGCACGATACAATCAACTTGATGTGGTAATGTTGCTGGATGAAGAAGACCCTGAGTTCCAACATTCTGCATAATGTATTCATTAAGTAGAACCAGTGGAGCTAAACAGCATAATGAACTCATTAAATCCATGACGTGATATCGATCCTATCATTAGATCGAAAACCAACACTTCGATCAATCTCGCTCTTCTCCCACCATCTTCTGTCATCATGTGAATTTCAAGAAATTCGATTCTCTTCTTCAGAACAACCATCGCTTTTATCAATCACCAACAGACCACCTTTCTAATTTCGTAGCATTGTTTCTTTTAATTTCTTGTTATTTAGCACCCCACTTTCTTTGGAAGTCGAAGCAAGATCATACGATTCTCATCTTCAAGCACCTCTCCTTTATTCTTGGGCCCTCCACTTTGGTAGTAGAGCATGAAGTTGACTCCCTCTTTGTTTTTGCCCTAACGGTTTTGATGTTTTAAGCGTTTCTTCTAGCAGGAAAAGAAAAATATAAAAAAAATGACAAGAACACGGCACGCAGTAAATACAAGTTAAGGGCCTTCATATGACAATCTCAAAAAAACACAGTCACCCTGCCAAAACCTGCACATATACGATGCAGCACATTAGCAGAAGCTGTTCAGGCAAAATGCTAGATTCAATTTGCAGGTAATAGATAAACTAGTATATTCTGAACTTGGAAACGATAGCTTCACACACCTGAGAACAAACAGAGCAATTGAGCTGCAAACATGAGGGGGGGAAATTATTGCATTTAAGAATTTTTTAACTCTAAAGCGCTAGTATAGCTGCCTTCAATCCAGACCCTGAAAACATCTCAAACTAATTAATGTGTCATTTTATGCTTTCTCTCAGCCATGAGGGTTCAAAAGCTAAAATGCTTCAAATGACGTGCTAATTTTTTGCATTGATAAAGTCCAACATGCAAAGAAATCTGCAATTAATTGATAGTGATTATGGAAAGATTTAATTAGTTTAACTGCAATACGATATGGATGGCATCACTAGCATGGTAATAAGTAAAATACTCGAGAGGATTATCCTTGAGGTAAATCATAATGGCTGTCTTCCTCTATGACGACATCATCAATGATTCAATTGAAAAGAACACCACTGATATGTTTTGCTAAGGCTATTCCAAGCGCGTGATTTCAGTATTAATTTCTATCACAGTACCATGCCAATGACTTCGTATGTGGAAAGAGTGCTTCGTATATGATATATGAAAGAGCTGAGAGAGCAATTATACATGTCTACTTAAATTCAGATTGCAGCATCTGGGGAAAGTAGTAACAACAACCTAACCAAAGATAGGAAGTGCAGGTGGATCCTAAACTGATCCAGATGGAGGAAAATGTATGCTCCATTCGTGGTGAAACAAGCAAAGCAGACCAAACTCATGTTTTTACATGCATCGACTCTGAACTATATAAGGCGGCTGCAGAGGGTGAAACTGAAACCTTTCTGGAATATACAAATCAACTCCAATGCCTAGTGACCCAAAACAGAAACACAGTTCTCCATATTTACATCACAGCCTTATCTGAGAAGATATATGAACCAATCAATAGAGTCCCCGAGATCAGTAAAGCATGGTTTTCATCAGTACCACAAAAGCTGCAGCGAGGAGTTAGCAATGTCCCTCCCCCATCTGCCAAAACAAAGTCATCCCAATTTCTCATGGTTATTCTTGAGAAGTGTCCGTCCCTGTTATTGCAGACAAATTCCAACGGCGAAACTCCTTAGCACATTACAGCTAGATATGGGCACCATACAATAGTACAATTCCTTGTTGCAAGTGCAAAAGCTAATCGAAGACTTTGAAAGGAGTACGGAGAAGCAAGACAGATGCTAAGAATGACTACCAGAACGACACAGCCTTGTACGGGGCAGAGCGGCATGATCATATTGCAGTGGTGAGCAAATCGACCAAAGATGACCCTGATTTTGTGTATGCTGAAAATGATGCTGGTGAGACTCCACTCTACATGGCTTTAGAGAGGGGATTCAAAAACATGGTGGCTCAAATATTAGGAACTTGCACAGCAGCCATTTATCAGGGCCCCGATGGCAGAACAGCTTTGCGTGCAGCAGTGTATTACAATGATTAAGGTGGTGTATTTTTCCGTTGTCTTTGGCTAATTAATAGGGGCATTATTTTGTATAGTGAATCCAGAAGAAGCTGTTGTTCAATCAAGATTATATTGTGACACTTGTTTAAGATAAAAGCACATTAATATCATATGTTTTTTGAAGAACTCAAAAGAGTACTTGAAATTGTTAGTGGAATGCGATAAATTTGCTGCTTACATCGGTGACAAGAAGGGAAAAGGACAGCTCTCCACACTACAGCAGGCCGAGTCCATGTACTCGTGATGAGAGAGCTCATATCACGCTGCCCAGATTGTTGTGAACTGGTTGACCAGAAAAGTTGGAATGTCCTTCACTTTGCCGTGGAGAGCCGGAAGCAGAGGAGTATCTCCATAAAAATCTATGGCTCAGCACCCTTTTAAATCAGAAGGATACTAGGGGAACACACCTCTCCATTGCCTTGCTGCATCCCTGTGTGAAGATACAACTTTGTTAGAGAACAGTAGGGTGGATAAAATGGCAATCAAGAAGGAAAATCTGAACGTCCAGGATATTGTTGGAGCAAATGATAGTAATTTACTAAATGCCAAGGGAAGCCTGCGTAACTTACCGGGCGCAGATTACTAGACATTTCAACAAGAATACTGAACTACAATTGTTTTTCAATTTCTTTTGCTGCGCTTAAAGTTCATATGCTGTCCTGCAGATAGGGATTATTCAACAGGGCCGGTCTTGGGTCAAGTTTGCAAAAGGTTATCAACCTGGATGGACATGCTGAGAAGGAAGAGGAAACCATCAACACCAACCTCAATTATAGCCATGGAAAAGAAATAGATGAAGGACATTACAGCAAGAAGGATGGTGACAAGAAAGTAAATGGTGAAATTGATGACAGATTAGAATTTTTTAAAAACGACCGGTTCGGTTCAATTTTATAAGTCTGAAACCAAAAACACCGAACCGAACCCAAACTGGAAAAAAACCAAGCTAAACAGGAAAAAACCGAGTCAAACCGGTTTAAACCGGTTTTTTCCCAAAATAACCTAACCGAAACTAGTCGGTTTGAACCGATTTTGGTTTTTTGTTACTTTTTTTTGATAAAAACTGAACCGAATCGAAAATAATCACCCCTAATATAATTTATAAAAATTAAATTTATAAAAATCATATTATAAAAATCATTCACCATGAAATTACTGAATAATATTCCCGATAGAGCTCTCGTCATCATTTAATTAAGATTTTAAAAATTGCTTTATAACATAATTAGACTATATCTTTTTTCTAGGCTCTCATAGAAAAAGATATTTTCACCCAAAGTAATGCCTTTATAAAAAAAAAATTATCTTCGGAGTATTCCCGAAAACAATCCATTTATCATTCAAGTCAAAGCTTATTTTAGAGCCTTGCCTCTATTGTTCACCCCAAGAAAAATTAATAGATTTTGGTGGAACTTGGAAGGGGGCACTGCTATGAGGAGATTAATGGGAAAACAAAAGATTAAGGAGTTGGTTGTGAAATCATTTAAACTTGAGGGAGCAAAAGATTAAGGAGTTGGTTGTGAAAGAACTTAAACTTGAGGGATTAATTTGAATAACCCACAAACTATTGCTTCACCTCCCTTAAACCCTAGTGTCAGCGTAGCATCCCTGTAACCCTCCCGCTTCTCTTACTCTAACAGCTCCCAGGAAAGAACATAAAGTAGTTGTTTAGA
>Ga0307517_10004776_pt1 | contig 20692 bp, 22 predicted proteins | sample 23_EM_MG_FD_194515 | JGI IMG/M metagenome (GOLD analysis project Ga0307517, IMG submission 194515) | Populus trichocarpa ectomycorrhiza microbial communities from riparian zone in the Pacific Northwest, United States - 23_EM | ecosystem: Host-associated > Plants > Roots > Unclassified | place...
CCCCCCCCCCCCGCCCCCCCCCCCCCCCCCCCCCCCCAATTAACCCTCTGGATTGAAAATCATTCTCAGAGTGCTAAGTTTCGAGTTGATCAGTTAGTTTTTTTATGCAAAAAGGGTTGCACACACCAAGGTCTTTCCGGCTCGAAAAACTTGCATAACCGTGTTTCAACCCTAGGGCTGAATGGCTCTGATAATTATTTCCGCTAACTTTAGAGATTATTCTAGTTGCCAGCAGCAGCTGATGTTTTGTGATTTTCAAGGTTCAAAAAACCCAAGACTACCAACAAGGGTTCCTTAGCGGAAGAAAGAGTACTTGGGCTGAACAACCATTTTGAAATTTGCCAGCAGATGTAGCAATGTGAAGCATGTATCATATCAAATTTCGCAATGCCGCTGTTGAAGGCCCTGCCGGCCCGGAACTACACCACTACTGCAACGGAATCTCTCAATGCAGTGCTCAAACTGTGGCTCGACCATTGTCAGAACGAGAGCCGGGTTGTTTATGACCACTGGCGATTTTTCCTGTCTGGGTATTTCAAGCGGGGACCCACGCTGGTGCTTGGCCTGGGTAATGACTCTAGGGCTTGAGGTTTCCTTACCTGAGTCCACGCATAATACACACCTATATCATAGCGTACCGAGGTGGAATTGGGTCGGGTGAGCTCTGACAAGGAAGCGTAGGATCCAGTCGTTCATTCGTCAAGTTGATTCGTTGGTCATATTATGGTGACCTCCGTCTCAGCTTTGGGAAGTGGATAAGCAACATCGCCACTGTTTACGAATGGGAAACCCGTAAGCCTTCACCATCGTGAGAGGATGACTTCCCACACGATCAGATGGCGTTACGGCATTTATTCTTTCTGACCTTCTTGATAAAATGTATCGGGGGGGGCGAAGGGGGTACAAGTACAGTACTCCTAAAAATTCATGTGTGTAATTTACGTATGTAGGTAATTTATGTGTGTATGTATGATATGCTGTACGAGTAGTTCTTGGACACACCGGTAGTTCATGATCGGTCGGTCATTGAACTGTGCCCAGTGGCGAAACCACACCGGGATGCTGGGGGGGGGGGGGGAGGAGGAAGGGAAGGAAAGAAGACATTCTGATATTACGCTTTCAATGTCGGCCCCGTGCGTTATTATATAATTATACTGTACCTATGAGTACCGGTGGCCAAGAATCTAAGGATTCAAAGTCTGGTTTCTATTAAAAATTTGCCAATTAAACTGGGGCTTGTCGAGCGTTGGCAATCATCATATTTGGAAAGTACTAAATTTTAGGGCAAGCACGTAAAAACGTATGATATCATACTATATCATACCTATAATAATAATATCATAGGAAAACTGCTGATTTCAGCTGTTCGCACACGACCCCAATAAGCATGAAAACGCCCAGGGTTCGAATTTGTTGCTCGTAATGAATGAGCCTTATTACTTGCAGGATTTTGTGACAATTGAATGGTACATACCTTATCCTCTGGAGTGACAAAAAATGGTATTTTTGGCGTAAAATGCACCAGGGACAATGGGCTGTGTCACCACACTGTAAATTTACCCCAACGCCCCCTTCCATAAAGTTACTCGGCACAGTTCAGGATTCGAGGCTGCTTTGAGGCTTTTCGAGGGTGGATTACTGCATATATGCGGGACCCTGGCATGCAATTGGTCTCGGTTCGCAGCACAAAAATGTCCTAAACCATATCCTCCTCCTCTCCAGGTGCTATTACCGGTATGTGCTCGTTACTAATTACGGGTCTTGATTGCTTGCGGTTCCTGGCGAGAGCCCTTTCCTATTCCACCTCAACCATACCCCTCGCCGCCGCCGCTGTCCTTCCACCCACCCACTTCCCTTATCCACACCATTAACACCATCGCAATCTACGCCGCTTCGCTTTGTTTCTAATTTTTGCCCTATTGATCTCCTCGGTTACTTCCGGCTCCTTCATCTCGCCTCGGAAGGCTACGAGGCACCGTCAGACCCCCCCCCCCCCCCCCCCGATGGCTACTTACGCTATCCGCTTTATTGCTCCTGTGGTCGAGCGGGCTCGCAGATGGTCGCAGTCGTCCATTGCCGAAGAGCGTCCTGCCCTGGCCACCGAAGCTTCACTTGGCTCACCCTCCGCCCCTACAACTCCGATTACCCGTCCTCTGATGTTGGACTCTGTCTCCGAAGCGATCGATATCGACTCCGAGGACACTGACTCCGAGAGGACATTAGTAATCGTTGACCCACTGACGGGCATACCATCATCTCCGAGTATGGATTCCATACCCAGTGAGCCCCGTAATGCCCCTTCCCCAGCTCCCATCCCGCAACCGTCGCCATCGCCTCCAGCTCCACCTTCAATGCCACCGTCGGAAGGTCCTACAATTTCTACGGGTCAGCCGGGCGCTGTCGGGCCTAGGGGCAATCCCACGAAACTTCTCGTCTTGCCGGAGGATGACGGACAGAGTGAATTACGCCGCAAGCTGGTGGAGATTAATAAACTGGAGATCAACGAGCGGGAAAGGGCGAGGAGGATGCACCTTCTCATGACCGAAAAATACAATGCATCACGCCGGGCCGCAGGTGCGGTCGAGCTGGGACTCCCGCCACTAAATAACGCCCCGGCTACCGATGCCAACGGCCATATTTTGTTACATGAAGAGAACCCATACAAGCTGTCATCTGCAGATCTTGAAAGAACGTACTATACGAGCTCTGAATCAGCTGAGAGTGGGGTTTTGGAGCTTGGTTGCTCGCATTACCGCCGAGGTGTAAAACTTCAATGCTCAACATGCGAAAAGTGGTATACCTGCAGGTTTTGTCACGACGAAGATCAGGATCATAGCTTGATTAGGAGGGAGACTAAAAATATGCTCTGTATGCACTGTGGCCGGGCTCAGCCGGCGCAACAGGATTGCAGGCATTGCGGTGTCAGGAGCTCTAGATACTACTGCGATAAGGTTGGCATTTTTTCTTTCTTTCGGGATATTTCGGGGCATCCTTGTTCATCCTTGTTCACGTGAATTTGTTGCATCCACTTCCAAGAGCTGAATAGCGCTGACATATGCCAGTGCAAACTGTGGGATGATGACCCAGACAAGAGTATATACCACTGCAATGATTGTGGTATCTGTCGAATAGGAAAGGGTCTAGGGAAGGACTTCTTTCATTGCAAGGTACACATCCAACAATTATGCTCACTCGAATGCACGTGGTGATTGACTGAGAATAGAAATGCGGTGTGTGCATGTCCATTTCATTGGAGGGGGAGCACAGGTGCATTGAAAGGTCGACTGAATGCGATTGCCCTATCTGCGGTGAATATATGTTCACTTCCACTCAAACTGTCGTATTTATGGTTTGTCGCCCTCATTTTTAGCTAGCCAATCACGAGACGAACCTAACCTCCATTGGGAAAATAAATAGACTTGCGGACATTCAATACATCAGCGCTGCTACTACGAGCACATGAGGACATCATATCGCTGTCCTACATGTGCGCGCACCATCATAAACATGGAAAGTCAGTTCCGTGCTCTAGATCTAGAGATAGAAACACAGCCCCTACCAGAGCCATACAAAAATTGGCGCTGTCTAATTGGCTGCAACGACTGCTCGGCCAAAAGTAACGTGCTGTTCCACTTCCTGGGGCTGAAGTGCGAGAATTGCAAGTCCTACAACACCAACCAGATACGGATCCTCCGTCCCGAGGACGGCCAGGATGGTGGTGAGGGCAATATGTCTCCTTCTGCTATCCCGCGTATCCCCGAGAGGACCACATCCTCGAATTCCCTACTTGGAGGTCAAGCTAATTCTCCGCCCCGCCTAGCTCCAGCTGAAGGTGAGGCTGCACTAGCAAACGCGAATAGAGCTATCGCAGCCGCAGGAGAGGCTATAATGGAGCTGGATGGAGTAGAGGACTTAATCATTGATGATGGGTGGGAAACTGAAGATAGTGAGGACTTTACGGATGTTGACGATGACGATGATCTGAGAGGTTTTGGTGGGGGTGGGGTGGACGCTGCGGAAGAGGACAGCGAGGAAGAGGATGGTGATGGTGATGACGATGACGATGATGATGATGATGATGACCTTATCCAACTTATTGGCCATCGATAGTTCGGGGTTTTTTTGGCTCCACGTGCTCTGCTCCCGACGGATTCGGTTATTAGTTTGGTCTGGTCTGGTCTGGTCTGGCTGGTTTGGGTAGTCGTACATATGCATGTTTCGCGGGAAGTATACCTCTTTCCCTCTCTCTCTCCGTCTCCTTTCTTTCTCTCCTAGCTCGACCGAAGATGGTGATGTGAACTCTTGCTCTTCACTTGTGGTCATCTTCCTTCCCCTTTCTCTTTCATCCCTTTCCGTATTATTCATACTTGCATCTACATTAGCAATTGCTTTTGAATAACCTCTTTTCTTCCTCTTCCCTTCGTATCCATCTATCTCTTCAATCTCATCTCCCCTTTAACTAGTCATTGGAACCCATGGTCTTGCATGAACGGATGATACTTTATCTATTTCTTCCTTTCCTTCCTCCTTTTCCTTATCATTTGCGATACCGGCTGTTTTGGCGGCAAATTTTCGGCGTTCTCTTTATTTATTTATTTATTTATTTATTTATTTTTTGGGGGGGGGGGGTTATCGCACCCGCCGGTATAGCAAGGGCATAGGGGGTTATTTGGTAAGTTGCGGTGTGGCACGGAATTGTACTATGTCCTCTTCAGAAAATATCGTACTATAATAGTCCTGGTGGGAGGCAATGAACGCTATCATGGGGTATCACTCGAGTCTTAGGCAGGCAATCGAGGTCGTTTAGTGAGTATACGGAGGCCAAAACACACCAATATTGTTGGTTTTCGAGCCGTTATATTCCTGCGGACACCTTAGAACTCAGCTTTGGGAAATTTTTGGAAAAATATATCATGTCTGAAGTATAACATATATTTATCTCAGTTTTTTTATCTCAAGCCTGTAGAGGCTGTGGGCGCATGAACTAGGTAAGGTGTATTGCAATGTATCTTTCTCATACAAAAACACTGGTCTTGGCAGGTACCTTGAGGGCAGGGACATTCCATTCCTCACCACTGTAGGAGAATTGAAGGAAAAAATGCCATACTTTTTTGTGTGGATGCCATTAGAGCAAATTACTTTCTGAATTTTTTTCATGCTGTTTTCATTAATGGTGGTTGAGTTATGATAGCTCGAAAACCAGCAATTTTGGTGTGTTTTGGCCTCCGTATACATACTAAACGACCTCGATTGGAAGGTAACTAGTCTCGTGCTTGACCACTGTATCTGTACGAGTAGTGTAATCACGATCAGGCACCAAATTCCTTCCCTTCATCTTATTCTAGTGGGGAATTGCTCTTTACTTACTGTGCCCGCTCAGGGAATACGTATGTACATGGGTGGCTAGGTGATCTGGAAAAGTAATCAACCTCACTCGGCGCTCGTACAATTGCGCTGCGCCGCATGGCGTTGTCGTTGGTTTGAAGTGGGCACGGTGCTGCACCGGTGATGGGGTGCTAGAGTACTAGCGAGGGATTTCTTGGCCCGTTTTTTTCTTCTTGGGTCTTGGTTGGCAGGTTCGTTTTCGAGTTTGTCTTAATGGAGGGGTTGGCTGGCTGGAGCGGTAGTGGTGTGGTGTAGCTGTTGGGGGGGTTGATATAGCTTGGAGGCTGGTTGGTGGGATAAGGAACGTAGGGGGTGGTTTGGTTAAGATTGATACCGTAACTTAAAGCGATATTGCATTCCCTCTTTTTGCGCCACAATTTGGTCACTGTATGGTAGGGCTGGCTGAGCCGCTGAGCTAACCTGAACGTCGGTAGTGCTCGTAGCTGACGGGTTTCTCCTAGGCAAAAGATGCGGTTCTGTGGAGCACTAGACTCTCGGGTAGCGTGAGGCCCTCTGCAGTATTGACGACTGGACTTTTGGTAAGTATCCCGGAGTCTCGGGTGATTGCATGTGATTCAGCATGCGGGAGGTGGATGGGGTGTGTGTGCGCTCGTAGGACTTGGGATACGCAGTGATGTCTACGAGTATTCGATAGACCAGATGACCGGTTGTTGAAAGGAGAAAAAAAGATGCATATGCCAAGTGATGGCTTCCTCTTACTCTCCGGGAAGTGTGTCCTCTGAGCGCCTCGCATGCCATTGCCAAGGCTACTGTGCTAACTTATACCGTAAATTCTGGGTAAACTCGACCCGCCGCCATGCTTCTTAAGGCAGCCACTATTCCTCTCAAAGACTAATCCCGTGGCGAATTCGCTCCTCCGGGGGCAGTAACTACCATACCAGGAATGGTGGCGGGTCGAGTTTACCCAGAATCTACGGTAGTCCTATTCTTATCATCACACTGTAACACTGGTGCCATCCGAGTGATAGTAAATGACTCCGCCAGTCCAGTGCGATCACTAAGCCCACCATAGAGAAGCCCATATACCAGCTCTCAAGGGCTAGAACATTGCAACTACCTTGCATTGTGGGTAAGGGGGGGAAGAAATGAAAGGGGAAAAGAGGGTGTATGAGAACAAATAGGGCTTTCGAATAACGTGCAATTATCAAACTGGCATGTCTGAAGGTTTGGTGTGCAAGCTGGTGTTGCAAGTTGGACAATTCGTCTATTTCTTCCTTAGGCCTCATGTTCGTGTTTTCCTCCCTGGTAATAAGTTACTCTTAGCTTTTGATTGCTCGAATTATAATTTTGGTGATGCTACTTTGGGTGACATCATCTGAAGCCGATTGCGAAAAAAAAGGCTGCTCCCCCCCACAAACGGCATGACTATAAAAGACCTTCAAGATCCGTTCCCTGTGCACTGCTAGCGCTATTGAAGTTGGAAGATACTAGTTTTACTGAGAATGGAAGACTCTACAAGGGGTATTCAAAGTTAAAAAGATGAGTGTTCAGTAAAAGTAATCGCGGGATCTTGCATTGGGGTATCTTATCCAACTAGTCAATTGAAATGACAGATTTTCAGTAATATATTTGAGTGCCTAATTGTAAAGTGTAGGTAAATAATGGTAAGAATTAGTGTACCTCATACTTGCACTAGTATTCAAAGTTAGAAAAGGTAGGGAGAAAGAGCGGGTTTGTACTAGAATATGCATTAGTTGACTAGAGGAGACGGTCTAATAATATCCCTAAACATATAGTGTTAGAGTTGATCACTCCAAGTTCTGTGGAGGATAGTTTAGAGTAAAAGAAAAGAAAGAATACAAAAATAATAATTCATTGCCCTTGGAGCTGTGGGAAAGTGAGTAACGGAAATATTGCCACAATTTGTAGCTACTAACTTTTACTTGTTATGGACCTTCAGGCCTCCGTATCCAGCTGTAAAATAGTTTAGTAAGAGTAAGGTATCACTACAGTACATTAACTCTTTTTGGAAGTGCTAAGCTTAGATGAAGCTGTGAAGTAAGCTAGGTTTCCACTGCTTCATTGATATTAAATACCACTACTGCTAACTTGAAGCAAGTTATAGAAGGTGGACAAAGTGCCAGACTTTAACTTATTCATGAGAGTGTATCAGAAATATGTTTTGCTTATAGGAACTTGAAATAAAAGTTAAAAGAATCATACTTGGACAATAATTATATACTAGAATAGCAATAGAGAGCAATTATGCCATAATTCCTAAAGTAATATTCAGTATGGACAATGGAGACCTTGATTGAGTAGCTCAAACAGCCTGCAAGCTATTTACTTTACAAAGAGTATTTAAAGTTAAAAATCTGGAAATATTTTAGCTTACTTTCTTGTTTCATGTAAGCTTGGGACATGCAGATAATACTGGTTCACCATTACTTTATTTTACTATAGCTATTAGTAAAAGAATTGGTTTGCACACTATTTCTCTCCGCTTACCTCTTGTGCCACACACTCTAAGAACTTATAATGTAACCACAAGTGATGAGTGTATCTGCCCGGACTTATTCTGTTTGGAAGTGAAAGAGATGCATCCAATGTATGCAGATGTTAAAGGTAGGGTAGGGACTTATCGGGTATAGCCCTTTTACGTCTGGATACATTGCATCCCCCCTGGCGTAGCTTCCCCTCAGAAATTCTACATTTAGAGCATAGCCCCTTCTCTTCACATTTAAAGTTCTCATATCTTTGCGGCTCTTTTGCAGATGTCTTTCAATAGCAGCCTTTCGCATTCAAGCCCCCGCAAATATTTCACGTTCTCACTGCCAGCCATCTTTGTATGATACCCTGCATGTTTTAAATTTATCGCTAGCCTCCCTCTGAATCAGTTTCTCATCCAGAATCCCAACAATATCATCTTTGTTCCTCCCTCACCTCCAGAGTCCCTTAGGCTTCTCATATATTCAGTGGATGTTTTCTGGTCTTTATTTTTTCACCTGATATCAGCAACAGATCACATATTCCCCTTAGGTCAGATGAGGCATATGAGGAATAGGGGGCCAAATAATAAAACTCCAGGTGATGTACAGGTCATCCATACTTTTATAACCCCAGATCAAATCTTGGGCTACAGATTACTTGTTTTTCTCCATAATTTTGTTGCCATGTGTATTTTTTGACATACACTATGTTCTATTCAGGCTTTTACATAGTGCTTTTGAGCTTTGACCATGCCACTCAAGTTTATCTGGCTTTACGACCAACTCCAGAAATTGTTCTATTATAGACTTTTGCCCCACAACCTATTCGGGTATTACAATGGCTCAAATGAGTCATTAACCTCACCATCTTTACCACTATTTCTCTATCCATAAGTGGTGTCCATTTACGCACGTTCGCATGTGTTTCATATCTCCCTATGGCTCAAAGGCGTAGTTACCTATCATGTTTCTGGTTCTATTTAGCCTTGATTATTTCTCCTCTTCATTCTTGCCATCACCTCGTGACTTATTTCTACCCATCACCATTCATCTCTATCCACTTCTATGCCAACAATATTTGTCTCCTTAGCGCTGTGGACAATCTAGATGGGAATGATACCTATAATGTTTCTCATTTTCCCACTTCTCTACTCACCTGCAAAGCTCAGTCAAATCATAGTTATTTAGTAATATTATTTAGTACTGGTGTTAGGCGCACAGACTCCCGGTAAGGATTTCTAGGGCAGAGTTACCATACCTTGAGGCACACAAACTTCGAAGAATAAAGATAACACCTCCCTGCAGCCCCAGCGTTGGAACGGCGCGTTATCACTGGCTGCCTGGGTAGTTGCGTCCCAACACCAAAGACTACTATTAGTAGAAAACATTTTATAATACTGTATACGTCGCCGCCGCCGACCGACCGGATCCTGTTCGCAGGATGTATGAGGGGAGACCTCCGGGCATTATATGCAAGTAGAAGTAGGTGAATAGGATCACGGCATCAGCAAAAAAACCTTTTTCACCGCACATATCAAGCCGGCCTCTGGACGAAGCCAGTCCGCTCTTTGCCTCCTGTCCTTCCGGATCCCCTGAGCCCTCTTTGCCTTTCATCTCTTGCGTCTGGTGCGCCCGGATGCCCCACTTTCCCTTCAAAGCGTCCGACGCACTCCGTGCGACCCCACCCCGTCCCAGCGCCTTCCTGTTATATCCACCCCCTTATCTTCTTGTGTACTGGCCACCTGCCTACTCTTATCAACTGATCGCATCCGGCGGCCCTCCCAGATCCCCTCTCACGTCTAGCGATCTAGATCTGTCCGCTCCCGTCCGCTGAGATCCTACTTTGCACTTTTCTTAGCCCATGCCCTACTGTCACTTCCATAATTCCCTTACTGTTCACAAGACGCCTGGCGCGGCCACCATCGAGACCCCCAACTTTGGTTGGCTTTGCCACAGGAGAGAATAAATTGTTATTATTAATCATTCGCAGAACTCACGCAGCCGAGTTAAAGCCGGACACTTTCTAAGGGAATCTCTCCCTTAAATCGCCAGCTTCAACTCAGCCGTCTACTCAATTCAACCTATTGAAAATATTCCCTTAAACGCCCGCAGATCGTATATGACTTCCGCGGCCGAGTTGAAGCTGGACACTCAAGATAGGAACTGCCATCTTAAGTGTACAGCTTCAACTTGGCCGCATATTCATGCAGAACAATTCAACCTATTGAAAAATATTCCCTTAAAGGGTTGCGGATCGTGTAGTACCCCGGGCGGCCAAGTTGAAGCCGGACACGCAATATGGGCACTACCATCTGAAGTGTATGGCTTCAACTTGGCCGCATATTCATGCAAAACAATTCAACCTATTTAAAATATTCCCTGAAACGCCAGTGGATTGTGTAGTACTCCTGCGGCTGAGTTGAAGCCGGACACTCAATATGGGAACTGCCACCTTAAGTGCCCAGCGTCAACTCTTATAAATGCTGTACATAATTAGATAGAATAATTTAATATATATCATTAAATGTCTGCAGATCAATCCTGTGATTCACTATACATTGCCTCTCTCCGCTAGGAATTACCTGCGCCTGTCCGATCACTGCCTCTATACTGACTATTCGCATGTCTCAACCAATGACCCGCCTGCTGACTTGAATATGTCCGCTCGCAATGTGAAATCTGCCACTATTGACCGGATCGAGTATGTAAACCAATGCCAACCAATGGACAGCTCCCGCCTCACTGAGAATATTTCTTATCTTGAAAAGTGCAGCAACCCAGCCACCACGCGTCCTCGTAAATCTCCATAGTTTGCTTCCCCAGCAGTCTAGAGCCATACCCAATCATTTCTGGGGCCACTATTACGGAATGCCTTTGTTCAAGTGCAGCGGGCCCATGATCTAGAACTTGTCAGTTTCCTGAAAGTCGGCGACTGGAATTTCAAGCTGAGCAAATCCTTCTACAGGGAGTAACCCTAGTTCGGTGGGGTCAGCTGGCAACCGCCGGTCATCCGCAGCAGCCTGCCTAGTAAAACGGAGTATCTGCTGCATCAGGTCGGAATAATAGATATTGAGGGTTGCGCATAATTCAGTCAGCGTGCTGGTGTTCTTCATACGGCCTTTAAGTACTGGGCGAGGCGCACTGTGACTTGAATAAGCTGGCATTTCCATCCCACTATCTTCAGCCACAATCACACCTTTGGCTTTCGAAAGTGCTTCTATAGTCTGCAACCTTATTCCTAGGGCATGTTGGCGGCCATATTGCGACAAGATCTGCTGGGTGACATCATTCTTGTTTGACCTGTGGTATCCATCCTTAATCTGATCCTTATATGCGATTTCACCAATCTCTGTAGAATACATCGATATGGATCCAAAACGCCGTATGTGGGAGGCAAAGTGAGTCAGGTAGTGCAGCTTGATGAAGTTGAAGTGGTTCTCACGCTGTATTAAATTCCCCCGCTGATCAGACCTTTCAACCCTCTCTGGATCAGCCAGCCGAGAGCCATTAGCGACAGTTCTATGGTGGACTTCTTTAGCACGCTGAACTGCGATTAGTTCCCTTAGCTCCTGATCCTGGTGATTTGATTGAGCGCGAGTAGCCTTCGAGGTACGGAACTGAAGAAAAATGTCCATCAGCAAAAAAAAAAAGGTTACTCCCAGACGCACCCTGTGCTCCCTGTGCGTCCGGCGGTCCAGGCGCATAGAACGTAAACTCGCGTCCTGGGTGTGTGGTCGTTTATTGGGTGCTTGTGGATAGGGGTCCATGCCGCCCGGACGCACCAGAGGCAACCAAGGACTCAGAATGTACCGGACGCAGAAAAACTCTCCGGACAAAACCCGATAGGATAGTAGAATAGTGGAGGTACTCATGTGTAACTGGCTATTATCGGATACCTCCTAAGTCAACAAATCTACCTGTGAGAACTTTGAATGAGTTAGTGAAAACTGCGGAGAATATCCAAATTGTCCAGAAAGATCTATCCGGTATTACTCATGTTTACTTATTTGAGTCATTTAAATAGTAAAATAGGAATATATTTATTAAAGCTAGTCTAGAAAACAGTAGCACTCTGTAGCTAACAATTTGAAGTACTTGCCTGGAGAACTAAAGTACAAAAGTATGGATAACCCTTAAACCAGCGGTCGGACAGTATCCGGACAGAGTGGGTTGGATTCCCCTCAGCGAGGGGAATTGAATGGTATACCTTTCGAAGCGTCCACATAGCTATAGAGGTCAGCAGGGTGAAAAAGGCAGATACCTCAGTGGGGATAGTCTGCCAGAGTCGGGAAGGGTCTCATTGGAGTCCGCTCGCCGAGGGGAATTGAATGGTATAGGTTATGGAGGGTCCGCATCGCTATAGCTGTCAGCAGGATGAAAAAGGCAGATATCTCAGAGGGCAGATGTCCACTAGAGTTAGGAAGGGTCTTATTGGAGTCCGCCCGCCGAGGGGAATCGAATGGTATAGGTCTCGAAGGGTCCGCATGCCTGTAGCACTCAGTAGCCCACAATTTGAAAGTACTTGCCCGAGGAACACAAGTACAAATGTTGGATAACCCTTCAACCAGCGGTCGGACAGCAGCAGGACAGGGTGCGTTGGAATCCGCCAGTCGAGGGGAATCGAATGATGTATGTTTCGAGCCGTGCGCATGGCTATAGATGTCAGCAGGGAGAAAAAGGGAGATACTTTAGCTGGTAGATGTCCACCAGAGTCGGGAAGGGTCTCATTGGAGTCCGCTCGCCAAGGAGAATCGAATGATATAGGTCTCGAAGTGTCCGCATGCCTGTCGCACTCAGTAGCCAACAATTTGAAAGTACTTGCCCGGGAACTCAAGTACAAATGTTTGGATTACCCTTCAACCAGTGGTCGGACAGCATCGGGACAGGGTGCGTTGGAATCCGCCGGTCGAGGGGAATCAGGTGATATAGGCTTCGAAGCGTCCGCATGGCTATAGAGGTCAGCAGGATGAAAAAGGCTGATATCTCAAGGGGCAGATGTCCGCAAGGGTCAGAAAGGGTCTCATTGGAGTCCGCTCGCCAAGGGGAATCGAATGGTATAGGTCTCGAAGCATCCGCATGGCTATAGAGGTCAGCAGGAAGAAGAAGGCTGATACCTCACCTGGCACTAGCCGATGTCCGCTAGAGTCAGGCAGGGCCTCATTGCAATCCACCAGAGTCAGGAAGGGCCTCATTGGAATCTGCTCGCTTAGGGGCAATGAATAGTGTCAACCTGGATGGAAGTGCATAACCCTCTCCGAAGGTCGATAATATTCAATAGTTCAACTGCTTCGATCATGAAGCCTGCTACGAGGTGTGCAAAAACTTAGAAACCTCAGGCTTTTACGAGCGTTGTTAGCAGTGATCAAATAAGGGGTATGTTTTGGGTCCTTACCGGGACAATAGATGGTTAGTCATTGTATGTTTAGATCCTTTTTCGTCTGAACAGCCTTTACGTGGTGATAAAGTAGTCCGTTGTAAGTAGAGGCCATCAGGGGCAGGAAGAGTTCCCCAATGCAGACCCCTATGGGTCACTTACCTTGGTCTTCGTTGGGAGATTATGGTGTGAAATGGACCATCCAGGTGCCCTGGGCGGACAGGATGCGGGTTGTATTGCACCCAACGGACTAGGATGCAACCATTGGGCTGGGGCGATCTGAGGGCGGACTGGACGGACAGGATGCTCCAGACAGAGTTCCTGCGTCCAGACGCAATGCCTATCCGTCTGGAGCAAAAGCTTTTTTTGCTGATGTCCCTTGTCCGGTGGAATGTCTGCAGGTAGCTTTCCATGTAGGAAAGTGTGTCTGGTGTATGACGGCAATATTGAGCCATGAGAGTGAAGTCCACCAGTGCACTAACACACTTCAAAGCGCTCTTGAAATCCTGATACTGAAAACTCTCAGGATTTCACAATGCGGACGCCAATACGGCCAAAATACAACGGCCGGGATTGCGCATCTCCTTTCCTTGCTATTGTGTGATTTCCCGTTAGGCCTTTTTCGGTACGCTGAATCTGGGGTAAGGAGGAATTTCTTTCCAAGCATCTTCGAACGCCTTCTGCCATTTATGCCTTTTCAGGAATCCTTCTACACATTCCATCATATGTTTGAAGAAGCCAAGGTAGATGTTGTGCAAGAGGTCCAGCTTGTGTAGGTCTGCAGGGCTTACTTGGTCGAGTCCGGTGAATAGATTGTTTCCTATTTTCACGCCCAACCGCGGAAAGTATTCTGCAATGCCGGCCGCTTCTGCCGGCTCATGCCTCTAGGCTTTCTGTCTATATACCATGTAGTCACGCATCTCATACATCCGCCGCAGATCCCCACCGAGCTCCTCGCACAGAACCTCACACTTTGAGCATAACTTGCTGCCTATTCCTTGCAAGCCTGCATGCTTAGCATGATCCGCGATCTAGGCCGACAAAATGGGAAAACAAAGGCGTGTTTTGCCGTCTGCACAATCCATTACCGTTCCTTCTCGGGCAACCTGCTGTAATGGTGCCAGGACAAGATCGAAGACAGCCCGCAGGATATCCGCATTGGTCTGCCGCTGGGCTTCGTTGGCACGGGCTGATTCGCCAGTGAACTTTGGCGGTACTGGAAGCAATGCCAGAACCAGGATTGCCATCTTGGCAGGGCTGCTTCTTGTTCTCAAAAGGATATTGCCGATCGTCATGTATACCGGCTAGGCTTTCTTATCTCCGGAGAAATTGGTAAGGTGCGTCTGGTCAGACAATCCGATAATGGGCACCACTTTGGACCCAGCAGGCAATGCTTTCTACCAAGGAACGGAATGGGCTGTTAGCACTGGAAACACCACTCCAAGAACTTGTCAGGACCTATCGCATACCTGCATATCCTACCATCAGTGAACCATATGCATCTCTGAATATAATCGCTCCCCTCTTGAATCATATTCTCGAATAGGTGTGTAAACCATATCTCAGCTATACGTGATCTGACAGATCAGTTAGCGGACACAGTCAATAATATTTAGATAATAAGTTGTTGTATGTCGACCATCATCAATACTGGCTTCCGCCCACACCAAGTATTCACGAAATGGGTCCAGTATGTCGTGATATTGTCGCAAGGTATTGGCAGACCGGAATGATCTGCTATCCGTACTGCCTAAACTTTCCGCAAAGTAGGCGTCGATCTGCGACTTGGCTACCTTCCTCCGGACAAACCAGCTCGCCAAATTAAAGTCGTTTTCAGATGAGAGAGGCCTTTAAGGGTGATCGGTCATGGCCTTGTTGAGCTCTGTATAGCCAGCAACTTTGCCCAGTGGTCTGCCGGCACCGGGAATAGTTTTTGACCCGAAGGGCGCATGCGGACCGGTGGTTGGGAAACTTCTTCCGCGTCTGAATCGTTCTGCATATCAGCTATCTTACCACTTGCTGCATGGAAATCTGGGATCTCGAGCCTGCAATCAGATTCATAGTCTGAGTCGGTCAGGTTTTCAAGTTCATCATGAACAAAAGTAGGTGTGATAGAAGCCGGGTCTACAATCGCGCTGAGGGAAAGAACGATATCAAGTTGCATTCTCTGAGGGTGTTTTTCGTATGCGCACTTGTTGATAACGTCCCCTGCAATAAGGGCACTTTGTTGTCTTTGAGATAATCGTGTGTGGTGTTTCTCTTTCAGGTAGTCTGGCGAATATGTAAGCGGATGGGCTGAGCGGCTGCAGCGGACTCAGTCTTTCAAAGTGAAGGGTAGGTTTCTTTCAAGGGGTAAATCGAGAAAATTTCAAGCAGCCAACCGTTATTGACGATTTAACTTGTGAAACCTGTTCTTTGTTGAGAGGAGACTATGGGAGCCTCAGCTCATGGGTCGCGGCTCCCATGCGGCTCTGTTGCAGCTTAAAACCTTATCTGAAACCTATCGTCATTGTGGGTGGGTCACGTGACTTTTCAAGATATTCAAGTTTGTACAGGATACAATCCTGCGAACCGCACTAAAACCGTCCTCGTGCGGCCTATATAAGTTCTCTCTTCCCCCTCTTCCATCTTCTCTCCATAATCCTTTCCCCAATCACAATCACATCCTTGATCCACCAGCCCCTCCTAACAGGACCCACAAAGCTCAGGACAACCTCTCACTCGTCCGCAGTATCACAAGTATACCCTCAACTCATTTCAGATTACCTATCTGCGTTTCCCTAGCCAATAACCCCTTCACAGCCAGTACCATCCGCAGAACTCCCTTTACCGTCGGCCAGGCCCGCTCTATTTCCATTTTCAGATCTTCCACAATCCTTCATCCTTAAAAGTACCAGCATCTACTAGCGGCCATGCTCCATCCATTGCCGGACCATTAAAACCCCCAAAAAACAGCCTCTTTGTGATCCATTAACCGCCCCCCTCTCCGATTACTATTACAATAGCAGCATGAAAGGTTGGTCTCACTTTTGAAAAATTGGCATCCTTTAAAAACGACGGCGATGTTACCTGGTGTAAGCACGTTTGCGACTTCCCCCACTCACGAAGCTATAGTCCGAAGTATAAAGCCTGGAGAAATGCTATGAAAGGTAAGATGGAGCAAGACAGGATCCCAGGGTGGAAGCAGAGTACTGCCGCACAATGGGCGGCCATCCAGGCACATGCTCTTACCCTCCGGCCTGTTAGCCAGAGGTCGGGACTCTGGCAGGGTAATAACCCCTGTGGCGAATGTTTTACCGAATTCCTCGACCTTTTGCTAAAGGATATAGCAAAAAAATATCAGGGTATCTTAGGAGAGATATTGAGAGCACCTGTTGCCGCTGGTCCGGTTGCTGACCCCACCCCCGCCAGAAATAATCGTAAGTTATCCCCAAGCGTCCGCAATAAGAATGTACCATATGTGCTAATACAGCCCCTGCAGGTCTCGCCGGTCCACAGTCTGTCCGTCTCGGAATAGATGAGCTATCCGTAGTCCGCCCACGCAGCCCACTTCCTGTCAGGATGGACAAGATCCAGTGGCAAAGTCGTAGAAATGTTTACTGGATAGAGCTAACTGAGCCCACCTTTTCGAACCTGCGAGCGGGCAGAGACAAAACTATGGCACCGGGAGTCGGATTTCGTATGGTTATGGATGTGACGAGACAGGGTACACGTCTGCTGCAGGACGATCCAGAGAAGCCGCTGCCGCATGCTGCAATGATCCGAATCACAAATAGCCGACTTGTCCGCATATGGTGGTCGTTGAATCCGCCAAGCGAACCAATGGATCTCCTCTTCTGTTGCCATCGAAGGAATGATACAGAGGATAGCACTCCTCCTTCCGGTGAGATCAGGTTTGCTGCACGTAATAACCGGGACCCCGTCCAAACGCCTCGGATGACGGGTCCGCCTGTAGCGATGATAGACAGAACTCAAATATCCACCAGCTAGAGTCATCCGCTGTGGCCGCAAAGCGAACCACCTTATCAAGGACCACCAGGAGCGGTAATACCACAAAAAAGACTGGCCGAACCCACCGCATCAATTGAGCGGACATTGGCGAATCAGAGCCAGACTCTTCTGGTACGCAAGCTTCTGTCCCTCGTGCTAACTTGGGCACTCGTGTTGAGGTCTAGTAGACAAGGAGAATGGAAGCCTGACCTAAAGAAAGCATCCCGGACCCCGGCCAATAACAGTGGTAAACGCAACCTCATTGTCATGCAAGAGGCTGATGAGCCATACGGTTCGGATGGAAGTCCAGAACCGCAGCGGAAGGTGGCCGCAAGGTGGAGGCAATCGATGCCGGCATTGAGGTTGAGCCGGACACAGGCGATGGGGAGCATAATCTGTGTCGGCAACTTGCTGATAGTCCTAGTCTGACAAACAGTCCGTCTCCATTTACTCCCAATCCGGGTCACCATCATGCATCTGCAGCCTCTCAGCTGGCAGAAGCGACAAGGTCAGCCACGCATCTTTTGATGCTGGCCTCAGGGGGCGAGCAGCTTGTCAACACATTGGCAACACAAGTCGATATGTCCGGCAGAAGCCATTCCCCCTCCGATCCACGTACCGGCGATGTGGGTGTGGATATTCCGACAGCTGAAGAAGTCGGAAAAGAATTAAGCCCGCCCCCTGACTCCCCAACCGACTCGAGTGCATACTCTACACCTGGTAAGTTCCGGTTACGACTACCAGGTTTTTCATCCATTCTGTTGGCAATGTCTGCCGCAGTTCCGGTAGAAACCGGCATTGGGAGTCTGCTCAAGTCCGTTTCTGTCCTGGCTTACTAGTGCTGCAAACAAAAATCTCCTGCCCTGACCAATATGGCCAATGTCTAGCTAGCTGAGGGTGCAGGTATAACGGGGTCTTGGCACTGGACGTTAGTCCAAGGCACACAACGACAGGAAGGTCCTAAGCGATAACACTCGTTTAGCGTGAGGGTTCGGAGATAACAATCTCAGGTCAAGACTGATCATGTAACTATAGATCAGGGTCAGGGTTCGTGGGTTCTTGGCGTGGAACTTGGATATCAGAATAGAAGACGTTATATTCTGAAGTACAAGAGTCGTGAAAGAAATAACAGGTAGCGTAAAGAATCAAGGAAATAGGGGGCTTTTTGTATTTTTATTTTTTATTTTTTTATTTTTTTATTTTTTTATATCATGTATTCGTTGTTAAGTACAAGAAACAGCATGGAGCGCTAGCTATGGCCGAAACAAAACTATGAAACAATCAAACGGCCCGCTTCACCTCTTCATGGGACAAACAAATACCCCCCACCCGTAGGCAAGCAATCAAACATGAAGACCAAAAACTGTACCCCCAAGACCCTATGGTATGGGCCTAACCGCACACCAGCCACCAGCCTAAACTAATAGGGAGGAGAGCATAGGAAAGCCAAACACGAAGAAAACCAACACAAAGATGTACAGGAGCAAAGAAACCCTTCCGCAGGCTCCACTAAACAAAAGAAAAGAATCTTACGGCCCAGGGCCGACGGAGCGGGAGGATAAAACTGCTATTGCCGGGTGCCCTAACGGAAAAACGTACTGAACCCCAAACCCCAAAGGGCTACAGGGGCGAGCGGGTCGGGGACGGACTGTCCCCAGTATTCGGCGAGCGGCAGGCTTTAGGAACATCCAAGGAGATAGTGCAATACCATGGAATACCGTAACCACCACAGGTTGCGACCGTAGAGTAAATCGCGGAAGAGGGAGAAGGACGAGGGGAGTCACCCGGCGAGGAGAGCCACTCAGCAGAGAGGGTGCCAGCCACAGCGGATAGACCAAGGGCCGACCGGACGATATTACCGCGTCTCTCACGTGGTCCCTTGTTACAGGAGAGAGAGCGTCACTACCGGAAAGGATCCCGGACGAGAGGAAAGCCCAAGGAGAAGAAAGGAGGTGGGGGCAGTAAGGTGCCAGCTAGGTGCAGCAGTATGGTGCAAGCGGATCTAACGCGTGGGAAGCGGGAGAGGGAAGGCTCGCCAAGGACCAAGAAGTACGAACACGGAGGACCGAGACGAGGTCACGATTTTTCGAAAACCGACCGTACCGACCGTGCAGCTCAGGAGAGAGTGCAATACCAGAGAGCAGGGCCACCAGGGCTACTACTTCACCGATAACTCGAAACTGCGACCGTGTGTTGACGATGGAGGGAGGCTCGCCGACCGTGCAAATCGCTAAGCGAGGCGCGTCGCGAAGTGCGGGGTAAGAGGGAGAAACATCAACGCAAGCGAACAAACGAGGACAGGATCAAGAACCCCGTGGGAGGGGAGGCCAGAGACCTCAGAGAGGGGAAAGGGATAGACGGGTGCATAGTACTCCTAGGCAGAAACCATCAAGGGAGACCAGAGGCGGAAGACACTCTCACGATGATTTCTTATGGTGTTGAGATTTCAATCGCTGGAGGTGGAGAGGACGAGAAAGATGGAAGGAAATAGGGGGCATTTTTTTCTTTTTTTTTCTTTTTTTTTCTTTTTTTTTTTATATCATATATTCGTTGTTAAGGTACAAGAAATCGCATGGAGCGCTAGCTATGGCGAAAACAAAACCCAAAATCCAAGACGAACTAACAAAGGAAAAATCCGGCACCAATCACTTCAACTGGGGTCCGTACCGGTCCCAGGCCCACACACGGGCACGACATTAAAGCAAGTATGATAAAGGAAACCCTCCTTATACCAGCGGACAGCATGAAAAAACTAAAATAAAGTAAACCTAGCTAACCTGAGATGACATAAAGTAACCAAAGGAAACTACATTAGATGACTGGGAAGAAATAGAACCAGCTGAGGACGTTGGGCGTGAAAACATGCCCGGGGGGAAGGCTGTGGCTGTCGAGCTGATGAAGCGGCTGAGAGCCCCAAGCAAGGGGACGGAGTACCAAACGGGAGCGTCGGGGCCGATGTCAGAGACCCCCTGAAGGTGGCGGGCTCTGGCCGGCCCCTTAGCGGGGCATCGGAGTATGGCATGTTCAAAGGTCGCGGGGGCCTCGTCACAGCTGGGACAGGTGGTCGGGGCGTTGTCGCTCCAGGAGGGGTGTGTGCGGAGGTAGCTCTTGCCGGATCTCATCTGGTGAAGGCGGCCCGCGGTGAACTTATTGAGGCCCATGAACAGGTGGGGCTTGATCGAGGGGCGGTAGGGGTATCTGGCCGGGTCCGGCACAGACTCTTCCCATTCCTTGATAAGGAGGTTCCTACACTGGAGCTTAAGTTGGGGATAGGAGCGGCCCGGGGGGGGGGCTGGGTAGTGTTCGCACAAAAGGTGCTGGGAGGTTACCGGGAGGGGTTCGAACCCGCCAGGCCCTAGGATAAAGAGCATGGAATGCGGGAGGGCGTCTAGGGGGAGGTGGGCCCTGTTCTTCGAGGGCGGCCTGGGTTGGAGCCACGGGAGGGGCAGGCGGCTGCCCGCATTCTTCGCGGAGAGCGACCTATGATCAGGGG